>Ga0163215_100714_pt1 | contig 40476 bp, 38 predicted proteins | sample SynspAceP_FD_185934 | JGI IMG/M metagenome (GOLD analysis project Ga0163215, IMG submission 185934) | Saline lake microbial communities from Ace Lake in Antarctica - Synechococcus sp. Ace-P (Hybrid Assembly) | ecosystem: Environmental > Aquatic > Non-marine Saline and Alkaline > Saline | place...
ATGCGCTGGGCGCAGATGGCCCCGTAGAGGGAGAGGATGATGTTCCCGAATTACCAGTCACGCCAGTATCTGTCGCAGGCGATCTTTGGCAGCTTGGTGCGCACCGTTTGATCTGCGGCGACAGCACCTGCGCAGATGTGGTCGGACGGCTTCTTGGCGATGTGAAGCCGGAGCTGATGGTGACCGATCCGCCCTATGGCGTCGAGTATGATCCAAGCTGGCGCAACCAAGCAGGTGCTACAAAAACAAAGCGCACCGGCAAGGTGCTGAACGACGACCGCGCTGACTGGCGCGAGGCGTGGTCACTGTTCCCGGGTGACGTTGCTTATGTCTGGCATGGCGCGCTGCATGCTGCGACCGTGGCCGAAAGCCTCACGGTGACAGGCTTCAACATCCGCTCCCAAATTATCTGGGCGAAGGACAGGCTGGTGCTGAGCCGCGGCGATTACCACTGGCAGCATGAACCTTGCTGGTACGCTGTGCGCGCCAAGGGCAAAGGCCACTGGGCGGGCGATCGCAAGCAGACCACGCTCTGGCAGATCGCAAATAAGGATCAGGATGCGGACACCGTGCACGGCACACAGAAACCAGTGGAATGCATGCGCCGCCCAATCCTGAACAACTCGAACCCCGGTCAGGCCATCTATGAGCCCTTCATGGGATCGGGCACCACGCTGATCGCGGCGGAGACCACGGGGCGCATTTGCTTCGGGGCCGAGTTGAACCCGGCCTATGTCGATGTGGCGATCGAGCGCTGGCAGGCATTCACCAGCCAAGAAGCCATCCTGGCAGAAACAGGCGAGAGCTTTGCCACCCTCAAATCCCAGCGGCTAGCCGCATGAGCCAGTCTCGGCGTCTAGCCATTATCGAGGCAGTCACCAATGTCGTTGTGGGATACGCACTGGCGGTGATCACCCAAATCATACTGTTCCCGTTGTTTGGGCTCCACGCCAGCCTGGGCGACAACCTTGCGATTGGCTCTGTCTTTGTCGGGGTCTCACTGATCCGCAGCTTCGTCCTTCGACGGCTGTTCAACCGCCTTGGCACCTAAAACAAAAAGGGACCAGCCGCAGCTGGTCCCAAGTCTAGGCGTTCTTACGGTCGGGTAACGTTCTTCTCGTTCACACTGAAACGAGGAGATATCATGTTGATCGATCAGAAGAAGCGGCGGGGCAAGAACCCGGTCACAGCCCTTTCTAAAGGACTCGAGGAGGATTTACGTCGGCAGGGATACAGGCCGGGCACGATCTGGAAGCAGCGCAAGCTGCTTAATGACCTGATCGGCTGGCTGCAGGTCCAGCAGATCGCGATGGGTGATTTGTCCATGGCGCAGGTTGATCGTTTCATGGCTGACCGCCGAGCCGCTGGCGTGCGCAAGTTGAAGACACGCAAGGCGCTTGGCCCCATTCTCGACCATTTGCGCGGGCTGGGGCTGGTTCCAGTTGCCGAAGCCCCGGTGGTGGACGGTCCTGTCACGGAAGTCCTGAACCGATACCGACTGTTTCTGACGACGGAACGCGGGCTGGTCCCGGTGACGACCCTTCGGTACTGCGATTGCCTGCGCCCGTTTCTGGACCCCAGGCTGTCAGCCGATGGTCTTGACCTCGGGTGTCTGACCGCAGGCGATGTCACCTCTTTCGTAATGGAATTCTGTCCGCGTCTGAATGGCGGGGTGGCGAAGCTGACGGTCACGGCGCTGCGGTCGTTCCTCGGCTTTTTGCATGTGCATGGCGTGACTGAACGCTCGCTCGTCTCCGCTGTGCCGACGGTCTTGCGCCGCCGACTGGCCGGATTGCCCAAGGGGCTCGAACCCGATCAGGTTCGGCGTCTTCTTGCGGCCTGCGATGCCAGTACGGTTGTTGGCAACCGCGATCTGGCAATTTTGACCCTTCTGCTCCGGCTTGGTCTGCGACGCGAAGAGGTCGCCAGGCTCGGGCTCGACGATATCGATTGGCGCGCGGGCACGATCAGCGTGCGCGGCAAGGGCAATTGTCATGAGCGGCTTCCTCTTCCGCCGGATGTTGGCCGCCGACTGGCAGACTATCTGCGCCACGCCCGGCCTGCGGACGCCTTGGGCCGGACCGTGTTCGTCCGGCACTTCGCGCCCCATCACGCACTTGGGGCTGCCCGTGTTAGCGGCATCGTGGCGGATGCAGCCCGGCGCGCGGATCTGGGACGCGTCCACGCCCATCGCCTGCGTCATACTGCGGCAACGGAGTTGTTGCGGGCTGGTGCCTCCTTGCCGGAAATCGGTCAAATCTTGCGTCACCGCCGCACCGAGACCACGGCGATCTATGCCAAGGTCGACCGCGACACCCTGCGCCTGATCGCGCGCGCCTGGCCGGAGGGCGCGCTATGAGCACTCTGCGTCAGGCTCTTGCCGATTATCTGACAATGCGGCGCTCCCTCGGCTACAAGATGGACAAGGCCGAGCGGCTTCTTGGCCAGTTCACCGCATTTGCGGGCGAGCGCGGCGAGACGCATATCCGGTCTGAGACGGCGCTGGTCTGGGCAACCAAGCCCCCTGGTGCCGCCGCGATCTGGACTTCCAGACGTCTGGCCGAGGTTCGCCTCTTTGCCCGGCACCTGCAAACACTTGACCCAAGGACTGAGGTGCCGCCTGCCGATCTTCTGCCAGCGCAAGTGCGCCGTGCGACGCCATATCTCTATTCGCCACAGGAGATTGCAGCGCTGATGCAAGCCACGATGATCCTGCGCGGATCGCATGTGCAGGCGACGTATCGGACCTTGATCGGCCTGCTGGCGGCAACCGGCATGCGGATCGGCGAGGCGATCAGCCTCGACCGTGACGACTTCGACGCGGGCAGCGGCATGGTGACGATCCGGCACGGCAAATTCGACAAGGCGCGTGCCTTGCCGCTGCATCCGAGCACTATCACAGCGCTGGATAACTACCTGCGTCGCGACGACCGCCCCCGTCCTGCGGGCATGCCGCCCTTGCTGATCAATTCGCGCGGCAAACGGCTGCGTTACAACACAGTGCAACCGATCTTCCACAAGCTGCTGCATCATTGCGGCATTGCACCACGCTCGGCGGCCTGCCGACCCCGGATCCACGATCTGCGGCACAGCTTCGCCGTCAGCACCATCGTCGATGACTACCGGTCGGGCAACCCCGGCTCCCACCTCGCAATCCTGTCGACCTACCTTGGTCATGCCAATCCCGGTGCCACTTACTGGTATTTGTCGGCCGCGCCGGAACTGCTGGGGCTGGCGGGCGAAAGGCTCGAACGCCACTTGGCGGGTGGCGCATGAATACGCTCGCCACAACCCTGCAGGCATTCTTCACCGACCGCCTCATCCGCCAGCGCCAAGTCAGCCCGAACACGGTTCAATCCTATCGCGATACCCTGCGGTTGCTCCTGGTCTTCGCGTCGGAGCGACACGGCAAGGCACCAGGCAAGCTCGGCATCGACGATCTTGATGCGCCAATGATCGGGGCCTTCCTCGACCATCTGGAGGGCCACAGGAAAAATGGCGTGCGCACCCGCAATGCGCGGCTTGCTGCAATCCGGTCCCTATTCCGATATGCCGCCCTGCGTCATCCCGAACATGCCGCCACCATCGAACGGGTTCTGGCGATCCCGCCGAAACGCTTTGATCGGCGGCTGGTAACCTGGCTGACGGAACCGGAATTGGGGGCCCTTCTCGCCGCCCCTGATCGAATGACCTGGACCGGGCGGCGCGACACGGCGCTGTTCGCCCTCGCAGTGCAAACGGGGCTTCGCGCCTCTGAACTGATCGGCCTGTGCTGTCGCGATGTCCATCTCGGCTCTGGCGCGCATGTCAGTTGCAACGGCAAGGGGCGAAAGCAGCGGATCACGCCACTGACTTCGGGCACCATCGCCCATCTGCGGGTCTGGCTTGCCGAGCGCGCCGGTCAGCCCGCAGGCGCGCTGTTCCCCACGCAGACCGGCCGCGCCCTCAGCCGCGATGCTCTTGAGCACAGGCTTGCCAAATACGTCCAGAAGGCCAGCGACGCCTGCCCATCGCTGGCGCAAAAGTCCGTAACCATGCATGTCCTGCGCCACTCAGCTGCAATGCGACTGCTGCAGGCCGGCATCGATACATCCATAATCGCGCTCTGGCTTGGACACGAACAGATCGAAACAACCCAGATCTACCTCCATGCGGATCTGGGCATCAAAGAACGCGCACTCGACAAGACCGCCCCGATCAACACCAAACCCGGCCGATTCCGACCAGCCGATAAACTTCTCGCCTTCCTCGAAGCCCTCTGATTATGCCGACACCTTCACAGCGAGCCCCACCAGAAACAATGGCTTGCAGTCCTACATCGGCATAATCCGGACATCGGCATAATGAACCTGCCAGCCCGTCACTGCCACGATCTCGGCTATGGCAGCACCCTCGGGGCGCTGTAGCAGCGCGATGATCGCCGCCTGCTTGGTACCAGTGCGGATGTTCACGGGCTTGCGCGCGTCTGATGCATTCGCAGATACCACTGTTGTCGGGAGATCCTGATCCAGCCGTGTCTTACGCAGGTTGCTCATTGTATTCGCCACGACGGGTTCGATCCCGATGGTTTCCAGTCCAGCAATGGTTGCGATCAGCGTGGTGCCATGTCCATCGCCTGTTTCGCCCAGAGCGGCTCGCCCTTGCGCATGTCGGCATCGACTTCTTCGAGCCAGCCCCGCTCGATCATTTTGGTTACGGTCATCTTTGCTGCCGCGCCTGCCAGCCCGTCGGGGAGCGGCATCGCCAGATTGTCAGGGCGCGTTGCGGCACGGCTGAGGATAAGGGGCTGGGCATCGGTGAGTTTGGGCATCAGGGCCTCCTATTATGGTTGGCGGATTACGGAGCTGTGGTCAGTCAGTCTCGGCCATCGCCGCCGCAACAGCGAAGTGCTGGACCCAGCCTGTCAGGTAAGGCAGCCCTGCGGGGATTCCCTCCTCACGCTCGGTCTGGCGGCTGATGCGCCAGTCCTGCCAGCGGCGGATTGTGGACGTGATAGCGGGCTCGAGCCCAATGTTGCAGCCGGTCATGTTGCCGACCAGATCGTCGACGAAGTGGCGGCCCATGTTGCTTTCGAGAAAGTCGCGAATGCCGATCATCTCGTCCTCGCTATCAGCGCAGATGGCACTTGCGATCATGGTCGAAGCGAGCGCCCAGACCTCCGCGCTGCGGCGGTCGCGCAACGGGCAAACGGTCATGGTGCGGAAAAAGCCGTAATCCTCGTTGCGACTGGGCAGAATGGCTGGGGTGGTCATTGGTCGGCCCTCCACTCAACCCAGCAGCACGCGCTGACTCAGATTTTCGGCCAAGATTTTCGATCAGGATTTTCGAGCAGGATTTTCCCGCGCGCCCCCAAGACTCTTGCATCCTCATCCCGGATTTGATGAAGTGGTCTTATATATCAAACTATATCAAAGGGTCGCAGTCCATGACAAACCGCCAGCCAGAACAGCCGGAAGGCGATCTTGCCGAGGCTGGCTGGGGCAGCGATGCGATTGTGCAGATGCTCAGGCGGCTGGACGTCGAGTATATCGCCCTGAACCCCGGATCCAGCTTTCGTGGCATCCATGACAGTCTGGTCAATCATCTGGGCAATACCGATCCGCAGATGCTGCTGTGTCTGCACGAAGAACATGCCGTGGCCATCGCCCATGGCTGGGCCAAGGTGACCGGGCAGCCCATGGCGGTGTTTCTGCACGCAAATGTCGGGCTGATGCACGCCGCGATGGCGATCTACAATGCCTGGTGCGACCGGATTCCGATGTTGATCTTTGGCGCGACGGGGCCAGTGGATGCCGCAAGGCGCAGACCGTGGATCGACTGGATCCACACGTCGCGCGATCAGGCCGCGATGATTCGGCCCTATGTGAAATGGGACGATCAGCCGGCCTCGCTGGACGCCTCGCTTGCTGCGATGATGCGGGCCGACATGATCACCCGAACCGCGCCACAGGCCCCGGTCTATGTCTGCTTTGACGTATCGGTGCAGGAGGCCGCGATCGAACAGATGCCCCGCCTGCCCGATCCGGCCCGGTTTCAGACGCCAGGCCTGCCCAGCGTTCCCGGCCCAGATCTGGACAGGCTTTGCGCCATGCTAAAGACTGCCAAGACCCCGGTGATCCTTATGGGGCGCGTCGGGCGCGATCCGCTGGACTGGTCATACAGGCTGGCGCTGGCCGAGAATCTGGGCGCGCGCGTTCTGACCGACATCAAGACCGGTGCGGCCTTTCCCACCGATCACCCGCTGCATATCGGCGCGCCCGGCTTCTTTCTGTCGCCGCAGGGTGCAGATGCGCTGGCGCAGGCGGATCTGGTGCTGTGCCTTGACTGGGTCGATCCCGCAGGAACCCTTGGTCAGGCGAAACTGCCCGAGGACGCAAGAATCATCCAGATCACGCTGGATCATCAACTGGTCAACGGCTGGAGCCTTGATCATCAGGGGGTTGCGCCCGCCGATCTGCATATCGCGACCACGGCGGATGCGGGCGTGCAGGCGATCTGCGCGGCACTGGGCCTCAACCCGCCCGAGGCGGTGGCGCAAAGCCCCGTCACCGCAGCCTTGCCGCGCCCGGCGGGCACCATGGATACCGGCGCTCTGGCGGCAGCGTTGCGGCACGGTCTGTCAGGAGAGATCGTGACCCTGATCCGCCTACCGCTGGGTTGGGCAGGACAGGACTGGCAATTTGCGCATCCGCTGGATTATCTGGGATATGATGGCGGGGCGGGCATCGGCTCTGGCCCCGGCATGACCATCGGCGCCGCGCTGGCTCTGCAGGACAGCGGCCGTATTCCGGTGGCGGTTCTGGGGGATGGCGATCTGATGATGGGGGCCTCCGCCCTGTGGACCGCCGCGCGCTACGGCGTGCCGATGCTAATCGTGATCGCCAACAATCAATCGTTTTTCAACGACGAGATCCATCAGGAACGGGTGGCCAGGGATCGCGGGCGCCCAGTTGAAAACCGCTGGATCGGTCAGAAGATCGCGGGCCCCGACATCGACATTGCCGGGATCGCCCGCAGTCAGGGCCTTGTCGGGCTGGGCCCGATCCTTGAGGCTGGTGCGATGATCACAGCCATTCAGGATGCGGTCCGTCAAGTCAAGGCGGGCCACTCGGTCGTGATCGATGCCAGGATCATCCCCGGCTATGACAAGAGCATGGCCGCGGGCATGACAGACACAGCAGAGTGATCCTCACAGCCGTGATCTGAGACGCCCGCAACCTGAGCCTGTCTATTCGGCAGCCCCGGTGATGATGTCCGGGCGTCGCCACAAACGGCGTCCGACAAGCACAACGATCAGCGCCGTCCCGCCAAGCGCGAACATCAGATCCGGCGAGACCGCGGCGATGGCAGCGCCGAACAGGGCGAAACGCTCAAGCCTTGGCACCTGACGCTCCAGCATCCCCTCGACCGCGATGGCGATGGCGGCAACGGCACAGGTGGCACCGATGATGACCACAAGGATCGACAGCGGATCGCCCAGACCAAGCACCGCCGGGTTCCACATGAATACGAAGGGCAGGCAGAAGCCGACAGTGGCCAGCTTGACCGCATCGATTGCGATCAGGAACGGATCGTCATTCGCGATGGCCGCCGCTGCCATGGCAGCGACCGCTATGGGCGGGGTCAGCGCCGACAGGATCGCGTAATACAGCAGGAAAAAATGTGTCTGCAACAGTGGAAACCCCAGCTTGATCAGCGCAGGGCTGACCAGAACCGCAGACAGGATATAGGCGCTTGGCGTGGGCATGCCCAAACCCAGCAGGATCGCAATGAACGCGGCGATGATCAGGGTAATGATCGGATCACCACCGCTAAGCGCGATCACCAGGTTGGCGGCCTTCATGCCCAGACCCGTCATCGACAACCCGCCGATGACCAGACCGGCGGCGGCACAGGCACCCGCCACGGGCAGGATGCGCAGCGTCGTCTCGCCCAGTGCCTCGACCAGTTGCCACAGGTTCATTCTGGTCTTGGGCAGGATCGCCGCGGCGATCACCACCGACAAAGCGCCTATTCCCGCTGTGAGCGTGGGGGAAAACCCCCGCATCAGGGCGGCGATGATGATCAGGATCGGGATCAGGAACACCCAGCCCGTCGACATCGTCTTGCGCATCGTCGGGATATCGCCCTCAACCGGTTTGAGGTTGAAGCGCACGGCCCGCAGATGCACCTGACCGAACACCCCGAAGTAATAGAGAAACGCCGGGATCAGGGCGGCATAGACGACCTCGCGGTAGGGCAGGCCGGTGTATTCTGCCAGAATGAAGGCAGCAGAGCCCATCACCGGCGGCATCGCACTTCCCCCCGTTGAGGCGGCCACTTCGACGGCCCCGGCAAAGCGGCCCGAATAGCCAAGCCGTTTCATGATCGGAATGGTGATCGAGCCTGTGGTAACGACATCCGATGTCGCACTGCCCGACATCGTGCCATAAAGCCCCGAGGCGATCACCGCCACCTTGGCCGGTCCGCCCCGCGTTTTGCCCGTCAGCGTCGAGGCGAGATCATAGAAGAAATCCCCGCCCCCCGCCTTGGACAGGAATGTGCCGAACAGAACGAACAGGAAAACATAACTGGCCACGACCTGGATCGGCACGCCGAAAACCCCGTCTGTGGTAAAGACCAGAACGTCCAGAACATAGGAGTATTCATCCACGCCATGCCCGAAGGGCGACGGCAGGTACGAGCCGAAAAGGTTGTAGGCCAGAAACAGCAGCACAACCAGCGTAAGACCCATGCCCGTGGTCCGCCGCGTCGCCTCAAGCGTGACGGCAAGCAGGATCGAGCCGAAGATCAGCTGGTCGGGGGTGAATTGTTCCAGCAGTGAAATCCGGTTGGAAATCACACCCGCATTCACCGTAAAATAGATGCCGCAGGCGGCGCTCAGGATTGACAGCACCCAGTCGAGGATCGATGGGCTCGGCCCTGAATTCGGGGTGGCCCCCACCACAACGAACAGCAACGTGAAGATGCCCGAGACAAACAGGATCCCGATGATCAGGCGATCCGAAATCACGAACAGATTGCCATATATAACCCCCACCGCGAATATCGCGGCGAGGGTCATCAGGATGGTTTGGGGCACAGTCGAGAATACCCGTCTGCGCCCGGTTGAAAAGAACGTCGAAATCACTTGATCAGGCCCGCTTCCTTGAGGGCACGCTCGGCCCCCGGATGGAACGGCAACAGCGCCTGATTTGCGAACAGTTCCGGCGTCAGTTGCTGCATCGAGCCGTGGACTGCGCGGATCTCATCCATGTTGTCGACCATCGACTTGGTCAGGCTGTAGATCTGCTCTTCGCTGGTCGCGTCATGCGTCACCAGCAAGGCACCAAGAGCGACCGTATCCACGGCGTCCGGCTGCTTGCTGTAGCTGCCTGCGGGGATCACGAAGGGCGATGTGCCAAACTCGGCATTGGTGGCCGCGATCACTTCCTGCGGGATCGACAGGACCACGACATCGTTGTTTTCATCAATCGCCCGGAATGAACTGTGCAGAACGAAAACGCCGTTGGTGACCATGTCGATCCGCCCGTCGCTGAGCAGATCGGCCTGATCATTGGCCCCGGCACGCACGATGGATCCGCCGTTGGCGGTGATATCGGCCTCAGTCGCGCCGACCTGATCCAGCATGAACAGCGCCACATTCGAGGTGATGTTGCCGGGACGGTTCACACCGATGCGGATCGGCGCCTTGCTGGTCACCAGATCGGCAAGCGATTTGATGTTGTACTCATCGGCAATCGATTTGCGCAAAAAGAAATGCATCGGCGCCCAGTTGTACATATAGCCCACCGCGCGCACGTTTTCGATCGGGCCGCTGAACGGCTCGCCGCCCGCCAGTGCAATCTTGACTTCGGCGTCATGGGCAAGGCCCAGATCCGTCCGGGTGCCTTCCAGCAAGCCGATATTGGCGAAACCGCCGCCGGTTGCCTGATAGGTGACGACGGATGCCTCGTCGCTTGTCTTGGCGGCGCGGTCGATGCCCGCCCCCAGAAGCGACCAAAGCCCGCCCGGATTGCCGCCCGAAAGCGTCAGGTTCACGGTTTCCGCCTGTGCCAATCCAGCCGACAGCGAGATGGTCAAGGCCAGTGCCAGTTTCTTCAGTTTCATTGTGTCCTCCCTAGTGACTATCGGTCCCGCAACCTGTGAGTGGCGACAACGCTGCGGGCGACGCTGCCGGTTCTGATCTGTGGGGACGTGCCGCCGATGTGCGGCCCTGGACCTTTCGGCGGTCTTCCCCTTGCCGTTCTTTCTTTGAAGTGCCTGGCCTTTCCCTCCCGAAAAGACCGTCGATCTCGATCAGGTTTTTGCCCCGTCCTCTTTGAGGCAGTTCACAAATAAGTCTGGATCAGGGACGGTGAGTCAACAGAAAATTAGATATCTTAGATATTGGTTAGACACAAAACATCCTGTGGTAGGATCGCGCACGGACTGGCGGTTCTCATGCACAGAACATCCCGTCAGGACGGGAGACTTTCGGAATGAAAAAGGCATGACACGCCCCGCAGAACGACCTGCGCGGAGCCTGTCAGGCAGGGGCGGCCAGCTTGACCACCCCGGAGTGGGCGCCCCCTATTCCGCAGCCTCGGTCGATGCAGTGCTGCCGGGGGCGTGATCCGGGTTATCGGCCCCAAGGGTCCGCCAGTCCAGATCCTTGGGATAGACCCCTTCGCGCGAGGCGATGGAGGCGTGCGGCACGCGCGGCTCTGTCGTGCCGATCACCGGCCCGCCCTCAGCGACCGAGCGCGCGGCGTCCACCATCAGGCGGCGAAACTCGACAATCGCCAGATCAGAGGCGCCAAGGATATCATGTGTCCGGTCCACGATGGGCCCCATCGACACCCACATCACGATATCCTGGTTCGGTATCCCCTTGATACCGGTGAAATTGCCAAGCTTCATCGCCTGACGATCCTGCAAGAAATTGTTCGACAGCTGCCGCCGAGACACCCATTTATCGTCCAGATCAATACCCTTCTGAACATGGTTGAACTTGCGCCACTCCTCGGTCGAGGGGCAGGCAGACCCGCCCCAGGCGATGAAGTGGAAATGCGAGGTAACATCGTCGATGGGCACGATCACCGTTGCCACGTTATAGCTGTTGTTCGGCGGGATCAGCGAGGTGAAGGGCGCAATATATTCTGTGATGCGCAGATAGTTATGGGTGGCCGCGTTCTTGATCGGCTTGCGGATCGCCGCATAGTGAAAACCGTATGATGTGGTCTGTGTCTGCATCCTGGGCGATTTGTCGGTGGATGGCCGATACCAGGACTTGCTGTCGGCGGCCGCCCCTTCCACCCGCGCCGGAACCATATCCGAGGAATGCAGGCTGGAGGAATGGGCGCTGTCGATCTGCCCTTCGGTGATCTGCGCCCAGTTTGCCGGAATCCGGATCTTGAGGATCGATACCGGCGTATCCTTGGTCGGCGCAAAGGCCGGGGGCCGGAAGGGATACATCTCCTCGGCCTCGCCAAGCCAGGCCCAGACAAAGCCGCCCCACTCCTCGACCGGATAGGACCTGTGCTTGACCTTTTCGTGCAACGGGCTGCCCTCTGGCTCGGAGGACATCGCAACGCAATTGCCTTTCACGTCGAACTTCCAGCCATGATACAGGCAGCGCAGGCCACAATCCTCGTTCCGGCCATAGACCAGCGATGCGCGACGGTGCGGGCACAGCTCGTCCAGCAACCCAAGATCGCCATTGGAATCGCGGAAAGCGACATAGCGGACGCCGATCGCCTCGACCAGTAGCGGCGTGCCGTCGGCTTCGGCCACCTCCTCGATGAGGCAGACGGGCACCCAGTGGCGGCGCATGATCTGCGCCATCGGCATGTCGTTTTCCACACGGCACAACAGGTCGTTTTCTTCGGGTAACAGCATTGACAATCCTCCCGCTCACCTTCTCTTAGCAAACTAATTTGTCGCAAGGCGTACTCAAAGTCCAGCCTGTTGACAGTATTATTTAGATATCTAAGATACACCAATCGGAGCATAGGGACCGCAACGCATGACCGAAGCCGCCATAACTTACCCTTTCAAGGTGATTGCCCGCAGCGATCTGACCCCTTCGATCGTGGAATTCACCCTTGCACCGCAAGAAGGCGTCGAAACAGAGAGTTTCCAGCCCGGTTCGCATATCACCGTCGAGACGCCGTCCGGTGCGATGCGCCGCTATTCGCTGGTCAATGACGGCGACTTTCCCGAAAATCTGGTGATCGCCGTCAAACGTGAACCGCAATCACGGGGCGGGTCGCAGTCCATGCATGAGGGTGCCCAGCCCGGCCGGATCCTGAACATCGGCGCGCCGGAAAACAGCTTTGCTCTGGTGCCTGCGCAGAAATACCTGCTGATTGCGGGCGGGATCGGCATCACCCCGATCCTGGCGATGGCGCGGCACCTCAAGGCCGAGGGCAAGGCTTTCGAGCTGATCTATTGCACCCGCACCGCTGAAGACACCGCCTATCTTGAGGAGGTGCGCGCGCTTGGCCCGAAAGTCACTGTGCATCACGACAATGGCGATCTGTCGCGGCTTTATGACTTCTGGGATCATTTCGAAACACCGGACGCGGGGCATGTTTATTGCTGCGGTCCCGCCCCCCTGATGGAGGAGATAAAGTCCGTATCGGGCCATTGGACCGAAGGGCGCGTGCATTTCGAGGATTTCAAGGGCGTCGATGTGGTCAGGGCCGATGACACGGCGTTTCAGGTCACCTTGGAGGCAACCGGGCAGACCATCGCAGTTCCGGCTGACAGATCCATTCTTGAGGCGCTGCGCGATGCGGGGATCCAGACCACAAGTTCCTGCGAAAGCGGCACCTGCGGCACCTGTCGCTGTCGCCTGATCGCGGGTCAGGCGGATCACCGCGACATGGTGCTGATGGACGAGGAAAAGGCCAGCCAGATCATGATCTGCGTATCCCGCGCCAAAACCGGGGATCTGACCATTGCCCTGTGATGACAGGCCTTTGGGACTTGGCGTGGCAGGTCTTGGCCGCGCTTTCATGCTGACGCTTCCCAGCATCCTTGCAGACAACCGCTTTTCTCTGCTGGTTGCTGCCGCCCCACGTGAGGCCTCAAGGCAGGCGTTCGAGGCGCAGTTCGGCGGCACCGCCCATGAGAGCGTTGAGGCGCTGTGCGCCGATCCCGCGGTCGACGCGGTCTATATCGCTACGCCGCATCAGATGCATGCCGAGCACATCCGCGCGGCGGCACGCGCGGGCAAACATGTGCTGGTGGACAAGCCGCTTGCCGTGTCCATGCAGGACGGGGCCGCGATGGTGGCCGTGGCACAGCAGGCCGGGATCCACATGCTGGTAGGGCCAAGCCACAGCTTTGACGGGCCGGTCGCGCAGGCGCTGGACCTGATCCGTGGCGGGAGCCTTGGGCGGGTGCGGATGATCCAGGCATTTAATTACACCGATTTTCTGTACCGCCCCCGCAGGCCCGAGGAATTGCTGACCTCGGAAGGCGGCGGCGTTCTGTTCAGCCAGGCGATCCATCAGATCGACATCGTGCGCCTGCTGATGGGCGGACAGGCGCGCAGCGTGGCGGCGATGTGCGGTCGCTGGGATGCCGCCCGCCCGACCGAGGGGGCCTACGCCGCGTTGGTGGGCTTTGACGGCGGCGGTTTCGCCTCGATGCTGTATTCCGGCTATGCGCATTTCGACAGCGACGAATGGATGGGCTGGACCACAGAGCTGGGCCAACCCAAGGATCCCGCCGCCTATGGCACGGCCCGCAGAACGCTGGCCAGCGTTGCCAGCCCCGCCGAGGAGGCAGCCCTGAAGCAGACCCGCACCTTCGGGGCGACCGATCTACCGGATGCGGCGCCCGGCCATGAACATTTCGGGCCGGTCGTGGTGTCATTGGACCGGGGCGATCTGCGCCTGACACCGCAGGGCTTGTGGATTTACGGCGATACCGAGCGGCGGTTCGTTCCGGCGCCCAAGGCCCTGTCACCCCGCGCGGGTGTTCTGGATGCGCTGTGGGACGCGGTGCGGCGCAACAGCCCGCCGGTGCAGACCGGCGCCTGGGGCCTTGCCAATCTGGAAATCTGCCATGCCATTCTGGCGTCCGCCGATACCGGCCAGACCGTTGCACTCAGCCACCAGACCGGGCTTTAGTTATCCGAGGGAGGATTTTCCGATATGGCAAGACTGCCGCTTTCCATCGCCATGGGCGATTATGATCGTACCCGCCCCATTCACGACGGGCGCGTGCAGATTGACGGGGTGGAGCCGATCACCCAGCTTCTGTCCCCAGAAGAAATGTTCTTTCGCGTCTTTCGCCACGAGGCTTTTGACGTCAGCGAAATGTCCTTCTCCTCGTATTGCGTGAAACTGGCGCGGGGCGATCAAAGCTATATCGCCCTGCCCGTGTTTCTGTCCCGCGCGTTCCGGCACACGTCTGTCTATATCCGCACGGATCGCGGAATTGACACGCCGCAGAATCTTAAGAATCGGCGGATCGGGATCGCCGAATATCAGCTGTCCGCGAATGTCTGGGTGCGCGGTATTCTTGAGGATGATTTCGGCGTCAAACCGGCGGATATCCAATGGGTGCGCGGCGGCATGGACACGCCCGGCCGCCCCGAAAAGATCGCCCTGACCCTGCCGCCCGAGATCAGGCTGGAGGCAGCACCCGAGGGCAGCACCCTCAACGGCATGCTGGCCGCAGGCGAGATTGACGGCTTTATCGGGCCGCGCTGGCCGCGCTGTTTTGCCGAAGCCCATCCCCATGTGGGCCGGTTGTTCCGCGACAGTGTGGGCGCCGCCGAGGAGTTTTACGGACGCACCCGCATCTTTCCGATCATGCATCTTCTGGGCCTGCGCCGTTCCCTTGCCGAGGCGCATCCATGGCTGCCCAGCGCCCTGACCAAGGCCTTCACCCAGTCCAAGGCAATGGCGCAGGCAGCACTTGACGACACCTCGGCCACCAAGGTCATGATGCCCTTCGTGGAAGACAACCTTGGCCGGGCGCGGGCCTTGATGGGGCCGGATTTCTGGAGCTATGGCGTGGCGGGCAACGAGGCCACGCTGCAGGCGTTTCTGGATCACCACTTCCGCCAGGGTCTGTCACCGCGCCGCCTGTCCGTGGCCGAACTGTTCCATCCCGCCACCTACGAATCCTACAGTCTTTGAGGAGCGCGCCCATGGCCACGCGACAGGCACCGCTTGAACCCGGAGAGGTGATCGAGATCCGCACGCAGGCCGGGTTTCGCTATGTGCAGATCACGCATCGACATCCCTCCTATCCCGAAGTGCTCCGCGTGATCGAGGGCGTGTTTCCGCAGCGCCCTGCGCTGGCCGATCTGGCCGCAGCCGGGACCGCGTTTTTCGCGCTGTGCCCCATCTCGGACGCTCTGGTTGCGGGAAGCCTTGAGGCGCAAAGCATTGGTCATGCCCCCCTGCCCGAGCATGCGCGCGCCTTTCCGACGTTCAGAACGCCGATCCGGGACCGTCACGGCGAGGTTGTCTATTGGTGGTTCTGGGATGGCGAAGGCCTGCGGTTTGATGCCAATCCGGGGGCAGAATCAGCCGATTGGCCTCAGCGCGAGGTGATCGGACCCCGAGAACTGCTGTCGCGGATGCCGGCCGCACCGGTGACCACCCAAGGCTAGGACGCGGCCCAGATCACATCAGGGCTGGGTTTCGACACTGACCCGCGTTGGCGGCATCTTGCGGCCCTCGGACACACCCAGATCCTCGTCCTGCTGAAGATTGCCGATGATCATCAGCAATATCTCGCGCAGCCGGGCCTGATCGGCCTCGGCGATCCCGTCCAGCGCCACGGTGTTCACCTCAAGCGCCATCGGCTCCAGTTGATGGCGCAGGTTCTGGCCCATCGGGGTCAGGAACACATGCTGGCGGCGCTTATTGCCGCCCATCTTGCGCCGCTCCAGATAGCCCAGCGCTTCCAACCGCTGCAAGGCGGTATGCGTTGTCGGTTCCGTCAACGAGGCCCGTTCGCTCAATTCCCGCTGGCTCAGGCCATCGGTGTCCCACAGGATCCGCAGAAACACCCAATGTCCGAAGTTCACGTCATGGGCAGCCAGCCGGATCTGCAGGGCACGGGTAAAGCCACGCCCCGCCAGCCGCACCAGATGGGCAATGCGTTCGTCCTTGTGCAGGTGCTCGGGCCTGTCTTGGGGTGTCATCGAGATTGCCCTTATCTGGAGTGGTCAAAATAATACGCGATTGCGCTCGCCACACTCAAGCCGTTAATCCAGCGTGATACTTACATTCTTCTGCTCGGTATAGGCCAACAACTCCTCAAGACATTCCTCGCGCCCGATGCCCGACTGTTTGACGCCCCCGAAAGGCACACCCAGAAAATGGTCCGAGGAATTGTTGACCCAGACATACCCCGCCTCGATCGCATTCACGAGTTCAAAGGCCAGCGCCAGATCCCGTGTCCAGATCGACGCGGTCAGGCCCAGATCAAGGCCGTTGACGGCCTCCAGCATCGCCTGCTTGTCAGACCAGCGCAGCACCGACAGAACCGGGCCGAACACTTCTTCGCGGGCGATGCGCATATCTTGGGTCACATCGGCAAACAGGGTCGGGCGCACGAAATAACCGTTCGACAGGGGGCCGGGCAGATCCACCGCCCCCCCGGCCACCATGCGCGCGCCCTCGCCCTTGGCAATCGCGATATATTCCAGCGTCTTGTCATATTGCGCTTTGGTGGACAGACAGCCCATCTGGGTGGTTGGCAGCACAGGATCCCCCGGCTCTATCGCCTGAAACGCGGCGGCAAGACGGCTGACAACCATGTCATAAAGGCTGTCATGCACAAAAACCCGGCTGGTTGATCCACAGGATTGCCCCGCCGTCCAGCCCAAGTTCATCCCTTTCAGCGCACCCGCAATCGCCTTGTCCGGATCGGCATCGGCGCAGATCACAAGAGCATTCTTGCCGCCCAGTTCCAGCACCACGCGCTTCAGCGTCTCGGCCCCCTGCCGCATGACGGCCCGGCCTGTGGCAACTGACCCGACAACGCTGACATTCGCAATTCCGGGATGTGCGCTGATCGCCACGCCGAGATCGCGATGGCCGTTCAACACATTGAACACGCCCGCAGGGAACAGATCGCCCACGATTTCGGCCACCCGCAGGGCCGACAGCGGCGTCTCCTCGGACGGCTTGAGGATCACCGCGTTTCCGGCAATCAAAGGCGCCGACATCTTGGCCAACACGAACAGAACCGGATGATTGAAGGGCACGATACGGGCCACCACGCCCAGCGGCTCGCGCTGCACATAGTTCAGCTTGCCTGCGCCTACGGGGATCGTCTCTCCCTTGATCTCGGTGGCAAGGCCAGCAAAGAATTCCATCAGCGTCGCGCCAAGCTCGACGTCGAATTCCATGCCCATCACGGGATTGCCGCTGTCCAGCGCATCAAGCAGCGCCAGTTCGGCCTTGTGCTCGCGGATCCGCGCCGCCGCCGCCCGCAGGATACGCGCCCGGCCCAAGGGCGCCAGCGCCGCCCAACCCTTCTGGGCCGCGCGCGCAGCGGTCACCGTCCGGTCCAGGTCCGCCGCGTCCGCGGCACCGACCTGACACAGATCGGCCCCGGTTGCCGGATTGCGGCTGAGGATCCGTCCCCGCGCCACCGGCTCATGCCAGCCCCCGGCATAAAACAGCCCCGTCCGTTCGGGAAGGCGTCCCATGCGGCGCGCCTGCGCAGTTTCCGGCGTCATGGCCATTGCCCTCTCCTTCATCGCAATCTGTCGAAATCCCCTGTCACGCCTATGCTATACACCATCACGGACCAAGGCCATTTGTTTAGATATCTAACAGCATTTCTGCCGGGGCAGTAAGGCCCCTGCGCCCTGGACACCAGTCCTCACTGGACAGACTCTGCCCTTCCCGCCTAAGCATTTGGCAGATGTGCTGAGAGGGACAGATATGAGTTTTGGTCTGGAGGAAGCGACCGAGACGCTGCGCAAAAGCCTGCTTGCGGGTGATTTCGATCCGGGAATAAGGCTGGGCGAAGTTGCGGTCGCGGATCAGATCGGCGTTTCGCGGACGCTTGCGCGGCTGGCGATGAGCGCTTTGGAACATGAGGGGCTGCTGATCCGGGAGCCGAACCGAGGCAGCCGGGTGAAACGCTTTTCAGTCAAGGAGATCACGGATGCCATCGAGGTGCGCGGCGAGCTTGAAGCCATGGCCGTGCGGCTGGCGGCCGAGCGCGGGCTGGATCCGGCGACCGACGAGGCGCTGGGTGCGATGATCGCGCGCTGCGAGGCGTTGCTGGACGATGGGATCACCACGGACGCGCAGCGCGAGGAATGGTCCAGGCTGAACCGCAATTTCCATGCCTGCCTGATCGAGGCTTCGGGAAACTCGGCGCTGGGCATGTCCATCGCGCAGGTATCGCGTCTGCCGCTGGTATCGACCACGGCCATCATCTTTGATCGCAAGAACCATTTGAACGGGCATCGGCAACTGGTCGGGGCCCATGTGGATCATGTCGAGATCCTGGCCGCCGGGCGCGCAAGGCAGGGTCACCGGGCCGGGGCGCGGATGCGGGAACATGCCTTCATGAACGCCCGAAACAAGCGGCTGAACCTTGCCGACCCCGAGACCATGGATCTGGCCCGCGCGCTTCCTGGGGGGCCACTGATCCTGTCAAGAACCTGACTCGGGGATCATTCCCCTCCCCGGCGTTTTCGCTCGTCACCCGTTGGACAGGCTCAGCGACAGATCCTTGCCATGGGCCACCTCGACGGTGCCGAGATCGCTGCGCGCCAACAGCGCTTCGGTCAGGCAGACAACCGGGTGCGGCCTTGGCCTGTCCACGATGGGTTTGCGGTTCTTGCGGAAATCCTGATAGGCAGCGGGGTGCAGGAACAGGAACATCAGCAGATCCTCGTCGGACTCGAAAGGGCCGTATTCCGCGCGGATCTTTGGCAGCATCGGCTCGTCCAGCCCCTCCAGGGGGTCGATCAGCGGTTCGTCTGCCGCCAGCATGTCGCGGATGTTCTGATCCATGGCGGCAATCGTTTGTCCGAACGCCCCCCGCGCATAAAGGCGCAATGCTTCGGGCGGCGAGGCATAGCGTTCGCCCTGGATCACGTTCATCACAGCCTGAACCCCCACGAATTGCGAAAACGGCGTAGACATATGCGGATAGCCCAGTTCCGCCCGGATCCGCCCGGCCTCCTCCAGCACTTCGGGCAGCCGGTCCTGCAGCCCGCGATCCTTCAACTGCTGCACAAGGTTCGAGATCATCCCACCGGGAATCTGATGGCCGATATAGCTTTGGTAAAACGCCGGATCAAAGGGCTTTTCTTCGGGCACGGGCCTGCCCTCCTGATGGGCGACCCAATAGAACCAGTCGTCGATTTCGGCCAGGGCCGCGTCGTCCATATCGACCTCGCAGCCCTCCTCGCGCGCCATCTGCACGATGTCGCGCGCCGATGGCAGGGCCGAGCCCCAGGCAAGCGGGCGCGCAGCGGTCCAGATCACATCCACATCGGCGCGGATCGCCTGCCTGCACGCCTCGCGGCCCAGCCCGCCAGTGGTGTGGCAATGAAAGTGCAACTCCATATCGCCAATCACCTTGCGCACGGCGGACAGCGCAGAAAAGGCCCGCTCGGGCCGCATGACGCCCGGCGAATCCGAGATCACCATCGCATGCACGCCGCGATCGACAAATTCCCGCGCCTTGGCCGCAAGATAGGCGTCCGTGTGGGCCGGGCTTTCATTGAAGCCCACAAACCCCTTGATCTTGAAGCCAAGCCGCCGCCCCTCGCTCAGCAGGTGATCCATGTTGCGCAGATCATTCAGCCCGTCGAAAAGCTTGAAACTGTTCACCCCGTTGCGCTGCAGCGTCTCAAGAAACAGGGTTTGCACGTCATAGGGCTGCGCCTTCCAGCCCCACAGATTGCGGGCGCGCACCAGCACATCGAAACTCATATCGGGCATACGGCGACGCAGCAGGCGCATCCGTTCCCATGGGTCTTCGTGCAGGAACATCGCCGCACTCTCGAAGGTGACACCGGCGGCCACGCAGACCGCATCGAAACCGGCCCGCCCGATCACATCGGCGATGGGCAGCATGCTTTCGGTGCGCATGCGCGTGGCCCAGAGCGATTGCTGCGCATTGCGCAGGGTCTCATCCAGAAGCTTGATCTTTTTCGCCATCTTTTGTCCCGCCTTGCTGCTGTGCCGCGCCCTGATCCCGGTTCCGGTCTATGGCCGGAGCAGCATCACCACATCATCCTTGGCGACGCTCTGCTGGTTCTCGACCATGATCGCCACGATGACACCGTCCACTTCAGCCGTGATCGGCGTGAACAGCTTCATGACCTCGACGATGCCAAGTTGATCGCCGCGCCGCACCGCTTGGCCAACCACGACGAAGGGCGGCTTGCCCGGTGCGGGAGTGGCGTAGAACATCCCGCCCATGGGGGCCGATACGGGTGTCGCATCCGGGAACTCCAGCGCGGCGGGGGATGCCTCTGCAACAGGTGGTGGCGGGGCGACGGGAGTAGATGCCGCTGTCGGCGCCCCGGTCGGCGCGGCAGGTAGCAACCCCATGGCGGCAGCCCCGCCGGCCGCACGCTGCACCTTCAGCCGCAGATCGCCCGATGTCAGTTCGAAATCGACCGCTCCCGCAGAGTCGATCAGGTTCAGGATCCGGATCACATCCTGATAGGTCAAATCGCTCATCCTTGCCCCTCCTTAAGCCGTTTAAGAAACTCCGGATCGTCTAGCATCGCCTCGACCCAGCCTGTGCTGACAGCCGCGCTGGCAAATTCCGGCCCGTCCAACAACGCGCGCAGAAACGGCAGCGTGCTGTCGATGCCGGTCAGGGTGAAGCCCGCCAGTGCCGCGCGCATCCGGGCCAGCGCATCGGCACGGTCCGTCCCGGTCACGATCAGCTTGGCCAGCAGAGAGTCGTAAAACGGCGGCACCACATAGCCCGCGTAACAATGGGTATCGACGCGGATCCCCGGCCCGGTCGGGGCCTGCCACTCAAGGATCCTGCCCGGCGCGGGACGAAACCCTTCGGCGGCGGCCTCGGCGTTGATCCGGCATTCGATGGCGTGACCGGTCAGACGCACGTCGTCCTGATCCAGTGCCAACGGTTCGCCTGCGGCAATGCGCAGCTGCTGCGCCACCAGATCGATGCCGGTTAAAAGCTCGGTCACCGGATGCTCGACCTGAATACGGGTGTTCACCTCAAGGAAGTAGAACGCCTCGCTCTGCTGATCAAAAATGAACTCGACCGTGCCCACACCCTCGTAGTTGACCCAGCGCGCCAGTGCCACGGCGGCCTGCCGCATGCGGGCGATCACCGCGCCGGACAGGGCGGTGGCGGGGCCTTCCTCGACGATCTTCTGATGACGCCGCTGAAGCGTGCAATCGCGTTCGCCAAGATGGATCACCTTGCCATGGCGGTCACCCAGCACCTGCACCTCGATATGGCGCGCCGACTGGATGAACCGCTCCATGTAAAGCGTGTCGTTGCCAAAGGCGGCGCGAGCCTCGGCGCGGGCGGTGTCAAACGCTTGGGCCAGGCCTGCGGCCTCGCGCACCACCTGCATGCCGCGCCCCCCGCCGCCCGCCGTGGCCTTGAGCAGGACCGGAAAGCCGATCTCCTCGGCCGCAGCGAGTGCCTCCTTAACGCTGTCCAGACGATCACGGCCGGGCACCACCGGCACCCCGGCCTGAACGGCAATTGCGCGGGCGCTGATCTTGTCGCCCAGACTGCTGATCGTTTCGGGACCGGGGCCGACAAAGGTGATTCCCTGCTCGGCACAAAGCGCTGACAGATCGGCGTGTTCGGCCAGGAACCCATAGCCCGGATGGAGCGCGTCACAGCCTGTGCCGAGCGCCGCCGACACCACCGCATCGATGTTCAGATAGCTGGCACCCGAGGGCGCAGGCCCGATGCACACAGCCCGGTCGGCCATCCGGGCAGGCAGCGCGTCGCGGTCAGCTTCGGACACGCCGATCACCGTCTCAAGGCCCATCTCCTGACAGGATCGGATGATCCTGACGGCGATTTCGCCGCGATTGGCCACGAACACCCTGCGGATCGTCATGGCCTTTGCCCCTGATCCGGCTGCGGCGTGGCAATCCCGAACAACGGATCGCCAAAGGCCACAAAGCTGCCATCCGCAACAAGCCGCGCGGTGATCGTGCCGGCATCAGTCGCGCGAACCTCGCGTTCGGCCATCACGCTGCGGATGCGGCCCAGCACCATTCCTGCGCTGACAGCCTGCCCGAGGGTGACATCAGTGGCGAACACCCCGACAAAAGGCGCTGTCACGGTTTGCAGAGTCACGTCATATTGAGGGTCGGCAACGCCACCGCCCTGCGGTTTCGGCAGGCCAAGGGACAACCGCGTGGGTCCCAGCCGCAGATCAAGGCTGCCGCGCCCAGAGCGGCGAAAGGCATCAAGAATCTGCACCAGATCGCCATCCGTCAGATCACTGCCACGCCCCCCGGTTCTGGAGGTCAGCAGGTTCATACCAGGATCACCCCGTCCCTTGCGATGACATGCGTGTCGTCCACCACCATCGTCACCCGGTCGCAGATCCCCTCATAGCGCAGCTTGCTGACCACTTCGCCCCGGTCGGCACCATGGCCGATACCGAAATGCATGGCGCCCCAGCGTTTCTTCTCGCTGCGCATATTGCCGGTATAGGGCGGGCATCTGCGGTTGGTCCCGATCGAGATCTCGCCGCCCACCAGCAGCGAATTCTCGTCACCATAGGTTTTCAGATAGTCGCGGATCTGCGCCGCCTCATGACCGCCGGAAATCTCCTGCACCTTGCCATTCTCGATCCGCACGGTGACCGGCTCGTGCCAGTGGCCAGCCGGATACTGTCCCGTATGGTCCCAGACCACGACACCGTTGGCCGTGCCGCCCTTTGGCTCCACATGAAATTCGCCAAAAGGCCATGTGCCGGGGCTGAGGCCGAAGCGCCCGGTTTCCGCGTCCCTCTCAAACGGGATGGCCCCCCAGCGCCGGGCCAGCGCGCCCTTGGGATAGCCTGTGATATCCGCCACCAGATCGGTACCCGCCGCTGTGGTCACGCGGATGGCCTTGCCCGCATCGCAGATCTCGCCCATGCGGCGCTGGATCTCGCACATCTCGTGGATCTCCTCCTCGGTAGAGGCACCACCGCCGTCGATCAGGATCTCCTGATTGATCTCCTCCCACAGCCAGATCGGCGTTTTGCCCTTGGCCCCCCCCTCCGAGCGGATCTGCCGCAGCCCCGGCGTGCCGCTGTTCAGGGCAGTGGTGGTCAGCGCGATTACCACATCCGCCTCCTTGGCGGCCCCGACCGCCATGGGCGAGGGATCGGCGCAGTGATAGGCCCGCTTGGGGTAAAGGCAGAGGCAGGTTTCCGCCCCTTTTGCGTGCAGGGCACCCATCATCGCCTGCCAGATCAGCGGATCCATCTGATCATCCGTCAGGATCACGAACCGATCCCCCGCTGCGACATTGCGGAACGGATAGTCAAAGCATTTCAACATCGAAATCAGACGGGTCGGCGGTGTGCCGTAACGCGAAATGGCTTCCATGGCTCACTCCCTTGCAGGTATTCACTCCATCCACCGGCGCGACAGAGGCGGACGGCGGTAGGGTCACAAACTTCAATTCGACCTGTTTAGCATGCAATATTGTCGTAATGGGCTTTCGTCCACGTCAAAAATTGCTGTTTTGCAAGCATAATATCAATGGTACAGCCACTCGTCACCCAACTACATCAAAGCCCCCGGCAACCAGAGCGACAGACCCGGAATCCCCAGGATCAAGCCCAGCACGACCACTTCCGCGATCAGGAACACGCTGATCCCGACAAAGATCGTCTCAAGCCGGACCCTGTCGCCCAGAATGGATTTGATCACGAACACATTCAGCCCGATCGGAGGGGTCACCAATCCGATCTCCAGCAGTTTGATAACCACCACCCCGAACCAGATCAGCGACAGACCATAGCCATCCACAATCGGAATGGTCAGCGGCAAGGTCAGCAGGATGATCCCGATTGGATCCAGAAACATGCCCAGGATCAGGTAGAGCAACACGATCAGGCTGAGGACGACAAACATCGACAGGTTTGCGGTGGCGATCCAGTCGCCTATCGCACCGGACAGACCCGTGAGGGAGATGAAGCTGACATAGATCTTGCCCGCCATGGCAATCGCAAAGATCATCGACGACTGAAAGACGCTTTCGCGCAGCGCCGCAAGGATGCGGGCGAATGTCAGGCGCCGCAGCACCAGACCCAGAACCAGCGCGGCGATGGCACCCACACCTGCCGCCTCGGACGGGGTGAAAAACCCGGCATAGATCCCGCCGATCACCACGCCGAACAGCAGGATGATCGACCAGCACTGGCCAAGACTGTTCCAGCGATCGCGCGAGGAGATCACCTCGCCCGGCGTCGGGGCATCGCCGGGGCGCATCCGCGCCCAGAGATAGATCACCACCAGATAGGCAAACAGCGACAAGAGACCCGGAATGATCGCTGCCATGAAAAGCCGTGCAATCGATTGCTCGGCAAAAACGCCGTAGAGGATGAACAGGATCGACGGCGGGATCAATGAGCCGAGCGTGCCGCCGATGGCAACAGAGCCGGAGGCCAGCGATTTGGAATAGCCGAACCTGAGCATTTCCGGGATTGCGATCCGTCCCATCGCGGCGGCGCAGGCCACCGACGATCCGGTGATCGCCGAGAACCCGCCGCACCCCACCACCGAGGCCATCGCCACCCCGCCCGGAAGCCGCGCCAGCCACAACCGGGCCGCGCGGTAAATGTCGGTGGTGAACCCCGCCTCATAGGACAGATGCCCCATCAGAACGAACAGCGGAACCGTGGCCAGACTGTAGCTTTTGATGAAATCATACGGGCCATTTGCAATCAGCGACAGCGTCGGACGCCAGGCGAATTGCGGCATGAACTCGGTGCCGGGACGCCATGAAAAGATGACGAAAATCCCGATGGATGCCGAAATCCCGAGCGCCGCCGCGATCGGAATCCGGATGACCAGCAGAAACAAGGTGACGCCAAGCGCTACAAGGCCGACGAGAAGCGGTTCCAACGGTCAGATCTCCTCGTGGTGGTGGTCGGGCACCCTGTCGTCAATGCAGGTCACGGCGGTGCGGATTCCGTCGATCATGCTGATGATCAGCCGACAGGTGAACAGCACGATGGCCACGCCGAACACGGCCTTCATCGGCCAGGTCGGAATCTGCAGCACCCCATCATAATAGGAGTTGCGCGCGATTTCCTCGGGCATGCGGCGGGCCACCATATAGCCGATCCCGCCAAAGAATACCGCCATGGCAAGGGCGCCCAGCGCGCGCAGCACCCCCAGCGCCCGGACACCCATCCAGTCGGTCGTCACGGTCACGGTGATATGGCCGCGGTGCCGCTCGACATAGGCCAGAGGCAGCACGATCACGGCCACATTCAGCAGGCCCACCATCAGCAACTCGTCCGGGATCGGGCTCAGGAAAAGCGACCGCCCGATGATGGAGGTCACGATGATCAGCCCCATGGCCAGCAGGACCATTCCAGCCAGAAGCAGGGCTGCGTCTTCGATCATGGCCTGAAAGCGGCGATATCCTTGGTTGAATTGGGGCATAGGCGACACAACCCTGTCTTTAATCCGGTGAAGCGGTGGTAAAAACGCCGGACACCTGCGCTTACAGATGCCCGGCGAAAAGACTGTCCGGGGCGTCAATCCCAGGGATAGCCATTGGCTGTGACATCGGCCTTGTACTTGTCGGTCAGTGCGATCCATTCATTGAACAGCCCCTGCCCGTCAAAGCCTTTGTCATTGGCCTTGGTCACCCAGTTCGCCGCATCTTCAAGCGCGACCTGAACCAGCGCATCGCGCATTTCGGCCGGCGGATCGATCATTTCCACGACATTGCCGTCCACACCGGCAGCCAGCCTTGCCTTGGTCTCGTTCCGCGAACGGGCCATGATTTCAGCCATTTCCAAGGTGAAATCACGCCCCAGCTGATCAACGATCACCTGATGCTCGGGCGTCAGGCTCTGATAGGTTTGCAGGTTCATGATGATCCCGAAGCCAAGCGTCTGGCCAAGGTTCACCTCGGTCATGTATTTCGCTACCTCATACTGCTTGTAGGCATCGACCACATAGTAATAGGTCGTGGATCCGCTGACGGTTCCGCTGGACAGCGCTTCATAGACATTGGGCTGCGACATCGAAACGGTGGCCGCGCCAAACGCCTTAAGCGCCGGAACATGCGCCCCGGTCGATCGGATGGTCATCCCCTTGAGATCGTCGAGGCTTGCCACCGCCTTGTCCTTGGTCAGGATCTGCGTCGGGCCTGTGGTGTAGTTGCCGAAATAGCGGACGTTGAAATCCTCGGCCTCTTTCAGGGCGATCGGATGCGTGGTCATCAGCTCGAACGCGGCCATCATGCCGACATACTCATCCGAGATCTCTCCGGTATCGACCACCTCATAGATCACCATCTGACCGGGCGCATAGACCGGCACGATGGACGCCATGTCGGCAACCCCGTCAGAGACCGCCTGTGCTGCACCAGCGGCGCCGACCAGCGCGCCACCCCAGATGATGTCAAGCCCAAGCTCTCCGTTGCTGCGGCTGCGCAATTCCTGATCCAGCCAGGTCAAGCCGCCGGCGCGCGCGCCGGAATTCGGCCCGAACTCGGCAAAACGCAGCTCGCGTGTCTGCGCCTCGGCCGTGGTTGGCGCGAGGCTTGCAAATCCGCCCGAAAGCATAACGGCAGTCGCGGCAAGCGCGATCCTCAAATGTTTCATTGTTTTCCTCCCATGCGCCCTCTCCAACCGGGCTGCACGCAATCTGTCGCACAAGCGCATCTCAAGTCAACAGATAATACAAATTTCATCTATTGAAATCTTTCTGTCTCTCGGCTAGCGTTGGCCCTGTCCCAGGTCCACGAATGAAGCACCAAAGGGAGACGCGATGACGACCACACAGAAAAGAAACCGGGGGCAGAACGGGGATACTCTGCCACGTGTGCGCGCCGTGTCGCGGGCCATCTCGATCCTGCGATGCTTCACGCCTGCGCAGATGCATCTGTCATTGGGCGAGATCGCCTCCGGGGCCGTTCTGGACGCCGGCACCACGCGCCGATTGCTGGTCACGCTGCGCGACGAGGATCTGATCGCGCAGTCGGATGACGGGCGCTATCACCTGACCATGCAGCTGTGGCGTCTGGTTGCCGCCGTGCCCGAGGGGCGATCGCTGCGGGATCTTGCGATGGACCACCTGCGCGATCTGGCCATGAGCACCGGACATACTGTGCTTCTGTCAGTGCTGCGTGAGGGAAAAGCGATCTGCATAGCAAGGGAACATGGCGATTCCCCCGTTCAGGTGCGCTGGTGGCCGATCGGCGAGGCGATGCCGCTGAATTGCGGTGCAGCACCGCGATTGCTGCTGGCCCATATGCCCGAGGCAGAGCGCCAGGCCGTGCTCGACGGCCCCTTGTCTGCCCTGTCGCGCAAAAGCATCACCAACCCGATGGCCCTGCGCGAAATGCTGGAGGACGTCAGGCGCAACGGCTGGTCGCTTGCCACGGATGATGTGGTCGAGGGCCTGTCGGCGCTGTCGGCCCCGGTGCGCGGGCCAGGCGGCACCGTGGTGGGCGCAGTGTCGCTGGGTGGTCTGACCGCCAGTATCCTGAACGACAACGGCGGCCCCTCCCCCCGGATCCTTGAGGCTCTGACAACCACCTGCCTGCGGATTTCAGAACGGGTGCCATCGTAGTTTCATTAGATGAAATAGAAGTTGCCTATTGACAGATCAGGTTCCGAAGATACCAACTGGCGCAACGGAAAGCATTCAGGAGGACGCCATGGGCGCTACCATCGCCGAGAAGATTCTGGCACGCTGTGCAGGATTGGACAGGGTCGTCGCGGGTCAGGACATCCGCGCCCGGCCCGATTTCGTCATTGCCTATGACTTTCCGGGATATACCGACGTCATATTTCGCCAGATGAAGGAGGAATTCGGCATCGACAAGGTTGTGGATCCATCGCGTTTTGCGATGTTCATCGACCATATGGTGCCCGCCATCACACCCGCCGAGGAAGAACTGCATCAGATCACCCGCGACTGGGGTGCCGAGCAGGGCGTGCCCGTCTATGAGCGCAAGGGGATCGGGCATCAGGTCGCGGCGGAACTGGGCTATGCGACCCCCGGGTCTTTTGCCGTGCATTTCGACGGACATATCTCTCAACTTGGCACCTATGGCACGCTTGCCATCGGGCTGCGACGGCACCTGCTTGAGGCTTTTGTCAAGGAATACATCCTGATCACCGTGCCGCATACTGTACGGGTAAACCTGACCGGCACGATGCAGCCCGGCGTCATGGCGCGGGACGTGTTTCATCATATTGTGCGGGTCATCGGCCCCTCGGCCTGCCGCTTCAAGGTGCTGGAACTGGGGGGCGAGATGATCGACAATCTGTCGCTGGAGGGGCGGCAGGCGATCACCTGCCTTGCCATGTTCACCGGCGCGATCACCGCCGTGATCAATCCCGACCAGAAGGCGCTGGACTATGCCCTGCCCCGCACACGCATTGACATCGAGCCGGTCTTTTCCGACCCCGACGCCAGTTATTCGGCCATCTACACGATCGACGTTACCAATCTTGAACCCATAATCGTGATCCCGCCCAGCCCGGCGAACACCGAGAACCTCAGTGATCATCTGGGGATCGAGGTGCAGGTTGGCTACCTTGGGTCTTGCGCCTCGGGCCGGTTGGAGGATCTGCGGATTGCGGCACAAGTTCTGCGGGGGCGGCAGGTCAAACCGGGCTTCCAGCTGAACGTGGTGCCCACCAGCCAGGAAATCATGCGTCAGGCCGCCGAAGAAGGGCTGATCACCGATCTGGTTGCCGCAGGGGCTTTCGTCACCTCATCCTCTTGCGATTATTGTTTTGGCCGCATGGGCGTGATGTCGGCGGGACAGCGCGCGGTGTCGACCGGCACGTTAAACGTACGGGGCCGGATGGGTAACCGCGATTCCGAAATCTATATCGTAAACGCGGCAGCCGTGGCAGCGGCGGCCATCGAGGGTCGCATCGCCGATCCACGACTGTATCTTTGAGGAGTGGAACATGGCATTGCAGAACCTTCGCGGCCGCGTCGCCTGGGCCTTTCACGAAAAGGACTTTGACGTGGATGACATCGTCGGCGTCGCCAATATCAAGATCAAGGATCCGGTCAAGCTGGCCGAAGTTGCGATGGTCGATTTCGATCCCGACTTTGCCAAAAACGTGCGCCCCAGCGATGTGCTGATCGGCGGCGAGAATTTCGGCTATGGCCATCCGCATTATCCGCCGATGATCGCCATGCGCCAGCTGGGTCTGGCGGGCGTGATCGGTGAAAGCTTTTCGCCCGGATATTGGCGCGGCGAGATCGCGATGGGTTTCCCGCAGGCCACTTGCAAGGGCGTGTTGGGCATCGTGTCGCGCTGGGACGAGGTCGAGGTCGATTGGGCCGCCTGCGTATTCCGCAATCTGACAACCGGGCAAAGCCTGCCGATCGAACCGCTTTCGCAAGGTGACGCCAAGATGTTGGAGAACGGTGGTCTGATCGGCTACCTGCACGCACGCGATCTGGAGGAATCCCAATGACATTGACCAAAGCACAAACCGCCGCCCGACTGCGCGCGGGGCAAACCCTCTGGGCCGCCGGAGCCTATGACGCCCTGTCCGCCAAGCTGGCCGAGCGCGCGGGCTTCGAGGCGGTGATGAGTACCGGCTTTGGCGTTTCGGCCTCGCATCTGGGCGCGCCGGATGTCGAGCTTTACACCATGACCGAGAACCTGTCAGTGGTGTCGCATATGGTGGACGCGATTTCCGTGCCCCTGATCGCGGATACCGACACCGGATATGGCAATGCGCTGAACGTGATGCGCACCGTGCGCGCGTTTGAGAAGGCGGGCGTGACCGGGATGATATTCGAGGACCAACTGGCCCCAAAACGCTGCCCCGCCGCAGCGGCGCGGATCGAGATCCTGTCGCCCGAGGAACATGCCGCCAAGATCCGCGCGGCTGTCGCTGCCCGCCGTGACCCCGACACGCTGATCATCGCCCGCACCGATGCCACCACCGAGCAGGAGGCCATGTTCCGCGCCAGACTTTATGTCGAGGCCGGGGCGGATCTGATCCAGCCGATCTCGCGCTGCTTCAAAGATATCGACGGGCTGCGGCGGATGCGTGCGGCCGCAGGTGTGCCGCTGTCGCTGCAGATCCTTGGCTGGCTGGAGGCCGATCTTGCCCCCGAACAGATCGAGGAAGTGGCGGGTCTGGCGGTTTTCCCGCTGGTCGCCCTGATGAGCGCTACCGAGGCTGTGCAGCGCAACCTTGCCGAATTGCGCAAGACCTATCAGACGAAAACCCTGCCACAACCCGTGACCAACATGAACGAGTTCAAACAGCTGATCGGTTTTGAGGCCGCCGAGAAGGCGCAAGACATGTATCTGCTGGGCGATGCTACAGACAGCCCCGCCGGCGCGCGGATCTCCGCCGCGATGGACAAGGTTTTCAGCAGTTCCTAATCTCCGGGCGGCACTACATGGCCGACCCAAAATGCATGCAATTTTGGCACTCAGGGGATCAGATCGGGTATCCGGTCGCGGCAATGGGCGTGGATCGCGCCCGCATGGGTCAGCCAGATATCGTCGCGATGGGCGGCACATGGGCCAGCGCGCGGCGTAAGTGGCGCAAACGGTAGGGCTGTCCCACCAGATAGGGATGCAGCGCGATCCCCATCACCAGTGGTTGGGTGCGCGATTGCTCCAGCATCTCGTCGAAATTGTCGATGATGCCCATCGTTGAAGGGTTCCGCGCGCTGGTCAAGATGCGGCGGCGGCAGGATCGTGGCCTGCAGCAGATTGTGGCGCTGTTTCCCGATCTGATGACGCAGGAGGACCGGCCACGTCTGGGCTGGCGCGGGTCCACGCAACTCGCCACGCGTAATCCCGTGGGCAGCGCAGTTTACGCCGCCGTGGCGCTGGCCCTGCGTCTGGCTGATCGCAGGCAAAATCGTGCCGGGGCAGGGTCATCCCTCCCCGACTGGAAACGTTGAGGATAACCCGGACGGGGACATCGTCCTGCGCCGGGGCAGCGCGCGCTGGACATCAACACCGCTCAGGTCTTCCGGTCCAGCCCAAGTTTGGCCAGCCGGTAATCCAGCTTGGCCCGGCTCAGACCCAGTGCACGGGCAGCAGCCGAGACATTACCCTTCGCCGCCAGCAGGGCTTCGCGGTAGGTCTCTTCTTCCAACTCGCCAAAGGTCCGTTTTCCAAGCGGCGCATGCGCAACACCCGCCGTGCTGCGCCGCACGATCCGGCCCGAAGCATGAAGGCCCTCCACGAATTCCGGCATCTGCTCGATCCCGGTAAAGATATGTGAAATCTCCAGATCGCCGCCGGGCTCGGAATATATCACGCCGCGCTCGATCATATTTGACAGTTCCCGCAGATTGCCGGGGAAATCATAGCGCAGCAACAGGTCGCGCGCATCGGTGCTGATCCCGCGCAGCGGCTTGCCATGGGTGGCGCTGTGGCGATGCAGAAAGTGATCAATTAGCATCGGCAAATCATCCCGCCGGTCGCGCAAGGGGGGTATCACAATCGGCAGAAGCGACAGCCGGAAATAAAGATCGGCCCGGAACGCCCCCGAACTGACAGCATCGCGGATTCCAGCGCTGGTGGCCGACACAAGGCGCACTTTGCCAAAGGTGGTGGACCCCTCGCCCAATGACGCCGCAAGCTGCGATTGCAACGCCTTGGGCAGCGACAGCACATCGTTCAGAAACAAGGTGCCGTCCTGCGCCCGCTCCGCCGCCCCGCCACTGCCAAACAGCGGCACATCGGCATGACCCCCGGCATAGGCATCGCCATTGACCATCACAAACGGACCTTTCGCCACCCCGCTCAGCTCATGCAGACGACGGGCGAAAAACTCCTTGCCGGTGCCCGGCTCGCCCAGAAATAGCACAGGCTCCGCATAGGCCGCCACGCGTTCAATCAGGCGACGGGCGCGGACGATGGGGGCAGTCTTGCCGATAATCTCATGCGGTGCCGCAGCCCGCCGCTCTGGTGGGCGGTCGGTTGCAGGCTTCCACGGCTGGCTACGCGGCTTCGTCGTTGCCGGGGCGAACAGTTCCAGTTCGGGCAAATCTTTCCCCCAGGCCGCAGCATTGCGCCCGATCACCACGCAACGCTCGGCCCCTTGGCCCACGCACTCCACCTCGCGGAAAATCACAGGCTGCCCCAGCAGCGCCGTGGTGAACCCCGCAGGCACACCCACTTGCATCCAGCAGGTCGGGCAATCCGACACGCCAAAGGCCCCCAGATGCTCGACCGCTTCGGTGCTGTCATGCCAGTGAAACTCACCATTGTAATGCCCGCGCTTGATGTCGAATTCGAACCGCTTCGTGGTGACCTTCACGAAACCTTCCATCGTATGCAGGCGAGGCCCAGCGGCAAGCGCGGCGGTCAGGTCATCCTGACGAAACCGCTTGCGCACCAGATCGGCATAGCGCTGCCCCTGCGACCAGCCGGTCCGGTAGAACAGGCTACGCGCCTGTTCGATGCCGACCGCATGGATGACATCGCGGCGCAGCGTCCCAAGCACGGCCGTCTGCATCATCACCATACGCTCGTCGCTCAGCCAGATTCGGCCATCGCCCAGCGCGAATTGCAACGCGCCAGCCAGATCCTCCAACGTGGGCGGCGCCCCCTCCCGCAGCAGCCGACTATCGCCACGCGCCGTGATTCGCGGCGCCCGCCGCGAGGCTTCTGTCAGGGTGATCCGTTTGGACATGTTTCACACATTGATGAATTAATCACACCATTTCACCATTTCATGAAACCGGACAACATTCAACATGGCAAATTTCCTTAAATAAAAACATCAGCTTAACCAAACTTAGCTATGCGCCAAAACTATTCGTTGCAAAACCAAAGACCTTGTCCCTGCTATATCTCGACCATTCGGGAGGGAGCCCGGAGAGGCGGCCAAGCCCATAGGGCGACACGCCGCCGGGCCACAAAGGGAGAGAGCAAGATGGACGGAGCAACACCGATTTTCCTGGCGCAAGACGCTTGGGAAGGAAAGATTTTCTCTGGCGGCTGGGACACAGCCAAGGGCGGCACCTATGTCGTGACCGCCCCGGCAGATGGCAGCGCGGTCGCTTCGGTCGGCAATGGAAACGCGGTTGACGTAGCCCGCGCCGCAGCCGCAGCCGCGGCAGCCCAGCCCGCATGGGACGCCACCGCCCCGGCCGAACGCGCGCGCATCCTGAACCTGACCGCCGATATCCTCGAAGCGCATGGCGATGAACTGATCCCATGGATCATCCGCGAATCCGGCTCGATCTACCCCAAAGCGTCCATCGAAATTGAACATTCCGCAGGCTTTCTGCGCGCAGCAGCCGCCACCGCGCTCGAGGATACGCGCAAAACCATCGCCTCGCTGGATGGCCGTGACGAAGAACTGATCCGCGTCCCCCATGGCGTCGTCGGCGTGATCTCGCCCTTCAACTTCCCGCTGATCCTGTCAGTCCGCGCGATTGCAGCCGCCTTGGCCACAGGCAATGCCGTGGTGCACAAACCCGATCCGCGCACGCCGATCAGCGGCGGCATCATCATCGCGCGCATCTTTGAAGAGGCCGGTCTGCCCAAGGATCTGTTGCACATCATCCCCGGCGGTGCCGATGTCGGCATGGCCCTGTGCGAAGATCCCAATATCGCGATGGTCTCGTTCACCGGCTCGCCCGGTGTCGGGGCCAAGGTCGGCGAGGCATGTGGCCGCAACCTCAAAAAGGTCCAGCTGGAACTGGGTGGCAAGAATGCCCTGATCATTCTGGATGATGCCGATATCGCACTGGCCGCGTCCAATGCCGCCTGGGGCACATGGCTGCATCAGGGCCAGATCTGCATGGCGACGGGCATGATCCTTGCCCCCGCCGCGATGGCCGACCAACTTGCCGAGGAACTGGCCGCCAAGGCCGCCCGTCTGCCCGTCGGCAACCCGGCCACCGATCAATGCGCCCTTGGGCCGCTGATCTCGGACGGGCAGGTTGCCCTTGTTACCGCCATTGTCGAAGATGCCGTCGCCAAAGGGGCCAAGCTTCTGGCGGGCGGCACCGCCAAGGGCCGGATGTTCCCCGCCACCGTGCTGTCTGGCGTCAAACCCGGCATGCGCGCCTTTGATGAGGAAATCTTCGGCCCGGTCGCCGTCATCGTGGCCTATAACAACGATGATCACGCCGTCCAGCTGGCCAATATGTCCGAGTTCGGCTTGGCCGCGGGCATCATCGCCACCGACACGGCCCGCGCCCGCCGTCTGGGCATGCGCCTGAAGGTTGGTCATCTGCACATCAACGATCAGACCGTCATGGCCAGCCCGAATGCCCCCTTTGGCGGGCGTGGCAAATCCGGCAATGGCAGCCGCATCTCTGGCCCCGCAATCTGGGAAGAGTTCACGCAGTGGGTCTGGATCACCTCGCGCCCCGACGCCGTGATGTACCCATTCTGATCTGACACATCCTTACCGCAAGCAGCCCTTCGCCCGCCCCTGATCCGGGGCGGACGGACAGGGCTGGGCCAAACGAAAGACAACGTCATGACATTTCACGGAAAAACCATCGCCATCACTGGGGCCTCCTCAGGCATCGGGGCCGAGATTGCACGTCTTGCCCGCTATCAAGGCGCGCATGTGATCGGGCTGGACCGCAACGATCCCATGATCACGCTCGACGGTTTCATCAAGATCGACATGGGCGATCCCGCCGCGATTGACACCGCCGTCGCCGCCTTGCCTGCGGGGATTGATGCGCTGGTCAACGCGGCTGGCGTCTCGGGCATGGCGGATGCCGATGTGGTGGCGCGTGTGAACTATCTGGGCCTGCGCCACCTGACCGAGGCTTTGGTGCCCAAAATCACCAAGGGCGGCGCCGTGGTCAACATCACCTCGATCCTGGGGGCCGAATGGCCCACACGGGTTGACGCGCACAAGGCGCTGGCCGCGACCAAAACATGGGATCAGGGGGCCGCATGGCTGGCCGCAAACCCGGTGCCGCAAGACACCTGCTATCAGTTCTTCAAAGAGGCGCTGATCGTCTGGACCAAAAAGCGCGGTTACGACCTTTTCATGCAAAACGACATCCGCATGAACGCCGTGGCCCCCGGTCCGGTCTTCACACCCATTCTGGGCGAGTTTGTCCAGATGCTGGGCAAAGAACGTGTGGCGGCGGATGCCGCCCATATCAAACGCCCGGCCATTGCCGATGAAATCGCCCCGCCGGTCCTGTTCCTGTGCTCTGACGCCGCGCGCTGGATCACCGGGATCAACCTGCCGGTCGATGGCGGGATCGATGCACTTTACGTCTGAAAACCAAACGGGTGTCGCCCTGCACAGACAGGGCCGCACCCGTCAAAACACCACAAAACGGGAGGAGATACGTAAATGACACAGTTTGCTTCAAACAAGGGCAGCGGCATCAGCCGACGCAGTTTCAACCGCCTGATTGCAAGCTCGGCCTTGGCCGCGCCCCTGATCGGCACCCGCGCCTTCGGGCAGGATGCGGGAACCTTCAAGATCGGCTATATCGGTCCGCAGTCCGGCCCCTTGGGCATTTTTGGCGCGCATGACGGCTATCTGGTCGACGCGATCCGCGCCAATCTCGCAGGCGGGATTGATGTCGGCGGCAAGAGGATGCAGGTGGAAATCATCACCGCTGACACGCAATCCGACCCGGTCCGCGCCAGCCAGATCACCCGCGACATGATCAACTCCGCAGCGCCGGATCTTATCCTGACGCATTCGGCCCCCGAAACCGTGAACCCGGTCTCTGACGCCTGCGAAGCCGGGGCCACGCCGTGCCTCTCGACCGTCGCCCCGTGGGAAGCGTTCTATTTTGGCCGTGGCGGCAAACCGGCCGAGCAGTCCTTTAAATGGACCTTCCACTTCTCCTTCGGCTCGGGGAATTTCGTCAATCTCTATCACGGTCAGTGGTCCTTGCTTGAGACGAACAAAAAGGTCGGCACGCTGATCCCGTCCGACGCAGACGGCAACGCGATCCGCGCAGGTCTTCTGCCCAAGATGATCGAAAAAGGCTGGGAGATCGTCGATCCCGGCCCCTACGAAAACATGAGCCAGGATTTCACCAGCCAGATCGAGGCGTTCAAATCCGCAGGCGTCGAAATCGTCGTCACCTTCCCCTTCCCGCCGGTTTTCCCGGTGTTCTGGCGTCAAGCCGCGCAGCGTGGTCTGGCCCAGCAGTTGAAGATCATGCAGATGGCCAAGGCTGGCCTCTTCGCCGCCGAGATGGAGGCTTTGGGCGATCTGGGCCAAGGGCTCTGCACCGGGGTCTATTGGCACCCGGCCTTCCCCTTCGCCTCCACCGCCGCAGGCATGACCAACGCCGATCTCGGTGCCGCTTATGAGGGGGCGACGGGCAAGCAATGGGCGCAGGCTCTGGGCGCATCGGCATCGCTCTTTGACGCGGCCATCGCATTGGCGCAGCAGGCGGGCGATCCCAAGGACAAGGAATTGATGGCGGCCACCCTGCCCAAGTTGAAGGCCGAAACCGCCGTCGGCACCGTCGATTTCAGCACCGGCCCCGTGCCCAACTGCGCTGTCAGCGGCCTTGCAGGCGGTCAGTGGAACAAGACCTCGGGCGGAAGCTTCCCCTTCCAGCTTGACCTCGTGTCCAACGCCGACTTCCCGCAGGTGGAACTGACCGCCGAATTCAAGCCGCTGGCCTTCGGCTGATCCGGCCCAGCACACAACAGGCCGGGGCGCGCCATCACACCGCGCCCCGGCCCTTGACGCTTATGGGAGTGAGACGTTTGCACAACTCTGCAATCACAGCGGACCCACTTTTGCGCGCCCAAGGGATCAACAAATCCTACGGCGCGCTCAAGGTGCTGCATGATGTCGATTTCGACGTGTCCACTGGCGAGGCGGTGGGAATCGTCGGGCCGAATGGCGCAGGCAAAACCACCCTCTTCGGTGCCCTCGCGGGCTCCTTCCCCATCACCTCCGGCGCGATTACCTTGCACGGCCAAAGCCTTGCCGGTACCTCCTCGGCAGAACGCTGCCGCATGGGTCTGGCCCGCACCTATCAGGTCCCCCGCCCCTTTCTGGGCATGACCGTGTTCGAAAATGTCCACGTCGCCGCCCTCTCGGGCGCGGGCCTGCCCCGCGACGCGGCGGTGGCCCATGCCGGCGATATCCTGCGCCAGACCGGCCTGCTCAGCCTTGCCAACCGCCCCGCCTCCTCCCTTGGCCTTCTGGACCGCAAACGCCTTGAAGTCGCGCGCGCCCTCGCCACCAAAAGCGGCACTCCTTGCAGATGCGCTTAGACTGACCTTGCGGCGCGGTGCAGGGCCATTTCGGTCTGCCGCTCAGCTCGCCTTTGAGCCGCGAACCTATCAGCTTGTCCCACTGCTTATGGCCCTGCGGCTGCAGGTGCCCCGCTTGCTGATCGCTGACGACGTAGGCATCGGCAAGACCATCGAAGCGGGTCTAATCCTTCGCGAACTAATGGATCGAGGTGAAGTTGATGCCTTTTCAGTCCTCTGCCCGCCTCACCTCGTGGATCAGTGGATTATCGAGCTCAAGGATCGTTTCGGCATTGATGCGGTTCCGGTGACATCTGGCACTGCGGCGCGCCTGGAACGCAACCTACCGCTCGCCCAAACGCTATTTGACGCCTACCCATTCACGGTCGTCAGCCTTGACTACATCAAGGCAGAGAAACGCCGGGAGGGGTTTGCTCGTGCCTGTCCCGACTTTGTCATCGTAGATGAAGCGCATGCTTGCGTTGGAACGCATAAAGGGAAGCAGCAACGCTTCGACCTGCTTCAGGGGCTGGCAAAGGATCCAGAACGTAGGATCGTCATGCTCACGGCCACGCCACACTCTGGAGATGAAGAAGCATTCTCGCGCTTGCTGTCACTAATCGACCCAGAATTTGCTTCACCAGCCTGCAACTCCAACTGATCAAGATGGGGGCCCGCGTCGTGCGTCACGCCCGCGCCATCACCTTCCAACTGGCCGAGGTGGCCGTTACCGGCCCGATGGTGCGCGCCATCCTCGCCGCCATCCGACGATTGCGAGCGCCACCGCTATGCGCGTGACCGCGATCCAAACCAAAACTGAACGAAAGCGGCAGGACACGTCTGCCCGATGCGCTGAAAAACGTCGCCGCCGGGCCGGGATGCTGCGGGTTTATGGGCCCATTCGCCCAACTTCGGGCGTTTGCGCGACCACAGACGCCGCTCGGGGCGGAAAACGCTTGATCAGCTGGCGCAGTCAGGCGATCTTGACGTCAGAAGGCGGGCAACTTGGGGAATGTCGGAGTATAGCTGTTAAGGAAACTGACGTAATGAGAGCGATATATTTGTCCCTTGCATTCGCATGCTTGGTTTGGGCGGGCTGGTCCGTTGTTCGATTTTTATTTTTGGATCCGGGAACAACAGGTAATTATGCTGGTTGGAAGTGGATTGTGAGCATAATTATTGAGCTAGGTCTTGCATCAATTTTCTTCTCTCTCGCAGGGGAGAGGAAAAATGAATAAATTTTTAATAATAGCCATCGTTCTAATCGGCTTCACTGTTCCAAATGCTGTATTGGCGCAACGAAATGGTGAGTGGTATATCGATGAAACTAACAGAACGGGCATTTTAGCACGTGTAAATGGTGGGGTGTTTTCTGGAAGGGAATTTTGGGTGGTGTTTGAGTTTGATCGTCGCTGTGAACCTATTTTTTCATCAATAGAGATGAAAGGAAGGGCGTTTGGCTCTTTCTTGCGTCAAGAAGGTTTTCCTCCTCAAAAAGTATTTCTTTCAGTCAATGGCGAACGCTACACATGGCATGGCGTTTACGCTGAATATTCCGGTGGGACAGAAATTGGACTAGGATTAACTCAGGCGGCTTGGAGCGCACTTCTGTCAAATCCTCGCACTATTTCTTTCACTGAGCTAGATGGAAGGCCTTATGATGTGCCAGTTGGTGGTGTAATTGATGGTCGCATATCGAGCATTCTGCAACAGGCCGCCGATTTATGTGTGCGGCGACTTCGATGAGATTTGGTTTTTAACGTTCTAGAGCGTGTCTCTGCCATTCAGATTCAGGATTCCCAGATTGTCTGTAATGTGATTCCGTGTCCTTGAGGCAGATATGGGGGTTACAGATGGGCAAGCCACATCCAATAGAGTTGCGAACGCGCGTTGTCGCGTTTGTCGCTGAGAGCCATGGACACCGCGAGGCGGCGCGGCATTTCCGGGTGTCACCGAAATTCGTGAACGAACTGATCAAACTGCGGTGTGAGACGGGATCGCTTTTGCCGCGGCTTCAGGGGAATGGCGGCTCAAACGGCACGCCACTTTGTGAATGTCGGGTAATGTTTGTTGACAAACTAAAAATGGCGTATCGTTTTTTTGGTTATCACCACTGCGATATGGGAGTCTTCAATGGTCAAAAAATTCAGAGATTTTCTTGGTGAGGATATTAGTGCAAACGGCTTTTCGTTAAAGGCAAGAGATGCACATCAGGCAGCGGAAAATATCAATTACATATTCATAAAGCGCTCAAGTTGGTTCTCCTCACCAAAGCCGATGCATATTGGCGAGTTGAGGGAGAAGTACAAGCGGCTTGTACCAGATATGGAGGTGCACTTCCCGGGCGTGGTCGATAAGATATTTCATCCCCACATAATTACTAAGCTGGGTTAACCAGTGGATTCTACCGGCATGGTTCACTGGTCGAAGTAGCCAGATCAACATAGAAAATTCGGGTAGCTTGAATGGCCTACGTGTCAGTAGAGGACTTGATACCTACGCTTGGGCGGCCCGAAAAGCTTCTTCAAAATCGAGCGCCAAGTTCGATATAGACGTAAGATAATCGGCTGTTCCATTGCGGAACGCAGATGCCGCAGCCAACCCCGTGGTTGCAAGCCGTGGAGTGTCCCGGTTAACGAGTGAGAAACTTGCGTTGGAGAGAAAAGCAGACAATATACAATAAACGTTTTGATCACGAAAATGCGACTCGTCCGCAATGGGCCACTTTAATTGGAGAACGCTTTTAAGATCGGTTGGATAATCCTCTTCACGAATGAATACTTCGTTAAAGAAGCAGCTTAACACAGCTGTAAAATATACTCGGTTAGGCTTGCGCCTTTGAAAGACCCCGCCCAAAAACTTTGGCTCAAGCAAGTCATCAATTGCACCATTACGTGGCACCCCATGAAGTGAGTAAATAATGGACCGCAGGTTCTCCATAATCTCATTTGTGTTTCGGTCGTCAAGGGTAGATGCTGAAGCGACACAAGACGCAATGCAATATGACTCAAATATTATAAGTTCCAAAACGCTCAAATTTCCCATTCTGGAACCTAATGGTGCATCGAGGTTGAATCGAAATTCTGAATCGAGGCAATCAAAGTAATGTTCTGAAATTAT
>Ga0163215_100715_pt1 | contig 40388 bp, 41 predicted proteins | sample SynspAceP_FD_185934 | JGI IMG/M metagenome (GOLD analysis project Ga0163215, IMG submission 185934) | Saline lake microbial communities from Ace Lake in Antarctica - Synechococcus sp. Ace-P (Hybrid Assembly) | ecosystem: Environmental > Aquatic > Non-marine Saline and Alkaline > Saline | place...
CGACATTAACTATATTGCCTATCTGCTCCCTCAGAGCTTTAAAAATCCTGTTAAGACATTGTTAGCCATTGCACACTTTCAGGATAGAGCGCTTTTTTATGAACCACCCCACCATCCGCGCCTTGTTCAACTATTGGGATCGACAGCGTGGGGCGTTGGCTGCCCCGGCACGGGCTGACATTCATCCGGGCGATATCCGCGGTATTTTACCAGAGGTTTTTCTGCTGGAGCGCAACGCCAATGGACGTTTTTACTACCGTCTTGCAGGCACGATGTTGTGTCAGAATGCGCGCCGTGAGTTGAAAGGGCAGAGGCCATTGGCCCATTTCGCCGACCTGGATCGGCGAAAAATGCAGATTGCTCTGACTCAAGTTGCCGAAAAGGGTGCCATTTTCAAAGCAGAAATTCTGGGAACAAGTGCACAGGGCCGAACTGTTGAACAGCAATGGATCGTATTGCCTCTAAAGAAAATTGCCGGCAGCTGCTCTCGGCTTATTGGTGCCTGCGTCACACTGGAAGAGCCGGCTTGGTTGGGGCGCGATCCAATTGTACGAAACAGCATTTTGTCTGCCAGAATCATAAGCGCAGGTAACAAAGCTGCAATGCAGGAACTTGCCGGGCATTCAGTTTCCACGCACCATGTCTCACTGCGCCCCTCCACCGTGCAGCCGCTTCATGGGCTTGGCGGTATTGCTGATCCGGACCTTCCGCAAGGCATTGCAGAATTGCAGGCTCTTATTGAGCGGCAATTTGGTCGGCGTCGGACCCAAAGCGAACCTGTCCTGTCCCAGCGCTACACAGACAGTCTTGAACCTGCCGATGATGTGCAGGTGCCCAATTTTAATGTTGTTCCATTGGTGACGACGGAAAAACGTATCCAGCACCTTACTGTATTTGAGGGTGGTCGCGAGGGTTAAGCGCGGATTTTGTGGTTAAATACCTGTTAAAAATTTAAATAAAATTATCAATAAATTAGATTTAAAAGTACATCTGATTTTTGGCGTGATGTAAAATCATGACCTGTATTCTGATCTTGATTGAAACTTAGGTCAGAGTCCATGAAATACTTGAAACGGTCCTTGTTGTTTGGCTTTATCGTCGCATTCACTGCGATTGAGCATTCTGATGCCAGAGATGTAAACACTGCTTTTATGGCGGTGACGGGCAAAACCCGCCCACCAATTGGCCATGTCAAATTCTGTCGCGCCAATCCGCAGCAATGCCGCTCACAGGTTAGCCAGGATCGGGCTATGGCATTGACGCAGGAACGCTGGGACGAACTCATTCAGATCAACCACATGGTCAATCAATCGGTTCAACCGGTCACGGACATTGAGCTCTATTCTGTTCCAGAGGTTTGGGCCTTCCCGGATCAATATGGTGATTGCGAAGATTATGTTCTGTTGAAGCGGCATCACCTTATGCAGGCCGGTTGGCCCGCAGGTAGTCTGTTGATTACTGTTGTTCGTGATATTGACGGCGGTGGCCACGCGGTCCTGACCGTGCGTACAGATCGGGGAGACTTTGTCCTGGATAATCAGGATGCGCTGATCAAGCATTGGACAGAAACGCCCTACAACTATCTCAAACGCCAATCCAGCAAACATGCCGGCAAATGGGTTTCTGTTGCCGACAAGCGCGATAACCAGTTTTTGGCGGAAACCGCGAGCACGGATTAGAGCTCAGAACTCTAGACCTGTTTCAAACCGGTCAAAAACCGTTTGGCATTTCTTTGATAATTCAGTGCCGACTCTGTCAGCTTTGCAGCATCATCATCGGTGAGGGTGCGGATGACTTTGCCTGGCATGCCGACGACCAGTGAATTGTCGGGAATGCTCTTGCCTTCGGGAATGAGCGCGCCTGCGCCAATCAGACAGTTTTTGCCGATGTGGGCGCCGTTCAATACAATTGCCCCCATTCCGATCAGTGAATTGTCATCAATCGTGCAGCCATGAATGATGGCGCGATGTCCGATGGTGCAGTTTTTTCCAATCGTTGCCGGAAACCCCGGATCAGTATGCACCATGGTGTGCTCCTGAATATTGGTACCCTGGCCAATTGTGATGAGCTCATTGTCGCCGCGCAACACGGAACCGAACCAGATGCCAACTTTCGCGCCCAGCTTCACATTGCCGATGATGTGTGAATCGGGTGCAATCCAGATGTCGTCTGAATCCGCGTGTTGCGGTGATTGACCATCAAGTTCGTAGACTGGCATTGGCTTCTCCCTGAGTGAGAAACCGTTATGAAGCAGGCGAATTTGCTTTGCAAATCCACCTGCATTCGCAATCGATGACTTCTGGTCAGGCTGACTTGCCGCGTATCAGGGTCAGGAAGCGGGTTTGCTCGTTCGGGTCATCCCGAAACACGCCTTTAAACTGCGTTGTGATGGTTGAAACGCCATGTTTCTGTACGCCGCGCAGGGACATGCACATATGTTCCGCTTCCAGCAATACGGCGACACCACGTGGTTGCAAGGCGTCGTCAATGGCATCTGTAATCTGCGCCGTCAGATTTTCCTGTGTTTGCATGCGGCGGGCGAAAACATCTGTGACCCGCGCCAGTTTTGATAGGCCCACTACGCCTTCAACCGGATAATAGCCGATATGGGCTTTACCGGTGAATGGCACCATATGGTGCTCACAATGAGAGTAGAACGGAATGTCCCGAACGATGACGATATCATCATAACCGCCAACATCTTCAAATGTGCGCGCCAGAACGTCCTGAGGGCTTTCATCATAGCCTCGGTAAAATTCCTCATAGGCTTTGACTACGCGTTTCGGCGTATCAAGAACACCTTCTCGCGTGGGGTCGTCTCCGGCCCAGGCAATCAGTGTACGCACTGCTTCTTCCGCCTGTTCACGCGTGGGGCGCGACGGAGCCTGTCGCTCGGCAGAAATGGCCTTTTTGAGCGGCCCAAGAATTGCGTCCATTTTAAACTCCTGATCGGCAAGCCGGGATTGGATATCCCCTAATATAAGCCGTGCCAAGCGGTTTCAGCCAGTTGGCCCTGCTGCAAGGAGATAAGGCATATCAGAACAGAGGCAAGCTGAATGACTGACAATTTGCTCAAAGCGACCTATATACTGACACGGAATGTCATCAATTCTGATGTCGCACCAGCGAGAATAGGCATTTTTCACGATGATTGACGAGGTCTACAACGCAAAAATTCTGGAATTTGCCGGAAATATTCCGCGCATTGGAACGCTGGATGCGCCTGATGCCTCTGCAAAAGCCCATTCCAAATTGTGCGGTTCTACCATTTCCGTGGATTTGAAGGTGGATGCTGGGCAAATCACTGATTTTGCACAAGAGGTGAAAGCCTGCGCGCTTGGCCAGTCATCGGCTTCAATCGTCGCCGCCAATATTATTGGTGCAACCGCAGACGATATGCGCAGTTTGAAAGCCACGATGTATACCATGATGAAAGAAGGCGGACCACCGCCGGAAGGGCGCTTTGAGGCATTGAAGTTCCTGGAGCCGGTTCGAGACTATCGCGCTCGCCATGCCTCCACCTTGCTGATCTTTGACGCGGTGGTTGATGCGCTCGACCAGATTGAAGCGGATCGGAAGATCAAGGCGCGGGCGTAGATGGTCTGCGGACGAAGTCAGAAATGGGACGAGACTTCGTAGTGCGCGCTTAGATAGACCTCGGGCGGTATTCGGTTCTGGATGCTTTCGACCATGTCTGAAAACGGTTCCTCACCGACAGCGCCTAACGCCACATAAGTCTGCTCATCTGCGGCTGATTCCGTGTTGAGTGGATTGGCAAATACTCTCAAGTCAATATTCTTCAACTCGCCAATCAGAAGGTTTGCTGCGGTTTGCATCAGGCGTTCATCAGATACATCATTGTAAATTCTGAAAACGTGGACGACATCATTTTTGTCGAGGCCGATAATCGAGGGGCGGAGGGTCAATTCCTCAACAGTCCAGGGCGGGATTAAGTCGGTCAGCTGTTGGGTCAGACCATCGATGGATGTTCCAAAGGCACCGGCTTCCACAGTGATGGCTGACAGGCCCGCCACGTTGTATGTCTGGACCTTTCCCACGCCTCCCGCTTCTACCAATTTCTGTTCAATTGGCTCGGTGATCAATCTCTCAATGCGGGCAGAATCGTCTGAATCGGCAGGTGTCAGGACGTAGACCATCTTGCCGGTATTGCCAGCCAGCCAATTCCAGACAATGCCAACTATAATGGCAATGCCGACCGCGGGAATGAGTATGTTAAGCTGGCGACGTGTCATGGGATCCAGAGCATGTTTTGTTCGTATGGAACCATTTGATGAACCAATTAAACTGTAGAATGCCGTGATTTTCCGAAACAGACAAGATGGAACGGGTCTTCGGGCCGCCAATGAAGAACAAAGCTGACACTTTTTCCCTCCGAAAATTGCCGAAATATATCGGGCTGGGGCTGATCACGTTCTATCAGAAAGTGATTTCGCCGCTGCTGGGATCATCCTGTCGTTACGCGCCGACCTGTTCGTCCTATGGGGCTGAATCCATTTCCCAATTCGGATTGTGGGCAGGGGGATGGATGACATTGGCCCGGTTTTGCCGATGCAATCCCTTGGGGGCATCGGGCCATGATCCGGCACCTGAAAGCCTGCCAGATGATGCCGTGTGGTACCTGCCGTGGCGTTATGGGCGTTGGACAGGCCGTCATATTGACCCGGCGACCCGGCTGGATTGAGCGGTTGCCGGAAACGTGTCGTCTTCAGATCCGCTGGCAAATACTTGCATCACACATGCGCTCGCGTTAAACCGCCCGCGTAATTCAACACAAACGGCTTACCTGCATTCGTTGGCAGAGAGTGAGCAGGAGACAAATAATGATTTCCGTAAAACTACCAGATGGCTCAGAACGTTCTTTGGAAGATGGTTCCAGAGGGCTGGATCTGGCCGAAAATATTTCAAAATCCCTTGCAAAAAAGTCAGTGGCGATGGTGCTGGATGGCACACTCACAGACCTGACTGACCCGTTGCATGACGGCGCTGTTGTCGAGATTGTCACCCGTGATGATGAGCGCGCCCTGGAATTGATCCGCCACGATGCGGCGCATGTGATGGCCGAAGCTGTGCAGGAATTGTTTCCTGGCACGCAGGTGACCATCGGACCCGTCATTGAAGATGGCTTCTTTTACGATTTTGCGCGCAATGAACCTTTTACGCTGGACGATCTGCCGAAGATTGAAGCCAAGATGAAAGAGATCATTCAGCGCAATGCGCGTTTCACCAAACAAGTCTGGTCTCGCGAGGATACCGCAAAGGCATTCGCTGATTTGGGCGAGGGCTACAAGGTGGAATTGCTGGATGCGATTCCTGAGGGCGAAGACGTCAATATTTATCATCAGGGTGACTGGTACGATATGTGCCGGGGGCCGCATATGGTGTCTACCGGGCAGATCGGGCAGGCATTCAAGCTGATGAAAGTGGCCGGAGCCTATTGGCGCGGCGACAGTGACAACGCCATGCTGACCCGGATTTACGGCACGGCCTGGAACAATGAAAAAGATCTGAAAGCCTATCTGACACGGCTTGAAGAAGCTGAAAAACGCGATCACCGCAAGCTCGGTCGCGAGATGGATCTGTTCCATTTCCAGGATGAAGGTCCCGGTTCCGTCTTCTGGCATGAAAAAGGCTGGCGCCTGTTTCAGAACCTTATCAATTACATGCGCCGCAGGAACGATGGCGCTGACTACGATGAGGTGAACACACCGGATATGCTTGATCGGAGCCTATGGGAAGCTTCTGGTCACTGGGAAAAATTCGGCGAGAACATGTACACCACGACAACTCCGGATGATCGCGTTTTTGCACTGAAGCCGATGAATTGTCCCGGTCACGTTCAGGTGTTCAAGAACGGGTTGAAATCCTATCGCGATCTGCCAGCCAAAATCAGTGAATTTGGCAAGGTGCATCGTTACGAGCCATCGGGTGCGTTGCATGGGTTGATGCGGGTTCGCTCGTTCACGCAGGACGACGCGCATGTCTTCGTGGCGGATGACCAGATCACGCAGGAATGTCTGGCGATCCACAATCTGTTGCTGTCGATTTATGCCGATTTCGGGTTTACCGACATTCGTATCAAATTCTCGGACCGTCCGGAAAAACGTGTCGGGACTGATGAAGTTTGGGACGAAGCAGAAGCGGCTTTGAAAACCGCCGTGGAAGCGGCTGGCGATGCCTATACGCTGAACCCGGGTGAGGGCGCCTTTTATGGCCCCAAACTTGAATATGTTTTGCGTGATGCGATTGGCCGGGACTGGCAATGCGGCACGTTGCAGGTGGATTTGAATCTGCCGGAGCGGTTGGGCGCCTTCTACATCGGTTCCGATGGCGAGAAGCACGTTCCAGTTATGCTGCACCGGGCCATTTTTGGCTCGCTGGAGCGCTTTACTGGTATTCTCATCGAGCATCATGCAGGACACTTCCCATTGTGGCTGGCGCCGTTGCAGATCATGATCGCGACCATCACGTCAGAAGCTGATGAGTATGCTGTGAAGGTGCGTGAAGCCATGCGTGCAGCGGGCTTGCGTGTTGATGCAGATTTGCGCAATGAGAAGATCAACTACAAGGTTCGCGAGCACAGTCTTGGCAAAGTGCCAGCCATTATTGCGCTGGGTGCCCGTGAGGCTGAACAGGGAACCGTATCCATTCGCCGGATCGGCTCCAAGCAGCAAACGGTCATGACTTTGGAAGAAGCGATCGACAGTTTTGTGGAGGAAGCAACTCCGCCGGATTTGGCAAGACAACAAGCCAAATGAGTTGAAGACAAAAAACCCGGTTTATGACCGGGTTTTTTTATGGGAATTTGACCGGCGCTGTGGACACGCGGTCAAAACAAGATCGTTGCCGCATGTGTCATGGTGGGCAGGATTAGTTCCGGCACGATAGGATACCGGATAAATCCGTCCATTTGTTCAGGCCTTTCAATCGACCACCGAACCTAACAACATTGCGCCTTCATTTCGGGATTGCGCCGGTAATTGGGGCACATCTAGATATGCAATCAATACAGAGATTTTTGAAACCATGAAACGGCTCTGGTTTTGAAAAACAGCGGGGTCAAATTGGACTCATCGCTTACGGATTGCGGCATACAAACAGATCAAACCCAATGCCCAAGGCAAAGCTGCAAGCAACAGGAATTCTGTATCCAGATAATCACGCAATTCGATGTCACAGTTGGAAGAACCGGTGTTGTAAGCACATCCCAGCGCAATGAGGTAGGTCCAGGCCAAGAGTGGGCCAATCAACAAGAAACCAGCAATGATGTAGAGAAAAACCTTCACGAACGGACCTCGGGTTCTGTTTTGTATGGGAAGTTCCTGAAATCTTCAGATTTATCCAAAAATAGCGGCAAATAATAGCCGGTGATGCTACCCGAAAACGTAGAAGGCTGTACGCTGAATGACAATTCTTTTGCGTTTGTAAGTGTCACATTATTTCACCTGCTTCCACATACGTCAGCAACAGATTGTTGCGCACTATCGTGAATGGCCCCTACTAGACACGTCAGGTGGAAGCCGAGGCTGTTGTCTTGGCCGGAGCCTCGGCAAAGCGATGGCTATTTACTTTGCTCGTGATCGTAGGCGACCAGCACGCCGCAGACAGCAGCCCCAATCGCAATGCCTATCCCGATGCCGCTGCCGAATGCCAGCCAGCCAGTGACAGCGCCTATCGCCAATCCTGCAAGGCCACCAACAAACAAACTGATTTTCATCATGACTTCCTGACGTTCATGAGATTTGCATAAATCATTTGAACCAAACGTCTGGCTCCGGCAACACTTGGGCTCCTGACTTGCATACTCCTACTCTCGAGCGCAGCATATAAGCCCATGATGATAAGATTAGCCATTGAAGCCGACGCCGGGCAGGGCATCAAAACGCTGCGGCGTTCAATTTCTGAACTCTGCGCATTGGATCATCGCAATGACCCGCAGGAAATCAGGGACTGGCTTCGAAACAAGACCACCGCGTTTTGGAACTTATGGGTAAACAATCCAACATTTGATCTATATGTAGCTGATAGAGAAGGCGAAATTGTTGGAATAGGGCTGATAAGTAAAACAGGTGAAATTTTACTGAACTATGTGTGTCCTGATGCCCGGTTTCGCGGAGTTAGCAAAGCATTGCTAAGCCACATGGAAGCGAATGCATCAAGCGACGGCCTTCTTATGTGTTCACTGGAAAGCACTAAAACGGCCCGCCAATTTTATCTAAGTCAGGGTTACAAGCCATTGACAGGTGGTTCCATAATTGGTGCCGCTATGACAAAAAAATTCACCTGAAGCCCATTCATAATAGGCTCGAAGCTGCCGTAGCGCATTTTAGCGCCCAAAAGCTTGCTGATGACTGTCAGGTCTAGCTTTTGCATCATCTTGGGAACTCAATCGGCATTTCATCCACGAATTGCTAGCATCCATTTGGCAGCTTCCGGCAAAAAAGAAGTCTTCGTGTCGGAAGCCGTTCGATAAGTCTCTGATCTGCCATGCCGATCATCGGCGTGCCGGATGCACATATGGTCTTCGCTCGTTGCGGACGACCAGAAAGTTGTTCAACGCTGCCAGAACTTCGCCGGGGGCTTCTTCAGGAATAAAATGTCCACTCGGCATAGCTGAAAACCGGGGTTGCTCGCACCATCCTTGCCAGATCCGCTGAACGTCGAAGTGTTTTCCGACGACACCTCGCTCGCCCCACATGACGAGCGTCGGGCAACTGATCTTTTTATACGCCGCCCGATCCGCTGCGTCGTGAAGCCTATCAATGTGATACCCGGCGCGAAAACATTCGCACATTGCTGTAACCGCATCTGAACTGGTGTTGGCCGTCAGATACGCCTCCAGAGCCAGGTCGTGATAATGAACGGGCTGGTCGGATAGTCCATGCAGTATGAGCTTGAGAAAGGCTTCTGGGTCTGCGGAAATCAACCGGTCGGGAATCGGATGGTTCTGCGTGAGAAACGAAAAGTAGAAATAGTCCTGCGCTATCTCCGCGTTGGTGTTCTCGTAGAAATCGAGGGCGGGGATAATATCCATGACAACGAGTTGTGCGACCGCCTCAGGGTAATCCAGCGCCAGTCGACGCGCGACGCGTGCGCCCCTGTCGTGACCGACTAGCGAGAAGGTCTCATGACCCAAAGCGTGCATGACCGAGAGTTGCTCAGCGGCCATTTCGCGTTTCGTATAGGCATTTTGCCCTTCAATATGGGGAGGTTTATGGGTTTCGCCGCGGCCTCGAATATCCGTCAACACAACAGTGAACTTGTTGGCGAGGGCTGGCGCCAGGTGATGCCAACACAGATGCGTTTGCGGATCGCCGTGCAACATCAAAAGCGGTGGCCCCTTGCCAGCAATCAGCGTCATGACGCTTTTGCCATCGATCTCGACTGGGTGGCGCTCGAAGCCGGGCAACAGCTTTGCATCGGCTTTTTCAAAGATGCTCATTGAGCCACGCCTTGTAGTCGGAGATTGCTACTTCGTCTCGCTTGAAGAAAGACCAGCGGCCGATCTTTTCAACTTTCAGGAAATGCGCCCGACTTAACAGTTCAAGGTGGCGGCTCACCGTCGGTTGGGCCATCGCAAGTTTCTCGGACAGAAGAGTGACGCAGACACCTATCTCTGATGGATTACCTGTCACTTGATGCGGAAAATGGGTGTTCGGATCTGATAGCCATCCCAGAATGGCTAGCCGGGAATCACTTGCTATCGCTTTGGATTGTTCAAGACGGTGGGTCATAGCAAAGTCAAATATAGTCATTTAGCTATGAGTCAATGCAATTGCGATCGGTGGGTGTCTAACGGTTAGGCGAGGCTACCGGGAGACTGACATTCGCTACAGAAAGGAATATATGTGCATGGGCTCCATGCAGGCGCTGCCTTAGTGACACCGGTGCCATCGACAGCAAAGTGACCGAGCCTTGCCCTTGGCGGACGTTCCATTAGTATTGCTGATGACTTGGCCAATGAACCTCGGATATCACGATTATGAGAACGGCAATCCTTTTCGACTGCGAGTTTCTGTGTCTTGAAGGGTCGCAGCGGCGGTTCTGGTGCGCGGCTGACGACCCCGATCCAGTTATTGCTCAGATCGGTGCTGCAAAACTGGGATTGGAGGATGATTTCCCGATTCTGGATACGTTCATGGTCTATGTTGTGCCGATCGACCGCAACGGCGACAGATATGCGCTTGATCCATTTTTCACAAAACTGACCGGAATCACTGAAGAAAATATTGAGGCTGAGGGTGTTTCATTGTCGGAAGCTCTCGCTCGCGTCGACAGTTTCTCACAGGGTGCTCGCTTCTGGTCCTGGGGCAAGGACGAGCTGAATATGCTCGCAATCAGTTGCTATGTGGCCGGCATTGAACCGACTATTCCGGCACACCGGTTCGACAACGCCGTAAAACTCTTGCTCGCGTCGGGCATGCCGATTGAGGATTTGGCTCGGACGCCCAGTAACAAATTGGCCGATTATTATGGTGTCGATCATCCGCCACTGAAGGGGCATGACGCGCGCGACGATGCGTTGTCCGTCGCATATACCGTTCAGCACCTTTTGAGAGAAGGAAAGTTGCAGTCCAACGCATTTGATAATTTGCATGCGGGATAGCTGACAGGGCATGATCAGCCCAGCCAACAGCGTTGGATCTGACACATCCATTGGGGCTTACACCAACTCCGCATCCGTCATGATTTCAACCAATGCAGGGCCATTGACTGCGAGGGCTCGCTCAATGGCAGGCCCGATGTCTTCAGTTTTGGTGACCTTTTCACCATGTCCGCCACAGAGTCTCGCGAAGGCTGAAAAGGAGGGATTGTGCAGGTCTGTTTCCCAAACCGGCCACTCGCCGGATCGCTGTTCTTTGGAGATTTTTCCAAGTTGCCCGTTGTGCAGAAGTATATGGGTCACATCCATTCCGTATTTTACAGCTGTTGTGAAATCCATCGGGTATTGACCAAATCCTCCGTCGCCAGAGATTGAAACGACTTTGCGGTCTGCAAATTCTGATAGGTCCTGTGTGGCAGCCCACGCCCCCATACCAGCCGGGAATCCAAATCCAATGGAGCCCAGATAGCCGGACATCAGCACGCGCTGCGTGCCTTTTGTTTCAAGATAGCGACCGAAGGAATAGGTGTTGTTGCCCACATCTACTGCAAAGATTGTATCGTCTGGAACCAACTTGCCCAGTGCATCAAAAATCGCGACTGAATGGATGCCTTGCCCATGCTCCTCCGCCAAACGGCGGTGCTTTTCGTCACGCCACATCGTCCAACGGTCAGCAACTTCGGCAACTTGATCAAACGCTTTTGCATTTGGCATGATCTTGTCACCTGCCGCTTCACAGAATGCGCCAATCTCTCCCCAAACCGGCACTTTCACAGCGTGAAACTTGCCAAGCTGCATTCGGTCGTAGTCCACCTGAATTATGTTTTGCTTCAGTGCAATTCCGGTGTGGTTTGAAAAACTGGCTCCCAAGGCCAACAACACATCTGCTTCATTCATGAACCAGCTTGCAATCGGTGTGCCTGATCTTCCCAACACGCCGGCACCAAGCGGGTGGTTGTCTGGCACCAAACCCTTGGCCTTGAAAGTTGTCACGACTGGTGCGCCGATTTTTTCGGCCAGCGCAATTATCTCGTCACGGACCCCAAATGCACCATGCCCCACTACGATCATCGGGCGTTTGGCTGAATTCAGAAGTGCTACAGCAGCTTCGATATCGTCGCTGGATGGAGTTACACGTGTCCCGCCCATCCTGCCTGTTGGCATTCCCGCTGGCTTGTCTGATGGCAATGTCTGCACGTCATCTGGGAAAATGAGATGTGCGACATCTTGTTTTACGATGGCATTCTTGCACGCCAGAGACATCAACTCTGTGTGGTTTGATGAACTCAGCACGGGTTGTGAAAATTCCGTGACGGCCTGGAATGCGGACTTCAGATCAATATCTTGAAACGCACCTGGACCGAACACCTGCGTTTGAACTTGACCGGTCAGAGCCAGGATTGGCGCGCGGTCCACTTTGGCGTCCCAAAGGCCCGTCATGAGATTTGTCGCGCCGGGACCTGCAATCGTAAGACAAGCGGCAGGTGTTCCAGTCAACTTTCCATAGGCCGAGGCCGCGAATGCCGCTGCACCTTCATGCCGAATACCGTAATATTTGAGTTTTTTGTCAGCTACTGATCGCCGGATCGCATCGGCCAGGCCAAGGTTGGAATGACCGACCATGCCAAAGACCGATTGCACGCCCCAATTGGTCATGGTTTCTACCATGGCGTCCGTCACAGTGCGCGTATGGGGTGGTTCGGCCTCAAGTCCGACAAAAATCTCGCCATCGCGGATATCAAGCGGGTACATCTGCTGGCCACTGTCTTCATGCCCGCCTGGTGGCTTGCCGGTCAAAGGATCAAAGTCCCAACCGTGCCAGGGGCATCTGATCCAACACTTGTCATCATGGCCCTTTTCGATAGCGCCCTCGCCAAGCGGCCCTTTCTGATGTGGACAATGATTGTTCATCGCAGACCACTGTCCATCATAATGCACAAGGCAGATCGAGGTGGTGCGTGCCGTGACCGTTTTTACCCGGCCCTCGGGAAGATCATCAACATGACCAACAGAGATCCATTCGAGGTTTTGTTTGTCCATTTCCCGCACTCCCATTCTAGGTTACCCATTCTGCGCCGCGCCAATTTGCGCCTTAGATGGCTACGTCCGAAATTACGGCTTTACCTAGCTTCCACGTCGTTAAATTGATGCACTTCCCGCGTGACTGTCAGGCCTATTTGCAGAAACACAAATCAAATATTTGGGCTGAAATCCCAAGTAGATAATGTGCTGCAATGGCAATCTTTTAAGAGATCTCGTTCACGCAATCTTCGTTGTAATATTTCACGATAAGACGATTTCTTCTGACGAAGCAAGGGCCGCTCAAACACGTTAAATTGTGGTCCAGGTGTAGAACCCACAAGCGAACCAGCTTTCGGTTTGGTTATGTGAACATGATGTTTGAAGCGATTGTCAGGGAAGCCAGGTGCGGCCCACCTTCTGCGCAGTTCTGACACGCCAAAACCCGACCTTTGCTGTTGGGGCTCTATTCCAACAGTTCAGGGTTGCTTTGAATGTCTGAGCTGGGCGGAAGGTTCAACTCATCGACGCATCACATGCAGCGTTTTTTTTAGCCGTCGTTTGATTTTGCTGTGCATCTTCATTGGGTGCAGGCCCCAAGAGCTTCCTTTGGATTTACTTGCCGAGTTCGGTCGTGGAAGATGCCGATACGTATACATATAAGTTGACTATGACAGTTGTAGTATGCAATTTTTGCAAAATGGAAGCATTTAGAATACAAGACGAGCCGGACGAGGGGATGCCGGGAGACAAGGCGACTCTCGCGGACTCCATTCGCCGTGCTCTTGCAGATGAAATTTTTTCCGGTGAGATCGAAATTAATCATCGGCTGGACGAACAAGAACTTGCCGATAGATTTAAAGTTTCAAGGACGCCTGTGCGCGAGGCGCTTCGTCAGCTTGCTACGGCCGGACTTGTGGAGATTAAACCCAGACGCGGCGCGGTGGTTGTACCTTCAGATCCTGAACTCATAGGCCAGGCATTTGAGGCAGCCGCCGATTTAGAGGCGCTGGCTGCCGGTAAGGCTGCAATGCGCGCATCGCTATCGGAAATGGTCGATCTTCAGGAGTTGTTTGAAGTGTGTGACGCCGCAGTCAACGCAGAAGGCCCTGAGCGCTACTCATCTGCAAATCGTGAGTTCCACGACAAAATAGGTGAGCTGTCTGGCAATGTCAGCCTGGTGGCCGCAACACGTATCGTGCGCATTCAAACGGCTCCTTTCCAACGCGCGAGGTTCTCGCAATTGGATGAACGACGGCAATCTCAAACAGAACACGCGGAAATTCTGAGTGCAATTTGCCGTCAGGATTCAGATGCAGCGGCCCGTGCAATGAAAGAACACATACTGCGAGCCAGCCTCTACGCAATCAGCCGTAAGCGCACTCACGGTGACAAACTCTGACAAGGTAAACCATATAATCGATCCACTGGGAGGACTAAAAATGCAACATCCAATACGCACTGCCCTAACGGCTGCCGTGGCGCTGGCCGTCACCGCAACAATGGCGTTACCAGCTTGGGCGGAAACGATCCGCATGAGTTCACGTTCGTCAAATTGGGACATTGTACTGATTGAAAGCGGAATTGCCGAAAAATATGGTTTGGAGTTGGAAGTCGTTCCGATGAAAACCGGTGTCGAGGTAACCGAAGCCCTTATCGGCGGATCAGTCGATGTTGGAAGCGTTGGTGAAACCCCTTTGACCTCGCTTCTCAGCAAGACAGACCTGGTCGCAGTGATCGGCACTGCGGTGTCGACAGACGGTGGCTATGCACAGGTCATTGTGGCTAAAGATTCACCAATCCAAAATATTGAAGACCTCAAAGGCAAGCGCATTGCGACCAAAATTGGCTCTGGATCTTATCGGGCCCTGAATGATTGGTGCGCGAAAAACGGCTGTTCGCTCAACGATTTCGAGATTCTGAATACGTCTCCCGGTGCCATTCTGGCGGCAATAGAAGCCGGATCGGTGGAGGCGGGTATCTGGTTTGCGCCGACCACGTCAATCGCCGTGGCTAAAGGTTTTGGACGGATCATGATGAATTTCTCCGGCGCCAATGAAGGTCAGGCAAGTTGGGTTTCAAACCGCGCATTTGCAAATGCGAACCCCGAGCTTGTCGCAAAATTTGTTGCCGCCACAATCGAGGCTCAGCAGATCTTTTCTGAAGATCCGGACCGGGCTGCAGCGCTTCTGGAAGTTGGCATGCAAAAACGGGGGCGGGACCTGACTGCTGATATTCTGAAGATGGGGCTTGCCGATTTTGATTACACACCATCGTTTGATCCAGACCGGAAGGTGCGCGTGTTCCAGGGTGTCTTTGAAAGCCTGTCCACAGCTGGCAAGCTTTCAGGTGAAATGCCCGATTTTGCGGCGGCACTATTGCCCGATGTTCATGCAAGAGCATTGGCCATCGTCGGTGAAATGAACTGATCCATTTGGCGGCCCGGCTTATTCATCCGGGCCGTACTATCTGACGACGTGACCACTGGAGAGCATTCATGGATACCCCAAACCTGCTGATCATCATGGATGATGAGCACAGCAGTAATGCGCTCGGTTGTTACGGTCACCCAATTGCTAAAACACCAAATCTTGACCGGCTTGCGCAGCGCGGCACCCGATTTGATAGCGCCTACACGAATTCGCCAATTTGTGTTCCGGCACGCGCTGCTCTGGCTACGGGCCAGTATCCCCATCAGACCAGCTATTGGGACAATTGCATCGCCTATGACGGCCATGTTGAAAGCTGGGGACATCGGCTGCAGGCGGCAGATATCGAAACGACATCAATTGGCAAACTTCATTATGTTGATAATCGCGCGTCAACGGGATTTGATCGACAGATTCTGCCAATGCACATCCATGCCGGTGGTGACACACAGGGTCTTGTCCGCGATCCCCCGTCACCGCGTCCGCAATGCCGCGATATGGCTGACAATCTTGGTCCCGGCGAGACGGAGTACACCCAATATGATCGCGACATTCGTGACAGTGCAAAGGCCTGGCTTAAGCAACAAGCTGCCGGATCATCGGATCAGCCATGGGCTACGTTCGTGTCTTTCATTTGCCCCCATTACCCGCTTGTGGCGCCGAAACAGTTCTTTGATCTCTACGATCCTGCCGACATGCCACTTCCCAAGCAACGCCCTGACGATGGCACAGATCAGACTGGCTGGTGGCGCGATTTTAACAACAGCTACCTTTGGGACAATTATTTTACTTCTGATGAGCACCGGCGGTTGGCGATAGCGTCTTACTACGCGCTTGTCAGCTTTATCGATGATTGTGTGGGGCAAATCCTGTCTGTGCTGGAAGAGAGTGGCCTCGATAAAACAACCCGCGTCGTATTCCTGTCTGACCATGGTGAAAGCCTGGGTGCGCGTGGGCTATGGGGGAAGTCCACAATGTATAATGAATCCGTACAGGTGCCGATGATCATCGCAGGACCAGGAATTCCCGAAGGCAAAACGTGCCGCACACCAGTCCAACTGCTCGATGTTTTTCCGACCGCTCTTGACAATGCCGGGCTTGAACCTGCTGAGGACCGTCCTGGACGGTCACTGATCGAGATTGCAAACCTGCCTGACGATCTGTCCCGTTCAATCTTTAGCGAATATCACGCCACGGCGGCGCGTTCAGCAGAATACATGATCCGACGCGGGCGCTACAAATACATCCATTATGTCGGGTTTGCAGCCGAGCTTTACGACTTGGAAGATGATCCAGAAGAGCTGTCCAATCTTGCATTGAAGCCAGAGTATTCCGGTGTACTGCGCGAGTTCATGACGCAACTGAATGGCATTCTCGATCCAGAAGCCACAGACCATGCAGCCAAGGCCGATCAGCAGGTCCTGATTGATCAACTGGGCGGCCGTGAGGCCGTTGCGACCAAACGCAGCGCAAGTGCAACACCGGCCCCTAAGCCTGTTGAGGCGACATGAGCAAGTCGTCTGTGGAAATCGAAAACCCGGTAATTGCCCTGCTACGTGGCAACAAATGGACACCATTTGTTGCAATTCTGCTGTTTGGTGCGATCTGGGAAGTGGCAGTGCGCCTGAGTGGTGTGAACGCTTTGTTGATGCCTGCACCATCTGCTGTTTTGGTTCGGCTTGTCGAAATGATCGGTCCGGGTAAAGGTGCAACGCCCGATTTCCTTTTGCTGCGCCATGTCGGAATGACCATGCTTGCCTTGCTTGTCGGTTTCTTCCTGGCTGCCTTGGTATCCTCTGCAATTGGACTCATTATGGGGATGAACCGGGCCATTTATGCCTGGCTTAATCCGATCATTTCGATGTTCATGGTGATCCCGAATATTGCCTTTGTACCGGTCATTATCCTTTGGATGGGACTTGGATTGAAGACAGTGATCGTCGTGGTTGTCACCGGCGCGTGCTTTCCGATCATCTACACGGCAGCGGCCGGTGTGCAGAGTGTTCCTCAACGCATGATCTGGGCCGCTCAAACCGCCGGAGCCTCACGCTGGCAAATCCTGACGACTGTGCTGCTGGGGGCAACAATGCCCTATCTTATTGCAGGTCACAAACTTGCGTTAGGGCGGGCCTGGCGGGCCGTCATCGCTGGAGAGATATTTGCATCAACCGCATATGGCGTCGGGTTTATGATCTTTGATGCCCGCACGTTCCTGGATTCCGAGGCGATGTTTGCTGGCCTTATTATTGTTGGCTTGATTGGCGTCACGCTGGAGCGTGTTCTGTTTGGATTTATCGAACGCCGCACGGTCATAAAATGGGGTGTCGCGACCTCAAAGGATTTATGAAAATGGGCCGGATCAAGATTTCAGCCAAAAATGTTGAGAAACATTTCAATCCCGGAACGCCAGAAGAAGTTAAGGCAATCGAGGATATCACTCTTGATGTGAAGGAGGGGGAGTTTGTCTCACTGCTGGGGCCGTCTGGCTGTGGGAAGTCAACGTTCTTGTTTATGGTGGGCGGGTTTGAAAAGGCGACAGCCGGATCACTTACTTTGAATGATGTTCCTATCGAAGGACCAGGCGCCAATCGAGGCATCGTTTTTCAGGAATATTTGCTATTTCCGTGGCAGGTCGTTTCAAAAAACATTGCGTATGGCTTGCGGATCGCAGGTGTTCCAAAGGCTGAACAAGACCGGCGTGTCGCGGAGTTGATCTCGATGATCGGACTCCAGGGCTTTGAAAACGCATATCCGGAATCGCTGTCGGGCGGCATGAAGCAACGCGTAGCCATTGCCCGTGCGCTTGCCTATGACCCTGAAATCCTGTTGATGGATGAACCTTTTGGCGCGCTGGATGCCCAAACCCGGGGCCGGATGATCAATGATCTGACCCGTATCCACCAAAGCACACACAAGACCACGCTGTTTGTGACGCACTCGGTGGAAGAAGCCATTTTATTGTCGGACCGTGTTGCGCTTTTTTCGGCCAGACCCGCGCGGATCAAAAACGTATTTGAGATTGATCTGCCGCATCCTCGATCTGTGACCGACGAAAAATTTGTGCACTATGAGAGGCGCATTCTCGAGAGCCTTGAAGAAGAGGTCACAAAAACGATCAGTGCAAACGCAGTGCCGGCAGAGAAATTGTAGAGTTTGCCAGAAAAACCGAATAATCTGGTTGAATCGGCCCTTTAGCATCGCGGAAACTGATGATCACTCTACCCCTTGTCTGGCTTGTCAGTGTTTTGACGACAATCGCCGCTTTTGCATTGGCGCAAGATACACGTTTGCCATTTCCTGCGCGATTGTTCTTGTGCAGTTTCCTACTGGCTTTGGCCATCGTCAGTTTGCTGCTGGGGTTTCGACTTTCTTTCGACGCCATTTGGGCCGCGCGGGTTCAGCCATTGGTCGCTGTGATGGTCGCACCGTTGGCCTATTTTGGTTTCAACGCGCTGACCAAGGACGCAGAACCGAAATGGCAAAAAACGCTGCTTGTGCACGGAATGCCGGTGGCCTTGGCGCAGGTGGCAATATTGGTAAACGTCCCTGTTTCGGCGGATGTGTTTGTCCTGGTGTTCACCAGCATCTACCTGGTTCGGACGGCACGGCTTCTGCCCTGTAACGCAGATGACTTCGTGCATGTCGCACCGCACGCATTGCGTATTCTGCGATCTGCGGTTTATGCCACCATCATCTTGCTTGGTATGATCGTGGCCTCTGACCTTTTAATCGTTGCCGCCAGTGCGTTTGCCGGGGACGCTTTTATCGTGAAATTCCTGACCGGCGTATCGGGAGTGTTCACGGCATTTGTCTTTGTTGTCGCCCTTGCTGGTGTCCCGATGTTGCTGAGGGCCTCAAAAAGCAATCTTGCGGGTTCCGAGAAACCCACTGACAGTGACCGCTCAATGTTGGCGGCAATTGATGCACTGATGAACGAAAAACACATTTACACAGACAGCAATTTAACACTCGCGCGAGTGGCGCGACGCTTATCGGTGCCTGTCCGGGATGTCTCAATGGCAATCAACCGCATGACAGGTGAAAATTTCTCGCGATACATCAATGGGTTCCGAATTCGTCATGCGCAGAATGCTTTGCGCGAAACTGAATTGCCGATCACGGAAGTGATGTTTGACGCAGGCTTTGTCAGTAAATCGAACTTCAACACTGAATTTCGCCGGATCACCGGGCTGACCCCATCGCAGTTTCGTTCAGACAAGACAGATATCTGACGGTATCTGCCTTGTCTTTTTAGTCTTATAGTTTCGAGCAGGTGGTGCGGCTTGCCTTTGCGCCAAATACATCGGCAACAACGGACGCTCCTGGGTTGAGGACAAAGCCGTAGCCATCACTCAATCCTCTTTCAATGACGATATCTGCATTGGAATCAGTCATTTGGCTGCTGGTGCGATACATGTCGCTTACGACGTCTTCGCCGCGCGCAAGCGCATTGGCGACCGCGGCGGTTTGAAGGATCAGACGAATTGGTTTTCTGGTATGGGCCGAGATGCTATCGCCCCCGAAATCCCCGGCGACAAACCGGATCGGCAAGCTCAGGCAGTCGTGATTATCCTCACTTCTAATGGTCGCAGTGCCACGCCCCATAACGCCTCGAAGGTGCAGGAGCGTTGCGGCGCGTGGGGTGTCAATCTGGACAATTCCAAAAGCACCAGCGGGTATTATTTGACCAGCTTCAGTCTGGACCGCGGTGGTTGTTGGCCAGTGCACCGGACGATCTGTGTCTTGGGCGCACGCTGCAAGTGGCGTGACAAACAACAAGACTTGCATGGGCAGAAGAAGGAGTAAGTTGAGGCGAGTTGACATTTCGAAAGTTCCTTTTGCAAAATTGATTTGGGGCTGCATGTTTCGGCAGCGCCCAAAACCTAGAAAATGGGTTTGTGCAAAAAGCCCAGATACGTGAAATAGAACGTTCGAAATCGCTATTTCGAACCCCATCCATTCAATTGCAAAGTTCAGCAAAGTCCAAATTACTGTCTTTCAGGACCACCGGACAATGGCTTCGTTCGAATGTCTGTTTGTGAACATGAACTGATTTCATGAGAGGCGAGACAGGTTGAAATCCATGGATCTAAAGTGATCAACCAAGTCTGATTATCTGGCCCAATACTGCGGCGCGGGATTCGGCCGCGGCGGGCCCTTCAAAGACCTGTATCGTACTGCGGGTTCGGTTAGATTCTACTGTGATCCAGGGCGCAGATCGTGCCTTTTCGCTGGGCATTTCGGCATATAGACTTGTCCTGTTAAGCTGACCAAAAAGGACGAACATGTCACTTCTTCAAATTGCATCGCTTTTGATTGTGCTGGCCGGGGCCTTTGGGACCATAAACTACCTGTTCCTGAAGCTGCCATCGACCATTGGCATTCTTGTGGTGGCGTTGTTTGCCTCGTTCGCAGTGATCGCTTCAGATGCGCTGTTTCCGGCTCTGACAGTCGAAGAACAGGTCCGTGCGCAGGTGCTGGGTCTGGATTTCTCGGATGCGTTGCTGGAAGGTATGCTGGGCCTGTTGCTGTTTGCCGGGGCCTTGCATGTCAAGCTTTCGGATCTGCGTAAATCCTGGCTGGTGATTTCTCTGATGGCAACTGTCGGCATCGGCCTTTCGACTGTCATAGTAGGCGTCGGATTTAGCTGGTTCACCGGGATGCCACTGATGGTCGCACTGGTTTTTGGCGCGTTGATTTCGCCCACCGACCCGGTTGCTGTGTTGGGCGTGTTGCGAGAGGCGGAGTTGCCGAAGTCGCTGGAAACCAAAATTGCCGGAGAAAGTCTCTTTAATGACGGTGTTGGCTACGTGGTTTTCCTTGTCCTTATCGGGCTCGCTTTTCCCTCTGGCGACAGTCATGGTTCGGGCCTTGCGGGTGCAGCGCAATTGTTTGTGCAAGAAGCACTGGGTGGGGCGGTTTTAGGGCTTGTTCTTGGCTGGCTCACCTTCAGGGTGATGCGTCTAATCGACGATTATTCACTGGAAGTTCTGATCACCCTTGGCCTCGCTTTCGGGGGCTATGAATTGGCTGTTTGGCTACATGTTTCGGCGCCAATCATGGCGGTCTGCGCCGGGCTTTTGATCGGCGACATTGGTGCAAAACACGGCATGTCCGAGGAAACCCGGCAATATGTCGACGCTTTCTGGAAGATGATCGATGAGATCCTGAATGCTGTGTTGTTTTTGATGATTGGCTTCGAAGTCTTTGCGGTGGTCTTCGAAACTGATTTGCTGATTGCAGGCTTCATGGCCATTTTCTTATCGTTGCTGGGGCGGCTGATCTCTGTATCGGTGCCGGTTTTGATGCTAAAACCGTTTCGGGATTTCAGCGATGGCGTAATTCCGATCATGACATGGGGGGGACTGAAGGGGGGCATTTCTGTGGCGCTGGCGCTTTCCTTGCCCGACGGCGAATGGAAGCCAGTGATCCTGACCGCAACCTATATCGTCGTGATTTTTTCGATCATTGTGCAGGGTTTGACCGTGACCCGGTTGGCCGAGCGAGTGGGACGGGCACCGGACTTGCCCTTGTCCGATTAGGGTACCCAAGATGTGTTCACCATTCAAAACTTGCTTAAACTGGCAAAGCTGATCTCACATCCAGCGTGAGAAGAACCGCAGAGCACCTTGGAATTCCTTTGCTCATGGTCGTTGTCGTGATCAAATTGATCATCCGATAAATTCTGTCGATTTCCCGGTCTTGACCCCTGGCGATCTCCAAATCACAAACACAATATTGCTGTATTTGTGTTGAATTGACGCCTACTACAGTTTCCCCAATGCTTTATGGGGCGGGATTCAAATAATGCTCTTCCTTATTATTCTCACGCTGATTTTTATGTTTGTGGGCGCGGTTGTTGCCTTTGTTGCTTTGTCGAAAGTGAGTGACACGAAGCGAAAACTGGCAGAGTTGACGACGCTGGTAACGGCTCAGGAAAAACGGCTCAATCGGTTTGAGGCGGATCCGGAGGCCGTAAGCGCAGCGCCGATCAAGGTGGATGCGCCTGACGTCATCGACAATGTTGCGAGCGCTGCCTCTGAGGAACAGCAAGATACCGCCCCTTCAAAAGAAGACGTGCCGCAGATTGAAGCCCTGCAGACAACAGAAGCTGCGCTAGAACCAAAGCGAGAGCCAGAACCAAAACCTGAAACGGTCAGTGCAGCGATACCAAGTCCGCAAATTCGCAAAGCCGACACTGATATGGAGCAGACCGTTGGTGCCAAATGGACTGTTTGGCTTGGCGGTGGGGTGTTGGCATTCGGAACGGTGCTTCTGGCACGCTATTCCATTGAGCAGGGCCTGCTTGGGCCGCAAGTGCGTATCGCGCTCGGCATAGGCCTTGGGCTGTTGTTATGCGCATTGGGGGAATGGGCGAGGCGGCATAGCACCCGCTTCTCGCTGTCCAGTTTTCCTACGGCAGATATTCCCGCCGTGCTGACAGCGGCAGGAACGATAGCCATGTTTGCGGCAATTTACGCGGCTTATCAGCTGTATGGGTTCTTCTCTCCGGCGCTGACATTTGTGGCGCTTGCGGTCGTTTCGCTGGCAACCATGGCGGCAGCTTTGCTGCATGGGCCCATGCTGGCCGCATTAGGACTTGTGGCCAGTTTTGCCGTTCCGTTTCTGATCGGTGCCGAGCAGCCTAACATTGCAGGGCTTGGTGGCTATTCACTGGCCGTCGGTGTGGCCGCCTTCGGTGTTGCGCGTTTGAGAGTCTGGCGCTGGCTCGCTCTGATTGCGACAGCCGGTCTGTGTTTTATCGGCCTTGTGATGGTGCTTGAGGCAAGTGCTGGCGAACGTTGGATTTTGACAGTTTACGATAGTGTGACGCTTGGTTTGGTGCTGTTTGTGTTTGTGGTCAGCCTCTATGCCGCCAGATCCAAATTGCGCCAGGCTGTTGACTGGACTGCGTTTGGCGCGCTGATCGTTCCATTTTTGCTGTTCCTGTTTGTGGTCTTGCAAAGCCCGGTTGACGGGTTCTCAGCCCTTGTTCTGGTGGCCCTTAGCGCTTTGGCTTTGGCTGTCGCCTACCAGTATTCTGCGCTGCGGCTTCTGGCCTATCTGGCCAGCGGTCTGGCGGTTTTCAGCCATGCAGGCTGGAACCTGCCGGGCAATGCGCTGGATGCCCTTGGCCAGATTTACAATCCGACATTGGGCGTTTGGTCTGTGCCGCCAGAATTGCGACTGACCGAGGCTGTGCGCCTTTACGCGCTGCTCAGTGCCGTGCTGATTTTCCTGTTTGCCGCTGCCGGATTGCGCGGGATTGTTGGAACCCGGTCCAAATTGCAATTTGCTTTTGCCGGTACCTTTGCGCCAACGGTTCTGCTGCTGGTGTCCTATCTCAGATTTGATGTAGTCACCTCATCGCTGTCCTTCGGGCTGCTGGCGCTTGCTTTGGCTGTGTTTTTTCTGGGAAGCATGGAATGGCTGCTCAGAAACTTGCCCAAAATCACTGGATTCCGCGCCCGGGTGCTGGACTTTTACGCTGTTGCCGCGCTGGCTTCGATCATTCTTGCGATCTGGATACTTCTGTCCGGGTGGGTGCTGACCGTCACCGTGGCCTTGCTGGCTCCAGCTCTGGCATGGTGCTACAGTCAGCGGGCCATGCCTGCATTGCGGCCCATGGCTGTGGCGATGGTGCTGTTGTGGGCGCTGCGCATTTTGTGGGACCCGTTCATCGTTGGCGATGCTCTGGGCACCACCCCAATCTTCAACTGGTTGCTGGTCGGCTATGCCGTTCCGGCAGCGGCCTTTGTTTATGCGGCCATGCTGCTGGGCGCTACGAAGCGCGATAATTGGCTCGATGCCATGGAGGTCTGCGCTGTTTCAGCGGTGACTGCTGCGATTGCAGTGATTGCACTTCATGCGCTGGATCCGACCGATCTTTTCGGCCCCATAGATACACTGGAAGAAAGTGCGCTTTTAACGCTCATTGGGGGCGGTGTGGCGCTCGGTTTGCTGCAAATCAAAAGCACAGAAAAAAGCGTGCCACTGCGGGGATCGGCCACTGTTCTGGGCGGGCTGGGGGTTTTATTTGCAATCAGCAATTTGATGTTCGCCTACAATCCGATGCTCACCAATGCCGCAGTTGGGAGTAGTATTTTCTGGAACAAGCTGGTGTTCTCTTATCTGATGCCAGCCATCCTGTATGGGGTTTTGGCCTGGCGTAGCATGGGCAGGCGCCCCAAACTCTATACCGATGCACTGTTCGGTCTCAGCGCCGTGCTGCTCTTCCTGTGGGTGAATTTTACCATCAGGCTGGTCTTCCATACGCAAAATCTGGCGACTGGCCCAACCGGAGATTTGGAACTCTACACCTATTCGGCTGTCTGGCTTCTGATCGGGCTTGCATTGCTAGCGCTAGGCATGGTGCGTAACTGGCGTTTCTGCCGGATGATATCCGGTGGGATTATTGCGCTCGTAACCTGCAAAGCATTCCTGATCGACATGTCGAACCTGACGGGCATCTGGCGCGCTTTGTCATTCATCGGGCTTGGCGGTGTGCTGTTGCTGATCGGGATGGTCTATCAGCGCTTGCTGACGCCCGATAAAGCGGCTGAGACAAAGCTGGAGAGTTCGTAAACGCCTCTCTGTCTCAAGCCAGCCATACCGGCTTGAGACTGGTTGTTTTATTGTCAGACCTTATTCAGCGGTCTTGTGGTCCATCTTCATATCGCCATCCATGGCTTTCTCGTCCGACATGCCTTCTTTTTTATGCATGTTTTCTGATCCGGCTCGTTTGTAGCCTTCGACACTTAGCTCAACTTCCACTTTGCCCGCTTTTTCAAATTCCAATGTGACTTTTTGAACGTCACCTTCATTGAGTTGTGTGGAAATTGACATGAACATGAGATGGAATGAGCCGGGCTTCAGCTGGACGGACCCACCGGCTGGAATTTCCAGACCTTCAGGAACCGGGCTCATCTTCATGACATCATTTTCTATTGCCATTTTGTGGATTTCCACGCGCTCGGCAAAATCGGTGCTGGCACCAATAATCCGGTCCCCTTCATCACCATTATTGGTGATAGTCAGATAGCCTCCGGCTACCTTGGCGTTTGGCGGTGTGGCGCGGGCATAGGGATGGTCAATAACGAGGTCACCCAAGGTGAAGCTGTGGGCGGCGGAGGGCAGGGTTTGTATAAGCGTTGCCAGTAGGGCAAACGCAGCAATTTTGATAAAAGACACGATCATCTCCAAAGATGTAGAATTTAGTAAATCAGTCAATTTGTTGTTCTGAAAAGCTTTTCAGCTCTTGAGGTTTCAAGAAACTGTTGGAGGACCGCGAAGGGGTGTGGCCGGCTGAAAAATGGCGCGCGGCAGATTGACTGCAGCAACCTTCAGCCTTTGGTTTTCGATTATTCGTGCGACTGCCAGCGACATTCCGCAGGGTGGGGCGGCCATCGCTCCATCGGCAATGCGGCAGAATTCACAGGATGGACCGGCAGCACCGTTTTCGCCCGCCGGTGTGTAGATGCAAAGGCTGAGAATAGTGCCATCGGGCAGTGAATACTCTGAAACCGTTGTGGTGCTTTCACCCGCTGCAACGGGCTGATGTGCAAAAGCTGCCAACATGATGGCGCATACACAGGCGATGCGAATCCACATCAATTGTATGTTTCGAAGCCAATGCACGATTCAGGTAACCTGTATCTGAGTTTGCCGAGCATTCACTCGGCTGATATCAGAACTTCTACATCACGGTGACGACCGGCCTCAACAGAAAAGTTGCGGTTGTAGGGTGTTCCCTCATGGGTAGCAACGACGGCATAATCGCCTTCTTCCAGAACATATTCCGGAAACGCTCCGACAGTCTCGGCAATCACTTCGCCATTGGGGTAAAGCAGGGTCCAACTGGTGTTTGCAATTGCCTCGCCACCGGAATCATTGACAAGCTTCAGCGTCACTTCTGCCGCTCGATGATAAAGGGTTGCATCTGTCAGCTTGCCTTCTTCAACTGTGATGTCTGCACTGACACTGGCATTGGCATTTCCGTACAGGCTTTCGACCCGAAATGTTCCGGCGTTCAGAGGCAGAATCAATCCGGAACGAGCGCTTTCCACTATGAGTCGTTCATCTGTGGTTTCAGAATCGCGCTCGGTAATGCGAAAGCGCACCTTGTCGGCCGGAATGTTGACATCGCCGGTCAACTGCGCCTGCAGTCGTAGCCCACCGGCGCTTAGAATGACGGTCTCTGTGACGGATTGCCCGGCAAGGCGCAGCATGGCGGTTGATGAGGCCTTGCCGTATGAGGCATGGACCAGATAATTGCCAGGTTGCAGGGTCTGTGCCCAATCGCCGCCTTTTCCGCTAGCGACCAGCGGATAGGTGCCGGCTGCATCAGGCACCTGATCGTAAATGCGCCAGGACACGCCAAAGGGAATCGGTTCGCCATCTTCCACCAATTTGGCAACCAGTCTGGCCTGAGCCGGTCCTGCATCCAGATCTACCGGCGGCATTTCCGGGATGTTGCTCATATCAGGTGCGCCCAGAATCTGGGGCAATACATTCAGCAGGCTCTGTCCCGGATTGATGCTGGCTGCACCAGAACCCGGTTTTGCCCTTGGAAGTGGGGCATTTTGAGCCAATGTAGCAGAGGCTGTGGCGCTCATGAAGAGAGCGGCCAGCACAATGCGACAAAGTGTAACCAATTTCACGTATGGCAGCGTTTTCATGAAACCCTTGCAAATTATTCTGTTGTCTCGTCGGGCCAGATCAATGGAGAGCCCAAACTCTAAATGGCTTTACACATTGGCCTTTTGATGACCAGTGCAACCCTTTTTCGCTTGTCTGTGAATACAGTGTTCAGCAGCTTTTTGAAAGTGCGTCTGTTTCCCTCGTCAGCCAGCTTATATTGATTTCTGTACCGCAACGGGTTTTAAGCTGTGCTTCAATGGTAACGCTGAGCTGTATTTTCAGGAGTTTGTATGGATTTGAAGACGTATCTGTCATCTCGGCGGACGATTCCTTCGGCGCATTTGAGCGCGCCTGGTCCCGACCAACAGCAATGTAATGACATTTTAACGCTGGCGTCACGCACACCGGACCATGGTAAATTGGCACCTTGGCGGTTTATCCTGATTGACGGACCTGCGCGCCAGACATTGAGCGATTTTTGCGTTGCCCGCCAAAAGGCTGTCGCGCAGGGCGAGGGACGCACCCTGACCGAAGCCGAAATCGACAAGACCGCAACGACGTTTACGAAGGCGCCGCTGATTGTGGTTCTGGTCTCAACAGCAACTGACCATCCGAAAATCCCGCTTTGGGAGCAGGAGCTTGCAGCTGGTGCGGTGGGCATGAACCTGCTTCATGCCAGCAATGCACTCGGCTTTTCCGCACAGTGGCTGTCAGCCTGGATGGCTTATGATCCAAAGGTTTGCGCAAAGCTTGGGTTGACGGGGACAGAACGTATTGCAGGCTTTTTTCACATCGGCACACCGCAAGAAGGACCGGTAGAGCGCGCGCGGCCGGACGTGTCAGACATGACAACCCAATGGTCCGCTTGACCAGATTACATTTGAAGCTGGAGCTCAGATATTGTTCTACGACGCAATCAAGAAAAATCACGGACTGCCTCATGATCCCTTCAAGGCTATTGTGACACCACGTCCCATTGGCTGGATTTCCACGCAGGATGCGAAAGGTCGCCACAATCTGGCACCTTACAGTTTTTTCAATGCCCTGTGTGACAAGCCACCAATCGTCATGTTTTCCTCCGATGGCATGAAGGACAGCGCCAGCAATGCTCAGGAAACGGGCGTATTTGCCTGCAATCTGGCCACCTATGCCCTGAAAGATGCCATGAATGCTTCCTCAGCACCGCTTGAACATGGTGTCAGTGAGTTTGAGCGCGCCGGGCTGACGCCTGTGCCATGCGAGCTGATTGATGCGCCACGGATCAAGGAAGCGGCGATTGTCATGGAATGTGAGACACTGGAAGTTAAACCGCTGGTGGACCGGAGCGGGCAGGAAGCCAGCTACACCATGGTGATCGGGCAGGTTGTCGGCATCCATATTGATGATTCCTGCCTGGTTGACGGCCTGCTGGATACGGCCCTTTTGAAGCCCATTGCCCGGCTTGGTTACAGGGATTATGCGGTGGTGGATGCTGTGTTTCAGCTTACCCGCCCGGACAACTGAAAAATCATGGTGTGAGAAAGCTGAAAAGTGCGCTGGACAGAGCCAGTATTTTCCCTTAGGAAGCGCTTCGTTAGCGAAGTCACTCTACTAGCAGAGTGACTCTCTAGAGGCGTTGATCGCCTGTGTCGCCGGTATAGCTCAGCTGGTAGAGCAACTGATTTGTAATCAGTAGGTCCCGGGTTCGAATCCTGGTGCCGGCACCATTTTCTTTTTAATCAATTTATTACCTGCGGAACCGCAAATTTATTTGCGGGCCATTCCCATTCCCGACTGTCCTACTTGGCCGCTGCGCAGCCAGTAACCAGCCGCTCACATCCATTTGATTTTCTCTTGAACCGAACACTCTGTAAGGTCGTAAACATAACAAATGGAGGTTTAACCCATGAACTGTCTTGATTCTGACACCTGCTTTGACCGCCGCTATGCTCTTGGATTTGGCTTTGCGGTTGCACTATGGGCTGTGATGGCGTTGACGAGCATTTTGCTCTAAGCAGCCTTTGCAAGACTCTAATTGACAAACAGCTCTGCACTTTGTGTCATGCCGCGAACCTGTAAGTGAGTGAACTGGGACGCGGCATGAAATTCGCCTTTGAAGCGAGCGATGCAGACGGGGCGCAAGAGGCGCTGACCGAACTGCAGAAACACTACAAGTCTGTCCCACCGGAAGAAGCCGACGTCATTGTTGTGCTGGGCGGTGATGGCAGCATGCTTCGGGCGCTGCACACCTACATGAATTCTGGAAAAATGCTTTATGGCCTCAACCGGGGGAGCATTGGCTTTTTGATGAATGAGTTTTCTGCTGAAAAGCTGGACGAACGCATTGAAAAAGCCGTGTCGACTTTCATCAATCCGCTTGTGATGGAGGTTACGCTTCGCGGCGGCAAAATTGAGCGTGCTTATGCGCTGAATGAAGTCTCGCTGCTGCGCCAATCCTACCAGGCCGCGAAGCTGCAAATCTCGGTTGATGAACGCATTCGACTGCCAGAGCTGATATGTGATGGAATTATACTGGCAACGCCGCAGGGCAGTACCGCCTATAATCTATCTGCTCATGGTCCTATTTTACCTATCAATGCGCCATTGCTTGCCTTGACGCCGATCAGCCCGTTCCGACCGCGCAGGTGGCGTGGTGCGTTGCTGCCGAATCGGGCGAAGTTGACCATTGATGTTCTGGATTCGGCTCGACGCCCGGTGAATGCAGTGGCCGACCATACGGAATTCAAATCGGTAGACCGTGTCGTGGCGTGGGAAGATAATACCAGCCAGTGCGGTATTTTGTTCGACCCGGATCATTCTTGGGATGAGCGAATTTTAGCCGAACAATTCCAGTATTAGATCTGCAGTCAATTCAAGCTGGCTTCAGGCGCTCCATAATGAGTGTTTGCTCTCCCCTATAAGAGGCTATGTGCTTGTGCTCAAAGCCTTGTTTTTGGGCAACACTAATGGATCCAGCGTGCTCAGGTGCTACAATGCAGACTGTTTTGTCGTCTGAAAAATACTGATCACCCCATGCACAAGCCGCTGTCGCGGTTTCGCTTGCCACACCTTTGCCGTGGACCGCGGTGCAAAGAACCCAACCCATTTCCGGAACTGCATCCAAGGGCGGTTCAATCGCGCGCTGGAAATCTCCAAATCCAACTTCTCCCCAAAATATGCCGGTGGATTTTTCGCGAACCACCCAATAGCCGAACCCCAATGCTGACCAATGGCCGATGTTGCGCAAATGTCTGGCCCAGGATTCCTGTCGGGTACTTGGCCGCCCCGTAATGTGAAGCGTTACTGCCGGATCGGCCCACATGGCGGCGCAATCGTCGAAATCTGACAATGTATGCGGCCGCATTATTGTGCGGTCTGTTTCCAGATCAAAAGTTTTCGCCGGGGCTTTGAGCATAAGAGTGTGGGAACCTGATTTCTGTCTGATTTTCAATTCAAAGACGCATAGACGTGCTGCGCCTGATTACGGTATCGACACGCATGCATGTCAAGCGTTGACTATGCGCAAGGATAAACCTGCTGATCGACATCGCAGCGTCGCAAAAAGGTGGGTCACTATGGCTGTTGGTATATTCGGCTTTTTCAAGATGCGATCCCCTCGTGTGGTTAAGGTTGTCGCAACTTACGAAGAATCAGCGGATCAGGTTTTTGAAGGCGCGTTGCGTTTCTCTGAAATGATGGAGGCTATGTCCGGTTTGGCCGTCTACAAAGGCTTGCCGGACGAGGCGGTGCAGGAAGGTGCCACCTATGTGGTTGATGTAACTTTCTGGAAGCTGTTCACGGTCAAGGGGCACACCATGCATATCGAGCTTCTGGATCGGTCAGGGCGTGTCCTGCAAAGCCGGGAGCATGCGCCGGGGATCCGACGGTGGGACCACACCTTGTCAGTCCAGCCACGGGATGGCCGCACAGAATGGCGTGATACAGTGTTCATTGATGCGGGCTGGCGGACCCCGTTTATCGCACGCTTTGCAACCTACCTTTATCGACGGCGTCATAAGCATCGGCAGGCATTGTCCATCACATCTGATCTGCGGCATGTCTGACAGAGCAGGCTAAAGGACTTGCGGCATTTTCAGTGAAACCGTTCGGTCTTGCTGATACATGTCGTTGGGCAAATGCGAAAAACGGTCGTGACTGGCATGTCGTGTCTCGCATCAGGTATCGGCTGTGCCAGACAATTCCTGTTTCATGAATTCATCCAGCCGCGCAATGTCGGCCTTGTCCTGAATAGTCAGACCCCGTTTTGTGCGCCGCCACAACACATCATCAGCATTGCGCGCCCATTCTTGACTTATCAGGTAGCGCACCTCTGCGGCGGTCAGGTCTGCACCGAAATTCTGACCGAGATCATCGAGCTTGGTTGCACTGCCCAGGATGTTGCGCGCACGCGTTCCGTATAGGCGGAACAACCGCCAGGCATGGGCTGGTTCAAGGAAAGGGAAATCCTTTTGCAATTTTGCCAACTCGTCATCAAATGACAGCGTGTCAAAATCACCGCCGGGCAGGGTGGCACCTTTTGTCCAGGATGCACCTTTAGCTCCGATCGCTTCTTCGATCTTCTCAAGCATCGATTCAGCTAACCGTCGGTAAGTGGTTATTTTTCCACCAAAAATGTTGATCAGCTTTGGCTCATTTTCTGCGCCTTCGCTTTTCAGCACATAATCCCGTGTGGCTTCCTGTGCCTTCGATGCGCCATCATCGTAAAGCGGCCGAACGCCGGAATAGGTCCACACAATGTCTTCGCGGCGTATCGGCTCGCTGAAATATTCGGCTGCCGCGCTGAGCAGATAGTCGGTTTCTTCTTCAGTAATGGCAACGGATTTGGGATCGCCTTCATAGTCGCGATCTGTCGTGCCGATCAGGGTGAAATCCTGCTCATAGGGAATTGCAAAGAAGATGCGGCCATCATTGTTTTGGAAGAAGTAGGCGCGTGGGTCGGTAAATTTCTGTTTCACGACGATGTGGCTGCCCTGCACCAGGCGCACATTGTGCGCATCATTGTAGCCAAGGGCGCCGGTCAGTACGTGGTCAATCCAGGGGCCTGCAGCGTTCACCACGCAGCGCGCCGAAACGTGCCAGGATTTTCCGGTCAATTTGTCCTCAAGACCTATCTGCCACAGATCATCTGCGCGCTGTAGTGAGACGACCTTGGTGCCGGTGTTGATGTCAGCACCGCGGTCTGCCGCGTCGCGTGCATTCAGCACGACCAACCGGGCATCATTGACCCAACAATCGGAATACTCAAAAGCCTTTTGGAAGTGCGGCTTCAGCGGTCGTCCAGCCGGGTCCTGCTTAAGGTTGAGCGTTTTCGTGCCGGGCAGTTTCTTGCGACCACCAATGTGGTCATACAAAAACAGACCAAGACGGATCAACCAGGCCGGTCGCGTATCCTTGTGGTGCGGCAGCACAAACCTGAGTGGCCAGATGATGTGCGGCGCCATGCCCCACAAGGTTTCGCGCTCCATCAGAGCTTCGCGAACCAGACGGAATTCATAGTGTTCCAGATAGCGCAATCCACCATGGATCAGCTTTGTCGACCAGGACGATGTTCCCGATGCCAGATCGTTCATTTCCGCAAGGCCGACCCGAAAGCCTCTGCCAACGGCATCTCGCGCAATTCCAACGCCATTTATGCCCCCACCAACAATGAAAACATCATAAGGTTGGTCAGAGGTTGCTTGCGCGGTGTTGTTGAGAATGGTGGCATTTTGTTCGGTCATGAAACGGTCTCTCCATACTATGCTCGTCTTAAGTCGAAGATATATGAGTGTCAAACGAAGAAAATCGAAAGTCCGTTCGCTTCATTCGGTTTCGAAGAATGCGTCTGATTTAGAGCGCAAACCCCAAGTGATCCGCAGTCTGAGGAAGTGGGGTGGGAGTCAACGGACTGTTAATACCTGGTGGCGTATTTCTATCTTTCGTTGAACAGTCGGGGAATGAAAGTCCCTTTATGAATGAAACCGGTTGATCTGACAGCGCTACGGTGCCTGATTGTTGACGACAACGCGCATATCAGGCGCGTCGTTCGGATGCTTCTTCAGGGATTTGGCATTCGTGAAGTGATTGAAGCAGCAGACGGCGCCGAGGGGTTTGAGTTGTTTCAATCCACCGCTCCGGATTTTGTTGTCGTCGATTGGGCTATGCCTGTCTTCAACGGTGTTGAATTGACGCGCATGATGCGTGACACCGATTCCAGCCATTTCCCGTATGTGCCAATCATCATGATCACCGGACATTCCGATAAAAAACGCGTCATAGAAGCGCGAGATGCTGGTGTCACAGAGTTTGTCTGCAAGCCGATCTCGGCCACTGCGCTCTATCAGCGTATCGTGGTCTCAGCCGTTTCGCCGAGGGCGTTCATTCGCACCGAATCTTTTTTTGGTCCCGACCGCAGGCGTATCGTTGGCGCCTTGGCCCAGGATGCGGAAGAACGCAGGGGCAAGGGTGAAAGCGAACACAAAGTGACTCAGATCGACAGTTTAATTGAACCCCGAAGCGAGAAATCGGTAGCATAATATGACAGATACGAATGTCTCGTCCCGCCAAATGGGTTCCGGAAAATCTGCGCACGAAATTATTGAGCCTCCCAACAAGCTTAAAGACAAGGTCAAGCCTCTGCGGCAGGAGCATGGCAAGCCAATTGAGGATCCTGTTGCGCGGGCCGAGCGCGAATTGAAAAAGCTTGAGCCTCAGTTTGCAGAATGGATGTCAAAGGATATTGCACGACTTCAGACAGCGTGGACAAACCTCAACGAGAAGGCAGGTGCCGATGGCCTTATGGACCCGGAAATTGCAGCGCCCCTGTTTCGCGCAGCGCATGATCTGAAGGGGCAGGCAGGAACGTTCGGCAGCCCCTATGTCGCAACAGTTGCAGCCAGCCTGTGCATGATTTTTGAAGATGATGAAACCTTGGCCAGCGCGCCGCCTATTCTGATAGAGCAGCACATCAATGCAATTGCTGCGATGCACCGTGAAGGCGCGGAATCCGGTGCAGACAGCCTGGCGTCAAAACTCTGCGAAGAATTGACAAACATCACCCAGACAATTGTTGCAGCCACCAAGGCACAACAGCTGAAAGCATCCTGAACAAGACAGCGCCGCACTGCCGTGGTGGCAGTTTGAGCTTAGCTGCAGTGACCTTAGGTGGTGGCCTTAGGTTACAGGTCCTGATTCAGAGAGCGGAAAGTCGACATGAATATGGTTCTGATCAGGATCCCATATGTTGCACTGTAGAACATCAACTTCTTCTATCGTTTGAAGTTTGTACGGCGCGCCATTGCTCTCCAGCAAATTTTTGAATTCAGACCAGGAGTTCCCCCGAAACGCGAAGTGCTCCAGCTTCAGTTCCTGCTCTGATCCGGCGCCGCCATTACCTTCCACAACAACCATATGCACAATGGGAAGGTCACCAAGATACATCCATGCACCGGGGAAACCGAAATCGGGACGCGGCCCGTTTTTCAGGCCCAGGAACTTTGTGTACCAGTCAATCATGGACTGCAGTTTGCCGGTTCTGATGTTTACATGGTCAAGGGACGAAACAAGCATTTTTAGTCTCCGGGTGCTCTTACAATCGGCGGGACCTTAGGAAAATCTGCAGTCATTTGATAGCATATTCTTCTGATTTTTTCTGCATAGCTATTGCAACCGCAGCGACACATCTGTCAATTGTGCACCAGAGCTTGCCGTATTTCTCAGGCACGAAGATCTTGCCGAGATGGCAAGCTTGGTGATTTCTGGGTGGGCCGTTACCCGGGACTACTGGCTCAATTCGTCAATCAGCCAGCGAAATGGTTTGATGTCACTCACTTCCGAGCGAAACATAACGGCGCTTTCCATGTTCCAGCCATCTTCGGAGATCGGTAGGCGTACCAGATCACGGGACAGGGCGTCGCCTTCCAGTTGATCTGCCAGGACAGCTATGAGATCCGTATCGCCTATGATTTGCATCATGGAAGAGAGGGAAGAGGTTTCCATGACGATCTGTGGCGGCTTGCAGCCAATCTGGCGATACTTTGCTGCAATTTTTTCTTTCAGGTTCCTGTCAGAGGCATGGCCGACCCAACCGAATTCGGCCAATTCCTGCCAACTGATTTCAGGTTTTTGAGTGAGCGGATGGCCGGACCGCACCCACGGGCATCGTCGGGTGGTCCATGAGGCTCCAATTTGAAACTCATCTGGCAGTTCGGTTTCAGTCAATTCACAGACGATCAGATCCAGCGTGCCCTGAATGAGCATCGGCACAAGGATGTTTGATATGGCGTTGGAAACTTCAAGCCGTACATTCGGGAATTTCTGGTGAAATTCCGCCAGTGCATGTGGAACAAGGCTTTGGGCCCAGACCAATCCAGCGCCAAGCCGAATGCTGCCGCCGCGCCCCTGTAGCAATCCTCCCACCTCGATTTCAGCGTATCTTGCCTGCTGCTCCATATTCAGCAAGTGGCGGTTCAGGACGCGCCCTGCCTTCGTTGGAATGACGCCACGAGATGTGCGCTCAAACAATCTGGCCGACATATGGTTTTCCAGATCCTTGATGCTTTTGGAAAGGGCCGGTTGGGACACGCCTGCTTGTTCTGCGGCAATTCGTAGATTGCCAGCATCATATGTGGTGCGGAAATGCTGAAATCGTCTGGAGAATAGAAACTGCATGTCACCAACATGCCATCACATAAATCAAAAGTCATGACTTTAATTCATGACTTTTGCATTTATTGGCATTGGAAGTTGTTGCCAATTCCGCCTAGCTTTTAAAAAATGGCGGCAAAAGCCGTTGCTCTGGACCAAGGGAGGCAGGGGCGTTTGAAATTTGTTTTCGTAATGTTCGATTCACTCAACCGTCTGGCTTTGGAAAGCTATGGCGGCGCAAAAAGTGACACGCCAAACTTCGAGCGTTTTGCCAAACGGTCTGTGACCTTTGACAAACACTATGTTGGCAGCCTGCCGTGCATGCCAGCAAGGCGGGATTTGCACACCGGGCGTTTGAACATGATGCACCGCAGTTGGGGGCCTCTTGAGCCCTATGATAATTCTTTTGCCCAAATGCTGGATCAATCAGGCACGCATTCCCGGTTGATCACGGATCACTATCACTATTTTGAAGATGGTGGCGCAGGCTACCACACGCGCTACAGCTCGTGGGACATGATCCGCGGGCAGGAATATGATTCCTGGAAGGTTTTGCTTGATCCGCCGACGGACAAATTCAAACACGCTTTCAACCCCAAGCATTACAATATTGATCGCAACTCATGGAAAAACCGCCACGCGGTCAATCTTGAGTTCATGCAGAAAGAGGAAGAGCTTCCCGGACCAAAATGTTTTGAATCCGCATTTGAGTTTCTGGACCATAACCGGGAAGCCGATGACTGGTTTTTGCAGATTGAAACCTTTGATCCACATGAGCCCTTCCATGCACCAGAAAAATACCGCCGGGCAGGAGACAGCGACTACAGCGGCGGTGTCCTGAATTGGCCATCATACGCACCCGTTGAAGAAACCGATTCCGAGATAGCTGAAATACGCGCCAACTATACGGCCCTGGTGCGTATGTGTGACGCTTATTTCGGTAAATTGCTGGATTACTTCGACGCGCATGATCTGTGGAAGGATACAGCTCTGATCATGAGCACGGATCACGGATTTTTGCTGTCAGAGCATCAATGGTGGGGCAAGTGCAGGATGCCTTACTATGAGGAAATCGCTCATATCCCAATGATGTTCTATCATCCAGATCATGCAGATAAGGGCGGAACACGGTGCAGTCAGCTTACGCAGACACCTGACATCATGCCGACCATTCTGGATTGCTTCGGGCTTGAAAAGCCGGCTGAAGCGCTTGGCACATCACTGCTGGAATTAATGGGATCCGCGCCACAAGACCGCGAAGTGCTGTTCGGTATATTTGGTGGGGCTATTGGTGTGACCGATGGGCGATATGTGATGTTCCACTATCCGCCGGATACGACAGCGGATGGGCTGTACGAATATACGCTCAATCCACAGCATATGACGGCACCCTTCACGAACAAGGAATTGAAGACGGCCGAATTGTCTTCCGGTTTTGACTTCACCAAGGGGCTCCCGCTTCTGAAGATAGAAGCTCAGAAGGACGCAAAACGTGTGCCCATGAATGACGGACTGGGCTTCGATGAGGCCGAGTTTGCCCTTTACGACCTGGCGTCCGATCCAGATCAGAAAACCAAGATTCGCGACCGCACTGTGGAGACCAGATTGTATGCTGCGATGATGAAGCATCTGGCAGAGCTCGACACACCGCAAGAGGCCTATGGTTGGTATGGCCTTGAGACACGGGTGGAAACTGGGGCGCCTGCTGGCGCTCAACCAATAATGACATGACAGAAAATCTTAAGGAGGAAGATATGACACTTAAATCCAAATTCTCACTGGGTGTGGCGACCATAGCCGCCGTAGCACTTGCGGGAAGCGCAGCATTTGCGGATTTCCCGGAACGTAAAATTCAAAACATCTTTCCGTGGGCACCTGGAACAGTTGCGCATGGTGTGAGCCAGATGATTGCCGAAGGCATGTCAGAGCGTCTGGGCCAACCTTTGCCGGTAGTGGCAACACCAGGCGCTGGTGGCGTGAAAGCTTTCAACACGGCATTGGCAGCCCCGGCAGACGGTTATACGATTTTTGATGGCTATGTTGCGCCATTGGTGATTTCGCCGATGTTTGGACGGGCAGACTGGGGATGTGATGATTTCACACCTTTGTGGTCGGCCACTTCCAACGCCTTTGCGATTGCAATCAGCCCTACCGAGGAGCGGTTCACCGATTTCCCAACATTCATAGAATATCTGAAGGCAAACCCGGGCAAAACAGCCTATAATGGCAACGGTTTGTCGCTGCCGCACATGGTCTCAGCCAAAGTGCTGCAAACGCTTGATCTGGTTTCCCGTCCGGTTCCCTATGACGACATTGAACTGGGCATGAAAGATCTGCGGTCGGGTGTATTGGATTGGCTGGTTGTCAATCCAGGTGTCTACAATGCCAACAAGGATAATTTGAAAATTCTTGTGACGCTCAGCGAACTTGAGTCGGTGCAGCGGACCTATGACGGTGCTGACAGAGCACTGGATTTCGGAATTGATCTGGGCATTTCAGGTCTTGCGCCGATGGGTTGGAACTGGTGGTTGGTTCGCAAAGACACACCAGAAGACCGGGTCGCTGTTCTGCGTGACGCCATGGAAGCCACAATCAACGATCCTGAAGTTCGGGCTCAGATCGAAGCGACCGGTTTTGTGCTGACCGAATATTCTCCTGACCAGTATAGTGATGTTTGTAACAGTGCCCGGGCGCAGCTGGAATCTGCCAAGGATGCCATCACCTGGGAAGAAGAAGCTGTAAAAGCCGCGAATTAAGGGCTCCTCCCGAATGTTGGCCCGCCGCACCAGATAATCTGGGCGGCGGGCCAACAAAGTTTTTACTGGCACGCCAGACAGGACACGCCCGGATAGGACAGGCAATGACAAGTAATTCCATCAGGCCGGGACGTTTGCCGGGTCGTTTGATTGCACCAATATTCTTCTTGGTCGTTGCTGCGATTGTGTTCTGGCAAACCAATACGGATCTGGTTGAAAAGGACATAGCAAGCGGCAGCATGCAGTATAATGCTGCCTTCGTGCCAGAGGTTCTGGCAATCGTTTTGATTGTTCTGGCCGTTGTTCAGATTTTCCAGACTTTTCGGCTTGCCGGGACCAATCCGGATGCAAGTGCTTCCGAAGCTGGCGAAGAAGATGAAATGCCAATGGAGCGTGGTTTGGCGCTACGCAGTTTTGTCGCACTCGTGTTTCTGGCCTTGTACATATTTGCGATGCGCCCATTGGGATATCACATTGCGACCCCCTTATTGTTGGCAAGTCTGTTTGCTCTTTTGAACGTGCGCAATCCGTTTTTGTTGCTGGGTCTGTCGGTCGGCATATCCTATGCCTCGGCCTACGTATTTGGCGGATTGCTGAATGTCGTGCTTCCAGCCGGGGTGTTCGAAATTGCTCCGTTTTAGCGCAGGTAACAGACACTAATGCTTGAACCACTTTTCCAGGGCATTCAGTTGTTCTTCACAATGGACGCGGTTTTCGCAGTCTTGGTCGGAACTTTGTTGGGCCTGCTAATCGGTGTTCTGCCAGGGCTTGGCCCTTTGATGGGCATCATTCTTCTGCTGCCGATTACCTTTCATATGGAGCCGGTGGCCGGGATGGGGCTGCTCATAGCCATCTATGTTGGTGGCTCTTGTGGGGGAGCAATTTCCGCCATTTTGGTGCGCATTCCCGGAACGCCATTGGCCGCCGCTACTTTGCTGGACGGCTATCCGATGGCGCAAAAAGGGCGTGCCAAGGATGCGGTTGGCATTGCCATTTCAGCCTCCGCGCTTGGCGGTGTTCTGGGCGGAATTGTACTGATCTTTCTGGCACCGCTTCTGGCGCGGTTTGCTTTGGAATTCGCACCTCCGGAGACGTTCGCGCTGGCGCTGACGGGACTTCTGGTGATCGCGCTCGTCTCAAATGAAGCCACGTCCAAGGGCATTATGACTGGTGCTTTCGGCCTTCTGATTTCCACCATTGGCTATGATCAGTTCGCCAATGATTTGCGTTTCACCTTTGGGGTGAATGGACTTCTCGGCGGTATCCACATTGTCGCAATGGTTGTTGGTCTGTTTGCAATCTCGGAAGTGATTGTTCAGATCAAGGCTGGTTTCTTTTCACGCAATCCGGATGTGCCCTGGGTTCGCCCATCACTGAACTCGGCTCTGATTGTCCTCAGTCGCTGGGTGAATCTTGTCCGCTCGTCGGCCATTGGCTCGTTTCTGGGGGCGTTGCCTGGGGCAGGGGGCGTTGTTTCATCCTTTACCGCCTATGCCATTGCCCGGTCATCTTCCAAAACGCCTGAGAAATTTGGCACCGGGTTTGAAGATGGCATTGTTGCCACTGAATCGGCCAACAATGCCACAGTTGGTGGATCGCTTATTCCTACCCTGTCATTGGGCATTCCGGGCGATGCCACGTCAGCCGTGCTGATGGGAGCCTTGATCATATTGGGGTTTTTCCCTGGCCCCAATCTGTTTGAACAGCATCAGGACGTCGTGGGCGGAATTTTTCTGGCTTACATGTCTGCCAATGTCGTTCTGTTTTTTGCGGGCATTTTTCTGACACCGCTCTTTGTCGCCTGTATTAAATTCAAGAAGCAGTATCTGCTGCCGTTTATTACGCTGTTATGTGTGCTGGGCGTGTTTTCGCTGGAAAGCTCGACATTTCATCTTTGGGTCATGCTGGTATTCGGCGCTATCGGGTATGTTCTGCGGCGCTATGATTATCCGCTGGCGCCGATGGTCATTGGCATGGTTCTGGGGCCGATTGCAGAGAGTAATTTCCGGCGTTCGCTGGTGATTTCCGGAAATGATTACAGCTTCTTTATCGACCGTCCTATTGCCGCAACGATTTTGGCAATCAATCTGGTGCTGATTATCTGGATGCTGTGTCCAAAAGGGTGGAAAAACAAGCTGTTGCGCCGTGTCTAGAGGACGGCTCTTAGTCTGCCGGTCCTAGCAACTGTATCTTCAATTGGCTTGAATCACCCAATTCTGGCGTGATTTGCACAGCGCATTCACAATGGTGACGAGTTTTCTGGCAACGGCTGTAATAACGACCTTGTGCGGTTTTCCA
>Ga0163215_100717_pt1 | contig 40264 bp, 34 predicted proteins | sample SynspAceP_FD_185934 | JGI IMG/M metagenome (GOLD analysis project Ga0163215, IMG submission 185934) | Saline lake microbial communities from Ace Lake in Antarctica - Synechococcus sp. Ace-P (Hybrid Assembly) | ecosystem: Environmental > Aquatic > Non-marine Saline and Alkaline > Saline | place...
GGGCCGAAACTGACACATGCCGATTTCGGAAATTTGCCGGGCTTATACATGGCATTTGCAGGTTTGACCAGCGGTGAGCGTGTTTTTTTGACTCTACGGCCGCCAGCCTGTCAGGCTTCGTCCTCATTAACAAACCATGGCTCAGCCTGTCCGGCTGTCTCCCACTCGCGCCAGGCCGGCAGTGCCTTCACTCGCATCATGTAATCGGCCACCGTGGGGCTTGTGTCAAAGCCGTAAACGTCGAGGCGGTTGACCACCGGGGCAAACATGGCGTCGGCAATCGAGAATGCGCCGAACAGGAACGGACCGTTGCTCTGCTCAAGGCATCCGCTCCAGATCGCCTGGATGCGGGCGACGTCTGCAGCGATCGCTGGCGTGACTTCGATTGGCTGCCGCTTACGCCGCATGTTCATCGGGCAGGCCGAGCGCAGTGCTGGAAATGATGACGCCATCTCGGAACTCATGGCCATCGCCTTGCTCCGATCCGCCTGGCTGTCCGGCCAGAGGCCCGATGCGGGGTGCTTGCGGGCGACATGATCAAGGATCGCGAGGGATTCCCAGACCGTAATGTCTCCGTCGACTAGAACCGGCACCTTGCCGGTGGGTGAAAAAGCCTTGAATGCCGGGTTGCCTGCGGCCATGTCGAACGGCACCAGTTTTTCATCAAAAGCGATGCCTGCGGTGCGCAGGCCGATCCAGGGCCGGAAGGACCAGGAGGAGTAATTCTTGTTGCCAATGTAAAGGACCGGATTGGTCATGAAATGCACCTCGCTTTGAATGAAGCTCAATGTCTCGCATGCGGGGAAAGGCTGGAAAAGCCAATTCCCTTGAACTCAATCATAAAGGCATTTGATGTATGCGCCGGACTGGCTGGCTCTCTTTTCGATAATTCCGGCCAGGCGTTTCATGCCGCGCGAGGGATTGGCGGCGTTGCGTTTGATCGGGTTGGGCAGCGTTACCGCGAGCAGCGCTGCCTGCCGGGCCGAAAGATTGGCGGCGGGCACACCGAAATAGGCCTGCGAGGCGGCTTCAACGCCATAAATCCCGGGCGCCCATTCGGCAACATTGAGATAGATTTCCATCAAGCGCCGCTTGGACCACATCATGTCCATCCACATCGCCAGTGGAATTTCCAGTGCCTTGCGCAGCACCGAGCGGGTTGAAGGCAAAAACAGGTTCTTTGCCGTCTGCATCGGAATGGTGCTGGCGCCCCGCGTGGCTTCGCCATCCAGTGCGTCATCGATCACCAGATTGAGTGCCTTCCAGTCAATGCCGGAATGGCTGCAGTACTGCCCGTCTTCGGACATCATCACCGATTGCACCAGAACCGGTGCGATGGTGTCGAAATCGGCCCATTGGCGCTCATAGGCCCGGCCAGTGATGGTTTCACCGAGCATCAGGATGGAGACCGGGTGGATCTGCGGCAGCGCATAGAGCGGGATCAGCAGATAAGGTAAGGCCAGCACCAGCATGATGATGCTCAGGCACCATGACAGCAGCCGGCGCAGATACGACCGGCGCGGTGGTTTGCCTGAGGTCTTCTGTGACCGGGAGGTCCGGCTGGTTTTCTGTTTGGCCACCTGGCTTTCCCTGGGTGAAAGGCGCCGTCGGTGACGGCCTTGGAATGTGTGCATAGCGATCTTGAACGCCTAATGCCAGTCCGGGCCGGATCATGCTGCACAAGGCCGCGGCGGAGTCGCGGTCGTGACAAAGCGCAAACAAACCGTTGCTGCCCCGGTCGCCACATGGCAAGAGACCGGTATGAATCGAGACCAGACAGACAGTTTTGCCGCGCGGCTTGAAACGACCGCTCAGGAGGTCACGACGCTGCTTGAGGCGTTGTTGTCGGATATCTTGCTGGATGGCGAAATCGCACGCCCGGAGCATCTGATGGCTGCCATGCGCCATGGTGTACTCAATGGCGGAAAGCGGCTTCGTCCATACCTGGTGATGGAGACCGCGCGGCTATTGGGTGCACCGGAGCCTGCGGCCCGGCGGGTCGCTGCGGCGCTGGAGTGCATTCATTGCTACTCGCTCATTCATGACGATTTGCCGTCGATGGATGATGACGACCTCAGGCGCGGGCAACCGACGGTTCACATTGCCTTTGACGAGGCAACGGCAATTCTGGCCGGTGACGCGCTGTTGACGCTGGCGTTTGATATTCTGTCTGCGGCCGAGACCGACTTGCCGGCCGAGGCCAAGCTGGCGCTGGTCAACCAGCTTGCACGGGCAGCAGGGATTGGCGGCATGGTTGGCGGGCAGGCGCTTGATCTTGATGCTGAACGGGTGACGCCGGATGAGGCGGGCATTGTGCAGTTGCAGGCGATGAAGACCGGAGCGTTGTTGCGTTATGCCTGTACCGCTGGGGCGATCGCGGCCGGGGCTGATGAAGATGTCCTGAAGCGGATGAGCAGATTTGGTGCGGTCATCGGCCTCGCCTTCCAGCTGGCGGATGACCTGCTGGACGTGACTTCCGATGCGGCAACACTGGGCAAAGCGGCAGGCAAGGATGCAGGCCGGGGTAAGGGGACACTGGTGTCGCTGCACGGCGTAGAGGCGGCGCGGCGAAGGCTGGATAGGCTCGTCGAAGAGGCGGCATCGCTGCTTGAACCCTTTGGCGGCAAGGCCGAGACACTTAGACAGGCCGCTGATTTCATCGCCAGCCGGGACCGCTGATCCGGATGGTGGTGTTTTTCCGGTTGCGAGGAACATAAAGAACACTTTTCTGTACGTTTTTATTAACCAACTCGCGGCAATATCCTGTCAAACGGATGCTGCCAAACTCATGACGGAAAAAAGTAAAGATCAGGATGAAACCGCTGTTGCGCGGCGATCAATTATCTCGCTGCGCATCGGATATATTGTTTCGTTGACCGCGATCGCTGTGGTTTGCACCTTCTTTTTCATGGAACAGAGCAAACGCAACCGGGTGATCCAGCAGATTGGTTCGGTTTCGACGGAATTTGCGGAAATTGATCATGCCTTGCGGGCAATCGCGGATCGCAGCAAGCGGCTTTCGCAGACCTATGTTGATTACCAGGCTTTCGTGGACACGAGGCTTGATGGCGCAACCCTTGCTGAAAAACGCCAGATCCGGGCAAACATGTCCATGGATCCGGATATTTTATCAGCTATATCCAGTTTGCGTTTCCGGTTCGAAAGAGCCCGGTGGAAGATAAAACATCTCAGTGACAAATGGGACGAATTGCCGGGTGATCTAAAAAGGAGCATCCAGGCGAAATCCCGTTATATGACTGATGCGGATCCGTTTCTTATTCACAAGCGGATGATTGGTGCCGAGCGCCTGGACAAGGCCCGCACGAAAAAGGACATGTACTGGGCCGGCCGTGAAATCAGTGCCATGTTTGAAGAGGTTATCCAGCCGTCAAACCTATTTGTGCATGAGCAGTTCAGAGATCATCTCGCTGCTCTGTCATTGGCGCAAGGTGAGTTGCTGCAGCGGTATCTGCTGGCGACAATCGGCATCTTGCTGGTGCTGGGCCTGGGGGTCTTTGTTCCGATCGACATCATCATTCGCCAGATGATCACGCGGTTGCAGGACAAGACCCGCGAGATTGATGCGGCGCTGACCAAAGCCAAAATGGGTGATCGGGCGAAGTCGGAATTCCTCGCCACCATGAGCCACGAGATTCGCACACCGATGAACGGGGTTCTGGGGATGGCCGAGCTGCTGACCCGGACCGAACTTGATACACGGCAACGCACCTTTACCGATGTGATCTTGAAATCTGGCAATGCGCTTCTCGAGATCATCAACGACATTCTCGATTTTTCCAAAATCGACGCCGGTCAGCTGGCACTTAGCCCGAAGCCGTTCAATCTGGTGGACACAGCCGAGGACGTCGCGACGCTGATGTCGTCCCGGGTGGTTGAAAAAGATATCGAACTGGTTGTCCGCATCGCGCCGGGATTGCCTGACAAGCTGATCGGGGATCCGGGACGGATCAGACAGATTCTGACCAATCTGGTTGGCAATGCAGTCAAGTTTACCGAGCATGGCCATGTCATGGTCGAGATAAACTGGTGTAACGTCGAAAAAATATCGGAGGCAGACCGGCTGGCGATATCGATCGCCGTGCGTGATACGGGAATAGGAATTCCGGCTGAAAAACTGGGTACGATCTTTGAAAAATTCAGCCAGGTGGACGGTTCGTCGACTCGTAAACATGAGGGCACCGGTCTCGGTCTGGCGATCGCCACGCGGCTGGTGGAACTCATGGGTGGAAACATTGCGCTTGAGAGCGAAGTCGGAGTTGGTTCCACCTTCAGCTTTACAATCCAAATGGATGTTGATGGGGCAGCCAGCGTGCCGCTTGACACAACGTCAAGCCTGTTGCCGGGTCGCCGCATTCTGGTGATCGATGACAATGCGATCAACCGGATGATCCTGACCGAGCAGATCCGCGATTGGGGATTTGACTGTGTGGCGGTGGAAGGCGGGGAGATCGGCCTTGACCTGTTGCGCCATGCACGGTCCAATCTCGGAATCGGTATTGATCTCGTGGTGCTGGATTTTCAGATGCCGGGCATGTCGGGAGCAGAAGTTGCTCAGGCCATCCGATCTGATCCACAGATTGCAGACACTCCAATCCTTGTTTTGTCTTCAGTCGATCAGGCCGACCAGCTGGAGGCGCTCAATCATCTCGACATTTTTGCGCAACTGACCAAGCCGGTACGGACCGCGCAATTGCGCAAGACCGTGGAGATGGCGTTGCGCCAGACTTTTGTCGCTACGGATCGGAAAGAGACAGCAATCGCACCGAGTGGCGATGAAGCTTCCAGCCCGCCGTCTGCAACCGCTGCGGCTCCTGCCGAGGTCAAGCCGGCAATCGTGGAGCGAACGGAACCGCTGGTGCTTGTGGCGGAAGACAATCCGATCAACCAGATCGTGTTCCAGCAAACTCTGGATGGGCTGGGACTAACGCACAGTCTTGCCGTCAACGGGCGCGAAGCTGTGCGGATGTGGGGCGAACTGAGGCCGACACTGATGCTGATGGATGTGTCGATGCCGGAGATGAACGGATTGGAGGCCACTGCCGAAATTCGCGCGATCGAGACCCGTGAAGAGCTTGTGCCGACGCCGATCATCGCCGTCACCGCGCATTCACTCAAGGGTGATGAAGACCGTTGCCTCGCTGCCGGGATGGACGATTATCTCTCCAAACCGATTTCACCCGAAAAGCTTGGCGCGATGGTCGACCGCTGGTTACCCAGCACTCAAGGCCGCACAAAATCAGTGTCGTCGGGAAACTGACGCTGTCAGTTTGATTAGCCGGCTTGACCGAAGCGCTTCTCGATGTAATCGGCGACCATCACTTGGAAATCTTCGGCGATATTGGGACCGCGCAGGGTGGCTGCTTTCTTGCCATCGATGAAAATCGGCGCCGCAGGGCTCTCGCCGGTGCCGGGTAGCGAAATGCCAATGTCGGCGTGTTTTGACTCGCCGGGGCCATTGACGATACAGCCCATGACGGCAACCTGCAGACCTTCGACACCGGGATATTTGTCACGCCAGAGCGGCATATTGCGCCTGAGATCATCCTCGATGTTGCGTGCCAGCTGCTGGAACACGGTGGAGGTGGTGCGGCCGCAGCCGGGACAGGCGGCGACCACGGGCAGGAACTGCCTGAAGCCCATAACCTGCAGCAATTCCTGGGCGACAATGACTTCGCGGGTGCGGTCCCCGCCGGGCTCAGGTGTCAGGGACACGCGGATCGTGTCGCCAATGCCTGCCTGCAGGATGATCCCCATGGCAGCGGATGAGGCGACGATGCCTTTCGAGCCCATGCCTGCTTCGGTCAGCCCCAGATGCAGGGCATGGTCGGAGCGGGTAGCGAGTTCGGAGTAGACTGCGATGAGATCCTGGACCTGGCTGACCTTGGCCGAGAGGATGATGCGATTGCGGGCGAGTCCGGTTTCCTCGGCCAGTGTTGCCGAGTGCAATGCCGATTGGATGATGGCTTCACGGGTGATGTCACGGGCGCTGAGCGGCGCGCCATTCTCGTGGTTCTCGTCCATCAATCTGGTCAGCAGCACCTGATCGAGGGACCCCCAATTGACGCCGATGCGGACTGGCTTGTCGTGACGGATCGCCATTTCGACGATCTCGATGAACTGACGGTCCTTCTTGTCCTTGAAGCCAACATTGCCCGGATTGATCCGGTATTTGGCCAGAGCTTCGGCGCAAGCCGGATGATCCGCCAGAAGCTTATGACCGATGTAATGAAAATCACCGACCAGCGGCACATCGAGGCCCAGGCGCACGAGGCGGTCACGGATTTTTGGGACTGCCGCAGCGCTTTCGTCGCGGTCAACGGTGATCCGGACGATCTCCGAGCCAGCTTTGTGGAGAGCTGCGACTTGGGCCACGGTGGCGTCAATGTCGGCGGTGTCGGTGTTGGTCATGGATTGCACAACAACCGGTGCGCCGCCGCCTACCATGACGCCGCCGACATCGACCGCGACACTTGAGCGGCGAGCTTGCGGGACAACAAAGGGGGAAATGGTCATGATGGCCTCGCATTGCAGTCGGCCAAAGGCGAAGGCCTTCGGTATGGTCACTTCCTAAAACGCGAGACTGCGAAATGGAAGCGGTTTGATGGGATGGCGCCGCATCCGGGGGCCGGAGAAGGCGATGCCGACCCACGGCTGTCAGGATCGGTTTCGGTTGGGCATTGCCTCCGGATTGAGACGCCAGACCGCACGGTTGAGCATTGCTGCAGTCGCTACCCAGGCGGCATAGGGAAGGAACAGAAAGGCCGCCAGTTGCGAAACCGGAGCTGCGGCGATCATGTAGGCGAAGATCGTCAGCAACAGCGCGCAGACATCGGCGAAAGCCAGATCCATTCGCTTTCGACCGAAGAACAGCCAGGACCAGGCGGCATTGAAGACCAGTTGTGCGAGCCACAGACCCATAGGAATGCCAAGGCCCTGAGCTTGCCAGACGAGCCAGCCGGACAGGCCGATGGCAATATACAGAATGCTCCAGACTAGCGGGAAAGCCCAGTTTGGCGGGGTCCAGGAAGGGCGGCGCAGGCCGTGATACCATTCTCCGGGCTTGAACAGAGCGCCGCTCGACGCTGTCGCAAGAACGAGGATGGCAATGATAATTGCAGACATTTCAAACTCCAGGGCCGGGCCTGATCGATCGTGGAATATAGGTGTGATCAGGATTACCGGTGCTTTACCGAAGGTAGTGCCGATGCGGGCTATTACCAGAGTGGTCATAGGGACATCTCAGGCGGAGCACACTTTCCGTTGCTGTTAATGGTAATGGTGCTAAATCCGGTCCGGTGAAGCGCTATCCGCCTGCCTTGATCAGGATCATTGATGAAAGGCGATATTTTAGGCACAAGGGTAGATGACTTATGAGGGGTCGGGGGAGGAATTCATGACCAACAAAATTGCTGGAGTATCTGGAGATAGCCCGATAGGTGCGCCACAGATACGCGATCTTTCGCTGGATGATGTGCGCGCGAGCCTTCGGGATGGATGGGACGACTTCAGAGCGTATCCCGGATACGGCCTTTTCTTTGGCGGCATCTACATGCTCGGCGGCTTGCTGATCCTGGGGCTTCTTACCCGCATCGGATCGCCATGGATGATCATCCCGCTGGCTATCGGGTTTCCGTTGCTTGGTCCGTTCGTGGCGGTGGGGCTGTACGAGGTCAGCCGCCGGCGCAGAATGGGTGAGCCGGTGACGCCCAAAGCGGTTTTGGCGCAGGTGTTTTATCAGCGCGAACGCCAGCTTGGCTGGATGGCTTTTGTGGTGATGTTCATCTTCTGGATCTGGGTTTACCAGGTGCGGTTGCTGTTTGCGCTGTTTCTGGGGTTCAAGTCGTTTTCCAGCTGGGACCGCTTTGTTGAAATCGTGCTGTCGACACCGGAAGGCTGGGGTTTTCTGGTGGTCGGCACCATTGTCGGTGCTTTTCTGGCGACGGTGTTGTTTTCAACCACGGTGATCGCCCTGCCGATGCTCGCCGAACGGGAGGTCGATTTTGTCACCGCGATGATTACCAGCGTTGCGGCGGTTGTGAAAAACCCGCTGCCAATGCTCGGATTCGGGTTTGTCGTTGGTCTTGCCACCCTTGTGGCGCTGCTGCCGGTATTTGTCGGGCTGTTGCTGGTCCTGCCAGTGTTGGGGCATGCGACCTGGCATCTCTACCGCAGAGCGACGTCGCCTGCATAAACTTTGGTCAGGTACAGGAGAGCTGGCGGATGATCGGCTGACACAGATCGGGATTGCCGCCGCAGCAATCTTCCAGCAGGAAACCCAGAAGACCGCTGATGCCTGAGTGATCGGCGTGATAGCGCACGTTGCGTCCGTCGCGGACCCGGCGCACCAGCCCTGCCTTGAGCAGAATGCCGAGATTGGTCGACATGGTGTTCTGGCGAACTTTCAGACGGTCGCCAATTTCGCCCGAGGTCATACCTTCCGGACCGGCGGTCACCAGAAGCCGGAAGACGGCAAGCCGAGTTTCCTGACTAAGAGCCGAGAAGGCGTCCAATGCGTTTTGCTGGTCCATATCCGATGGGTATTGGATACGGCTGTTCTGCGCAAGCATCTATGAGCAACCGCCGGTCGTGTGAAGTGCGGCTTCCAGCGCGTTTTTGGTGCACTACCGGCCCGGCAAATTGTTCCAGTGTATATTCTCGAGGGCTTGCATGCGGGCGCGGGCGCTGTCGGACTGGGCGCGGGAGACCCGATCGATCAGCGCTTCGGCCAGAGCCATCAGGGTGATGCTCGAATCCCAGGTCCGGTCGGCATCAACCACACAGGGCAACACCACGCGCGCCGAGCGGGCGATCGGCGACAACCACGGATCGGTGATCAGCAGGATACGGGCCTTTCGTTCGACCAGAAGTTCGCCCAGCCGGACCAGATCAGATTGATAGCGACGGATATCAAACAGCACGGCAACGTCGCCCGGGCGGACATCCAGAAGCTGATCGCGCCAGGTTGATGTCTGCCCATCAAAATGCCTGACGTTGGGACGGATGATCCTGAGATGTGCCGCCATGTAGGCGGCAATGGTGTCGGTAAACCTGCCGCCGAGCAGATAGCAGGTCGATTTTTGATCCGCCAGCAGTTCGCAGGCGGCTTCGAACTCGCTCTCGGGCACGGCTTTCAGTGTGGCGTCGAGATTGGCCGCGATGCTTGCGAAACTGGCCTTGAGCGCCGGATTGTCGGTGGTCGGCCCGCTGCTTCGCGCTCGTTCGAGCGGCGACATCAGTTGCGCCTGGACATCGCTGCGCAGGACGCGCTGGAACTCCGGATAGGAATCGAAGCCGAGCCGGGCGACAAAGCGCAAGACGGTCGGCGCGCTGGTGCCAGCAAGCGCTGCAAGCTCGGCGATCGTGGATAACCCGATGCTGGGGTAGTTGGCCAGAAATGCGTGGGCGATCTTTTTCTCAGCGCCCGGCAGTGTTCCGAGCGCTGCCTGAACCTGTTCACGTATTGCCATGTTGGCCCTCATTTCAATGTCTTCGGCAGATGTAACAAAAATTACAGGATTGACAATGATCGGGCAATCCTAATCATTGTTACGACAGTGGAAATTCCAAACGACACCCGCCGGGGACCTGAAATCAAGATGCAAGACGAAGCGCTGATCGAACCATCAGAAGGGCCTGCTTTTGCTATCCGCCATCCGGACGGGGCGAGCGAAGTTGTGCTGGTGTGCGAGCACGCATCGAAGACAATGCCGAAGGCGCTTGGAACCATGGGGCTCGATCCCGTCGCGCTGGAAAGCCACATTGCCTGGGATATTGGCGCCCAGCGCGTGGCAGAAATGTTGTCGGACAGTCTCGACGCAACACTCATCTCGCAACGGTTTTCACGGTTGGCATATGACTGCAACCGTCCACCGGAGGCCGCCGGGGCTTATCCTGAGCGCAGCGAAATCTATGATGTTCCCGGTAATGTGGGGCTCGGCAACGGCGATAAGACGCGTAGGGCGAATGCGCTTTACTATCCTTTCCATCAGGCCATTGATGCACTGATTGATGCACGGCTGGCGCAGGGCCGCAGTGTGGTTCTGGTGACGGTTCATTCGTTCACGCCGGACTATTTCAGCAAACCGCGCGACGGACATCTGGGTATCCTGCATGATGACGACCGCATGCTGGCTGATGCAATGCTTGATGCCGCGGCGGCGGCGAAACTGGAAAGTGTGAGCCGGAACTATCCCTACGGTCCTGAGGACGGGGTAACGCACACGCTCAAGCGCCATGGATTGACCAGGCAAATCCCCAACGTCATGCTGGAAATCCGCAATGATCTTATTTCCGATGACGCAGGCCAGCGTATCTGGGCAGACAGGATTGCCCAATTGTTGCGCGCGTCACGCGGTGATCTGGACCAAGAAGGGGGACGTCTTCATGCATGATTTTACCGCTCCGTTGTTCGAGCGAGGCCCAGTCTGCCGCTCGGAGGGCGTTTGCGCATGAAATACGTTGAGGGCTATATCCGTGCAGTTGACACCTTCAACAGGCGTGTCGGCCGGTTTGCGATGTATCTGATCTTTGCATTGATGGGCGTGCTGTTCTGGTCTTCGGTCTCCAAATATGCCGGTTCGCCAGCGCTTTGGACACTTGAATTGGCCCAGTTCATCATGGTCGGGTACTACCTGCTCGGCGGCGCCTATTCGATGCAGATGGGTGATCACGTGCGTATGGATCTGATCTATGGCGGTTGGTCACCTCGCCGCAAGGCAGCCATCGATTCGGTTTCGGTTCTGTTCCTGATTTTCTATCTGTGCGTCCTGCTTTATGGCGGGATATCGAGCACGACCTATGCAATCGAGTGGGGCGAGCGGGCGCATTCTGTCTGGCGGCCTTACATGTGGCCGGTCAAGGTCATCGCAGTCATCGGTATTCTCCTGATGCTGTTGCAGACGATTGCCGAGTTGTTCCGTGACATTCTTTTCCTGCGCGGTGTCAGCGTAAACCATGCAAGTGAGGCGGGCCTTTGAGCTACGAACTTATCGCGCTGTTCATGTTCGCCTCGATGATGGCGCTGCTTCTGACCGGGCAGCGTGTGTTTGGCGTTATCGGTGCTGTAGCGGTGATTGCCGCTCTGCCTCTGTGGGGCACAGGCGGGGTCGAGATCGCTTTCACGCAATCGATCAAGCTGATGAAATGGTATCCGCTGCTGACGCTGCCGATGTTCATTTTCATGGGCTACATGCTGTCGGAAAGCCGGATCGCTGATGATCTCTACCGGATGTTTCATGTCTGGTTCGGTCCGGTTCCGGGCGGACTTGCGATCGGCACGATCTTCCTGATGGTGGTGATCTCGGCGATGAACGGGCTGTCGGTCGCCGGTATGGCTATCGGGGCGACGATAGCGCTGCCGGAACTGCTCAGGCGCAACTATGACAAGGTGATGATCACCGGGGTGATTCAGGGTGGGTCTTCGCTTGGAATCCTGATCCCGCCATCGGTGGTGCTGGTGCTTTACGGCATGATCGCGCGGCAGCCGGTCAGCCAGCTGTGGCTTGCGGGCGTGTTCCCCGGGCTGCTGATGGCCGGGTTGTTTATCCTTTATATCGGCGTGCGCTGCCAGTTGCAGCCGCATCTCGGACCGCCGCTTCCAAAGGCAGAGCGTGACGCGATCACCTGGAAAGAACGGATCAGCCTGCTCAGGGCGGGCATCCTGCCGTTCATGATCTTCTTCCTGATGAACGGCCTGTTCCTGATGGGCTACACCAGCCTGGTGGAAAGCTCGGCCGTGGGCGCTGTGTCCTCAATGGCCGCGGCGCTGATCAAGGGGCGTCTGAACCGTGAAGTGATGGAAAATGTCATGCGCAAGACGCTCGGCATCTCCTGCATGTTCATGTGGATTATCCTGGCGGCTCTTTGTTTCGGAGCGGTGTTTGACGGTCTGGGCGCGGTCAAGGCGATAGAGGGCTTCTTCCTCGGGCAGCTCGGCCTCGAGCCTTGGCATGTGCTGATTCTGATGCAGCTGAGCTTCCTGCTGATGGGCACCTTCCTTGATGACACAGCGATGCTGGTGATCGTGGCGCCGCTCTATGTGCCGCTGGTCAAGATCCTCGGTTTTGATCTGGTGTGGTACGGTGTTCTCTACACGATCACCTGCCAGATTGCTTACATGACGCCGCCGTTCGGCTACAATCTGTTCCTGATGCGTGCCATGGCACCGCCGGAAATCAAACTGCGTCATATCTATCAGTCCGTTATTCCCTTCGTCGCGGTCATGCTGCTCACATTGGTGATCGTGATGATGTTCCCGGAAATCGCATTGTGGCTGCCGGAGCAATTCCGCGGCAAACTCCGGGGCTGAAATGAGCAAATCCGAAGAAGACGAAACTAAAAAGGAGAACAGCATGAGCAATATCAAAAGGCGTCAATTTCTCACCAAGGCCGGTGTCGTCGCTGGCGCTGCAGCCGGAACAGCACTCGCGGCTCCCGCAGCCGTCGCGCAGGAACCGATCCGCTGGCGCATGCAGACCTATGCCGGCGCAACACTCGGCCAGTTCGTGACCCAGCCTTTCGTCGATGCCTTCAACAAGGCGGCCAACGGCGAAATGGTCATCGAGCTGTTTTTCGCTGACCAAATCGTCCCGACCGGCGAATTGTTCCGTGCCATGCAGGCCGGTACCATCGATGCCGTGCATTCGGATGATGATTCGATGGCGTCGCCGGTGGAAGTCGGTCTGTTCGGCGGATATTTCCCGTTCGCAACCCGCTCGATTCTCGATGTGCCGGTGTTGTTCCAGCAGTACGGCCTGGCCGATATCTGGCGCGAAGCCTATTCCGAAACCGGCGTTGTCTGGCTTTCGGCAGCGGGCCAGGATCCGTGCAACTTCAACACCAAGAAGGAAATCAAGAGCGTTGCCGATCTCGACGGCCTGAAGCTCTACACCTTCCCGACCGCCGGTCGCTTCCTCACCCAGTTCGGTGTGGTTCCGGTTTCGATCCCTTACGAAGACGCGGAAGTTGCAGTGCAGACCGGCGAACTCGACGGCATGTCCTGGTCGGGTATCACCGAGGACTACACGGTCGGCTGGGCCGATGTGACCGACTACTTCCTGACCAACAACATCTCCGGTGCCTGGATCGGTTCGTGGTTCGCCAATGAGGAAAAGTGGAACGCCCTGCCGGAACACCTCAAGGCGCTCTACATGTCCTGCATGGAAGCAACGCATACGTTCCGCAACCAGTGGTACTGGGGTGGCGAAGCCAAGCTGCGCGCCACCGGTGACAAGCTGGAGCTCCGTTCGGTTCCTGCTTCCGAATGGAAGCAGGTTGAAGATGCTGCTGTGACGTTCTGGGATGAAGTGGCAGCGGAAAGCGAAACCAAGGCCAAGGTCATCTCGATCTTCAAGGACTACAATAAGGTGATCAACAGCGCCGGCTTCCCTTACGGCGAAAGCTGAGCTGACAATCATTGAAGACGACCGCCCCCCGGCTTGTGCCGGGGGGCGATTTGCCGCTAAAGCGCCTCACAAAATCCAAGCCCTTCAGGGCCGCTTATCAGGATCAGATCACATGGCCGGAAACCTTACCTTTGACGAGTTGAAATCTGCCGCCAAGTCCGGCGACATCGACACAGTACTGGTGTGCTGCGTCGACATGCAGGGACGGCTGATGGGCAAGCGTTTCCATGTCCAGAACTTCATCGATTCGAGCCATGAAGAAACCCATTGCTGCAACTACATGCTGGCGACCGATATCGAAATGGCGACGCCGGACGGCTATGCGACGACCAGCTGGCAGGCGGGCTATGGCGACTACGTGATGAAACCCGATCTTTCGACCATGCGCCGGGTGCCGTGGCTTGAAGGTACGGCAATGGTGCTGTGCGACCTGCTCGATCACCACACCCACAAGCCGGTGCCGCAGTCTCCGCGCCAGATCCTGAAGGTTCAGATCGCCCGGCTCAAGGAGCTCGGCTATGAAGCGATGATGGCCACCGAGTTGGAATTTTTCCTGTTCGAGCAGAGCTTCCGCGAGCTGGCCCAGTCGGGCTATCGCGAGCTGACGCCGATCAGCGCCTACAATGAAGATTACCATATCCTGCAGACCACCAAGGAAGAGGGCGTGATGCGCCCGATACGCAATCATCTCTTCGCCGCAGGCATTCCGATTGAGAACTCCAAGGGTGAGGCCGAGGCCGGTCAGGAAGAGCTCAATATCCGCTATGCCGAAGCGCTCGATTGCGCCGATCACCACACCATCGCCAAACATGCGGTCAAGGAAATTGCCTGGGCGCAGGGGCGCTCGGTGACATTCCTGCCGAAATGGAAGGCCGATAAGGTTGGCTCGTCGTCGCATGTGCATATGTCGCTTTGGCAGGGCAAGACGCCTGTGTTCCGCGATGAAAATGGCGCGCATGGCATGTCGGAGCTGATGCGCCATTTCATGGCAGGGCTGATCGAGTATGCGCCCGACTACACCTGTTTCCTGGCGCCTTATGTGAACAGCTACAAGCGTTTCATGAAGGGGACATTCGCACCGACCCGCACAGTCTGGTCGGTCGACAACCGCACCGCAGGTTTCCGGCTGTGTGGTGAGGGCAGCAAGGCGGTTCGCGTTGAATGCCGCATTGGTGGCTCGGATATGAACCCTTATCTTGCCCAGGCAGCTTTGCTGGCAGCTGGTATCAAGGGAATTGAGAACAAGCTCGAGCTGGCGGCCCCGACAGGTGGGGATATCTACGAGAACGCAGAAGCCAAGCACATTCCCTCGACGCTGCGCACGGCCATTGAAACATTGCGCGGCTCGAAGATGCTGCGCGAGGCTATGGGTGACGCAGTGGTTGACCACTATGTGCGCTGCGCCGAATGGGAACAGGAAGAATTCGACAAGGCAGTGACCGATTGGGAAATCGCGCGCGGCTTTGAACGGGCCTGACCGAAATACCGAACACAGATGATTGATGGCTGGCGCCGCATAGACACGTGGCGGGGCCGCCGAAGGAGACCAAGCAATGAGCAGTTTGAAACTGATTTCGCCGGTTGACGGGTCGGTCTATGCCGAACGTCCGGTTATGGGCGTCGATGACGCGGCAGCAGCTGTCGCCCGGTCGCGCAAGGCGCAGAAGGACTGGGCCCGGCGGCCGCTTGAAGAGCGCATCGCGCTGGTTCGGGCCGGTGTGGCGCGGCTCAACGAAATGAGCGACGAGGTTGTGCCGGAACTGGCCTGGATGATGGGCCGGCCGATCCGTTATGGTGGCGAGTTTGGCGGCGTCAACGAGCGCGCCAATTATATGGCCGAGATCGCCCAGCGGGCGCTGGCGCCGATCGAGATCGAGAATTCGGCACAGTTCGAACGCCGCATCGAGCACGTTCCGCATGGGGTCGTCTTCGTCGTGGCGCCGTGGAACTACCCCTACATGACCGCGATCAATACAGTCGCTCCGGCGTTGATTGCTGGCAACACAGTGGTGCTCAAGCATGCAACGCAGACGCTGTTGGTCGGCGAGCGCATGGTCCGTGCCTTCACTGAAGCCGGATTGCCGGAAGATGTGTTCATCAACCTGTTCCTGGATCATCCGGGGACGGAAAAGCTGATTTCGGCGGGAAGCTTCAACTTCATCAATTTCACCGGATCTGTCGGTGGCGGCAAGGCGATCGAGCGGGCAGCCGCCGGGACCTTCACTGGTCTCGGGCTGGAGCTTGGCGGCAAGGATCCGGGCTATGTGATGGAAGACGCCGATCTTGATTGGGCCGTCGATACGCTGATGGATGGCGCCATGTTCAATGCCGGGCAGTGCTGCTGCGGTATCGAACGGCTCTATGTTGCCCGTCCGCTCTATGAGTCATTCGTTGAGAAGGCTGCGGCTTGGGTGACTTCCGGGCTCAAGCTTGGCAACCCGCTGGAGCAAGAAACCACCATCGGCCCGATGGCCAATGTGCGCTTTGCCAAGGAAGTTCGCGCCCAGACTGCGGAAGCCATTGCCAGTGGCGCGCGCGGGCTGATCGATCCAAAACTGTATCCGGCCGATGATGGCGGCGCCTATCTGATGCCGCAGGTTCTCGTCGATGTGACCCACGACATGCGGGTGATGCGCGATGAGAGCTTCGGTCCTGTGGTCGGTATCATGCCGGTCGACAGCGACGAGGAAGCACTGGCGCTGATGAATGATTGCCAGTTCGGCCTGACCGCTTCGCTGTGGACCAACGACACCGAGCGTGCCGCCCGCATCGGCGACGAAATCGAAACCGGCACTGTTTTCATGAACCGGGCCGACTATCTCGATCCGGCACTGTGCTGGACCGGCTGCAAGGCCACTGGCCGTGGCGGCTCGCTGTCGGAAATCGGCTTCCAAAACCTCACCCGCCCTAAGTCGTATCACATGAGAAAGAAATCCGCATGAGCCCGCGCGCCAACTGGTCCTACCCCACTGCAATCCGTTTTGGCGCCGGCCGCATTTCGGAGCTTGTCGAAGCCTGTGCTGCAGCCGGCATGAAGAAGCCGCTTCTGGTCACCGACCGGGGGCTGGCCTCGCTGCCGATCACGTCGAATGCGCTTGATCTTCTGGAGGCCGCAGGTCTTGGTCGCGCGATGTTCTCCGAGGTCGATCCGAACCCGAACGAGAAGAACCTCGAAGCCGGCGTCGCGGTGTTCAAGGCTGGCGGGCATGACGGCGTCATCGCCTTTGGCGGCGGCTCGGGCCTTGATCTGGGCAAGCTGATCGCGTTTCAGGCAGGCCAGAGCCGTCCGGTCTGGGATTTCGAGGATATCGGTGACTGGTGGACCCGCGCCAATGCCGATGCCATCGCGCCGATCATCGCCGTGCCGACCACGGCAGGCACCGGCTCCGAAGTCGGCCGTGCCGGGGTGCTGACCAACTCGGTCACGCATGTGAAGAAAATCATCTTCCATCCGAAGCTGCTTCCGGCGGTCACCATCTGCGACCCGGAACTGACTGTCGGCATGCCGAAGATCATTACGGTCGGCACCGGCATGGATGCGTTCGCGCATTGCCTGGAAGCCTATTCATCGCCGTTCTACCACCCGATGAGCCAGGGCATCGCGCTCGAAGGCATGCGGCTGGTCAAGGAAAACCTGCCGTTGGTGGTCGCCGACGGTTCCAACATTGATGCCCGCGCTGAAATGATGAGTGCGGCGGCGATGGGTGCTGTTGCCTTCCAGAAGGGTCTCGGCGCCATTCACGCGCTGTCGCACCCGATCGGTGCGGTCTACAACACCCACCACGGCATGACCAATGCGGTGGTAATGCCTCCGGTGCTGGTGATGAACCGTCCGGTGATCGAGGATCGCATCGCGCGTGCTGCAGCCTATATGGGCATCGACGGCGGCTTCGACGGGTTCTATGATTTCGTGCTGAAGCTTCGCTCTGATCTGGGTGTTCCCGACAAGCTGGCAGAGCTTGGCGTCGGGCGCGACCGGATTGATGAAATGACAACAATGGCGCTGGAGGATCCCAGCGCTGGCGGTAATCCGGTGACGCTGACGACCGCGAACACCAAGGCGCTGTTTGAAGCCTGCATCTAAAGCATCTGCATCAGGCGGAATTGCCTGATGCATTTATGATGTTGTGAAATCAAAGAGATAGGTTAACGACTCGTCAAGCTCGACCTCGGTCTGCTTTTTCAAGAACGGCGCTGCGCAAGTCTGGCTTGGCGAGATATCCGGAGCTGCCGGATAGAACATGATCGCGTCACGCGTGGCCGTAACGCTTGCCGCAGGCGACACGATCTCCCTGCGGATGCGCCACGATGCCGGCTCGGCGCAGTTGGGCCTCGCCAACGCTCTCTACAGTGTCATCAGGCTTTAAAAGGCCAAGCGTCGACGTGGACGTACAAAGGATACCGGATCTCTCTGATGTTAACGAATTTTGTCTGCATCAGATAAGTCCGCCTGTTCCCATGATGCGTTAGGTGTTTGGAACGTCCTACCTTTTCCGGCTTCAATCTGCATGGCAATCACTGTGGAATTCCCCCGCGCAGCTCGATTGCAAAGAAAAAATGTCGCAACTGCAAGATTTAGCGTTACATTGTATCGATGATCATGGTCTCACTGGTGAATAACGTTGGTTTTCAGCAAAAGCAGTAGGTTTTGATTCGATGGGGGAAGCTATGAGCATGAATGTCGTTCTGCAGTTTCTGGAAGCCGTGAGAAAAGAACATGAAGGTGCAGATGACATTCGTGCGCGGGTTGGCAATGTCATCAGTGAACTTGGCTTCGATTTTTTTACTCTTGTTCGTCAACCCGGACCTGAGAGCAATGCAAGTGACATCATGCTTGCCGGGCAATGGCCCAAGGGCTGGCCCGAAGTCTATGTGAAGCGGAAGTATGCTGCGATTGACCCGATCATCCGGTATCTCGGGCATAGTCAGCGCGGCTATCGCTGGCGCGAGCCGATGGAGGCTTTTCTGGAGGATCCGCACCGCAAGCGCATGGATCGGATGATGATCGATGCGAGCCGCCATGGCCTTGAGGACGGGTATGTTTTCCCCGTCCATGGACGGCGTGGCCTGGTTGGGGTGCTGACAGTCGCCGGTCGCGCGATTGATTTGTCGCCGTCACAGATGGCGATGATGGATGCGCTGGCAAAGAAGGCTTTCTGGGAGCTTCTCGAAGCTCTTGATCCTGCCGCGCATGAGCGTATCAATCGCCCGGTTACGATGCCGTTGACCCGCCGCGAGATGGAGACGCTGGAACATCTGGGTTACGGCATGACCTCCAACGAGATGGGCGCCACGCTCGGCCTGTCAGCGCATACGGTTGATTGGTACATGAATGGCATTCAGGAAAAGTTGCAGGCCAAGAACAGGCACCATGTGGTGGCGATAGCGTTCAGGCTCGGTCTCATCTCCTGATTTGCACTGCAGCAAAACAGACGCTAATGATTACAGGCAGGACGCTTTCTGAACCTGCTTTTTTCGCCCAAACCCGGGAGCCTGTCTGTGCCGATTAGCAAGATTCTTGTCGCCAACCGTTCTGAAATTGCCATTCGCGTGTTTCGCGCAGCCAACGAGCTGGGTATGAAAACAGTTGCGATCTGGGCGGAGGAAGACAAGCTTTCGCTGCATCGTTTCAAGGCGGATGAATCCTATCAGGTTGGCCGCGGGCCGCATCTTGCACACGATATGGGGCCGATCGAGAGCTACCTGTCAATTGACGAAGTGATCCGAGTGGCAAAGCTGTCGGGCGCCGACGCGATCCATCCCGGTTACGGGCTGTTGTCGGAGAGCCCCGAATTCGTTGACGCCTGCGATGCCGCCGGGATCATCTTTATCGGTCCGCGGGCCGAAACGATGCGCCGTCTTGGCAACAAGGTTTCCGCTCGCAATCTCGCCATCGAAATCGGCGTCCCGGTGGTGCCGGCTACAGAACCACTGCCCGACGACTTGGACGAAGTGGCGCGTATGGCCGATGAAATCGGATACCCGATCATGCTCAAGGCCTCCTGGGGCGGCGGCGGTCGCGGGATGCGCGCCATCCGTGATCCCAAGGATCTGGCCCGCGAAGTCGTTGAGGCCAAGCGTGAAGCGATGGCAGCCTTCGGCAAGGACGAAGTCTATCTGGAAAAACTGGTCGAGCGGGCGCGCCATGTCGAAAGCCAGATCCTCGGCGATACCCATGGCAATGCCGTGCATCTGTTCGAGCGCGACTGCTCGGTGCAGCGCCGCAACCAGAAGGTCGTGGAGCGCGCGCCGGCCCCTTATCTGAGCGAAGAGCAGCGCCAGCAACTGGCGACGTACTCGCTGAAAATTGCCAATGCCACCAGTTATGTCGGTGCAGGCACGGTCGAGTATCTGATGGATATCGATACCGGCGCATTCTATTTCATCGAGGTCAATCCGCGCATCCAGGTCGAGCACACGGTGACCGAGGAAGTCACCGGCATCGATATCGTCAAGGCGCAGATCCATATTCTGGAAGGCGAAGTCATCGGCACCCCGGCGTCCGGCGTGCCGCCACAGTCTGAAATCAGGCTCAATGGCCACGCGCTGCAGTGCCGCATCACCACGGAAGATCCCGAGCAGAATTTCATTCCCGACTATGGCCGGATCACGGCCTATCGCGGCGCCACCGGTTTTGGCATCCGGCTTGATGGTGGTACGGCCTATTCCGGCGCGGTGATCACGCGGTTTTACGATCCTCTGCTTGAGAAAGTCACAGCCTGGGCACCGACGCCGGAAGAAACCATCAAGCGGATGGACCGTGCGCTGCGCGAGTTCCGGATCCGAGGCGTTGCCACCAATCTGACATTCCTGGAAGCGATCATCGGCCACCCGGATTTTCAGAACAATACCTATACGACGCAGTTTATCGATACGACGCCGGAACTGTTCGAGCAGGTCAAGCGGCAGGACCGTGCGACCAAGTTGCTGACCTATCTGGCCGATGTGACGGTCAACGGGCATCCCGAGACCAAAGGCCGACCGCTTCCGATTGCCGATGCGGCTGCGCCGCGGGTTCCGCATGTTGAAGGTGATGTGAAGCCGGGAACGCGGCAATTGCTTGATGAGCTTGGGCCGAAGAAATTTGCAGGCTGGATGCGACAGCAGACCCGCGTGCTGATCACCGATACGACGATGCGTGACGGACATCAGTCGCTGCTCGCTACGCGGATGCGCACGCATGACATCGCAGCGGTTGCCGGTGCTTATGCGCGCGCGCTGCCGGACCTTCTGTCGCTGGAATGTTGGGGCGGCGCCACTTTTGATGTGTCGATGCGGTTTCTGACCGAAGATCCGTGGGAACGGCTCGACATGGTTCGCCAGGGCGCACCGAACCTGCTGCTGCAAATGTTGCTGCGCGGCGCAAACGGCGTCGGCTACAAGAATTATCCCGACAATGTGGTGAAGCATTTCGTCCGTCAGGCGGCTGAGGGCGGGATCGATCTATTTCGAGTGTTCGACTGCCTCAACTGGGTTGAGAACATGCGGGTGTCGATGGATGCGGTGTGCGAGGAAAACAAGCTTTGCGAAGCCAGTATCTGCTACACTGGCGACATCCTCAATTCCGCGCGTCCCAAATACGATCTGAAGTACTACACGGCGCTTGCAGCTGAACTTGAGAAGGCCGGTGCGCATATTATCGCGGTCAAGGACATGGCCGGGCTGTTGAAGCCGGCGGCGGCGCGGCAGTTGTTCAAGGCGTTGCGCGAGGCCACTGATCTGCCGATTCATTTCCATACCCATGATACGTCTGGTATTTCCGCGGCCACAGTGCTGGCGGCGATCGACAGCGGCGTTGATGCGATAGATGCGGCGATGGATGCGTTGTCGGGCAACACCTCACAGCCGTGCCTGGGCTCTGTTGTTGAAGCCCTCAAAGGCCATGAGCGTGATCCCGGACTCGACGCTGAATGGATCCGCCGGATTTCGTTTTACTGGGAAGCTGTGCGCAACCAGTATGCAGCGTTTGAAAGCGATCTCAAGGGCCCGGCGTCGGAAGTCTACCTGCATGAAATGCCGGGCGGGCAGTTTACCAATCTTAAGGAACAGGCGCGCTCGCTGGGGCTCGAGACCCGCTGGCATGAAGTAGCGCAGGCCTATGCCGATGCCAACCAGATGTTCGGCGATATCGTCAAGGTAACGCCATCCTCGAAGGTTGTCGGTGATATGGCGCTGATGATGGTCAGCCAGGATTTGAGCGTCACTGACGTTGAAAATCCGGCCAAGGATGTGTCGTTCCCCGATTCGGTGGTTTCGATGATGCGCGGTGACATTGGTCAGCCGCCAGCTGGCTGGCCGAAAGGCCTGCAGAGCAAAGTGCTCAAGGGTGAGGAGGCCTGCACGGCTCGCCCTGGTTCATTGTTGCCAGACGCAGACCTCAAGGCGGAACGCGCCGAGATCGAAGGCAAACTTGAGCGCGAGATCAGTGAAAACGAGTTCGCCTCCTACCTGATGTATCCGAAGGTGTTTACTGACTTCGCGTTTGCGATCGAAACCTACGGACCTGTCAGCATGTTGCCGACGCCAGCCTATTTCTACGGAATGCCGGTAGGCGGCGAGTTGTTCATCGAGATTGAAAAAGGCAAGACGCTGGTTGTGCAGAACCTGGCCCAGGGTGAACCCGACGACAAGGGCATGGTCACGGTGTTCTTCGAGCTCAATGGCCAGCCAAGGCGGATCAAGGTGCCGGACCGGGCGCATGGCGCATTGGGTTCGGCTGCGCGGCGCAAGGCGGAACTGGGCAATGACGCGCATGTCGGGGCTCCGATGCCGGGCGTGGTTTCCACGGTTGCCGTCACTCAGGGGCAGGAAGTCACTGCGGGCGATGTGCTGGTGTCTATCGAGGCGATGAAAATGGAAACCGCGATCCATGCCGAGCGCGACGGGGTGTTGGCCGAAGTTCTGGTCAAAACCGGTGACCAGATCGACGCCAAGGATCTTCTGGTTGTCTATGCTTCAGGTGATTGATCAGATTTAGTTGTTACGAATTAACCAACGGAGCGGGCTTGCGCTCGGTGGATTGATTTCGCATTGTCGCCAACGGTCGCGCCGGGGACAGAGCGTGGCTGGCGCCGGTTCAACGGGACCGCGTCGTCCATTCCATTTACGAGGAATTTGCCATGCTCGCCGCCATACCGCTGATGATCGTGCCGCTGATCGTGTATAATCTGGTCATGATCGGGTTGATTGGCGGTGGCATCGCTGGATTGGGTTCGACGATCACGTCGATGTCGATGATGTCGGGTGCAACCTGGACCATGAGCCTCGGCGATCTGCTGATCGTCGTTTCGCTGCTCTTGCTGTTCATCGAGGTGCTGAAGGCGACGCGCACCGGCTCATGGTCGGTGATTGATCACATGTTCTCGATGTTCGTGTTCGTGGCGTTTCTGGTTGAGTTCCTGCTGGTGCGCGAAGCCGCGACCCAGGTGTTTTTCATTCTGATGGTGATTGCGTTCATCGATGTGATCGCCGGATTCTCGGTCTCGATCCGTTCGGCGGGCCGGGACGTTTCAATCGGGTTGTAACCCGGCGACCGCTAGAGCGCTTTAATCTAACGATGAAGCGCTCCAGGCCGCCGGAGTTGCTTCAGCCCGCGTCTGGCGTGAAGCCGGCGGCTTCGATGCCGGCGATTGCTGCAATTTCGTCATTGTCGGAGGTGTCTCCGGTGATGCCGACCGCGCCGATTATGGTGCCCTTGCGGTCCTTGATCAGCACGCCGCCGGGTACTGCAACGATTTTGCCGCCGGAGACCGCGGACAGGCCTTCAAGGAAATGTGGGCGGGTTTCTGCCTGGGCATTGAGCCAGCGCGAACCCACACCAACAGCCAGCGCGCCATAGGCCTTGCCGCTGGCAATCTCGCACCGCAGCATCGAGGCACCGTCCTGGCGCTGGACGGCTTTGACATGGCCACCGGCATCAAGCACCACAACGGCCAATGGCTTGAGACCAATGTCCTTGCCCTTCGAGAGTGCTGAAGTGATGATCTTGAGTGCTTTGGCCAGGGTGAGGTCGGACATATGGAGCGCCTTTCAAATCGATATAGGAAACTGATCAGACGCTTATAGGGCTTGAGATAGGCATTGCCACTGTTTTGGCCTCCGCCAGCTAGGGAAAGCTGTTTCTCCGGAACGGAAACAATCAACGCTCATTTGAGTTTCCGGCTGTGATCCGCCTATGGACGGACAGACGGAAAGGCATCGGCCCCTTGCGGGTGCCGATTGAAGTGGAGCGGTGAAACGTTGGATTTCAAGTATCAGCTGTCGATGGAATTGATTTTTTCCTGAAGCTGCTTGAGCTGCGACTTGAGGTCGTCGATGTCCTTGGAGGTGTCTGACTTCTGCGCAGCTTCCTCCTCCGGCTTGGCAGAATGAGCCAGTGCGAAGGGCGAGAACATCTGCATCGCCTTCTGGAACATCTCAGTGTTGCGGCGAACCTGGTCCTCGACCAGCTGGATCGGCAGCTGAATGTTGCGGGCCACCGGATTTTCGCCATAGGACTCGGTGATCTGGGCGCGGAGCTGATCCTGTTGCCCGGTCAGCGCCGACATCGAGTGTTCGAGGTAGCTCGGAACCACCATCTGCAACTGGTCGCCATAAATGGCGATCAATTGCCGCAGGAATGAAACCGGCAGAAGCGTGTTTCCGGTCTTGGATTCCTGCTCGAAAATAATCTGGGTCAGGACGGAATGGGTGATGTCATCACCGCTTTTCGCGTCCAACACCGTGAAGTCCTCACCCTTTTTTACCATGACGGCCAGATCATCAAGCGTCACATAAGTACTGGTGCCTGTATTGTAGAGACGACGATTGGCGTATTTCTTGATTGTGATCGTGCCGGTATTCTTCGCCATGTTTATTCTCCTCGATGGTCTCCCCAGACCTCAACCTCATCTTGTTGACGAGACTGTAGGCGAAAAAGGATCACAAAGACAATTCCTTTGTGCAATGCGGCGAAGGCAGCCCGAAATCATCAGACTATGGTCCTGATTAAACCGATTGCATCGAAAATTTGATGTTCTGGCATTTGACAGAAACATCAAGCTCCGTCACGGTCTGAGCAACTTCACACCATAACATGACAGGGAAAATCCATCATGAGCTCTATCGTTATCGCCAGCGCCGCCCGTACTCCGGTCGGATCTTTCAACGGTACTCTGTCCTCCGTCGCCGCCCATGATCTGGGCGCGGTCGCGATCAAGGCGGCGCTGGAACGCGCCGGCGTTGCGCCGACGGAAGTCGACGAGGTTATCCTCGGTCAAATCTTGTCCGCAGGCCAGGGCCAGAACCCGGCGCGCCAGGCGGCGATGGCTGCGGGCATTCCGCAGGAAGCCACGGCTTGGGGGCTCAACCAGCTCTGCGGTTCGGGCTTGCGCGCAGTCGCGCTCGGCATGCAGCAGATCGCCACCGGTGACGCGAACATCATCGTGGCCGGCGGCCAGGAATCAATGTCGATGGCGCCGCACGCCATTCACTTGCGCAATGGCGTGAAGATGGGCAACGCGGGCATGGTTGACACCATGCTGCTCGATGCACTTACAGACGCCTTCTACAATTACCTGATGGGCAATACCGCCGAAAATGTTGCCAAGCAGTGGCAACTGTCGCGCGACGAACAGGATGCCTTTGCGGTCAATTCGCAGAACAAGGCGGAAGCTGCGCAGAAGGCCGGCAAGTTCAAGGATGAAATTGCAGCTGTGACGATCAAGGGCCGCAAGGGCGATACGGTCGTCTCGGAAGACGAGTACATCAAGCACGGTGTGACCGTTGAGGGCATTTCCAAGCTGCGTCCGGCCTTTGACAAGGAAGGCACAGTCACGGCCGCCAACGCGTCCGGCATCAATGATGGTGGCGCGGCAACGGTTCTGATGAGCGAAGCTGAAGCTTCCAAGCGCGGCATCACGCCGATGGCGCGGATTGCCTCATGGGCGACTGCCGGCGTCGATCCGCAGATCATGGGCACCGGCCCGATCCCGGCTTCGCGCAAGGCACTGGCCAAGGCCGGCTGGAGTGTTGCTGATCTCGATCTGGTGGAGGCCAACGAGGCATTTGCTGCGCAGGCCTGTGCGGTCAACAAGGAAATGGGCTGGGATCCGGCAATCGTCAACGTCAATGGCGGCGCGATTGCCATCGGTCACCCGGTCGGCGCATCAGGTGCGCGCATTCTCAACACGCTGCTGTTCGAAATGGTTCGCCGCGACGCCAAGAAGGGCCTTGCGACGCTGTGCATCGGCGGCGGCATGGGAGTTGCGCTCTGCGTCGAGCGCGGTTGATCCGGAAGTAGAGTTCAATTGGGAGGAACAACATGAGCAAAGTGGCAATCGTGACTGGAGGGACACGCGGGATCGGAGAAGCGATTTCGATCGCGTTAAAGGCGGCCGGGTATACGGTCGCCGCCAACTATGCCGGCAATGACGAGGCAGCGGCTAAATTCACCGGAGAAACCGGCATCAAAGCCTACAAATGGTCGGTTGCTGATTATGATGCCTGCGTCGCCGGCATCGCCCAGGTCGAAGCCGATCTCGGTCCGGTCGCCGTGCTGGTCAACAATGCCGGCATCACGCGCGACGGGATGTTCCACAAGATGACGCCGCAGATGTGGGGCGAGGTGATCAACACCAACCTCACGGGCCTGTTCAACATGACCAACCCGGTCTGGGGCGGCATGCGCGAACGCAAGTTCGGGCGTGTGATCAACATCTCCTCGATCAACGGCCAGAAGGGCCAAGCGGGTCAGGTCAACTATTCGGCGGCAAAGGCCGGCGATATTGGCTTCACCCGGGCTCTGGCCCAGGAAGGCGCGCGTGCCGGTATCACCGTCAACGCGATCTGTCCGGGCTATATTGGTACCGACATGGTCAAGGCCATCGACGAGAAGGTGCTTAAAGAGCGCATTATCCCGCAGATTCCGGTCGGGCGTCTTGGCGAGCCTGAGGAAATTGCGCGGGCTGTGGTGTTCCTGGCTGCTGATGACGCCGGTTTCATCACCGGGTCGACGATATCGGCCAATGGCGGTCAGTATTTCTCCTGAAGCCTGCATGACTTGAAGCAATAGAGCGGCTCCTTCGGGGGCCGTTTTTTTGTGCGTTGATGCAGCCTTTTACTCGCCGGATCGTGGCAAAGGTTAATATTGGCGGGGAACCGGGTGTTTGCGACGGCGCGTTGCCGACAGGATTGGTGTCAGGAGGCGGCCGCCGGCCCAAGATGTTGCGGTGAACAAAGAGCCAACCAAGCCCGATTTGTGATTCGTCGCCTGTTCGTTCCGCGGGTGTTCTGAAAGTTAATCAGATGGCTCAAAATTTAGCGGTTCTGTTAACGATGTGTTTGGAATGTTTAACAAATCAAGAGCGAGTGGGGCCCGCAAGAGAGGCTGATTGCGATCTCGATAGAGGCGAATGCAAAGGTTAACGGCACCGATCGGATTTGGGAGAATTACTGCCAGTCCGATTCAGCATGTGGTGGAGGTGGGCCTGCGGATTGGCAGATATTGCCGTGAACATATGGCCAACCGGGGCAGGTCAGCGATTCGTCGCCGGTTCGTTCCGCGCCTGTTCCGGTAGTTAACGAGATGGTTCGAAATTTGGCGATGCTGTTAACGAAGTGTTTGGAATGTTTAACAAATCAAGAATGGGCGAAGCCCATCATGAGGCACTGATTTCGGCCTCGTGGGGAGAAGTTTCAAAGGTTAACGGCCCCGGGCGGATTTGGGGGAATTGTTGCCACGCCGATTCAGCATGTGGTGGAGATGGGCTTGTGAATTGGCAGATGTTGCCGTGAACATATGGCCAACCGGGGCAGGTCAGCGATTCGTCGCCGATTCGTTCCACGCCTGTTCCAGAAGTTAATGGAGGCGTTCAAATGTGAGAGGATGGATTAACCAAATCTTTGGAATGTTTAACAAATTCTGAATTCAGGAGTGGGCAGGTGGACCTCGATAGGGCCGCAACAGGTGCCAAAGGTTAACAGCGGTCGTCTGTTTCGCGGATCATGCGCCGACAGCGGCCAGTATCTGGTGCTGAAGCGTAGTCAAACTTCCACATGCAGTAGAGAACAAATGGCCAACCAGGCCAGGTAGGTGATTCGTCTCCGGTTCGTTCCGCTGCTGTTCTGAAAGTTAACGGAATCGATCAAAAACGAGAAGCCGGATTAACGAAGTCTTTGGAAATATTAATGAAATATGAAAAATGGAAATCAGAGGGCCTGGTGCAAACTGGGGTGAATTCGGGAAGGATACAAAAGTTAACGGCGGAAGCGCGATGGACACAAAGCTCCGTGGAAACGATTCAGCATGTGGTGACGTTCAGACCTCCGTCGACCAGATGTTGGGGTGAACAAAACCGGAATTAGGTCGAATCATTGATTCGTCGCCGATTCGTTCCATCATTGTTCCAATGGTTAATTCGGGTGCTTTCCAGTGCTTCAATTTTTGACGCTGTTTCAATGGTCCCAATGTGTTAGGTAACACCGGTCTTGACCTGAATACGGACGATAATGCCCGCTTCCCGCAACCATCCCCAAAAGCCCTTGATCCTGTCCGGGCGCGGCGTCACTGCCGTGCTTGGCCCGACCAATACGGGCAAGACGCATTACGCCATCGAGCGGATGGCTGCGCATTCCTCTGGAGTGATCGGGTTGCCGCTGAGGCTGCTGGCGCGCGAAGTCTATGGCCGTATGGTCGACAAGGTCGGGGCTCAGCATGTGTCGCTGATTACCGGCGAGGAAAAAATCACACCGCCCGGAGCCCGCTATTCGGTCTGCACGGTGGAGGCGATGCCGCAGGAAACCAACGCCGCCTTTGTCGCTATTGATGAAGTGCAGATCGCTGGCGATCTTGAGCGCGGCCATGTGTTTACCGACCGGATTCTGTCGTTGCGCGGTCGTGAGGAGACCTTGCTGCTTGGATCAGCCACGGTGGGCGGGATTCTTGAGCAATTGCTGCCGGGGATCACCATTGTAGAGCGGCCGCGCCTGTCGGAGCTGCATTATGCCGGTTCCAAGAAGATCACCCGCCTGCCACGGCGCTCGGCCATCGTGGCGTTCTCGGCTGAAGAAGTTTACGCGATCGCCGAACTGGTGCGACGTCAGCGAGGAGGTGCTGCGGTGGTGCTTGGGGCACTCAGCCCGCGTACCCGCAATGCCCAGGTTGAACTCTACCAGAACGGCGAAGTTGATTATCTGGTTGCCACCGACGCTATTGGCATGGGGCTTAACCTTGATGTTGATCATGTGGCCTTTGCCCAGGACCGCAAATTTGACGGCTTTTCCTACCGGCAGCTGACGGCGTCGGAATTTGGCCAGATTGCCGGGCGGGCCGGGCGGCATCTGCGTGACGGGACGTTCGGCGTTACCGGGCAGGTTCAGCCTTTGCCTGATGATCTGGTGCAGCGGCTTGAAAGCCATGTGTTCGAGCCGGTCAAGATATTGCAGTGGCGCTCAAAGCAGCTGGATTTTTCCAGTCTCAAGACGCTGCAAGAGAGTCTCGAACAAATTCCGGGGGTCCAGGGGCTGACCCGCGCGGTGCCGGCCGTCGATCAACGCGCGCTTGAGCATCTGGTCAACGATTTCGAGGTGCGTGACCTGGCTAGCACCTCGAAAAATGTAGCTACGCTGTGGGATGTTTGCTCTTTGCCGGATTACCGGCGGATTGCGCCGGCGCAACATGCCGATCTGATTGCCACGATTTACCGGGATTTGATCCGCACCGGTACGGTGAACGAGGATTTTCTGGCAGAACAGGTGCGCAGAACCGATTCTACAGACGGAGAAATCGACACTTTGTCTGCCCGGATTTCACAGATCCGGACATGGACATATATTTCCAACAGACCTGAATGGCTTGCCGATCCGACACACTGGCAGGAAAAGACGCGTGAAATTGAGGACCGATTGTCCGATGCGTTGCATGAAAGGTTGACGAAACGCTTTGTGGACCGCAGGACATCTGTGCTCATGAGGCGCCTGAGAGAGAACGCGATGCTCGAAGCTGAAATCAGTGTAAACGGTGATGTCTTTGTTGAAGGTCACCATATTGGACAATTAGCCGGATTCCGCTTTATGGCGGATGCATCGGCAGACGGGCCGGACGCCAAGGCCGTGCTTGCTGCTGCGCAGAAGGCACTGGGGTTGGAATTCGAAGCGCGGGCGGCACGTCTGCATGCTTCGGGCAATTCTGACTTTGCCATTGGTTCCGATGGAACAGTGCGCTGGCAGGGTGATCCTGTCGCAAAGCTTGCGACCGGGGATCATATTCTCAAGCCGCGCACCATCCTACTTGCCGACGAGCAACTGGCCGGCGGCGCCCGTGATTTTGTCGTTGCGCGCATTGATCGCTTCGTCAATCATCACATCGCCACCGTGCTCAAGCCGCTCGACGATCTGACGCGCGCCGAGGATCTTGATGGTCTGGCACGTGGTCTGGCTTTCCGTTTGGCCGAAAACCTTGGCGTTCTGTTCCGCCGCGATGTTGCTGAGATGATCAAGGATCTTGATCAGTCTGCGCGTGCAAGCTTGCGCAAATACGGTATTCGTTTCGGCGCCTACCACATTTTCATGCCGGCGCTGCTCAAGCCCGCGCCAGCCGAACTGGTGACGCTGTTGTGGGCGCTTGCCAATGACGGGTTCACCAAGTCGGGCTATGGCGACGTGACGCCGCTGCTGGCGGCCGGACGCACCTCGGTGGCGACCGATCCGGAAATTGATCGTGAATTTTACCGGCTTGCCGGTTTCAGGTTTCTTGGCAAACGTGCGGTACGCATCGACATTCTTGAGCGTCTGGCTGATCTCATTCGCCCAGCGCTGCAATGGAAGATAGGTGTGCCGGGCGCCAGGCCGGAAGCGGCTTATGATGGGCGCCGGTTTATTACCACCACCGGAATGCTCTCCATTCTTGGAGCGACACAGGACGATATCGAAGAAATCCTGAAGGGCCTTGGTTACCGGGCGGATACGGTTTCGGCCGAAGATGCGCAAAGCCATATTGCCGGTCTCGATGCCAGTCAGGCTGAAGCCGCAGGTGCGGCTGCTGCCGGGCCTGTGGTTGAGGTGGTCGTCTCGCGGACAGCCGCCGAGCGCCCGCACAAGCCGGCTGCTGTGGTTAAGGATGAGCCCGCGGTCGAGGCGAGTGAGACACAAGCCTCTGCAGAGGCGGTGGCTGACGAGGCCGTGAACGAAGCGCCGGCAGCGCTGGTTGTTGCTGAAGAAATTTCCGTTGAAGCTGCGCAGCCTGCGGAAGAAAAAACCACCGATCAGGCGGAAGTGTCCGCTGAAGTGGCCGCGGGATCAGAAGCAGCTCCGGCTGCTGTCGATGCGCCCAAGACTGATGCAGTGGCAGAAACTTCGGAAGAGGCTGAAGCGCCGCGTCCGGTGCTGTTGTGGCGTCCGGGTGGCCGTCAGGACGCACAGCGCGGTCCGCGCACTGCTCCAGGCGAAGGCCGTGGCCGTCGTGACGGTGGCAATCGCAATGCCCGCTCCGGTACCGAAGGTGGCGAGGCTGCTGCTGATGGTGAAGGGCGACCCAACAAGGGGCATCGCGGAAAGCCGGGTCAGCATGGCAAGGGCGGCTCTGGCAGAGGCGGCCAAGGCAAAGGTGGTCAGGGCAAGCCAGGTCCAGTCAAGGGCGGAGATGCCAATCGCGGAGGCCGGAACGAGCGGCCGCAGCGCAAGGAGCGGCCAATCGATCCGGATTCACCTTTTGCAGCACTTGCCGCCTTGCGTGACCAACTGAAAAAATAGGTCCGGATTTGATTGAGCAGCCCGAACGACAGCGAATAGACAAATGGCTGTTTTTCGCGCGGGTCATAAAATCCCGGACCTTGGCCGGGAAGTTTGCGGCGGCGGGTAATGTCCGGGCCAACGGCGAGAAGATCGACCAGGCAAGTTTCCTGATCAAGCCGGGGGACGTGCTGACGATTTCGCTGGAGCGGCGAATTCTTGTGCTCAGGATATTGGGGTGCGGGATGCGCCGCGGCCCTGCGCCTGAAGCACAATTGCTTTATGAGGACATAACGCCCAAGCCGGTCAAGGCGAGCGAAGCTGAAATTATTGCGGCTCAGCGCGAGCCGGGGGCAGGACGGCCAACCAAGCGGGACCGGCGAAAAATTGATCAGTTTCGCAATCCTGATGCCGACGCATGAATTTCTCTTGATCATGCCCTGTCTGGAGAAGCTCATTCGCCAATTCGCAATTTGGCCGCGAGGTTTGCCCAGCCGCCCGAGTCTGCGGTGCTTTGGCAAAATCTGAAGTCTTGCAAAACACGGTCAAAGCCGGTACCTCAGCGCCGTTGTTCGCTACAGCGCGTGGCCACTTTCTTTTGACCGCTATAGCTGCTGTAACGCTAAGAAATGATGCATGTACTGTTCGTCTGAAGAGACCATTCGAACGTGACATGCATGGAGCCTCAGGAGAGACGTATGACCTATGTGGTGACTGACAATTGCATTCGCTGCAAATATATGGACTGCGTTGAGGTGTGCCCGGTGGATTGCTTCTACGAAGGCGACAACATGCTGGTCATCCATCCGGACGAGTGTATCGATTGTGGCGTGTGCGAGCCCGAATGCCCCGCCGAAGCGATCAAGCCGGACACTGAGCCGGGGCTTGAGAAATGGCTCGAGGTCAACACGGAATATGCCGACAAATGGCCGAATATCACCATCAAGCGTGATGCGCCCGCCGATGCGAAGGACTTTGACGGTAAAGAAGGCAAATTCGAGCAGTACTTCTCTGCCGAGCCCGGCGAAGGTGATTGATCGCCTGAATCCGTGAGAGCGGTTGTTGCAATGCGGCGATTTTGTCTGTGCGCTGCCGCATGGATAAACAAATGGTAACATGTTTTGCCGCGGGCCGTTTACCGGTTCGCGCAAATCATTGATTTACACCATTTTTTGTGATACATATCTTATTACTGACATCTTCAAGGCGCCGTCAGGGCGAAACAAGAAGCAAAAACGAAAGCAAACGTCCCTTACAGCGGTGGCCTTTTCCTTGCAACGCAATGTTGTCGGAATGCCATATTCCGCGCGGTGATTGTCTGTCGCTTTTTGCCTTGTCCGGCTTTTGAAAGCGTTGTTGGTGCGATGCGCCTGCCGGTCATCGCAGGACCGGTCCGGACAACCCATGTCCGGATAAACATGTCCGTTTCCGTAACAGGGAGTTTTGAAAACGCATGACAACCCAGCAAAAAAAGCCTTCACAGAGACAGGGTTTCAAGATCAGTGAATCGATTGTCTATCCCGCCCATGGCGTTGGACAGATCGTTGGCATTGAAGAGCAGGAAGTTGCAGGCCACAAGCTTGAATTGTTTGTGATTGATTTCGAGAAAGACAAGATGCGTCTCAAGGTGCCTGTCGCCAAGGCGTTGACAATCGGCATGCGCAAATTGTCGGAAACAGATTTTGTCGAGCGCGCTTTGAAAGTCGTTCAGGGCCGGGCCCGCGTCAAGCGGACCATGTGGTCGCGACGTGCGCAGGAATATGACGCGAAGATCAACTCTGGCGATCTGATTATGATCGCGGAAGTGGTTCGTGATCTTTATCGCGCTGAAAACCAGCCTGAGCAGTCCTATTCAGAGCGTCAGCTTTATGAAGCAGCGCTTGACCGGATGGCCCGCGAACTTGCTGCCGTCAATAAAATGTCGGACACCGAGTCCGTGCGCCTGATTGAGGTCAATCTCAACAAGGGTCCAAAGCGCGGCAAGGCCAATGATGAAGAAGCTACGCCGGAAGAGGCAGCAGCCTAAACTTTTGCCGTCTGCCACAGTATCAAAGCCCGGGTTCTTCAAAGGACCCGGGCTTTTTTATTGGTCTCTCGGAATATCCGTAACTTTTTAACAACGCATCGCGCCCGGACGGGCATGCCTGAGTGACAGGTACCTGCGTCATTTTCATCTGAGTGATTTTATTGGTGGCGATATTACGCGTTCTGATCACAGTCATGTCATCGGACGTGATGATCCGATTGGTGGTTGTATGCGTAAGGTTATGTGTTCAATCAAAGAGACCGGAGGATGTCATGACCGCAGTTTCCGCAAACAGGCAGATGGTGCGTGCCGCAATGGCGGCTCCCTATCTTGAACGTGAGGAAGAGCATGATCTGGCGGTGCGCTGGAAAGATAAGAAGGATCAGGACGCGCTGCACAAGATCACCATGGCGCATATGCGACTGGTGATTTCCATGGCGGCCAAGTTTCGCAACTTTGCTCTGCCGATGAGTGATTTGATCCAGGAAGGTCATGTTGGTCTGCTGCAAGCCGCTGCCCGTTTTGATCCTGAGCGGGAGGTACGGTTTTCGACTTACGCGACATGGTGGATCCGGGCTTCGATCCAGGATTATGTGTTGCGCAACTGGTCCATCGTTCGCGGCGGTACGAGCTCGGCCCAGAAGTCTCTGTTCTTTAATTTGCGGCGGCTCAGGGCGCGGCTTGCACAGGACGATCCGTTCCTCACCGAGAGTGCCATTCATTCCCAAATTGCCAACACGCTTGGCGTTCATGCCAAGGATGTCGAGGTCATGAATGCACGCCTGTCGGGATCGGATTCATCGCTGAATGCTCCGATGTCGAACGGTGAAGAAGGTGCATCGTCGGATCGGATGGACTTTCTCAAGAGTGATGAACCTCTGCCCGATGAGCAGGTTTCGACCATAATTGATGGAGAACGCCGCAGCGTTTGGCTTGATGACGCGCTCAATACGCTCAATCCGCGCGAACTTCGCATCATCCGCGAACGGCGGCTGGCGGAGGAAGGCGCGACGCTTGAATCGCTGGGCTCGGCGCTGGGCATTTCCAAGGAACGGGTGCGGCAGATCGAAAACCGGGCTCTGGAGAAATTGCGCGCAGTGCTGACAACTGAAACGCCGGAAATCGCAAGTCTCTGATTGCTGCCGGTGCTCTGCCTTGAGTCCGTATTCTGCCTGGGATGAGTGAGCGGGTTTGGTGTTACCGGTCGGTGACGATCTTGACCTTTTCACCCGGCGTCAGCACCGCTCCTGGTGCAATCGCGTTCAACAGTCTGAAAAGCTCGACCTTGCGTTCCACGCCTCTCATCTGTCCCGCCAGCGACGCAATCGTGGCGCCCCGCTGGATGGTGACAATGCGAATACGCAATGGTTGAAGAGCCCGGATTTCACGGGCGGACATTTTCTTGAATCCCGCCCTGACCACCGAGGCGGTGGCTTCAAGATCACTGCTTCCGCGCTCGGCTGCGGTCAGGAAACGGTAGATCCGGTCCTTCAGCCGGATGACGGTCACATCAAAATCCCACCGGTCAGCGCTGGCGCGCGCAGTTGCCGCCTGCAGTCCGTCGATACGGATCTTTTTGATCGAGGCTGGATCAAGTCCGGTGACCCAACCACTTGCGATGTAATCTGTCAGTGATTGGCGGCTATTGTCTGTAACGCCGTCAAAACGGATCGCCAGATCGCCCGGGCCCGTTGCAACTACTGCGTCGGCATTGTTGTCGATCCGAAAGCCCGCGGGCACTTTGAACTTCACGCCAAGCACAGGGTGGAGGAATTCGGTGCCGCGTACGTATCCTTCATTGGGGCTGTCGCCATAGAGCAGGCCATCGATGCCTTCGAGATAATACTCACGGCCGCGATCCCCGGAGCCTTCCGGTCCAAAAGCCCTTGCATGGTTCTTGGCGAGTTCGACCCGCTGCGGCGCATTGGGGTGGCTGGCGAGGAAGTCGAGGTTGCCGTCAGCTTCAGGATCGACAGCGCCGAAACGCTGGTTGGCGTCCATGGACTCAAGAAACCGTGGCGCTGCGTAAGGATCGTAACCAGCCTCGCCGAGCATTCTTATCCCGATGACATCGGCCTGAAGTTCCTGATTGCGGGAGAAGGCGGCAAGGGACAGCTTGCCGCGGGCCACGACCTGGCGACCGGCGATGGAATTGGAAAAGAGTTCTTCCGCCACCTGGCCGGCAATTTCGACCTCTTTCTCGCGGCGCTGACGCTCAAGACCGTGATTGGCGGTGACGTGGGCCATCTCGTGCGACAGCACCGCGGCAACTTCCGAGGCATCATTGGCAAGTGCCAACAGGCCGCGGGTGACATAGAGATAACCACCGGGCAAGGCAAAGGCGTTGACCGCAGGTGAGTTGAGCACGGTGATGCGATAGGCTTGGCTTGGATTTTCCGACACCAGCGTCAAGGCGCCGACAATGCGCGCCACCAGCCGTTCGGTCTTGGCGTCGCGGTATTCCCCGCCGTAACTTGCGATGATGCGTGGGTGCTCGTTGGCCCCGATCCGGGTGCGAGGATCTGAAGCTCCGGCTTTTTCAGCGGTCTGCGGTGTGTCTGACGGCTTGACTGTGGGTTGATAGACATCAACGCCCAGTGTCTCGCAGCCTGACAACAGCAAAAGGCTTCCCAAAAGCGCCATGGCGAATTGAGACATCTTGCCGGTCGGGGTTTTCATCTTTGAATGGAGCGCTGCGTTCTTGGCCATGGTCCGGATTTGGGTTCTGCCGATGTGATGCCGGGACGGAGGCTCGAGAGCTTCGCAAGCCAGGACGATGGCTCTTGGTCTATCTCACTTCACGCTGGTTCTCCAGTGGCAAAAGCCCGCGTCGAAATTGTGGCGCAGCCAGAATTTCAGGAAGCGCTGCCGAGATAGGCCTGCAGATCGGGCAGATCCTGGCGTTCGAAGAAACCGGCGGCGGGAGCGTCTGCGGCGATCCGGCCTTTGGCTATGAACAGGATCTCATCGGCTGCGGCGCGCGCCTCATCGGGGTCATGCGTGACCATCAGCACGGTTGCACCAACCTCGGCACGGATTTCCAGCATCAGGCCCATCATGTCCGCAGCAAGGCCGGGGCCGAGGCCATCAAAGGGCTCGTCGAGCAACAATAGCGGACGGCGGCGGGCGAAGGCACGCGCCAGCGCCACACGCTGCCGCTCGCCGCCTGACAGGGTTCCCGGCATCCGTTTGCCAAATCCGGCGAGGCCAACCCGTTCGAGCGCCGTCTCGACCTGGCTCCAGGCGGATGCATCAAGCCGCAATGATGGGTCGAGTCCAAGGCCGATATTGGTACGGATATTGAGATGGGCGAACAGGTTGTTGTCCTGAAACACCATAGAGATGCCGCGTTCGGATGGCGCAAGATTATTGATCATCTTGCCGTTCAGCAGGATCCGGCCGGTATCCGGGGTCAAAAACCCTGCGGCGAGATTGAGCAGGGTGGATTTGCCGGCGCCTGAGGGGCCGAGAATCGCGGTCACCGTTCCCGCCTCCCGCTGGAAGGAGAATTTGGCGCTGAGGTCGCCTATGCCATAGACAATGCCATCAAACGCAATTGCGGGGTCGTGGGTCATCGTTGCTGGTTTCCGTTCCGGTTGCCCAGCCTGTCGGCAACAATCATCAACCCCATGGTCATGCCCCCCAACAGCAATGCCAATCCTGCGGCATCGCTGGTGCGATAGCTTCCCAGTTTCTGATACAAAAGCCAGGGCAAGGTGATGATGCGGTCGCTGCCAAACAGCGCGATGGCGCCCAGATCACCCAGAGACAGGGCAACAGCAAAAATGAAGCCCGTGGCAAGCGGCGGCATCAAGGCTGGAATGTCGATCTGCCGAAGGCGGTTGACGCCGGTAACGCCAAGCGAAACGGCCAATCGCCCATTGCGCTGCATTGTGCTCGTATGCGCGGGTTCGATCACCCGCATGACGAATGGCAAGGCCATCAGCGCGTTGACCAGAACGATCACCGCCAAGGGCGCTAGCAATTGCCCAGCGCCGCCGCCAAGCATCAGGAACCAACCGGCGCCCAGGACGACGGGCGGCACCAGAAGCGTCAGCGAACCGGCCGCACCGGACAGTCCCGATAGCAAGCCAAGGGCCGGTGAGCCGGGTCGGTCGTCTGACGAATAGCGGGCGCGGACCAGCAATCCGGCGAGCAGAACCGACAGAGACGCGGCGGAAATACCGATCAGGAGGCTGGTCGTTGCTGCCCGCCAGAACAGCGCGTCGGTGAGCAATCGGGACAAGTCGGCGCTCAATCCGGAGATGATGACCGCTGCCATGGGGGAAATGACGAAAGTTCCAGCGAGAGCGATCACTGCGGCATCGGGAAGGGCACGCCAGCCGCCGGGAGCGTCAGGACGGCTGGTAACGCCGCCCTTGGTGTCGCCGGTCTCGGATGGAGCTGACATCAGCTTGAGCGCCAGCATCACCATCAGGGTCATGCCGACCTGAATGAGGGACAGCAGCACAGCGCGGCCGGGATTGAAGTCAAAGCGCAGCGCTTGATAGATGGCGACTTCCAAAGTGGTTGCCGCCGGTCCGCCACCAAGCACCAGCACCAGCGTGAAAGAGGTGGCGCAGAGCATGAACACCAGCCCGGCAGCGCCAGCGGCGGACCGGCGCATTGCCGGCCATTCGACAAGGCGGAACAGACTGAGACCGCCCATGCCGAGGTTGGCGGCGGTCTTCCAGTATTCTGGCGGCAAGCGTTCGAGACCTGGAAGGATTAGCCGGGCGGCAAGTGGGAGGTTGAAGAACACATGGGCGATGAGGATGCCGCTGAGCCCGTAAATGGAGAACGGGGTTTCGACGCCAAGGACGGATAGCCCCTTGTTGGCGACGCCATTGCGGCCCCAGATTTCGATCAGGCCGAGGGCTGCGACCAGCGGCGGCAATCCAAGCGGTACGGCAAAGAGGTTGATCAGCCAGCGCCGCCCTGGAAAGGAAGGGCGGCGGGCAAGGGCGCGGGCCAGCGGGACCGCAAAGATCAGGCTGAGAAAGGTCGACAAGCCCGCCTGCAGCAACGTGAACCGGGTGATCCGGAAAAGATAATTGCTTTGGCTTGAAGAGAGCCCAGCCTCGCCTCCATGGGAGACGAGGACTGCTATCGGTGCTGCCAGCGCCATACCGACACACATGAGCGCGGCAAGTCCTGCCACGCGTGACGTGCGATGTTCGGCCTGGGTCAGCATGGTGGCGGGGTCCGAATCAGCGGCTCATGGCTCCAAGCCATTCTTCGATCCAGGCGGCGCGGTTTTCAGCGACTTCCTCAGGCGAATAGAGGAAGGTTTTTTCCGGCGAAACCAGTGTCGCGAAAGCCTCGGGAAGCTCCATGGTCATTGGAGCAGCCGGCATCATCCAGTTGTTGGTCGGGATCTCGTTCTGGAAGCCCGGCGTCATCATGAAGCTTAGGAACTGCCGCGCCAGATCCTTGTCCGGTGCGTTGGCAAGCAGGCCGGCCACCTCGATCTGCAGGTAGTGACCTTCGGCAAATTCCGCTGCCTGATAGCGATCCGTCTCCTCGGCCACCATGTGGTAGGCGGGCGAAGTGGTGTAGGACAGCACCATCGGCGCTTCACCGGAAGTAAACAGGCCATAGGCTTCCGACCAGCCCGGCGTCACGGTCAGCACGCGCTTGGAGAGCTTTTCCCAGGCTGCGGCGGCATCATCGCCATAGACCGACTTGATCCAGAGCAGCAGACCCAGTCCCGGCGTCGAGGTGCGCGGATCCTGAATGACGATCTTCTGATCCAGATCGCCCTCGACCAGATCCTTGAGGCTTGCCGGCGGGTTGCTGATGGTCTCGGTGTCATAGATCACGGCGAAATGGCCGTAATCATACGGGATGAAAGTATCATCGCTGAAGCCGCCGGGAACTGAAACCGCTTCGGTGTTCAAGCCATGTGCTTCGAACAATCCGGTAGCCTTGGCTTCGGCGACGAGGTTAGTGTCCAGTCCAAGCACGACGCCGGCCTCGGCCTTGTCGCCTTCAAGCTTGAGGCGGTTCAACAGTGCCACGCCGTCAGCGACGCCGACCCATTTGAGATCGCATCCGCATGCGGCCTCGAAGGCAGCTTCAATCTTGGGCCCGGGGCCCCAATCGGAGGTGAAGCTTTCATAGGTGTAGACCGTTAGCGTCTTGTCAGCGCTGCTGGCGGGACCGATGAGGAAGGGGAAGAGAGCTGCCAGGGCAACAGGAATAAATCGAAATTTGCGCATTGGTCGCGCCTCCTTGGTTCAAAAAAACAGGAATAGGCGCGATGTGCACGTCTAATCCCTCCGCCGGTACAAACCGGATCAGGTTCTTCGGGTTGACCATGTGGTCTCTCAGCCAGACGCAAACGTCAGGCACCCCGTTAGAGCGAGATCAGACATAGAATTTCTTCCAGACGCTGGCAAGTGCGCGCAAGGCTGTTATTGGCATGCGGCATGACATCTAATTCAACGTTTGCAATCCTGCTGGGCGGGGCGCTCGAGATTGACGACCGCGTTCTGGCGCTGATCAAGGGCGCGCGTGCCATTGCCGCCGATGGCGGAATGCGGCATGCGCAAGCGCTCGGCATCCTGCCTGAAGTGTGGGTTGGGGATTTCGATTCGACGCCGGCTGGTCTGTCCGAATTTCTTGCCGCCACGCCGCGGATGCCATTTCCTGCGGAAAAGAACTTCACCGATGGCGAACTGGCCATCGAGCAGGCGATAGAGCGCGGCGCCGAGCGGCTGATTCTGGTTGGCGCCTTTGGTGGAGAGCGAACCGATCATGCTCTTTCGCATTTGCTGCAGGCTGTCACCCTGGCCGAGCGCGGTCTCGATGTCGTTCTGACCTCCGGAGTTGAGGAAGCTGTCCCGCTGCTGCCGGGATCGCGCAAACTTGATCTTCCCGTCAGATCGCTGTTTTCGGTTGTTGCGTTTACGGCGCTGACCGGGCTCAGTCTGTCCGGGGTAAAATATCCGCTTGATAAAGCCGACATTGCATTTGGTGCGTCACGCACCATCTCGAATGTCGCTGAGGGTCCTTTGACCGCCAGCCTTGTTTCCGGGCGCGCCCTCATTATCGCCCGTCCTCATGATTTTTCCGGAGCCTGACCATGGCACCTCCCATTCTGAAA
>Ga0163215_100719_pt1 | contig 40208 bp, 29 predicted proteins | sample SynspAceP_FD_185934 | JGI IMG/M metagenome (GOLD analysis project Ga0163215, IMG submission 185934) | Saline lake microbial communities from Ace Lake in Antarctica - Synechococcus sp. Ace-P (Hybrid Assembly) | ecosystem: Environmental > Aquatic > Non-marine Saline and Alkaline > Saline | place...
AACCTAATAAGTCCTCAAATACGTATCTCTCTTCGATGTAACAACAAGACGCCGCTCGCTTAACCGCCAGCGGCGTTTTGCATTCCTAACTCAAGTCCTCGACCAGAACTATCTTCACCGTTAAGCTTGAGAGCGAAGCGCTGATGGATGCGGTTGGCAGCTTCGTCAAATGGAGTAACAACTTGCCACATACCCTCAGCAACCTGCCACAAATACAGGCGTTGATGCTTCTGCCGAAGATCGCTTCAATCGTGGACGCATACAGCCGGACAGAAACAGTCGTGGCATTGCGTTATCTGATCGGGGAAATTCGTGCGATGTACCTGAAAAACGGTAGTCTTGAATTGCCAGATTTTTCGGGAGATGCCTTTGCTACCTCCATTGTCACGGCGATTGAAAGCGCCCGCGCGATGTCGCTGCAACAAGTGATCAACGCGACCGGCATTATCATTCATACCAATCTGGGACGCGCCCGGCTGGCACCTTTGGCGGTCGAGGCGATGCAGGGGGCCGCATCCGCACCGACCAACCTCGAGTTAAACCTGACAACAGGTAAGCGTGGATCGAGGCACGATCATCTCGAGGCGCGCATCTGCGCTTTAACCGGGGCGGAAGCTGCTGTGGTCGTCAATAATTGCGCAGCGGCTGTCCTTTTGTCGCTGATGGCGACCGCGCATGGGCGTGCTGTGGTCGCCTCACGCGGCGAGTTGATCGAAATCGGGGGCGCCTTTCGCCTGCCGGATGTGATCGCGCAAAGCGGTGCTGTTCTGCGTGAGGTAGGGACAACAAACCGGACGCGGCTGGCGGATTACGAAGCAGAGATAGATGAGAACACAGCCGTTCTGCTGAAAAGCCATACAAGCAATTTTCGCATTGTCGGGTTTACATCCGCGCCGACGCGGCGAGACCTCGCGCAACTGGCAGCGGACAGGAATGTGATACTGATGGAGGATCTGGGCAGCGGCGTTATCTGTGACCTAAGCCCCTACGGCCTGACAGATGAACCTGTCGTCGCTGACATCCTCAAATCAGGGACCGACTTGGTCATGTTTTCCGGAGATAAATTGCTGGGCGGGCCACAGGCGGGGATAATCGCAGGCAAGCGTGACATCATTGCACGTCTCAAAGCCCATCCGCTGATGCGCGCCCTACGGATTGATAAGCTGTCGCTTGCGGCACTGGAGGCCACGCTCCCCCTCTACAGTGCCCCCTACGATCCCTTCAAGGAGATCCCGGTGCTGGCAATGTTGTCTGAACCCGTCGAAGACGTGCGCCGCCGGGCAGAGGGCATGGCAGCGCAACTCTCTGCCATAGACACAGTCGTGCAGGAGAGTGTGGCGCAGGTTGGGGCAGGTTCTGTGCCGGAGCAGGGGATACCGAGCTTTGCTGTGTCATGCTCCATCGGTAGCCTGTCGCCCGATGGTCTGATGTCCCGCTTGCGGCAAAATAAGACACCCGTGATCGGGCGGATCGAGCGGGATCGAGTTTTGTTGGATATGCGTACCGTGATGGACAGCGAGGTGCCTGTGATCATCGCTGCCTTGCGCGTGGCGGCACAGGAGTGAAGTCGTGCTGCACCGTCGTCGTCGGTCATGTCGACCATGGTAAAACAGCGCTTGTACATGCGCTGACGGGCATGGAAACAGACCGCCTGCCGGAAGAAAAGGCACGCGGTCTTTCAATAACTGCGGGGTTCGCGCACACGACCTTTCCTGATGGAAATGTGGATTTCATCGACGCACCCGGGCATGAGGATTTTGTTCAGGCGATGGTCGCTGCGGCGACTGGTGCACAGGCGGCGCTCGTTGTAATCTCGGCGACCGAGGGTATTGCCGCGCAAACCCGTGAACACCTTGAGATCCTTCGCCTGCTGGGCATCACCGAATGCGTTGTTGCGGTTACCAAATCCGATCTGTTGGGGGATGCCGACCATGACGCGCGGCTAGAAGAGGTCCGGCGTGATCTGTCTCGCACCTGTATGGCCTCAGCGCCGCTTGTGTTGTGCTCGGCGCGCACTGGCGCGGGGATCGCAGTGCTGCGCGAACACATGCGCACGGTGTTGCATTCCGCAAACGCGCCTGCCTCACCACGCGCAGCCTTTCTGCCAATCGATAGGGTTTTCTCGCTTGCCGGTCACGGGACCGTCATCACGGGGACTCTATCCGGCAGACAACTGACCGTTGAAAGTGACCTTATGCTCGCCCCGCCTGGTCGCTCAGTGACACTGCGCAGCCTTCAAAGCCGTGGCACCGATTGCAATAGCGTGGCATCGGGGGCTAGGGTCGCTGCCAATCTGCGCGGCGTTTCAGTTGAGGATGTCGAGCGGGGTGCGGTGCTTGTCACAAAGGGTGCCGGCGCGCCGTCCGCATGTTTTGACGTCCGGATTGAATTGTCTGCGGAAATCGCCAAAGGCCTGCGTCACATGGAGGAGGTCCGCATTCTGTTCGGAACGGCGCATGAGGTCGCCAGTGTGCGCTTGTTCGGCGGTGGGGGACTTGATCCTGCGCAGACCGGCTATGCGCAGCTGCGCTTTCGTAAACCGGTTTTTGGTTTTGAGGGGCAGCGCGCTATCGTTCGCCGCTTGTCGCCGCCACAAACCATTGGTGGCGCGGAAATCCTGGATACGCAGGCACCCCGACGGCGGTCAGGAGATCGCGCACGTTTGCAGGTCCTTAAAGCCATCCACAGGCGTGCACCCGCTGGAATCGCCATAGCGCTTGCCGCAGCGCAGGGCGGTATGACCAGGTTGAGTGATATAACGCGCCTGTCACGGAGGGATGCGGAATTGGGCGATGAGCTTTCGATTCTCGCACCTGATCTGGTCGCCGCGATAGACGAAATCAACAGGGTAAAGGCTACTCTTTTGGAGGTGCTGACCGACTATCACGCACAACATCCGCTACAATTGAATGCGCCGCGCACTGCTATCGCCATGCCCCGCATCTCTCCGCTATTGGTGGACTATGCCGAGGCTGAATTATCTGCTGAGGCGCAAATTTTGCGAACCGAAAGTGCGATCGCGTTGAGCAGCCACGATCCCTTCGACAACCTCACCCCCGCCCAACACACGGCATTACATGACATCGATGGACACTTTCGCACATCTGGCCTTGACGCAACGTCACAGGCGGACGCCGAGCAGGATCTGGTGGCATTGCTGATCGATATCGGTCGCGTTTTGCCGTTGCGCAACATCGCGCTCAATCAGACATTGCTGTTCCACAGTGAAACCCTGATCGCTGCGGCAACGCAGCTTTGCGCGACATTCACAGACGGGTTCACCACGTCCCAAGCCCGCACCAACCTCGGTACCAGCCGCAAGATCATTGTGCCTGTGCTAGAGTATTTCGACACCTGCGGTGTGGCCCTGCGCGACGGCGACACCCGTCGGATGACCGGCACTATTCCGGTTCCCCCTCCCGCGCTACCGCGCTAGGGTCGCGTCAACGGAGGTGACTGGAGTCTGGTGGCTTCCCTGGTCTTCAAAACCATGGACGCGCTCAAACGGCGTGTGGTGGGTTCGATTCCCATCCATCTCCGCCAGAAGGCTGCAAGGCTGGACAATGGTCGCTGTCCGTCGGCAAGATGTGGCGAATGTCGGGGAGGACAACGATGGACGAACAACAGCCACCATTTTCATTGAAGGATCTCGCGGGCGCGCCCCACAGCGTCCCTTCGCAACGCAAGAGCCTTGTGTGCTTTGTCAAAGATGATTGCGAGACCTGCAACACGGCCGCCCCAGTGCTGGAGGCGCTGCACAAGGCTGTTGGTGATGCCGCCGATGTGATCCTTATTTCCCAGTCGGGGGAGGCGACGCAGGATTTCGTAGATCGCCACGCCTTGACCATGTCTGTGCTGGATGACCGAAGCTGCAAGGCAGCATTCGAGTGGGATATCGAGAGCGTCCCGTCGGTGTTCTGGCTGGATGGGACAGGCACGACCCGGACCCGTTTCGAAGGTTTCATCCGCACCGATTGGGAGGCTCTGGCCACCGACATCGCGGCGCAGACCGGGCGCCCCGCCGCACAGATCGACTGGGAAAGCCTGCCCGCATGGCGTCCAGGTTGCGGCTCCAAACACCTTGATCCTGCCGTCTATGACAAACTGCGTGCCGAGGCCGAGGGCAGCCCGATCCGCGCCCGCAAGATTGAGATCGCGCCCAGCGATGACGTTGCCGAATTCATGTTCGACCAAGGCTTTTCCGACGGCCTGCCGCTGGTGCCGCCCACGCCCGAACGTGTGCTGCGGATGCTGGGCGGCACCCACCGCGACGCGCAGGATGTGATTGCGACTGTTCCGCCCAACATGGGGCTTGCGACAGTCGAGAAGATTGCGATCAACGCTGTAATGGCGGGTTGCAAGCCTGAATACATGCCGGTGATCATCGCTGCCGTCGAGGCCGTGTGCACCGATGAGTTCAACATTCACGGCGTCACTGCAACCACCATGGGCGCAGCCCCTGTGATGATCATCAACGGCCCGATCCGCCACAAAATCGGGATGAATATGAAGCTGGGCGCGCTCGGGGCGGGCAACCGCGCGAACGCTACAATTGGCCGCGCTCTGCGTCTTGTGGTGCGCAATGTGGGCGGTGCCACGACAGGCGGGGTTGAACGCTCGACCCTTGGCAACCCGATGAAATTCACGATGTGCTTTGCGGAATGGGAGGAACGCTCGCCTTGGCCTGCGCTGCATGTCGAGCGGGGGTTCGATCCGGAGGATAGTGTCGTGACCGTCTTCGCCATGACAGGCGGACCTGTGCATGTCGTGGACCAGACATCGCGCGCGCCCGACCAGATCGCAGGGTCGCTCGGCATGGGGCTGGAAGGGGTGTTCTTGCCCAAGTTGCGCAATTTGCCGGTCGATGCCCTTCTGGTGGTTTGTCCCGAACATATTGATACGCTGACCCGCGAGGGTGAATACTCCAAAGACCGCCTGCGCGACCGCATCCAAGAGGTCACGACCCGTCCGCTGACGGATATGCTGGTGGACGAAAACTCGGGCGCGGGCATATCCGCTGCGGCAGCCGAGGCAATGGGGCCGGAGGCCATGGCGCGCTCGGTTCCGAAATTCGCGGGCAAGGAGTTTATCCACATCGTCGTGGCAGGATCGGATGCAGGCAAATTTTCCTCTGCGTTCCACGGTTGGGCGACGGGGGCCGTAGGCTCACAATCTGTTTCCAAAAAGATCGACCTCGGCTAGGCTGAGATCAGAGAGGAGGAATATATGACAATAATTCTCGACCCCACAGACGAACGCGAACCGGTCGAGCGGCAGGTGACAGAGCGCAGCGGCAGCCTGTCCGGTGTGATCGGTCTGCTGGACCTCAGCAAACCGCGCGGCAACGTGATGCTGGACGAGTTGGAAAAGCTGCTGATGCAAAAAGCGCCCGACGTGACCGTGCGCCGCTATACCAAGCCGACGTTCGCCAAGCCCTGTCCCGACGCCTTGCGGCATGAAATCCGCGACGCCTGCGATCTGGTGGTCGAAGCGCTGGCCGACTGAGGATCCTGCACGACGTGCAGTATGCACGACACTGTCTGGTTTGAAACCCAGGGGATCCCTTCCGTCGCCGTTGCTTCGAGTGAGTTCGGCGAGGCCGCCCAAAGCCAGCGCCGCGCGCTGGGGATGAACGGCGCGAATTACGTTCTGGTGCCCCATCCGGTACAGGATGCCACCGACGACGAAATGCGCGCCAAAGCCGCAGACGCCTTGCCGCAGATCATCGCGGCATTGACCCAAAACTGACCAGACCACCCCGTGCAATTCCGCACGGGGTGGTTTTTTATCGCGGCCTCCCCTCGCATTACATCTTCGTGCTTGGACATTCCGGCCTCTGACAGGCAGATATACCTGCATGAGATGCCCCGAGAGGACCGCCCGACCATGTTGAACACCGTGCCCTATACCCGTGATCTTGTGTTTGTGGGGGGCGGCCATGCGCATGCGCTGGTGCTGCGCAAATGGGGGATGAACCCGCTGCCCGGGGCTCGGCTGACTGTGATCAACCCTGGCCCGACGGCGCCCTATACCGGCATGTTGCCCGGTCATATCGCGGGCCATTACAGCCGCGATACGCTGGAAATTGACCTGATCCGCCTGTGCCGTTTCGCGGGCGCGCGCCTGATCCTCAGCCATGCGACAGGGATCGACCGCGCAGCGCGTGAAATCCACGTAGATGGACGCGGGCCCGTGGCCTATGACGTGGCCTCCATTGACATAGGCATCACCGCGCGAATGGAGATCAAGGGCTTTGCCGAACACGCGGTCGGTGCCAAACCGCTGGATGTGTACGCAAAGGCATGGCGGGAATATCTTGAGGCCGTAAAGCAAGGCGCGAAGCCACCTCGCGTGGCGGTGATCGGCGGCGGTGTAGCGGGATGCGAGCTTGCCATGGCGATGGCCTTTGCCCTGCGCGGTACGGGTGCAACTCCGCAGGTGACGGTGATCGAGGCGGGACCGGAGATATCGGGCGTCGGCCCGCAGGCGCGCGAGAAAATGCAGCGCGCGATGACGGAATTTGGCGTCACCTTCCTGCCCGATGCGCGGATCACGGAGATCCGAGCGGATGAGGTTTCGATCGAAGGTCGCGCTCCGGTCGCGGCGGCCCTATGCGTGGGGGCGGCGGGCGCGTTCCCGCACGACTGGATCGCTGACACGGATTTGCCTTTGCACGAGGGGTTTATTGTCATCGGTCCTGATCTGCGGGTGAAGGGCGATACGCAACTCTTTGCGGTAGGCGACTGCGCGCATATGCCTTTCGCGCCGCGCCCCAAGGCGGGTGTCTTTGCGGTGCGTGCAGCGCCTGTCCTCTACGACAACCTGCGCGCGGTGCTGTCGGGTGAGAGGCTCAAACCTTTCAAACCGCAAAAATCCTATCTCAAGCTGATCTCGCTGGGTGGTAAATCCGCGATGGCCGAGAAATACGGGTTCGCTCCCGCCGCACCGCTTCTGTGGCAATGGAAGGACCGGATCGACCGCGCGTTCATGGACAAGCTGGACGACCTTCCGGTGATGCAGCCGCCGACTTTGCCCAAGGTTGTTGCGCAAGGCGTGCGAGAGGACGCGCAGGCCGTGCCGCTGTGTGGCGGGTGCGGTGCAAAAGTGGGGGGCGCAGTCCTCGCCCGTGCCATCGGCGCAGCGGAGGATCTACCCGACACTGTCGTGGCCGGGCCGGGCGATGACGCCGCAATCCTGCGCCAACCGGGTGGCGGTTTTCAGGTCCTGAGCACGGACCACCTGCGCGCGTTCGTCGACGATCCGGTCCAGATGACGCGGATCGCTGCGGTGCATGCCCTGGGTGACATCTGGGCCATGGGGGCCGCCCCGCAGGTTGCGCTGAGCAGCATTGTCTTGCCGCGCATGTCCGCCGCGCTTCAGGAGCGCACCCTGCGCGAGATCAGCGACACCGCGCGGGAGGTCTTTGCGCAGGCCGGTGCCACGGTGGTCGGTGGCCATACCACCATGGGCGCGGAAATGACGATCGGATTTACGGTAACGGGCCTGAGCGACACGATGCCGATCACGGTGGCCGGTGCCAAAGCAGGGGATGTGCTGCTGCTGACACGGCCCATTGGCTCCGGTGTTATCCTCGCTGCGCATATGGCGGGCAAGGCGCCTGCGCGCATCGTCGCCCAGACGTTGGCCTTGATGGAGCAGCCGCAACACATCGCCGCGCGCATCCTGCATGGGGCGCATGCCATGACGGATGTGACAGGCTTCGGCCTTGCGGGCCATGTCGCCGCGATCTGTGCGGCGTCGGGCGTGCGCGCGACCATCCGTCGAGACGCCGTGCCCGTCTATGAAGGCGCGCGGGCATTGTCCGAGCAAGGCATCCACTCTTCCTTACTGGCCGCCAATGTAGCTGACGCCCCCTTGACGGGCTTGCCGGATCCGCTCTTGCATGATCCGCAAACCGCAGGCGGTCTGCTTGCCGCACTTCCCCGTGCTGCGGCTGAGGCGGCGGTAACCGCCCTGCGCGCAGAGGGCTGTGAGGGCTATATCATAGGAGAGCTGTCATCGGGTACTGGCCCGATCAGAGTCAGCTAAACCGCGCTATCAAATCGCGCGCTGTTGCCGCAAGGCTGGCTTCGTCAAGCGCATCGAGTGTCACACGCTCGGGTGTCTGCTCGGCGCGGGCTTGTGATTTTGCGTACCGCGGATCGTAATGCTCCACCATCAGCCGTTGCGCCAGCGTTTCCCAGTCCGACGCCTCTGCCAGCGCATGCCATTCCGCTATGGTCGTCGCCGCATGAAAGCTTGATAGCTGATCAATCTGCTTGGTCAGCTTTCTGCGGTCCGCCGTCAGATCCGCATAAGCGGAGGTGAGGAACGCAGCGCGCGCCGCAACGGGGGCCGTAACCTCGATCCGCGGTGCCGCGCACATCGCAGCCCAGAGACTGGGCGGAATGATCCGCGCGCCGATCTTGCTGCTCTCCCCCTCCACCCATGTCAGCTGCGCGGGGTCCAGCGCCTCCAACTCTGACGCAAGCCGGGATTCAAACATCTTTTGCGAAGGTTGCGCGACATCCAGTGATCCCAACAGAGAACCGCGATGGGCCGCCAGCCCTTCAAGATCCAGCACCTGCGCACCGGCCGCGCGCATCTGGTGCAGGAGCGCGGTTTTGGCCGTGCCGGTGCCCCCGTCCACCAGCCTGATCCGGTGTGGTAGCGGGGTATCATAGAGCGCGCGACTGACCTGTCTCCGGTAGCTGCGATAGCCGCCCTCCACCAGATGTACGCGCCAACCGACCTGATCCAGTATCGTGGCAAAAGCATTCGAGCGTTGCCCGCCGCGCCAGCAATAGACCAGCGGCTGCCATTCGCCCGTCATTTCCGTCAGCGGCCCCTGCAAGTGCCGCGCCGCGTTGGCGGCGACCAGTGCTGCACCCACCTTGCGTGCCAAAAACGGGCTTTGTCGGGTGTAGATCGTGCCGACATGCGCGCGCTCTGCGTCGCTCAGCACCGGCAGGTTCACCGCACCCGGAATATGATCCTCTGCAAACTCGGCAGGGGCCCGCACGTCGATGATCATATCCGCGCCGATCTTTGCGACAGACGACAGCGATGTGAGGGTTTGCAATATCATCGGGCAGCTCCGGAAGGCGGGACAGAACCGTTCTAGAGAACTTGCGGCAGAGGTCCAGCGCAAAGGGCCACAGGCTTTGGTTTGCTCTGCGAAACGCAAGGCATTGGCATGCGCAAAATTGCACGATCATGCGGAAAACCGGCGGGAACTTTGTTGACAGTCCGGAGGGAAGGTCCGTATCCTTTTCCACAATGCGGAACGCTGTTTCAAAAGAAGACAGATCCGCGTAACCGATTTGTCACGTAAGGCGCGGGCAAAAATACGGATTTTCTGGGAGGAAACCATGAAATATATCGCTTCTACATTCGCAATCCTGAGCATGTCGGCCACGCTGGCATCGGCGCAGGATATCGAGTTGCCAAAGCAGCTGAACTGGACGGCCTATGACACTGGCTCGGCAGGCTACAATCAGGCAGTTGCGATTGGTGCTGCATTGCAAGATGCCACAGGTACGAATCTGCGGGTGCTGCCCGGCAAGAACGACGTCTCGCGTACCGAGCCACTGCGTCAGGGCCGTGTCGAGTTTTCGGCAACCGGCGTCGGCGGCAGCTTCATGGCGCAGGAAGGCGTGTTCGACTTCGGTGCCGAGAACTGGGGTCCGCAGGCAGTCCGCGTGCTGCTGGCCAACAACGGCGGCGCGATCAACCTGTCCGTCGGTGTGGCCGGTGATCTGGGGATCGAGACCTACGCTGACCTCAAAGGCAAGCGCGTTGCCTATATCGTAGGTTCGCCTGCGCTGAACGTGAACACCGAAGCCTATCTGGCCTACGGCGGTCTGACGTGGGACAACGTGGAGCGTGTGGATTTCGGTGGTTTCGGCGCCAGCTGGACCGGCCTGATCGAGGGCCAGGTCGATGCGGCCTTTGCCTCTACCAACTCCGGCAAGGCTTATGAGGCCGAGGCGGGTCCACGCGGCCTGTTCTGGCCCCCCATCGACCCTGAAAACACCGAAGGCTTTGCCGCCATGCTGGCGATCGCACCGTTTTTCACGATCAACAAAGCTTCAGTGGGTGCCACGATTGACGGCACAGACGGCTATCAGGGCGCGGGCTATGCCTATCCGGTTCTGACTGCTATGGCCGAGGCGGACGAGGCGCTGGTCTATAACATGACCAAAGCTATGGTCGAGCTGTTTCCACAGTATGACGGTAACTCGCCGGGTATCGGTGGCTGGGCGCTGGACAAGCAGAACATGAAATGGGTTGTCCCCTACCATGACGGTGCCATCCGCTACTTCACCGAAGTAGGCGCATGGTCGGATGAGGCGCAAGCGCACAACGACCAACTGGTCGCGCGTCAAGCAGCCCTGATGGCCGCATGGGAAGCAACCAAGGCGGCAGCACCTGCCGACTGGGAGGCCGCATGGACCGAGGCGCGCCGCAAAGCGCTGCAAGATGGCGGTTTTCAGGTAACTTTCTAAGCTATCTGACGCACTATGTGACCGGTCCGCACCTCCGCGGGCCGGTTTTCCCTGTTTTATACCTGACGCGGATGACCTCATGACCGACCAGAACACTGCCCCCTCGAACGTTAAAGGCGTCGAAGCGGTTGCCATTGATGGCGAAACCCCGTCCGAGCGTCTGGCAGGTCCGGCGCGCTGGGTCGTCATTATCGGCACGCTGCTCTCGTTGGTGCTGGTGGTCAACCAGCTGTTCAACCTCCAGATCGCGGGCATCGTCCTGATCGAGGGGCGCTATCTCTATCTTTTGGGCGGCATGTATCTGGCGCTGAGCTTTCTGATCTTCCAGATGCGCGGCGGGAAGGGCGGTGTACCCTCGCTGCTGGATTGGATACTTTTTGCCATTTCGTTGGGTTGTACCGGATATCTGGTGCAGACGGCGCAGCAGAACCTGTCGCAGGGCTGGGAGTACGCGGCCCCGCAGACGGCGCAATATGTCTCGGTGGTGTTCTTCTTTCTGGTGCTGGAGGCCACGCGCCGCGCGGGCGGTCTGGTGCTGTTCTTGATCGTAACGATCTTTGCCTTCTACCCGACCTTTGCAGGTCATGTGCCTGATCCCTTCTCCGGGTTCCAGAGCACGTTTCTGCAGACGGTTCCCTATCACATCTATTCGGCCGAGAGTTCTTTCGGCATCCCGATGAAAGCCTTTGGTGGCGTCGTGATCGGCTTCATCCTGTTTGGCGCAGTGCTGCAACGCACCGGTGGCGGGCAGTTCTTCAATGATCTCGCACTTGGTCTTGTCGGCGGCTATCGCGGCGGGGCGGCGAAGGTCTCTATCTTTGCCAGTGGCTTTATGGGGTCGATGTCCGGCTCGGTGATCTCCAACGTGCTGACCACGGGCGCGGTCTCGATCCCGGCAATGCGCAAGACGGGCTTCAGCGCCAAAACGGCGGCCGCAACCGAGGCCTGCGCCTCCACCGGCGGCGTGCTGATGCCGCCCATTATGGGCGCTACAGCCTTCATCATGGCGTCCTTCCTGTCGCGCCCCTATGTGGAAATCGCGCTGGCCGCTGCCATCCCCAGCATCCTGTTCTACTGGGGCCTGTTCACCGGCATTGACGCCTATTCCGCCAAGCGTGGCCTCAAAGGCCTGCCCAAGCCTGACCTGCCGCGCCTGCGCGAAGTCATGGCGGAAGGCTGGCCCTATATCTTCGTTTTCGCCCTGCTGCTCTATATGATGATCGGCTTGCGTCAGGAATCCTCTGCGCCGTTCTATGCCACAGCGCTGCTGCTGGTGGTCAACCAGTTCCGCGCACGCTTCCGTCTGAACAAGCAGCGACTGGGCAACATGATTGTCGGCGTGGGCATGGGGCTGGCCGAGCTGACGGCGATCCTGCTGGGTGTTGGCCTGATCGTCGGTTCCTTCTCGGCCACCGGCCTTGCCGGAACGCTCGTGAACGAGCTGGTCTTCATGGCGGGTGACAACACGCTGGTGCTGTTGGGCATGGGCGCGCTGACCGCGTTTATCTTCGGCATGGGGATGACGGTCACGGCGTGCTACATCTTCCTTGCAGTCGTGCTTGCTCCAGCGCTTGAGGCGGGCGGGTTAAACCAGCTCGCCGTACACCTGTTCATCCTCTACTGGGGCATGGTCAGCTTTATCACGCCGCCGGTGGCGCTGGGCGCTTTTGCCGCCTCCACCATGGCGGGCTCTAACCCCATCGCAACCGGTTTTGAGGCGATGCGGCTGGGCGGTGTTATCTACATCGCGCCGTTCTTCTTTGTGCTGAACCCGGCGTTGATCGGGCAGGCTCCGGCATGGGAAGTGGTCGTGGCGTTGTCATCTGCTCTGGTCGGCGTTGCGTTTATCTCCTCGGCGTTGCAGGGGTATATCAGCCTTGTTGGTCCGCTGGAGGGGCCTCTGGGCTATCCGCTTCGTATCCTCACGTTCTTCGGCGGGGTGATGATTGCCAAGCCGCAGACTGAATTGCTCAACATCGGTTACGGTCTGTCGTTCGTCATTGGGGCCGCGATGTGTGCGATCCCGATACTGGTGGCGAGGCGTGCGAACTTAACAGATCCAAGAACGGCTTGAGTACTATGATCGAAATAGACCCACCAATTTCCGATCTCTCCGCGCAGGAAACCGTGGTCGAGCGTGTCCGCCGCAACGCCGCGGCACATCCGGACGCGCCTGCGCTGGTCTGCGGGAAGCAGCGCGTGACTTGGGGCGATTTTGATGTGCGGATCAACCGTGTGGCCAACGCGCTGCTGGAGATGGGTGTGGGCAAGGGCTGCAACATCGCCGTGTTGTCGTCCAACTCCATCCCTTATGCGGAGCTGTTCATGGGCATCGTGCGGGCAGGGGCATGTGCCACGCCGCTGTCGTCCATGGCGTCACCGGATGCGCTGCGCAAAATGCTGGAGGACAGCGGCGCGAAAGCCGTATTTGTAGCCGAGCAATACTTGCATCTGCTCTCGGACTTCATCGCGGATCTGCCGCTTGTACGGATCGCGATTGATTTCACCCATCCCGATTTCACGGATTACGAGGCAACCCTCGCCCGTGCCGGTACCTCTGACCCGATGATTCCTATTGAAATGTCCGATGCCTTCAACCTGATCTATTCGTCCGGCACCACCGGCACGCCCAAAGGCATCCTGCACAACCACCAGATGCGCGCGGCGCAGATGGACCGTGTCTCGCCCAACGGCTATGACGACAACGCGCGCACGCTGATCTCTACGCCGCTTTATTCCAACACCACGATCGTTGCGTTCCTGCCCACGCTGTTCGGCGGCTCGACCGTGTACCTGATGCCCAAATTCGACGCTCGGGAGTATCTGGCAATTGTTGCACGCGAGCGTATCACCCACACCATGCTGGTGCCCGTGCAGTACAAGCGCATCATGGATGTGCCGGATTTTGACAGCTTCGATCTGTCCTCCATGCGGGTCAAATTCTCCACCTCCGCGCCTTTGCGGGCGGCGCTGAAGGCCGATGTGCTTGCGCGCTTCCCCGGCAAGCTGGTTGAATATTACGGCCTGACCGAAGGCGGCGGCGTGACCGTGCTGGTCGCTGACGAGAACCCGACCAAATTGCACACCGTGGGCTGCCTTGCCCCCGGCAATGACATCCGCCTGATTGACAGCGCAGGCAATGAGGTACCCCAAGGCGAAGTGGGCGAGATTTGTGGCCGCGGTCCTACGATGATGGCGGGCTACTATGGCCGCGATGATCTGACCTCCGATTACATCTGGCGCAATGCCGAAGGGCAGGTCTATTTCCGCTCGGGCGATATGGGCTCCTTTGACGCGGACGGTTTTCTGGTGCTGTCGGACCGCAAGAAAGACATGATCATTTCCGGTGGGCTCAACATCTACGCCAATGATCTGGAACTGGTGCTGCTGGCCGACCCTGATGTGACAGATGCCGCCGTGATCGGCGTGCCGTCGGAGGCATGGGGCGAGACGCCTTTGGGCTTGATCGTCCTGCGGGCAGGTGCGACCCGTACAGCTGCCGACATTCTGGCACAGGCCAACGCCACTCTGGGCAAAAGCCAGCGCCTGTCGGCCGTGGAGATTCGTGAAACGCTGCCGCGCAGTACAATCGGCAAGATCCTCAAGAAAGACCTGCGTGCGCCCTATTGGGAGAAAGAACCAACGTGACCGAGACAAAGATGAATGGCGCCGAGAGCCTTGTACACACCCTGCTGGCCAATGGCGTAGACACCTGCTTCACCAATCCCGGCACGTCCGAGATGCACTTTGTCGCGGCACTGGATCACATCGCAGGCATGCGGTCCGTCTTGGTGTTGCAGGAGAACGTGGCGACCGGTGCGGCGGATGGCTATTACCGGATGACGGGCAAGCCCGCGTCGACGCTGCTGCACCTCGGGCCCGGCTTGGCCAATGGTCTGTCCAATCTGCACAACGCGAAAAAGGCAGGTTCGGGCATCGTGAATATCATCGGCGAGCACGCTTCGACCCATATCGAGCTGGATGCACCGCTGACCTCGGACATCGAAGGGATTGCGCGGCCTGTGTCGCACTGGGTCCACAGCTCCAAATCCGCGCAGGACGTGGGCCGCGATGCGGCGGACGCCATCCATGCGGCGATGGTGGCACCGGGTCAGATCGCATCGCTCATCCTGCCCAGTGATACGGCGTGGAACGAAGGTGGCGTGGCGCTGGACGCGATCGAGATGCCTGAGCCTGAACCCTTTGACGCTGATCAGCTGGACACAGCCGCAGCGGCGCTGGACGGCGAGGAGACGCTGCTGCTGCTGGGGGGCGGCGCGCTGACTGAAAGCAATCTGGAAATCGCAGGACGCATCGCGGCCAAGACCGGCTGCAAGATCCTGTCGGAATGGTCCAACGCGCGGCTTGAGCGTGGGGCGGGCAGGGTATTTATCAACCGCGTGCCGTATCCGATTGATATCGCATTGAAGGTGCTGGAGCCGTTCAAGCGCATCGTTTTGATTGGCGCACGCGCGCCCATCGGCTTCTTTGCCTATCCCGATAAACCTGCGATCCTGACCCGCGAAGGCGCACAGATCACGACGCTGGCGAATGCCGGCGCTGACCTGACCGCAGCGCTGGAGGCTTTGCGTGATGCTACCGGCGCTGAAGGTACGCCCCCGGCCCATGTGGTGGAGGCCGAAACGCCGCCGCGCCCGACTGGCCCGATCAACCTCGATACGCTTGCTGCTGTCATAGCCCGCGCGATCCCGCAGGATGCGATTGTGGTGGACGAATCCGTGACCACAGGCCGCGCGTTCTCTCCGGCCACCAAAGGTGCGCCTGCGCATACTTGGCTGAACAACTGTGGCGGCTCGATTGGATACGCTATGCCTGCTGCAATCGGGGCTGCTGTTGCCTGCCCGGACCGTAAGGTGATGTGCATGTCCGGAGACGGATCTGCAATGTATACGATCCAGTCGCTCTGGACTATGGCGCGGGAGAATTTGGACATCACCGTTCTGATCTTCGCCAACCACAGCTATCAGATCCTCCGGGGAGAGTTAACGAATGTCGGGGTTGGCAATCCGGGACCGCGCGCCATTGACATGCTCAGCCTGGACCGGCCACGTCTGGACTGGGTGCAGATGGCGCGCGGCATGGGCGTCACAGCACAGCGCGTGGACAGCTGCGAAGCGCTGGAGGCGGCGCTGGATGACGGCCTGACTGGCGGTGGTCCGAACTTGATTGAAATCACGCTCTAAGACTTTCCTAATTAGAGACTCAGAGCAGGCGCATGACTGCGCCTGCCAACACTGACCTGCGGCGGGCACGCCCGGCACGGCATTTTCTGCCCGCCAAAAAGCCACAATTCCCACAGAAAACACCCAAAGCGCGTAGATGCCTGGCAGTATGGTCGCAGCAATGCCCCATTCTGACCGCTTGTGCGCCGCAGTGTGCCCCAACTTTCATGAGAAACATCAGGAGTAACTATAACTACCCGCCTGTTGCGGGACCTAAGATCAGGAACGACCAATCATGCCCATTGCTACAGAGCTCGCGATCAACACCGGCGCCGATGCGCTGACAATGGCGCAAACGATTTTCGGTAGCGGGGTTACAGTCGGCACAGCCACGCTCACCGGAGCGTCAGGTGCATCGGGTACGTTCTCGGGTGGCATAGCGACCCTAGGCTCCATTGCGCCTGCTGATAGCGGCATTATCCTGTCCACAGGGAACGCCGCCGATTTCACAAACTCCAGCGGCACCACAAACACCAATACTTCGGCCGGGACGTCCACAGGCAATAATACCGCAGGGGATTCGCTTCTGAACGGTGTAAGCGGCCAGACGACCTTTGACGCTGTGGTGCTGGAGGCGACGTTTACCCCGGATGGCGACTACATCACGATGCAGTTCACCTTCTCGTCCGAGGAGTATCTGGAATATGTAAACGGCGGCGTGAACGATGCTTTCGGCGTCTGGGTCAACGGGGTTTACGCCCCCTTCACACCGGCGACCAACGATCTGGTGTCGATTGATACGATCAACAATGTCTCGGCCTCGAACCTTTACATCGACAACCCTGCGGGGAGTGACACCTACAACACCGAAATGGATGGCACGACCCATGTGCTGTCCATCAAGGCGCCCGTCAATTCTGGCAGCGTGAACACGATCCGCATCGCATTGGGCGATGGCGGTGACAGCGCCTATGATACAAACGTCCTGATCGCCGCAAACAGTGTGCAGACCGTAGCGCTGGCTTTTGACGACCAGGTCACGGTAGAGCCGAATACGGCCATAACTGTGGATGTCCTCGCCAATGACGTGGACAACACCGGCAGCGGCCTGACCATCACCCAGATAAACGGCACAGCTGTGGTCGCAGGCCAGACAGTGACCCTGCCCACCGGTGAGCAGATCACCCTGAATGCCGACAACACCCTCACCGTGCTGTCCGACAACGCAGTCGGGTCCGAGCCGTTCACCTATGCGGTCGTAGACGGTGCGGGCAATACGGATGTGGGCTATGTCACAATCAACGTCATCGCCGACATCCCGCTGAACTACATCGTCGAAGGTACTTCGGGCAATGATCTGATCGACGCGACCTATGCTTTGGATCCGCAGGGCGACAGGATTGACGCAGGGGATGCAGCCGACGGCTCCAACAACGATTCCGTTCAGGCGGGGGCGGGTAATGACACAGTCTTGTCAGGCGGTGGCAATGACACCGTTGATGCCGGCATCGGCAATGACAGCGTGTTGGCGGGAACTGGCGATGACAGCGTCATAGCGGGAGATGGCAATGATACCGTCTTCGGACAGGGCGGCAATGATACAGTGTCGGGCGGCGAAGGGGCCGACAGCTTGAGTGGTGGTACCGGCAACGATAGTCTCGATGGCGGTACGGGCAACGACACGCTGATCGGTGACGGAGGCAACGACACCCTGCTGGGCGGCGCGGGCAATGACTCGTTATCGGGTGGTATCGGCAACGATGCGATCTACGCAGGCACCGGCAATGACGCGATCGACGCAGGGGTCGGCACCGACTACATCCAGCTAACCTCTGGTAGTGACACTGTGGGTGCTGGCGATGACAGCGATACCATTGATATCATGTCGGGGGACTATACCGACGGCACGGTCGTGACCGTGGATGGCGGTACCGGCGGCGTGGACAATGACACGCTCGACCTTGGGGATTGGACCTACTACCGCAACCTGGTCGAAGCAACCGATGCGGATGGTGACAGCACCAGCGGCAGCGTCGAGGTGCAGGATGCGGCAGGCTCATGGATCACGGTGAATTTCACCGAGATCGAAAACCTCATCCTGCCCGCACCGGCCCCCAACTACATCGTTGAAGGCACATCCGGCGATGACGTGATTGATGTAGGCTACAGCGGCGATCCCGAAGGGGATAGGATCAACAACAACGATGCACTGGACGGCTCGAACGACGATAGCGTCGAAGCGGGTGCTGGCAATGATACGGTCGCCTCCGGTGTCGGTGATGACACCGTGCAGGCGGGCGACGGGGATGACTACGTCCTTGCCGGTGACGGTGATGATGCCGTCTATGGCGGCGCGGGTGCTGACGTAATGTTCGGCGAGGGTGGAGCCGACACCCTTGAAGGGGGCGACGGTGCGGATATCCTCAACGGCGGTGCCGGTAATGACCTGCTGGACGGTGGTGCGGACAACGATACCTTCGTGGTCGAGGATGGCTTTGGCACCGATACGGTGATCGGTGGCGAGACCGCGACCACAGGCGCGGATTTCGACACGATCTCGGTCAATCAGGTCTCGGTGACCGGCCCGCTGGACCTTACCTTTGATGGTGATGAGCAGGGCACGCTGAGCGACGGCACCGATACGCTGGAGTTCGAGGAGATCGAGCGGTTCGAGTTGGCGAACGCCGACGACACTGTCGACGGGACAGCGACGACCACCGGCATCAATGTCGATGGTCAGGGTGGCGACGACAGTATGGAGGGCGGCAGTGGTGCGGATACGCTGGCTGGCGGCAGTGGCAATGATACGCTGGTCGGCGGCATCGGTGCAGACCAGATTGACGCAGGCACCGGTGATGACGTTATCGCCGTGGCCGAAGGGGACACTGTTTCGGGTGGCGACGGCGATGATACGTTCAACCTCGTCGATCTCGGCGAGGCAGGTGCAGGTACCATTACGATCAACGGCGGTGAAGGCGGCGAGACCAACGGCGATACACTCAACCTCGCTGGCATTGCCGACCGCACAACGCTGGTCATTACCGACCCCGATGACGCCAATGGCGGGCTGACCGGCACTGTAACCCTGCTGGACGGTACCGTGGTGAACTTTGCCAATATCGAAAATATCATCTGCTTTGTGCCCGGCACGCTGATCGCGACTCCCAGAGGATTGCGCAAGATCGAGGATCTTACAGTGGGTGACCCTGTAATTACGCAGGACAACGGCATCCAGCGGGTTGGATGGATCGGCAAGACAACTGTCGCCGGGACGGACCGCTTTGCGCCGGTGCGGTTCAAGCAATCCATATGGCCCGGTGCGACAGGCGATCTGACCGTGTCACCGCAGCACCGTATGCTGTTCAAGGGCTACCGCGCGGAACTGCTGTTCGGTCAGTCCGAGGTACTGGTCCCAGCCGTACACCTGATCAACGGCCACGACGTGACCCGCGCGCCGCAGGACAGGGTGACCTATGTCCACATCATGTTCGAGCAGCATGAAATCATATTTGCCAACGGCATCCCAACCGAGAGCTTCCATCCAGGGGCCTGCGGCGTTGACGCGCTGGCAGCGCAGGCGCGCGAAGAGATGTTCAGCCTGTTTCCTGAATTACGTTGTGACCCCAACGCCTATGGTCCAACCGCGCGCATGTCTGTCAAGGCGCGGGAGGCAAAGCTGTTGACGGTGAACACCTGAGGGGCAGGGGCGAAACCTCGCCTGAAGAGCAAATAAATTCGGATAAAGCGCGCGGTATACGACGGTATACAGTCGACGCGCGCCTTTGCATCGGCTAAGAGAGGGCCAAACAGCACTCAAGGGGTTTCTTATGTCCGATATCATTTACACCAAAGTTGACGAAGCGCCGGAACTGGCGTCTGCGTCCTTTCTGCCTATCATTCAGAAATTCGCCGCCGCCGCGGGCGTTTCTGTCGGCACCAAGGACATCAGCCTTGCAGGTCGCATTCTGGCTACCTTTCCCGAGCACCTGAAAGAAGACCAGCGCCAGTCCGACGATCTGGCCGAGCTGGGCCAGCTGGTGAAGTCGGCGGACGCCAACGTGATCAAGCTGCCTAACGTCTCGGCCTCCGTGCCGCAGCTGGTTGCCGCGATCAAGGAACTCCAGTCGCAAGGCTTCGCGCTGCCCGACTACCCCGAAGCCCCCGCGACCGACGAAGAGAAAGCCGTGCGCGCCAAATATGACGGGCTCAAAGGCTCTGCCGTGAACCCCGTCCTGCGCGAAGGCAACTCCGACCGCCGCGCGGCCAAAGCGGTGAAAAGCTTTGCCCAGAAAAACCCGCACCGCATGGGCGACTGGTCCGCAGACAGCAAGACAGAAGTGTCCGCCATGTCGGGCGGTGATTTCTTCTCCAACGAAGTCGCCACCACTCTGGCCAAAGAGGCGAGTGCCAAAATCGTGCTGAAAACGGCCAATGGCGAGACCGTGCTGAAAGATGGCCTCAGCTATCCCGCAGGCACCGTTGTTGACGCGACCTTCATGAGTGCCAAGGCGTTGAAGGACTTCCTCGAAGCCGAGATCGAAAAGACCAAAGCCGCAGGCACGCTGTTTTCGCTGCACATGAAAGCAACGATGATGAAGGTCTCGGACCCGATCATCTTCGGCCACGCGGTCCGCGCATTCCTTGCCCCAGTGTTTGAAAAGCACGGCGCGGTGATGGAGAAACTGGGTGTGAACCCCAACTCAGGTCTGGGCGATCTGCTGGCCCGCGTCAAAGACGACGCTGACATCATGGCTGACATCAAGGCGACCATGGAGGCGCGTCCGCCAATGTATATGGTGGATTCCGACAAGGGCATCACCAACCTGCACGTCTCGTCTGACGTGATCATCGACGCTTCCATGCCGGCACTCATCCGCGCAGGCGGCAAGGGCTGGGGCCCGGACGGCAAGGAGCACGATGCAAACTGCGTGATCCCCGATAACTCCTACGCCCCCGTCTATGACGAAAGCATCAAGTTCTTCAAAGAGAACGGCAAGCTCAACCCGGCCACAGCAGGCACTGTGCAGAACGTGGGCCTGATGGCGCAAAAGGCCGAGGAATACGGCTCACACCCCACCACATTCGAGATCGCAGAGGCGGGCACTGTGAAGATGATCCTCGACGACGGCACAGTGCTGAGCGAGATGAAGGTGGACGCAGGCGACATCTGGCGCTCCGCCTCCGCGCGCAAGGCGCCGATTGAAGACTGGGTGAATCTCGCCATTGACCGCCAGAAGGCCGAAGGTTGTAGTGCGATTTTCTGGCTGGATGCCGCGCGCGCCCATGACGCCGAGCTGATCGCCTACGTCAAGCCGATCCTCGAAGCCAAAGGTGTGGCCGATAAGTTCGAGATCATGGCACCGCGCGAAGCCACCCGCGCCTCGCTGGAGACGATCACCAAGGGCGAAAACACCATCGCCATCACCGGCAACGTCCTGCGCGACTACCTGACTGATCTGTTCCCGATCCTAGAGCTGGCGACCTCCGCCAAGATGCTGTCCATCGTCAAGCTGATGAACGGTGGCGGTCTGTTTGAAACAGGTGCCGGTGGCTCTGCGCCCAAGCACGTCCAGCAGCTGGCCCAGGAAAACCACCTGCGTTGGGACAGTCTGGGCGAATTCTGCGCGCTGGGCGAAAGCCTGACGTTCCTTGCGGATGCCAAGGGAAACGAGAAAGCCCGCGTGCTGGGACAGGCGGTAGATGCCGCAACCCAAGGGATTCTGGATCATGGCCGTTCGCCCTCGCGCAAGGTAGGTGAGCCGGACAACCGCGACAGCCACTACTGGTTCGCCCGCTACTGGGCCGAGGCGCTGGCAGCTCAGTCAGACGATGCAGAGCTGGCAGCACATTTCGCACCCATTGCCGAAGCGCTCGCCACGAACGAGGCGCAGATCCTGACCGAGCTGGCAGCAGTGCAAGGCCCCGCTGTCGATCTGGGCGGCTACTATCACACCGATCCGGCCAAAACTGCCGCTGTGATGCGCCCTTCCAAGACGCTGAACGACATCATCGGCTAAACTGCCGAGAGCACGCCAGAGGGCCGCGCAGTGTAACAGCTGCGCGGCCCTTTTCGTTTGCGGCTTGGCGGGCACAACTTGCGGCGTTATCACGGCGGTCTGACCCATCAAAGGACCCCCGCCATGACCGCAGTTGCAGACCGTATTGCCCGCACCATCGCCACCGATATCGACGCCCGCGCCGAACAGGTCGCCGCCGCTGTGGCCCTGCTGGACGGCGGCGATACGGTGCCTTTCGTCGCGCGCTACCGCAAAGAAGCGACAGGGGGTCTTGATGACACCCAACTGCGCAAACTGGCTGAGCGGTTGGAGTATCTGCGCGATCTGGAAAAGCGCCGCGCCAGCATTCTGGCCGAGATCACCTCGCAGGGGAAACTGACTGACGCGCTGGCGCTGTCCATCGCGAAGGCGGACACCAAGTCGGTGCTGGAAGACCTCTATCTTCCGTTCAAGCCCAAACGCCGGACCAAAGCGATGATTGCGCGCGAAAACGGGCTGGAGCCGCTGTTGCGCGCCATCCTCGCCAACCGCAACGCTGATCCGGCCAAACTGGCCGGGGGCTACATCACCGAAGCCGTCCCCACGCCCAAAGATGCACTGACCGGCGCGCGCGACATTCTGGTGGAAGAGTTGGGAGAGAACGCGGGCCTCTTGGGCCGTCTGCGCGACGTGATGCAGCGAGAGGCCGTGATCACCGCGCGGGTGGTCGCGGGCAAGGAGGAGGCGGGTGCTAAGTTCTCCGATTATTTCGACCACACCGAGAAATGGGCGGCGATTCCGTCACACCGCGCGCTGGCCATCCTGCGTGCCTCGAAGGAAGAGATCGTCACTATCGATATCGCCCCCGAGGCGGAGACCGGCCTGCTGCGCGTGATCGGGATGGTCGCAGCAGAGATCGGTATTCACGGCACTGGCCCCGGCGACATCTGGCTGCAAGACGCTGCGCGCTGGGCTTGGAACATCAAGCTGAGCCTGTCGATGTTTGTGGATCTGATGACCGACCTGCGCCGCCGCGCCCATGATGCTGCGATCGAAGTCTTCGCGCGTAATATGCGTGATCTGCTGCTGGCCGCCCCCGCAGGCCCGCGCGCCACTTTGGGGCTTGATCCGGGTATCCGCACCGGCTGCAAGATTGCTGTGGTGGACCAAACGGGCAAGCTGCTGGATACCGCCACGATCTATCCCTTCCAGCCGCGCATGGATGTGCGGGGTGCTACCGATACGCTGATCGGGCTGATCCGCAAACACGACATCGCTCTCGTTGCTATTGGCAACGGTACCGCCAGCCGTGAGTCGGAAAAGCTGGTGGCGGATGTGATAAAACTTCTGCCCGCGGGCAGTCCGCGCCCTACGCCGGTGATCGTCTCCGAGGCAGGCGCGTCGGTCTATTCCGCGTCCGAGCTTGCATCACAGGAATTTCCTGATGTGGATGTGTCCATTCGCGGTGCCGTTTCTATCGCGCGGCGTTTGCAAGACCCGCTGGCCGAACTGGTCAAGATCGAGCCCAAAGCTATCGGGGTTGGCCAGTACCAGCATGACGTTGACCAGCGACGTCTTGCGCAGTCGCTTGCGGCGGTCGTGGAAGATGCGGTGAACGCAGTTGGTGTAGAACTCAACATGGCGTCTGCGCCGCTACTGTCTCATGTCGCGGGGCTCGGACCATCGCTGGCACAAGCGATTGTCACACACCGTGATGCCAATGGACCATTCGGAAGCCGCAAGGCGCTGTTGAAGGTCGCGGGCATCGGGCCGAAAGCCTATCAGCAAGCGGCAGGCTTTCTGCGGATCACGGGCGGGAGCGAGCCGCTGGATGCGTCCTCGGTCCATCCGGAGGCGTATGGTGTGGCGCGCAAGATTGTGCAGGCCTGTGGCCGCGATATCCGTGCGATCATGGGCGACAGCAGCGCGCTGGCGCATTTGAACGCCGAGCAGTTTGTGGATGAGACATTCGGCCTGCCTACAGTTCGCGATATTCTGTCCGAACTGGAAAAACCCGGACGTGATCCGCGACCAGTGTTTAAAACCGCCACTTTTGCAGAGGGTGTGGACAGCATCACGGATTTGAAACCGGGCATGTCGCTGGAAGGCACAGTGACCAACGTGGCCGCCTTCGGCGCGTTCGTGGACATCGGTGTGCATCAGGATGGTCTGGTGCATGTGAGCCAACTGGCCGACCGCTTTGTCAAAGACCCGCATGAGGTGGTGAAGACAGGCGACATCGTGCGCGTGCGGGTGACCGAAGTGGACGTGCCGCGCAAGCGCATCGGGTTGAGCATGCGAAAGGACGGCGGGGGTGATGCCGCGCCGCGCGGGCGCGCAGGGGAGAAGCCAAATCAGGGCCGGGCACCGAAAAAAACAACATCACCTGCGGCATCGGCACAAGGGGCATTCGGATCGGCACTGGCCGATGCTATGAAACGCACGCCCAAGGGAACCTGATCCGGTTGGTGGACTTGGGCGCTCGCTACCTTACGGAGGCTCCTGTGCGTATTGCCTCTGTCGTCGGCGGACCTGTCCGTTTCTAGTGAGCATCTCGAGCAAGTTGCGACAGGCTGATGGTAATGTGATGGTTTAAGACCGAACGCCGGTCAAATGGGATGGGTCGCACGGATCCAGCCTCGAAAGGGTGCTGGAAAGTGGGAATGCAGCGGCGAAATAGACCGGAGATGGGTCTGCGCTGAAGTTGGCTTTTAACAAACACCGGACCATGCGGCGGGTGGCAGTTTTGGGCTTGCAGCCGGCAGTCCGAAACTCGGTCGAGTGGTTCGAATCCCTGAAGCAGTATTTGCACCTGCAACCGCTGCGCAGGCCAGCGCGGATGGGGAAGGGCTGCTGCGTGTCAGGATCGTGCAAGCGCAAGTGGTGGCTGATCCTTTGGCCACGGATGCGCTGATCAAAGTACTTCCAGATCACTCAAAAGCGACGATTGCGCCGTTTAAATGCCCGCACAGTATTGTGTTTTGTGTCACATTGCCAAACACTCACTCGGGTAAAGGTCCGCGGTTCTTGCTTAAACCTCGACCCTAACGGCCCGCAAGAGGCCAAATCCAACAAGGAAAGACACAATTATGAAACTGAAATCACTCGCGCTTGCGACGGCCCTTACGGCCCTTGCAACAGGCGCTTTTGCAGAAAGCCATGGCGATAAGATAAAGGTCGGCATGATCACCACGCTGTCGGGAGGCGGCGCCGGTTTGGGCATTGACGTGCGCGATGGGTTTTTGCTGGCCGTCAAGCAATCCGGAAACGAAAATATCGAAGTGGTTGTCGAGGATGACCAGCAAAAACCGGACATTGCGGTGCAGCTGGCGGACAAGATGATCCAGTCCGAGAAGGTCGATGTGATGACCGGGATCATCTTCTCCAATCTCGCGATGGCGGTGATCCCCAGCGCGCTGGCGCAGGGCAAGTTCTATCTGTCGCCTAACGCAGGCCCTTCGGCGTTGGCCGGTCAGGGCTGTAACCCGAACTACTTCAACGTCGCATGGCAGAATGACAACCTGCACGAAGCGGCGGGCGCATATTCCAACAGCGCGGGGTATAAAAATTCCTTCATCCTCGCGCCGAACTATCCGGCGGGCACAGACGCGCTGACCGGCTATAAGCGGATGTACGAGGGCGAGCTGGCGGGTGAGCTGCTGACCAAGCTGGGCCAGACCGACTACGCCTCCGAGATCGCGCAGATCCGTGCCTCCGGTGCGGACAGTGTATTCTTCTTCCTGCCGGGCGGCATGGGGATTTCCTTCCTCAAGCAGTATGCGGACAGCGGTGTAGATATCCCCGTGGTCGGCCCTGCGTTCAGCTTTGATCAGGGTATCTTGCAGGCGGTGGGTGATGCGGCGCTGGGCGTTGTGAACACCTCGCAATGGAGCAAGGATCTGGACAACGAAGCCAACAAGGCGTTTGTCGAGACATTTCAGGCCGAATATGGTCGCTTGCCATCGCTCTACGCGTCACAGGGGTTCGACACAGCAAACCTGCTGCTGAGTGCTGTAGGCAAGGCGAGCGTGAGTGACGCCGACGCTTTCCGCGCTGCGCTGAAAGAAGCGGATTTTGCCAGCACGCGGGGTGATTTCAAGTTCAACACCAACAATCACCCGATCCAGGACATCTATGTGCGCGAAGTGATCAAGGAAGGTGACATCTACACCAATAAGATCATTGGCACCGCACTGGAAGACCACGGCGACGCCTATGCGTCCGAGTGCAAAATATAAGCAACCTCGGGGCGGCTTCGTGCCGCCCTGACTTCTCCCGCCGGAGCGTGACATGTCCCCCATCCTTCTTGCCGAACAGGTCCTGAACGGGCTGCAACTGGGCGTCATGCTGTTTGTCATGGCGGCGGGGCTGACGCTGGTGTTCGGTGTGATGGGGCTGATCAACCTCGCCCATGGATCGCTGTTCATGGTGGGCGCCTTTGCTGCGGCTGCGGTGGCGGGTGCCACGGGCAGCTTTGCGCTGGCGCTGGTGGCGGCCCTTGCGGCGGCGGCGGCGGCTGGCGCGTTGATCGAGGTGCTGGTGATCCGGCGGCTTTATGATCGCGACCACCTGGACCAGGTGTTGGCCACCTTCGCGCTGATCCTGATTTTCTCCGAAGGCACGCGCTGGATCTTCGGCTCGTTTCCTTTGTACCTGAACATTCCCGATTATCTCTCCGGCCCCGTCACCTTGCCGGGGGGCATCCAGTATCCGCTCTACCGTCTGACGCTGATTGCCATCGGCCTGCTGATCGCAGCGGGGCTGTTTGCGCTGATCTCCAAGACCCGCCTCGGCATCCAGATCCGTGCGGGCGAGAATGACCGCGAGATGATCGCGGCGCTGGGTGTGGACATCACCCGTCTTTATACAATCGTTTTTGCGCTGGGTGCGGCCCTTGCGGGGCTGGCGGGTGCATTGGTGGGTGCGATCCAGTCGGTGCAGGTTGGCATGGGTGAGCCTGTGCTGATCGTTGCCTTCGTTGTGATTGTGATCGGCGGCATCGGCTCGATCAAGGGGGCGCTGGTGGGTGCGATCCTTGTGGGCCTGACTGATACGCTGGGCGGTGTGCTGCTGCCGGAACTGTTCAAGCTGTTCATGGACAACAGCACGGCGTCCTCCGCCGGATCGGCACTTGCGTCGATGCTGATCTACGTGCTGATGGCTGCGGTGCTGATCTGGCGGCCTACGGGCCTGTTCGGAGCACGCGCATGAACGCCGAGCGTTTCCTCAATACCGCTGTTATCGCGGGCCTTGTGCTGTTCCCGCTTTGGGCGTGGATGGCGGACGAAGCATTTCTGATCACGCTCGCAACCAAGGCGGTGATCTTTGCGCTGGCCGGTGTGGGGCTGAACCTCGCGCTGGGCATCGGCGGGCTGGTCAGCCTTGGCCACGCGGCGTTTTTCGGGCTGGGCGGCTATGCCATGGGCATCCTCGCCAGCCATGCGCAATCCTACGCACCGATCATGACCGCGCCCTTCGTGCTGGAAGGCACCAAGAGCATGCCGGTGATTTGGTTGGTCGCCATTGTCATGTCCGGCCTTGCCGCACTTGCCATCGGCGCGCTCAGCCTGCGCACCTCTGGCGTCTATTTCATCATGATCACGCTCGCATTCGGGCAGATGCTTTATTACTTTGCGATCAGCTGGCCCGCCTATGGCGGCGAGGACGGGCTGTCTATCTATGTGCGTAACAGCTTTCCGGGGATGAACACGCTCGACCCGATCCAGTACTACATCATCTGCGCGGTGATCCTGTTTGCAGTGCTGTTGTTCAGCGCGCGACTTGCTCGCGCGCCCTTCGGTCTGGCACTGGGAGCCGCACGGCAGAGCGCGCTGCGCGTGCAGACTGTGGGCCTGTCGCCCTACCGTCTTCGGCTGGTGGCGTTCACCCTTTCAGGCATGATCACCGGCCTCGCAGGCGCGCTGTTTGCCGATCTCAACCGCTTTGTCAGCCCCGCGATGTTCAGCTGGCAGTTGAGTGGCGAGATCATCGTTTTCATCCTGATCGGCGGCACCGCCCGTCTGTTTGGCCCTGTTGTGGGTGCGATTGTCTTTGTGCTGCTTGAGCATGTTTTGGGCGGGCTGTCGGACTACTGGCACATCTATCTGGGCGCGTTGTTGCTGCTGATCGTGCTTTTTGCGCGCGGCGGTCTGATCGGGCTGCTGGCAGGACGGGAGCGCGGCCATGACTGATGCGATCCTGAGCGTTCATGGTATTTGTAAATCCTTTGGCGGCTTGCAGGCCAGCAAGAATATCACGCTGGATCTGCGCGCGGGTGAGATCCACGCGCTGATCGGGCCGAATGGTGCGGGCAAATCGACCCTGATCAAGCAGATCGCGGGCAGCGAACGGCCTGATGCCGGCAAGGTGATGCTGGCAGGTCGCGATGTCACCGCGCTGGACACCGCCGCGCGGGCGCGGCGCGGCCTTGCGCGGACGTTCCAGATCTCCGAGCTGGCGATGGAAGATACGGTGCTGCAAAACGTCCTGCTGGGTGCGCTGGGGGCAGGGGCGTCGCCCATGCAATTCTGGCGCAGCGTGCTGGGCATGCAGGATCTGCGTGCCGTGGCCGAAGCCGCGCTGGAGCAGGTCGGACTGTCCCCCAAGGCCGCCGTGCGCACGTCCGAGCTGTCGCACGGAGAGCGGCGGCAGTTGGAGGTCGCCGTAGCGCTGACGCTGGACCCCAAAGCCTTTGTGATGGACGAGCCGATGGCGGGCCTTGGCACCGCCGGTTCAAAAACCATGACCGCGTTTTTGGACCGGCTGCGCGCGCAGGCCCCAATCCTGCTGGTGGAGCATGACATGGATGCGGTCTTTGCGCTCGCCGACAGGATCAGTGTGCTGGTCTACGGCGAGGTGATCGCGACCGGGACCGTGTCCGAGATCCGCAGCGACGCCGCCGTGCGCGCCGCCTATCTGGGGGACGAGGAATGAGCCTGCTCACGGTCGATAAAATCACCGCCTCCTACGGCGCCTCGCAGGCGCTGTTCGGCGTGTCCTTGCACATTGCCGAGGGTGAGGTTCTGGCGCTGATGGGGCGCAACGGGATGGGCAAATCCTCGACCGTGAAGACGATCTGCAAGATGCTGCCACTTACCGGCGGTGCGATCACATTCGACGGTGCCGACCTCGCTCGTGTGCCGTCCTACAAGGCGGCGCGCATGGGGCTGGGATTGGTGCCCGAAGGTCGGCGCTGTTTCACCAACCTCACGGTCTGGGAGAACCTGCACGCGGCGGCGACCGTGGGCGCGTGGGACTTTGCCTCCGTCACAGCGCTTTTCCCGCGTCTCGCCGAACGGCGCGATCAATCCGCAGGTTCGCTGTCGGGCGGCGAGCAGCAGATGCTGGCCATCGGCCGCGCCCTGATGACCAATCCCCGCCTGCTGATCCTCGACGAGGCGACCGAGGGACTGGCCCCGATCGTGCGTCAGGAGATCTGGGCCGCCATCGCCACGCTGAAAGCACAGACCGGAATGTCCATTCTGGTAGTTGATAAATCCCTGCGCGAACTGGGACAGATCGCGGACCGCGCCACGATACTGGAGCGCGGCGAGGATGTCTGGCAGGGGCGGATGGCCGATGTGTCAGAGGAAGTTACGCTGCAATATCTGGGCGTTTGACCGCCGCTGGCGAAAATTTCGCAGTGCAGCGGCACGCGAAATCCCTTAGCAAGGCGGTGAATTTGAAAGGACACAACATGACCCAATCAGGCAAAACCGCAATCGTCACGGGCGGCCTATCCGGCATGGGGCTGGCCATTGCGCGCAGGCTGGCAAGCGACGGGATGGACGTGATCATCGGGACGCGGCGTGGTGGTGATGCGCAGTTGGCGGGGGATATCCTGCGCGCACATAACATCAAGGCACAGGTCGCGGCGCTGGATGTCTGCGACGGCGCCAGTGTAGCTGGCTTTGTGGCAGATGTGGTGGCGCGGCGCGGTGGCGTGGACATTCTGGTGAACGCGGCGGGTGTCTATGAGGAAGCCGCCGTGATCGACCACCCCGATGCGATCTGGGACAGCCAGATTAATACCAACCTGTCCGGCACCTTCCGGATGATCCGCGCCGTGATGCCGCATATGCAGGCGGCGGGCTGGGGCCGGATCGTCAACATCGCCTCGGTTGCGGCGCATAATGGCATGGCCAACAACGCTGCCTATTGTGCCTCCAAGGCGGGGCTTTTGGGGCTGGGGCGCTGTGTCAGCCTTGAAGGGGCACCGCACGGGATCACTTGCGTGTCCATCAGCCCAACATGGGTCGAGACGGAAATGCTCAAGCAATTTATCGACGCCGATATTACATCGACCGGAAAGTCGCGTGAAGAGGTTCGCGCTGAATATGAAGCCTCGAACCCGCAGCACAAACTTGTTCAGCCCGACGAGATCGCCGAACTGGCCGCGTTTCTGGTCAGCGACGCCGCGCGCGCCATCACCATGGAAGATTTTCAGGTCAACGCCGGGTCGCTCTGGTAGGCTGCGCCGCGGCGGGACAGCAGTTCATCCATATCGCTGATCGCCTCATAGGGGCGGCCTGTGACGCGGACCCATGCGGCGCGGGCAGCCGCCGTTTCGAACACGGCATCTGCATGCAGCGTCTCGGGGAATTCCGCCAGAACGCGGGCGATGCCTGCGGGTAGATCCACCGCCTCCAGCCATTTGGCCACCGGTATCACATTGGTGCCGGTGATCCGCACGCCCTGATCTGCCATCAGATTATACACCGGCGCATCCGGTCCCGAAATCTCGCCCAGCAGGAAGGCGGCGGCAGCGGTCACGTCGGTCATGGGAAAGCGCAAGCCTTCGGGGAATGCACCTGCGCGCAGCGACGCCTCGAGGATGATCTCGTAAATGTCGCGCGGATTGGGAGCAGCGAGATCATAGAGCGACGGCAGGCGCACTATCGCGGCTGCGATGCCGGAGGCGGTGATGGTCTCCTCTGCCGCAATTTTTGCCGCGCCGTAGCCGGTGCATGCAGCCCAGAGTTGGGCGGGGCCTTCCGGCCACGGCCCGCCCCTGTCGGGGAAGACAGCACTGGAGGAGGTAAAGCGCAGATCCGCGCCCGCCAGACGGCAGAACTCCAGCACCGTCCCGATTCCGCGCGCGGACCAGTCCAGCATCTCTGCCCGCCCGATGGCCATGTTGACCATGGCAGCACAATGCACAACGGTGTTTACCTGTCCTGTCAGTGCGTCATAGGCGGCCGTTGCCAACCCGAAGTGGGGCGCATCCAGCGTACCCGGCACCATGACGTAGCGTGCTGCATCCACTCCATGCGCCAGCGCCACCTCTGCCAGCCGGTCCCGCGCGCCGCGCCGTTTGTCGCGTACGAGGCAATAGATCACATGCCCCTCCGGCAGATCGCGTGCCGCCTGTGCCAGTACATGCGCGCCCAAAAATCCGGTCGCACCGGTCAACAGGATGCCGGGACGGTCGAAGACGTCTGTGGGCGCAGGGGCATCTGCCTCTTGCGTGAGCAGCTGATCCAATCGGTGCAGGGGCACATTCATCGCCAGTTCGAAATCGACGGGACGGTCGTAGGTCTTCTCCAGCTCCAGCATCAGAGTGACACACATGAGCGAGTCGCCGCCGTGATCGTGGAAACTGCGCGCGGGGTCGATCTGGTCCGGCGCACATCCCATGGCGAGGGCGGCGGCGGCGATCACCGCATCGTCGGCCACCGCGTCGCTGTGCCTGTCGTCAGTGACAGGCGGCAGAGCGCGCATGTTCGCCTTACCCGACACCGGATGCAGCGGAATACTGTCAAGCTGGACCAGATAGGCGGGGACGCAATAGGCGGGCAGCACCGCGCGCAGATCGAACGCCAGCGCCGAGGGGATCCGGTTGGTTCCGGGGGTCAGCCCCCAGCGCTCTGCATTGACGCGGGCCTGTTCGGGATCGCCGGCAAAGTAGAAGATCAGCGATTGCCCTCGCGTGCCCACCTCGGCCACCCAGGGCGCGGCCTGCGCAAAGCCGAGGTGGTCACGCATCGTCTCGATCAGCTCGCGCGTCTGGATCGAGAACCCGCGCAGTTTCAGCATGTGCGCCACGCGCCCGATGATGTGCAATGCCCCGTCCTCGTCCAGCCAAGCCTGATCGCCGGTGTCATAGAGCCGTGTCGTGCGCCCCTCGAGTGTCAGCTCGCGGAAGCGCAGCAGCGTTTCCTCGGGCCGGTTGACGTAACCGGGGCCTAGCATGCGCGGTCCTTCAAAGTGCAACTGGCCGGGCGTGCCGGGCGGGCAAGGTCGGTCTGCTTCGTCCAGAATGATTGCGCGCAGATGCTCCATGGGCACCCCCACCGACACGGGTCCACCCCCGCTGGGCGCGGTTAGATGCGACATGCAGACGTCATGGGTTTCACAGATGCTGTACAGATTCCAGAGTGCCGCCTGCGGCACCTTGCGCAGTGACGCGGTGATCAGATCGTCGGTGACGACCTCGCCGTTCAGCACGACACGGCTGAGCGGCAGCGCGGCGCCCACCTCTGCGCTGATTGTGTTCAGGAAAGTTTCATAGAAGGACGGGGTAAACAGCATCTCGTCGATGCAGTTGCGGATCAGGAAATCCGCCAGCCCGCGCGGTGCCATCAGGGTGCTGGCCTCGGGGAACCACAGCTCGGCCCCGTTGCGCAGGGGCCGGAACATTTCCCAGATCGCAAAGATGTAGTTGCCTACGCGCATGCCGGGTGCATAGGGCGTGTAGGCATCGCGCCACGCATACGACAGATAGGCCGCATCCTGCGCCACGGGAATGCACTTGGGCCGTCCGGTTGTGCCGGAGGTGGCCACCAGATAAATCGCATCCTGCGGGGCCACGGCGGCGGGGGTCAGCAGGGCCGAAGGCGCGGGACTTACCGCTTCCATAAGTGCGACCGCGTCCAGCGTCCGGCACTCCGCAGGGAGATGGCCGGGTGCGGCGGGGGTGGACAGGATCACGAGTGCGACGTCCAGCTCGGAGATAATGTTGTGCAGCACCATTTGCGGCATCGCCGGATCCAGATGGACGAAGGGCTTCCCGTGGACAACGCAGGCAACGCAACTGGCTGCCATCGCGACACCGGGTGCGCCGAAGATGCCCACCACATCAACATTCTTCAGCGCGGGCGCGAGATTTTCAGTGAAACTGCCCAGTTGGCCATAGGTCAAACGCATGTTGTCGTCCGCCAGTGCGCAATGACTTTCATGCGCGGCGACGGCGCGGACCAGTTCGGCGGCAACGGTGTTTGGGGAGGTCATGGCATCTGCTTTCTGGAACGCGGGGGCACTTGCGGGGTCATTGAGGGCAGGCGCCGGGTAAAGTCAATCTGGCTTTGCCTGCGCGGCCCGTCGCCTGTGGTATTCCGCCGGTGCGCCCTACATCACGGCCTCCAGCGCCCGCGCGAGGCTGTCCAGCGCGCCGTCCAACTCGGCCTCGGACGCGATGAACGGGGGGGCGAGCATGACGTGATCCCCTACGCGTCCGTCACGTGTGCCGGGCATGGGATAGCAGGCCAGACCCTCGGCAAAGGCCGCTTTCTTGATTTTCCCGGCCAGACCGCGTGCAGGATCAAAGGGCGCCTTGGTCTCGCGGTCCTCCACAATCTCGATCCCCCAGAACAGCCCGCGCCCGCGGATGTCACCGATATGCGGGTGCTGCCCGAAGTGGTGGTGCAACTGCGCACCAAGGTAATCCCCCCGCGCGCGCACCTGAGCGAAGAGATCATGCTCCAGCATTTCCTTGATCACCGCACAGCCCACGGCGGCAGCGATCGGATGACCGATGTAGGTATGGCCGTGCTGGAAAAAGCCGGTGCCGGCAGCGACTGCGTCATAGATGCGCGTGGTACACATCATGGCGCCGATGGGCTGATAGCCCGCACCCAGACCTTTGGCGATGCACAGGATATCGGGAGCGATGCCTTCAGCGTCACACGCAAACATATGACCGGTGCGCCCCATGCCGCACATGACCTCGTCAAGGATCAGCAGGACGCCATATTGGTCACAAATCTCGCGGATGCGTTTGAAATACCCCTCCACCGGCGGCACAGCGCCAAGGGTGGCACCCACCACAGGCTCCGCCAGAAAAGCCATGACGTTCTCCGGTCCGAGGCGCAGGATCTTGACCTCCAGCTCGTTAGCGGCGCGCTGGCCGTAGTCATGCAGGCTCTCGTGCGTGCGGCGTTCAGCGTATTCGTAACAGGGTGCGATGTGGCTGACATCAATCAGCAGCGGGGCAAACTGCTGGCGCCGCCACGCGTTGCCGCCTGCGGCGAGCGCGCCCAGCGTGTTGCCATGATAGCTCTGCCGCCGTGCAATCAGGTGCTTGCGCTCCGGCTCGCCGTTTTCCAGATGGAACTGGCGTGCCAGTTTGATCGCCGCCTCCACCGCCTCCGACCCGCCGGACAGCAAATAGACGCGGTCCAGATCACCCGGCGCATGGGTGATCAGCAGATCGGCCAGCTCTTCAGCGGGGGCGCTGGTGAAAAAACTGGTGTGCGCGTAGGCCAGCGTATCCGCCTGATCCTTGAGCGCCTGTATCACCCGCGCGTTGGAATGCCCCAGACAGGACACCGCAGCACCACCGGACCCGTCGAAATACCGCTTTCCGTGTTGGTCAATCAGAAAGCATCCATCGCCGCTGACGGCCATCGGTAGGTCTGAGTGGCAATGGCGCGGAAAAATATGAGACATATCAGTAGCTTTCGGCTTGCAGGGTTTCAGGCCACAATAGTTTCGCATGCCAGAGCGGCAGTGGGAACAGGACATTTTGGTGACGGGCGGCAGCGCGCCGAATGGTCAGTCCCTGATCAGGGTGGGCCGAAGGTCCTTGCGTGTGCTCTGGAAGTTTTAAGTGGTGCGCAGATTGATCTGCGTCAACGTCCGCCCGTCCAGCTTATGCGCATAAGCGCATGAAGGGGGTGCTTTATGATTCTCACAGTTCTTTCCGCTCTGGCAGAGCCGACACGACTTGCCGCGATCCGGCTGCTTGCCGACGGTGACGCGCATTGCGTCTACGAAATTATGCAGATGCTGGGTGTCAGTCAAAGCCGCGCATCGCGTCACATGCAGGTGCTGAAACAGGCGGGACTGGTAGTGGACCGGCGCGATGCCCAATGGGTGCGCTACCGGCTGAACCCTGATCTGACAGCCGAAACTGCCGCAGTTCTGCGTGCGGTTCTGGACCATGAAACCGAACAGCAAAGGGCTGTCGCATGACCACCGAGACGCATGACATCGATCCCCGTGGCGCGCATCCGGACTGGGTCTGGTATGCGGGTGTGGCACTGGCTGGCGCGGTCTGGGTGCTGCTCTATCGCCAGTTGATCCCGTTTTCGGAATGGGCCACTGCCCTGTTTCCGGTCGCCCGCCACAGCCACACCGGCGAGGCTGTCGCCTTTTTCCTCTATGACGTGCCCAAGGTTTTGTTGCTGCTGACGCTGATTGTCTTTGTCACAGGCGTGTTGCGCAGCTGGTTCAGCCCCGAGAAAACCCGTGCGATCCTGTCAGGCAAGCGCCAGATACTGGGCTATCCGCTGGCCGCCGGCCTGGGCGTGCTGACGCCGTTTTGTTCGTGCTCCTCGGTGCCGCTGTTCATCGGCTTCGTTTCGGCGGGCATACCGCTGGGCGTCACATTCTCTTTCCTGATCGCGGGGCCGATGGTGGGGCCGGTGGGGCTGGGCCTGCTGTTCGGGCTGGTCGGCTGGAAAATCACGGCGATCTATCTGGTGTTCGGGTTCACCATCGCAACTGTGGCGGGCTGGGTCATGGGCCGTATGGGGCTAGAGAGGTATTTGCAGGACTGGGTACGTGAGCTGAACGCAGGTGCAACCGGCGGACTGACCGAAGAGCGGCTGACTTTCGTGGACCGCCTCAAGATCGGGCTAGAGCAGGTGCGCGAGATCCTGAGCAAGGTCTGGATCTGGGTGGTCATCGGCATCTCCATCGGCGCGCTGATCCATGGCTATGTGCCCGAAGCGGTAATGCTGAAAATCATGGGCGGCGAGGCGTGGTGGTCTGTTCCTGCTGCCGTCGTTGTGGGCGTGCCGATGTACACCAACGCGGCAGGTGTGATCCCGATTGTCGAGGCGCTGCTGGGCAAGGGCGCGGCGCTGGGCACCACGCTGGCCTTCATGATGTCCGTCATCGCCCTCAGCCTGCCTGAGATGATCATCCTCAAACAGGTACTGACCCTGCGCCTGATCGCGATCTTCATCGCAGTCGTGGCCAGCGGCATCCTCGCTACCGGCTTTTTGTTCAACGCAATTCTCTGAAGGAGACACATATGAAAATCGTCAAAGTCTACGGCCCCGGCTGCAAACGCTGTGAAACCACCGAAGCGATGGTGAAAGACGCTGCAACCCGCTTGGGCATCGAGGCAACCGTCGAAAAGGTCACCGACCCGCGCGAGATTGCCATGGCGGGTGTGATGTCCACGCCGGGGATCGCGGTGGACGGCAAGCTGGTCCATGCAGGCGGCCTGCCTGACGCGGCCAAGCTGGAGGGATGGCTCTCCTGAGACGGGTGCACCCTGTGTCAGTGCTAGGCCACAAAGCCTGCGGCGCAGAACGCCACCAGATGGTCGATCTGTGCCGCCTGCGCCTGGCTGCTGCCTGCCAAATCGCTGATCCGCCCTTGCGAGGTCAACAGCGCCAGCATTGCCGCGACGGTAAAGACAAAGCCCTCGGCCGTCTGCTGCGGTGTTGCGTGGGGCGCAAGGCGCTTGATCTCGGCCAAAAATACCTCTGCGGTGGGATCAAAACACTCGGCTGACAGATCGCGCCAGCGGCCATCTACCGACACAAACGCGACCAGGCGAGCATAATTGCGCCAGCGTGGATCCTGCAAAGCAAGATCGAAGAAGGGGCGGATAAACGCCTCCAGCACAGCAGCCATAGTGGCGGGGGCCTCCAGTCGTGCCAGCGCCTCCAGTCGTGCCTGCGAAAGCGTCGCCGCGCGCCGTGCGACCGTTTGCTGGAACAGCACGTCTTTGCCGCCACCATGATGATGAATTGTGCCCACAGGCTCACCCGCCTCGGTGGCAATCATACGGATCGTGGCACCGTCGAATCCCCGGTCGGCAAACACCTTCTCTGCCGCGTCAAACACCCGTGCCCGCGTGGCCAACGCCCGCTTGGACGGCGCTCTTTGTCTTGGTTTTTCAGTGGCTTGGACCTTATTCATGAAAATATCTTGCCATAGATTGAACATTTGTTCAAGTTAAGCATAACAAAGGGAGGACGCGATGGGAGACGCGCACAACCGGCTGGCCCTGATCGGGGCGGGGCCGATGGGGCTGGCTGCGGCCAAGCTTCTGGTGGAACACGGGATCGCGTTTCAGGGGTTCGAGCTGAACTCGGGCGTGGGGGGGCTGTGGGACATCGACGGCCCGCTGTCCACGATGTACGAGACAGCGCACTTGATCTCCTCCAAGACGATGACGGAATTCACCGATTTCCCGATGCGTGACGAAGTGGCCGAATACCCCTCACACCGCGAGATGAAGCGGTATTTTCAGGACTTCGCCAAACACTTCGATCTGGAAAAGCACTACCGTTTTGGCGCAAAAGTGCTGTCCTGTTCCCCGCTGGGCGGGCCGAATGACGGCTGGCGGATCACCTGGGGCGACGATACGGGCGAGCATACGGAGGACTTCGCGGGCCTTCTAATCGCCAACGGCACACTCAGCACACCGAATATGCCGACATTCAAGGGCGATTTCGACGGCGAGTTGATCCACTCCTCCCAGTACCGCCATGCCAGCCAATTTGATGGCAAGCGGGTGCTGATCATCGGCGCGGGCAACAGTGGCTGCGACATCGCGGTGGACGCGATCCATCACGGCACCTCGTGCGATCTGTCGATGCGGCGCGGGTATTATTTTGTCCCAAAATATGTCTTTGGCAAACCGGCGGACACGATGGGCGGCGCAATCAAGCTGCCTATGGCGTTGAAGCGGATTGTGGATGGGGCAATCCTGAAATGGTTTGTGGGTAATCCGCAAAAATACGGATTCCCGAAACCCGATTATAAACTCTACGAGAGCCATCCGGTCGTGAACTCGCTGGTGCTGTACCATGCGGGGCACGGAGACATTAAAATCCGGCCCGACGTCGACCACTTTGACGGCAATACCGTACATTTCAAGGATGGCTCGCGCGCGGAATATGACATGATCCTCGCCGCGACGGGGTACAAGCTGGACTATCCGTTCATCGAGAAGGCGCACCTGAACTGGCAGGGCGATGCGCCGCACCTTTACCTCAACTGCATGCACCCCGAGCGCGATGATGTGTTTGTTCTGGGCATGGTGGAGGCGTCCGGCCTCGGTTGGCAGGGGCGGCACGAGCAGGCGGAGATGGTGGTGCGGTATATCAAGGGGTTGCGGACGCGGAGCCGTGAGGCGCTTGCGCTGCAAAAGACCAAGGTGCAGGGGTTCGAACGCGCGACTGGTGGCATGAGTTATATCGACCTGCCGCGCATGGCCTATTATGTGGACAAGGCGACCTACCGCAAAGCGGTGACGAAATGGGCGGGCAGGCTGGCGGGCGCGCAGTCATGATCGACGAGGCCGTTCTCGATTTCTCCGCAGGCGCGCTGACCTTGCTGAATGCCATCCTTGCTGTGGTGATGTTCTCCATCGCGATTGATCTCAAGCCGCGCGATTTCAGGGCATTGGCGCAATCGCCGAAGCCTTTGGTGATCGGCCTGATCTCGCAATTTGTGCTGCTGCCTGCACTGACCTTCGGGCTGGTGATGGTTGCGCAACCGCAGGCGTCTGTAGCGCTGGGCCTGATCCTTGTTGCGGCCTGTCCGGGGGGCAATATCTCGAATTTCATCACCCACCGCGCGGGCGGAAACGCGGCGCTGTCTGTGTCGATGACTGCTTTTGCAACCGTGGGCGCGATTGTGCTGACGCCGCTGAACATTGCTTTCTGGGGCAGCCTCTATGCGCCCTCTGCCGCGATCTTGCGGGCGACCGAGATTGATCCGGTCAGCATCGCTACAACGGTGGGGCTGATGTTGGTCCTGCCGCTGGTGTTGGGAATGATGCTCAACGCCAGACGTCCTGACGTGACCGCAAAGTTGCGCAGGCCACTGCAATGGCTGTCGATGGTAATTTTCGTGGGTTTTGTGGCGCTTGCCCTCGCCGCGAACTGGCCGCTGTTTATTGCCTTTGCAGGCAGCATCGCGGGGCTGGTGATTGTGCATAACGCGCTGGGCCTGGGCGGCGGCTATGCGATTGCCACGCTGGCAGGTCTCAGCCCGTTTGACCGCCGCGCGGTGACGATTGAAACCGGGATCCAGAACTCGGGCCTCGGGCTGGTGCTGATCTTTGGCTTTTTCGGGGGCCTTGGCGGTATGGCGATTGTGGCGGCGTTCTGGGGGGTATGGCATGCGATCTCCGGTCTTGCGCTTGCTGCGCTGATGTCGCGCACGGATGTGACGCCATGACCCGTATTCTGGTCACGGGTGCAGCGGGCATGGTCGGTCGGGCGTTGGTGCAATCGCTGCCCGACGGCGATCTGATCGCCACTGATCTGGCAGCCACCGGCCTGCCGGACGGCATCCCTTTCCGCCGGATGGATGTGACGGGGCGCGATCCTGATGCGGTTATCGGCGAGGTGCGTCCCGATGTTGTGGTCCACCTTGCCTCTATTGTCACCCCGCCCAAGGGGATGAGCCGCGGTCAGGCCTTTGCCGTGGACGTCACCGGAACGCGCAATGTGCTGGACGCCTGCGTGGCGCACGGGGTGAGGCAGCTGGTGGTCACCAGTTCGGGTGCGGCCTACGGCTATCACGCCGACAACCCCGTGCCGCTGACCGAGGACGCGCCCTGTCGTGGTAACCCTGAATTCGCCTATGCCGATCACAAGCGACAAGTCGAGGAAATGCTGGCGAAAGCGCGCAGCGACCATCCGAACTTGGAACAGGTGGTTCTGCGCGTCGGCACCGTGCTCGGGACAGGGACGGACAACCAGATTACGGCGCTGTTCCGTCGCAAGCGGCTGCTGGCGGTCAGGGGCAGTGACAGCCCTTTTGTGTTTATCTGGACCCGTGATCTTGTCCGCATCTTGACGCGCGCGGCGACTGATGGACCGGCGGGGATTTTCAACGTGGCAGGGGATGGTTCGATGTCGGTTGATGATCTGGCGCGCGCGTTGGGCAAGCCCGTGCTGCACCTGCCTGCGTGGTTGCTGAAAGGCGCGCTGGGCATCGCCCGCCCGCTGGGCCTGTCGCAATATGGGCCGGAGCAGGTACGGTTCCTGCAATACCGTCCGGTGCTGGATAACGCGCGGCTCAAATCTGTGTTCGGCTACACGCCAGAGCTGACCTCGGCCGAAGTCTTTGCGCTGTGGCAGCGTGAGGCGGGCCTGTGAGGACCGCAGTCATCTCGGGCGGGAACGGTGGCTTGGGCCGCGCGCTGGCGGAGCGGCTGGAGGCGGCAGGCTGGCACTGCGTGCTGATGGATAAAGACATCAAAGGGCTGGAGGCATCGGAAAGCCGCACGCCCGTGGCCGTCGATCTGACCGACAAAGCCGCGCTGG
>Ga0163215_100720_pt1 | contig 40188 bp, 37 predicted proteins | sample SynspAceP_FD_185934 | JGI IMG/M metagenome (GOLD analysis project Ga0163215, IMG submission 185934) | Saline lake microbial communities from Ace Lake in Antarctica - Synechococcus sp. Ace-P (Hybrid Assembly) | ecosystem: Environmental > Aquatic > Non-marine Saline and Alkaline > Saline | place...
CAGCCAAGCCCCTTCGCCAGTTGCGCCATGCCGAGATAGCGGTTGTAGATGAGCACCAGTACTCCAAGTACGATGAGCAGCAGCAGAGACAGCGCCGAACCAAGCGGCCAGTTGAGCTGCCTGATAATGGCCTCATAGACGAGGTTGGCGAACATCGCGTCGCGCGGCCCGCCCAGGATAACCGGGGTGATGTAAGTCCCTGCGGACAGGACGAAACAAAGCAACCCGCCAGCGGCCAAGCCGGGCAATGACAGTGGCAGTGTCACCTGCAGGAATCCCTGCCAGCGCGTCGCCCCTAATGATGACGCCGCATCTTCCAGATTGGTATCGATACCGTCGAGGCTGACAAAAATATTGAGCACCATGAACGGCAGCAGGAAATGCACCAGACCGAGGATCACAGTGGTTTCATTGTAGAGCATCTGGATCGGTTCATTGATGATCCCGACCCACATCAACGCGGAATTGAGCGCGCCGGAAACACCCAGAATATTGATCCAGCTCATCGTACGAATAATGTAACTGATCCAGAACGGCAGCATCAGCAGCACCAGAAGGACAACTTTGTTGCCTTTGGAGCGAGCGATGAAATAGGCAGCCGGATAGCCGAGAACTGCACAGGCGGCGGCGGTCACAGCAGCAATTTTCAAAGTGTTGAGCAGGATATCGCGATAAAAACGGTCGCTCAGCGCTTCTTGCCAGTTGTCGAGGAAAAAGCCCGGCGTATCAGCACCCGCAGCACTCTTGAGCCAGAACGAATAGACGACGATGAACATAAGCGGCACAATCAGCAGCAAGCCGATCGCCGTCAGTGCCGGCGTCAGCAGGATCCACGGCTGCCGCGCCTCGCGTTGTTCGATGCTCATGTTCCCAACGCTCCCCGGCGTTCTTTTGTTGGGGGCATGATGTTGGGTTAGGCTGCATTGATCAAATAGATAATTGATATTGCAATCATAGATGATATCAATAATGGAATGAGCAGCCTTACCCCGCCCGAACGTCTGGCCCGCGACCTCGACTGGAATCTTTTGCGCACATTCCTTGTGCTCGCCGATTCCCGCTCAGTCACCGAAGCTGCCGAACGTCTGAGCTTGAAGCAACCAACCGTTTCCAGCGCACTCAAACGGCTCGAAGAGAGACTTGGCAAGCGTCTGATCAATCGTAAGCCTGGACGATTTGAACTCACCGCCGCCGGGCGGCTGCTTTATGACGAAGCGATTGACATACATGGCGCCATTCTTCGTCTCGGCACAGCGATCAGAGATGTCGAAGACGAGGTCAGCGGCCATGTCCGCATCGTCATGGCGAGCCACGTCACCAGCCCTTTGTTCGATGAGACCCTGACCAAGTTCCATACAGATCATCCCCGCGCCACGCTGTCGATCGAGGCGATGGCAAGCCGTAGCGCCCTGACCGCCGTTGCAGCGCGCCGCGCCTCGCTTGCCATTTGCCTGGTGATGGACCGCAGTCCGCAACTGGAATACCGACGCCTTTTCCGTGAATATTTCGGCCTGTTCTGCGGCCCGACCCATCCGCTTTACGGCCGCGAAGGCGTGACGATTGCAGATCTCGCCGGCCATTCCTCCGTGAGCTTTGTAACCGACCAGATGGACGATGCGTTGCGGCCTGTTGCTGAAATGCGCGCCGAGGCGCAGCTCGATGCCCGCATTGTCGGAACGTCCCCCAACCTCGAAGAAGTGCGGCGCATGATCATGGCCGGCCTCGGCATCGGTCCACTGCCCTTGCATGTGGTGCGCGAAGACATTGAGCGGGGGCGGCTTTGGCGGCTGCCACCCTATGAGACGCCACCAGCCATCGACGTGCATGTCGTCTGGAACCCGCATGCCAAACCGAACCGCGCCGAAATCGCCATGCTTTCAGGTTTGACCGATCTGATCGCACGCACGCCGATGGATCACCGTATCTACAGCTGACTTTCCCGGTACACGCATCACTCCAGGTAAACCTATGGAAACTGACTTCAGAAAACTGCGGTCCGTTTCACACATTCTTTATTAGTAAACGATTATGAAGCTAGATCTAACGACCTGGAGAGAAGTATGTCCCGGCCCCTTCTATGTATGACATTCGTTCTTGCGATGACTGCAGCGGCGGTTTGCTTGGCGACCGTCTCACCCCTGCAGGCGGAAACACTTCGGATCGGTGGCACCGGTTCGGCAACGGTGTTGATGGAGCGGCTTGGTGCAGCATTCGAGGCCAAAGAGACAGACACGACGGTAGAAGTGATACCGGGTCTCGGCAGTTCCGGCGGCATTGCGGCCGTTCGGGACGATGTCCTTGATCTTGCCGTTTCCGCGCGCGCCCTGAAGCCGGCGGAGGAAGGGCTTACCGCAGTTGTTGCAGTCCGCACCCCTTATGGACTTGTCAGTTCCAACCTCAAGCCCGGCAATATTGTCAAAACGGATGTAGCGGCTTTTTATGCTGAGCCCACAGCGACATGGCCCGACGGAACACCGGTTCGTGTGATCCTTAGACCCAAAAGCGAGAGCGACACCGCCCTTCTGGGTGAGATGTTTCCTCAGATGACAGCTGCCATCGACAAGGTGAGAACACGCATCGATGTTCCCATCGCGGCAACAGATCAGAACAACCTCGATATGGCGGCAACCATCAATGGCTCGCTTGTGGGCACAAGCCTGACCCAGATGGTAACCGAAAACTATCAGTCGCGTTTATGGTTTGTCACCATAGACGGCGCCGAACCGACGCTGGAAAACCTCGAAAGCGGAGATTATCCCTACTTCAAGCCTTATCGTTTTGTGTTTGCCGATCAGTCCACACCGCTTGTGCAGCGTTTTATGGATTTCATTGCATCCAGCGACGGCGAAAGCCTTTTGCGCGAGGCAGGGAGCCTTCCGGCAGCACGGTGATCAACACACTCAAAACCACAGGAAAACGGGTGGCGTTGGCGATAGCGCTTGCAATCGCCATTGTACCGCCGTTGGCCTATGGTGTGGCTTCATACCAGCACCTGAACGGCAAGATCTCGTTCGTTGCCGATATGCAAGCTGCAAGGGTGTCCAAATACATCTACGCCCACGAAGCATTGTGGCAGTACCAGAAAGAACGGCTTACCGAGTTCGTTGAGCTCCACACTGCCAAATCAGCCGAAATCGAACAGAAGATATTCGATAGTGACGGAAAACTGGTGCTCACTGTCGGCGCGTTTGCCGGCATCCTGCAACTTCAAGAAAGTGCACCGATCCGCGTTGCCGGAAGGACCATCGGCAGCCTGGTTGTGGCCAACCCGATTGCCCAAAAGGCGCTGGAACTCCTTTTCTTCAGCATTTTCACCACTTTTCTGGGTGCTTTCGCCTATTTCGGCAGGGCAATCCCGATGCGCAGACTCGACCGCGCTGTCCGCCAGATAGAAAACGCGCGCGACGTGCTTGCCCGCCGCTCGGCTCAGCTAAATGAAGCCCAGCATCTGGGAAAAATCGGTGACTGGAGCTACAACTTCGGCGAGGCTGAGCTCTATTGGGCCGAGGAAATCTACAATCTTCTGTCCTACAAGCCGGGGGTCTTCCAGCCGAAACGCGACGCCGTGATGGATCTTTACATGGATGACGGTGCAAGCCGTTTGCTTGATGTCCAGGCCGAAGTGACCCGCTATGGCGTGGTCAGAAGCATTGATGTCCCGGTGCGACGCGGCGATGGAACCATTGGACATTTCGCTATTACGACCAAGCTGAGAACGGACAGCGATGGTCACAAAATCGGCATCTACGGTACAATTCAGGACGTAACCGACCGAAAAACAGCAGCCGAACAACTCGAAAAACTGGCATTTCACGATCCGCTTACCGGCCTTGCCAACCGGACCCTGTTTCACAGACGGATTGACGACGTTCTAGGGCGCGCTGTGCGGACAGGCGAAAATGGTGCGTTGTTGTTGCTCGACCTCGACCGCTTCAAGGATGTCAACGACACGCTCGGTCATGCCGTCGGCGATGCCCTGTTGGTCAAAGTCGCGCATCTGCTTGCGCGCACATTGGGGAATGCGCATTTTGTCGCCCGCCTCGGCGGTGACGAATTCGCGATCCTACTGGAAGGCGTGACCGGCCTGGAGGAATGCGAACGCATTGCCGCCGAAATCGTCACCGTTGTTTCCGGAATGACGGTGCTTGATCGCATCGAAGTGACCGTTGGCACCAGCATCGGCATTGCCCTCATTCCAAAGCATGGCACGACGTCGACAGATCTCCTGCGCAATGCTGACCTCGCCCTCTACCGGGCCAAAGAGGAAGGGCGCGGCCGCTACAAAATCTTCGAAATCGGTATGGATGAAGCTGTTCAGGAAAAAGTCGCATTAGCTCTCGAGCTTCGCAACGCATTGGCCGATGATGACGGTCTTTCCGTTCATTATCAGCCGCAGGTTGACCTTTTGACCAGCCGGGTGACTGGCTATGAGGCCCTGATCCGCTGGAACCACCCTGTACGCGGAAACATATCGCCTGCTTTGTTCATCCCCATTGCGGAAAGCTCGCATCTTATCTGCGATCTTGGCTACTGGATTCTCAGGCAGTCCGCGCTGCAGGCAAAAAAATGGCTGGATGCGGGAGCGCCGGCACCTGCGATTTCCGTCAATGTATCCGCTGCCCAGATCTGGAATTCGGATCTCGTGAGCGATGTCAGCAGTGTCCTTGCCGAGACAGGCTTGCCACCGGAATTGCTATGTCTGGAATTGACCGAGAGCTTGTTGGTTGACCAGAATGAAAGCCGGGTTCGGACTGTCCTGAGTTCCTTGAAGGAATTTGGTGTTTCACTGGCGCTGGACGACTTCGGTACCGGATACTCATCGCTGGGGTATCTGACGCAGCTTCCATTTGACAAATTGAAGATCGACCGCATTTTCATCGATGGCGCCCCGGATTCCACTCGCGCGACCGAACTGCTCAGAGGCATTATCGCGCTGGGGCGCGGGCTGGGCATGACGACAATCGCTGAAGGTGCCGAAACGCGACAGGAGATTGCGCTGCTGCAAGAACTCGGATGCGATCAGGTCCAGGGGTTCGTCTATGCCAAACCGGCACCGGCGAATGAGGCCCTCGCTTTTGCACTTCGGCTTGACGCCACGGCATTAGCCATGAAGGCGAAAGAGGAGCAGATGGCCATACCAGCCACGGGCTAAGCCTGGATAACCGGCACGGCCTCAATGACATCACCTTTGTCATCGGAATAGATTGCGCTGACGCAATGCCCATCGACTGTGGCCTGAAACGCACCGGGAATTCCGAAAGCTTTCAGGTTCCATCTGCGCTGCCGTGGCTGGGTGTTCCAGCATGGCTTATTAGTGTGCCTCAGTATTTCCTCTGATTCAAAATACCTGACGCAAAATAGCGCTCGCCGCCTCAAATGACTGCAACGCACAAAGCCCGCAGTCATTACGACATGCGGGCTTTGTGACTGCTGCTTTAGGCTGTGGCGGTCTGATTACACGTCATCTGCACGAAGAACGACAGGCCAGTTCAATCGACATATGCCTGCGGCCACCACCGCAAAGATCTGAATTTCTCGATCAGATCAACGCGCCATTTGCCTCCAGCACAGCACGCACCGCTTCCACGTCAGGGGCCGAGCCGTCTTTTGCGGTCAGCGCAGCAGCAACGCCTGCCGCCTCGCCGGTCGCAAAGGCTGTGCCCATGACCCTTGTCGAGCCATAGGCCTGCGGATCAGCCCCGATCACTCGGCCGGCATACCAGAGATTGTTCAGCCCTTGCGCCTGCAAGGCGGCCAGAGGCACATGGTAATAACCGGCGCCGCCAACATGTTCGTAGATTGGTTTGCCTGCTTCGGAGTGAAGCTCGATCGGCCAGGCGGCACGGGCAACACCATCCGGGTGCAGCCTGCCAGCGACCACGTCGGCATGCCGAACTTCGTAGCGTGCGGCGGGATGACGTGTTTCACGCACCCCGATCTGCGGCCCGGTCTGCGCCATCCATGCATTTTCAAATCCCGGCACTGTCTCACGCAGCACGTCGACCAGAAGCAGACCCATTTCACGCGCCGATTGTTCAGCCCTGGTAAAGCTTTGCCACGACAGGTCCGGCATGTCGCGATCGATGACCAGCCACCAGAAATCGGTGGATGCCGGGACGCGGGTATAAATCCCGCCATCCGTGCGATGAATCGGATAGGGGCTTCGGCTGTTGTAGAGTTCGACGGCGGCACGCATGCGGTCACGATCAATCTCGGTGCCGGGGGCCAGGCCGCCAATGCGCAGCGGCATCGTGTAAGCCTGCAAGCGACCTTCCCCGTCACCAAGCCGCATCGGCACCCCGGAGACCAAAGCCAGGTTGGCGTCACCGCTGGCATCAACGAAAGACCGCGCCGAAAGATTGAACCGTCCGTCCATTGCCGCGACTGTCACCCGTTCTATGGCATCACCCGTCCGCTCTGCCGCCGCGACCCGCGCGTGCAGCATGACATCAACACCATGCGCGGCGAGCAGCCTGTCCAGCGCGACCTTGAGCCGTTCTGGATCGAGCAATACGATCCAGTTGTGGGTCGTGGGCGAGTGATAGGGTGCACAGTCGACGCCCAGTTTGCGCATCTCCGCCAGCAACTGCTCTCCGGCGCCAGCAACAGCCTGCACCGGCGTGTCGCCCTGATGGTAAAAGCCGCAATAGGCCAACACCTGCGCATTGGTGGCAGCGCCGCCCAGAAAGCCGTACTTTTCCACCAGCGCCACGCGCGCTCCTGCTTGCGCGGCACCAATAGCAGCGCCCACACCACCAGCGCCGCCGCCGGCGATGACGACATCATAGCTGTTCTGTTTCTGCGGCATCAGTTTCTCCAGCTCAGGAAGGTCTTTTCCAGCCGCGTGATCAACCAGCTGACGATCAGTCCCAAGGCCGCCAGGATCGCCACCCCGGCAATCAGCTGGTCGGTCGCCATCAGGTTGCCGGCCAGCAGCACATAGGCGCCAATCCCGTATTCGGCGCCGATCATTTCAGCGGCAACCAGAAGGATGATCGAGATCGAAGCCGAAATACGCATCCCCGACAGGATTGCCGGAAGGGCGGCCGGAAGGACGATCTTGCGGACAATTTCCCAGTGCGACAGACCAAAGCTCTGGCCCATGCGGATCAATGTGCGATCGACGTTGTCAATGCCGCCATAGGTGGCGATGACTGTGGGAAAGAAACAGCCGAAGAGGATCGTCGCGACCTTTGAGCCTTCGCCAATTCCGAACCAGATGATGAAGAGCGGCAGCAAGGCGATCTTGGGGATCGTAAAGAACGCCGACACCAGCGGCCCCAGCCCTGCCCGGGCATAGGAGCTCAGCCCGATGGCTGTGCCCACGATCAGCCCGAGCATCGTGCCGGCCGAAAAGCCGATGATCAGCCGCTGCAGCGAGGCCGCCAGATGTTTCTGGAGATTGCCCGACTGAACCAGCTCCATGAACGCGACCCATGCCTCGCTGGGCGCAGGCAGCACCAGTTCCGAGATCACTCCGGTACGCGACCCGATTTCCCATACGACCAGCAGCACCACAAATACCGCCAGCCCTACATACCGCCGCGGTTCGGTGCGGAAGCCACCGCCACGGAAATGAACCGGCCGTTCATGGCGGTCAGCCGCAATTTCTGCGCCGCCCTTGTCACTGTGCAACGTCACGTCGGCCATGTCGGCCTCCCTGTTTCTTCGTATTCCGGGATCAATTATTCAGTCAGTTCCAGATCAGCGGTTTGGGCTTCTTCACGCATCATGTCCCAAAGGCTCTGCTGAATTTCCGCAATACGCGGATCGGACATGCGGCGTTCGGCCAGCGGAATATCGATATCCACCACCTCGCGGATCACACCGGGGCGGCGCGACAGCACCACCACCTTGTGTCCCAGCCGCACCGCTTCGGCCAGATTGTGCGTGATGTAGCAGGAGGTGAACTGCTCCCGCGTCCAAAGATCAATCAGATCGTCCATCAGCAATTCGCGCGTCTGGCTGTCGAGCGCCGACAGCGGTTCATCCATCAGCAGGACCGCGGGATTGACCGACAGCGCCCGGGCGATGGCGACGCGCTGTTTCATCCCGCCCGACAGCTGCTTGGGCACAGCGTGGCGAAAGTCCGACAATCGCGTACGCGCCAGAACATTGGCTATTCGTTCTTCTTTTTCGGCCTTCGACAGACCATGGCGTTCCAGCACCAGCGACACATTGTCCTCGACACTGCGCCAAGGCAGCAGTGCGAAGTCCTGGAAAACATAGGTCAAAGGGTTGAGGGAGCCGACGGGCGGCTCCCCCACTTGCAGAACCTGGCCTTGGGTGGGCTCTTCAAGCCCGCCGAGCAACCGCAACAGCGTAGACTTGCCGCAGCCGGAAGGGCCGATGACACAGACAATCTCGCCCTGCGGGATCGTCAAGTTGATGTCATGCAGCACTTCCAGATCGCCATACCAATGCGACAGCCCGTTTACTCTCAGGTCCATTACAGCGCCTCCGCTCAGTTGATTTCGACGAAACTGCTGTCGACCAACTGATCGATCGTGAGGTCGGAATCAACCAGTCCCGTGTCTTTGAACCACTTGACTTGCTTTTCCACGTCCGTCTTGTTCAGCGAAGCTCCTTCATTAAGGAACATGGCGCCATTCTGGATTGACGGCGCAGCCTTTTCATAGGGCCGGTCGTTATAGACGTATTTGTGCAGAATCTTGGTCAGCGCTTCTCTTTCAGCCGTGTCGGCGTTCGGGTCCAGCAGACCTGCGTTCATATCCGCGATGCCTTTGGAATAAGCGCGGATGAAACGCTTCACCATGTCCGGATTATTTTCGATGTTATCGACCGACGTGATCATGGTGGAGATCTGGTATTCAACGTAATCGTTGAGCTTGCCGATCTGCTTGGCCGCACCTGCACCGGCGAGCGCCTTGGCAATGTGCGGAACCATGATCATCGCATCAACCTGACCGGATTTGGTTGCAGCCACCATGGAGCCAACCTTCTGCAGCGGTACCATCTTGATGTCTTTCATGTCCCAGCCCTTGGCATCGGCGATACGGCTGGTCATGTAGTGGAAAGTAGACCCGGTCTGGGTCATGGCAATGGAATGACCGGGAAGATCGTCAATCGACTTCAGTCCCTCGTCATAGGCCTTGTTGGACGCCAGCACGATCATCCCGTCCACGCCCTTTTTTTCGTGCAGAACGCCGGCGACAACCCGCAGAGCGTTCTTTTCGGCAAGGTTCATCAGCCCGCCGGTCACACCGGTCACACCGAAATCCACATCGCCGCTGGCCGTGGCCACAGCGATAGGCTGCGCAGCCTGAAAGAATTCGAACGTGACGTTCAGGCCTTCATCCTTGAAATATCCTCGTTCGAACGCGACAAAACCAGCGCCATGGCTGGTAAAGCGCAAGGCGCCCAGCACCACATCATCTTCGGCAGCCGCCGTCGTGATCATTCCCAGGCTCATAGAACCCACGGTCAAGGCCGACAGGCCGGCCAGCCAGAGGCGGCGCGAAATCTTGGTCATCGTCATGTATCCTCCCTTAGCCCCGCACGAACGGGGTCATACTCTGGACGCAACGCACTCTGGGCGCCACGCTGGCCAAATTCTGCACCACTTCGACAGCCGATGAAAGAGCTTCCTTGCGTGAAAGCCATAGCCTGTGGCTATAATATAGGCATAGTGATCCCGTCGCTGTGACCTACCCTGCAGGTCCCCTGCCATCTTCAAGGAGTCTGTATTTGCTGTCGTTTCGTCAACTTGAAGTCTTTCGCGCGGTGATGGTCAATGGCTCCGTGAGCGCAGCCGCCACTCAATTGGGCATCGCACAGCCCACCGTGACCAACACGATTCGTCGTCTCGAGGACGTCCTCGACACCACGCTTTTCGACCGCTCCGGCGCGCGGCTGAAACCGACTGCCGTCGCCCACCAGGTCTACGAGTCGTTCGCTCCCGCCATGTCTGCCTTCGAGCGGCTTTCGGATACGGTGATGGAAGTGGTGCGCGGCCAGCACTCCACCTTCCGCATGGGTGTGTCGCCCTCGGTCAGCCAGGCCTTGGCCCCGCGTAGTCTGGCGTTATTTTCGAAACGACTGCCTGGCACCAAACTGCGGATGGACACGCTGTCGATGTCGCAAATTCGCGACTACCTCTGGCTTACTGAGGGAAATTGCGCGATCACGATTTTCCCGATTGAGCAGCCTGGCATCACCTCGTTCCAGGTGTCATCAGTCGGAATGGTCTGCGTGGTGCCGGATGATCACCGACTTGCCACACAGGCAACCGTCTCGATTCATGACATCGCCGATGAGCCGCTGATTTTCTTTCATCCCAACACACCGCACGGGAAACTGGTGAGGCAAATCTTTCAAGACGCGGGGCTTCAGCCCAACATCTCGATCGAGACACGTTTTACCGAAACCGCACCGCAATTGATGCGCGAAGGCTTTGGCATCGCTCTGCAGGACGCACTGACCAGCTTGAGCGTGCGAAGCCCCGGATTGAAGGTGCTGCCGTTGTCGGAGACGCCACGCCAGCCTGTGCTGTTTCATTGCCTTACCGACAATGACACTGATGCAGTCATCCTGACCGCGCTCGATTGCGTGCGGGAGGCGATCGCCGAACTCGGCTTCCCCGACGAGTTCGAACCAATTGAGCGCAAGGGTTAGCATAGCGCAGGGCTATGAATTTCCATAGTCTTCTGTCTGGATTCGGACCTTCCATCGCTTCAAGGTATCGGCATGAAAATGACTTCTTCCCAAACCGCCGCCCTCACCTTCGCCGCAGTCGAAGGTCTTCCCTATGCTTTCTGGCGCGCCCCGGACGCCCCGGGATTTAGTGTGCTTGTCTCAACCTCCCAGCCCGAGATGGCATCGGTGTTTGATGGCAATGACGTCCCCGGTTTCGTCGCCGCCCCGTTCAGCAGCGAAGACGGCAATCAGGCGTGGCGGCTTACGGCCGATGTGCTGATCACGCCGCAGGGCACGCAGTATCTGGACGGCGCACGACTGGTCGATAATCCAGTTACCGAGATGCAAGCCCGCATCGCTGCAGGTTTGCCGCGGCAGTCCTTGCAGGCGCCGGCGGCACAGGGCGCGGCTCCGCAAGCCACCGACCGCACAGCCTATGAGGACCGCGTCCGGCGCGCGGTCGCACAGATCAACGCGGGGTACTGCGAAAAGATCGTCCTGTCGCGGATCGTGCCGCAGCCACTACCGGATGACTACGATCTGATTGATCTCGCCGAGCGGCTGGACCAGGCCCACCCCCATGCTTTCATCTGTGTCCTTAATGCCAAGCCGACCGGCACATGGCTGATTGCAACGCCAGAGATCCTGATGGCCGTGAACGGCGAAGAGATCCGCACCATGGCGCTCGCCGGAACCCAGTGGCCGCCCCAAGGAACTCAACTGTCAGATGTCGAGTGGACCGACAAGATCGTTCTGGAGCAGGCTCTTGTTGCCGATTTCATTCGCGCAGCCTTCGCTGCCGAAGGAGTTGTTTCGCTCGCGGAAACCGCACCCGCCACCGTACAGGCCGCGAACCTTTGCCATCTGCGCTCGGACTTCCGCGCGCCGACAGTCCCTTCTGAAGCGCTCGCCGGACTCTTGCGCCGACTGCACCCCACATCAGCCGTTTGCGGCACACCGCGCCCCGAAGCGCGCGATTTCATTCTGGCGGAAGAAGGTGACACGCGCGGCCTTTATGCCGGGTATTTCGGACCGGCAGGACTCGAGGGACGCACCGACCTTTATGTCAATCTGCGCTCTGCCCGCCTTGCTGGACATGACATCTTCCTGCACGTGGGCGGCGGGATTGTCGGCGCCTCCGATCCAGCGCTCGAATGGGAAGAAACAGTGGCAAAAACCCGCACCATCGCATGCGTCCTGTGACAAAGGCAGGCTCACGCACCTCGTCGTCGGAGATTACCGCCTCGACACGTCTTTTTCCCATCATAGGTGCGCCGGTAGCGGGCGTTTTCTCTCCACCGGCCTTCAATGCCTGGTTCAAGGCGCAAAACCTTGATTATCGTATGGTCGCACTGGAGATCCCGCCCGACGGGCTGATGGTGTTTCTGGATCTGCTGCGCCACAGTCCCAGCCTGATCGGCTGTTCGGTGACCTACCCTCACAAGCAGGTAGCGTTCGATTCCGTGGATCGTAAAACCGACCGCGCCGCACGATTGGGGGCACTCAACACCATCCGCCGCGAAGCCGACGGCAGCCTGACGGGCGACGCCACCGACGGCGCGGCGATGTGCACGGCCATTGCGTCTGCCGGCGGATGCATCGCCGGGGCCACCGCGCGCATTCTCGGTGGCGGTGGTGGTGCCGGGCAAGCAATCGCCGATGCGCTGTGTATGGCCGGTATCGCGCAAATCATACTTGAAGACCTGGACACCGAGCGTCAGGCACAGGTCGTGAAAACCTGTCGCAGCCATTGGCCGAATGTCGAGATCATGCCTGCCGGCACTCCGGCGGATATTTTGATCAACGCCACGATCTTGGGCAAAAACGTCTCCGACCTCCGTCCGTTTACGGCTGAAGAGATTGGCGCAGCAAAGATTGTCTGCGACGTGGTCACCCGCAACGGCACCACCGCACTCATCGCAGAAGCGGCCCGACAGGGTAAGATCACCGTCACCGGCGCCGACATGGGTGCGGGCCAACTTCCCTCACAGCTTGCATTCCTGGGTCTCTGGCCATAACCGGCGCCAGCTCTGGCTCGTAATCACAACCACAAGAATTCGTAACTCACATCGACGCCAGGGACCTGGTGAAGAACTTCGACATTACGAAATGACATCGGAAAACCGCTAAACGAACGATCTCTGATCGGCGTCCGAAAAAGAGGTCAAATGGCGAAGTTCCGGAGAACAACTGTTCCCGGGGGGAAAACAAACGCCAGTGGGGAAGATGGCCTTGCCTCAGGCAACCACACCGAGAGCCGCTCATCTTTAAATGGAAGCAGTTTGATGGAATGGATTTTTCACGTCAGCTAGGAAAACACCGCAGCCACGATGCAGCGCCTCGTGCGAGGATTTTGACGACGCTGGCGTGGATAAGGCATCCAAGCGAGGCAGTTGGGATGCTCCGGTGACGCTGCGTCAGGCCGAGAGGCCATCGCGTGAGCTTGTTCTTTCGCGCTCTGGGCTGCGTCGCACACGATTAACGGCGCTCGCGCCGCGTCACCGCACGCTCCTTGCCAGATCACGAAATCCCGGCGCTCACACGATTCCATTTCAAGATGAACGGCTCTAATGTACCGAGCCGCTCGGCGCCGGAAGACCGTCGATAACGACATTGACGCAGGCTACCTTGCCCGATGCCACTGCACGGCTCAGCGCGGCGTCGAGATCGGCAAGCGCCGTGACATATTCACCATGCCCGCCAAGTGCAGCCACCGCCTGATCGTAGCGGGCGTCGCTCAATTGGCAGCCAATCAGCCGGTCCTTGCCATATTCACGCAGCTGAATTTGATGCTCAGCATTCCAGCAGGCATCATTGCCGATGACTGCTACAAACGGCAGGTTCTCGCGCGCTGCAGTCTCGAATTCGGCGAAATGGAACCCGGCAGTGCCGTCGCCCATCAACGCCAACACTGTCGCGGTGGGACGCGCCGCACGGGCAGCCAGCGCATAGCAGAGCCCGCCGCCAATCGCTCCGGACGGACCATTGATGATCCGTTCTTCTGCACTTGCGCAAGCCTGCGCCCATTGACCGAACTCGCCGCCATCGCAAACAAGCACGACGTCTCCGGCGTCCTGGATCTGCCGTTGCACGGCGGTGACCAATTGCGCCGAAGTGATTTTGCCATCTTCACCGGTGGCGTCGACATCGAAATTGCGGGCCGCAATCAAAGTTGCCACCTGTTTGCACCACACGGCGCGAGCGCCTGCGCCTGCGCCTAGGCCCGCATCCATCAACTGGCCGGCAGCATCAAGCGGACATGCTTCGATTTCCAGCAACAAACGACCAGTGAGATTGAGGCGCGCACGCTCCAGTTCACTGGCTTCGCTGTCGATGACAATCCAGCGGCAATTTGCTCCACAGACAGCTGTCGCGCCAAAACCGAGGGTGAAGTTGACAGGCTTGCCAAGCGAGACCACCAGATCCGCCTGTTTCAGAGCCTTGGCGAAATCGCCCAAAGAAGGGTCCTTGAGCCCCCGAGGGCTTTCCATGGCCACGACCGGGGCATCAAGCGCGCCGTGCAGGGCTGCGAGCACAGAACCCTGACGGGTGGCGTTCATCGCCGGACCGCACAGCACCAGCGGCGTTTTGGCCGACGCAAGCGCTTCCAGCACTTGCGACAGGTCGCCTCTGCGCATGGTGCTATGCTCCCGCACCAATGCCTGTGCGTCGGGAAGCGCCGTGCCGCTGGCGTCGGCCTCGACCACATCGAATGGCAAAGCCAGATGCACCGGCCCGGGCCGTCCCGAAAGCGCGGTGCGAACGGCGCGGGCGGCGGCATCCCCAATGGTCACGGCAGACTCGACGCGCAACGACATTTTGGTCAGAGGCGTGGTCATGGCAACCTGGTCAAATTCCTGAAATGCGCCCCTCCCGTCCTGACTGCGAGGCGAGTCGCCAGTCAGCAACAACACCGGGCTTTCCGATTGCCGCGTCGAATAGAGCGGGCCCATGGCGTTGGCTGCACCAGGTGCCGCCGTCACAAGGCAAACACCAATCTCACCAGTCAGTTGCGCCCAGGCATCGGCCATAAACACAGCCGCGCCCTCGTGACGGGTGTGTATGATCTCGATGCCCGCATCGAGACAGGCATCATAAACCGGCATGATCTGGTTGCCTGAAAGCGAAAAAATTTTGGTCACGCCAGCCAAAGCCAAAGTCTGCACAAGAAGATCGGCACCGCGCATTGATCAAGTCCTTCCGATTGCCACCCCATCGGGAGTGGATAATTTCATCCTATGTGATTGCGAGCTGCACCGGATATCAAACCGGCGGCGTCATGCTTGACTGATCGCAAGAAGGGGTTTTTCACCCCTTGCGCGTTGCATTGAGACCGGCCCGAACGATGGCAAAAACGGTGATGGCGGTCAGTGTCCAGAAGAACCATGTAATCGGCCCACGAAACAGGATCACCGGGGAACTGCCCGACATCAGCATCGCCTGGCGGAAATTGTCCTCCAGAAGCGGCCCGAGAATGAAGGCGATCAGGAATGGTGCCGCCGGGATTCTGTAGCGCAGCATCAAGAACCCGAGCCAGCCCATGACAAACATGACGCCGACATCGAAGATCGAGTTGTTGACCGCGAAGACACCGTAGATGCACAGGATCAGCACCGCCGGAAACAGCACACCACGCGGAATATCCGCGACATATTTGAAGCCACGGATAGCCACCGAACCAATGAAGAACAGGAACACAGAGCTGACGATAAGGCCGATGAACAGTGCATAAATGATGTCGGCGTTAAGAACGAACATCATCGGTCCGGGTTGCAGTCCATGGATCATGAACGCGCCAATAATGATTGCGGTAATGACATCGCCAGGAACCCCGAGCGCCAGCAGTGGGATCAGCGTGGCTCCGGCAACACCATTGTTACCGGCTTCGGCGGCGGCAACTCCTTCGAGTTCACCCTTGCCAAAATTTTCCTTGTTGGGCGAAGTACGGCGCGCCTCCGAGTAAGACAGAAATGCCGAGGGCGCGGCGCCGATGCCCGGGATAGCACCCAGAAACACGCCAATGAAGCTGCCGCGGACAATGGACTTGAAGCAGCGCCGGTAGTCGGCGAACGTCACATAGCTTTTGACCGTCGAGCGTCTCTGTCCGTCAAATGCCGTTGGGTTCCACACCATCGAGATGATCTCGGGAATGGCGAACAGACCGATAAGAACAGCAATGAAATTGAGCCCGCCCATCAGATTTGCATCACCAAAAGTGAAGCGATTGGTGCCATAGATGAGGTCAAGGCCAACAGTTGCGAGCAGCAGCCCGAGCATCGCCGAAAGTGCTCCCCGCAACAGGCTTTCACCCGAGACACCGGCGATGATGGTCAGCGAAAACAGCATCAACGTGAAGAATTCTGGCGGTCCGAAATTCAGCGCGAAAGAAGCCAGAAAACCGGCAAACAGGATCAGCGACAGATTGGAGATCAGATCCGCCGTGCACGACGCCCACAGCGCCATGCCCAATGCCTTGCCGGCTTGCCCCATTTCGGCCAGCGGATAGCCGTCGAGCACCGTTGCCGAGGATGCCGGAGTGCCGGGCGTCTTGATCAGTATGGCCGGAATCGAGCCGCCAAAAATGCCGCCCTTGTATACCCCGAGCAACAACAGGATGCCTGTGATCGGCTGCATGGCGAAAGTGAAGGGCAATGTCAGTGCCACCGCCATGGTGGCTGACATGCCGGGAATGGCGCCGGCAACAACGCCGACGGCAACACCCAGACCGAGCGCAAGAAAGCTCTCGACATTTGCGACCAGAGACAGGCCCATCATAAGATTGTCGATCAGACTCACGGAAGCCTCACGAAATCGCCTTGCGGAATCGCCACACCAGCGACATGAGCGAAGAATGCGTAGAGAAGGAGTGGTATCAGCACAGCGCTTGCAAGAGCGGCTTTCGGGTGGCTGGTACGGATCAGAAAAGCGGTGGCGGCGAAGACCAACATCGAGGTCCAGACCATGCCGATGCGCGGCATAGCCAGCATGCTCAACCCCATAATCAACGCGATCGATGCAAGACGGGCCCATGCAGCGCGTCGGTCATCAACATCTGAAACCTCAGGCTCGGCCGACTTCGGTTGCCAAAACGACGTCAGGATCATGCCGAGACCAACAATCCCGGTGAGGCCGGAAAGTATCAGGGGCCAGAACAACGGTGACAGGATGATTTTCGGAACATTGCTGGGGGACGAAACCCAGCTCGGAATGGCGAACAGTATCAGAAAAGCGGAAACGACAATGGATCCGATGCCCAGTTGAAGTTGGATGGTTCGGTCGTACACCTTTGACTCCTCGTTTGAAGAGAATGCGCCGGACCCAGATCCGGTCCGGCGCATTCTGGCAAATCGCCACGGGGTGAAATCAACCCTCGATGCGCATTCCCAGTTCATCCACCAGTGCCCGGAAGGTGTTGTATTGGCCATCGATGAACGCCTTGCCGTCCTGGGGGCTCATCAGTTTGATAACGGACCCGGCTTTCTTCATGACAGCAAGGAATTTCTCGTCCGTGACTGCTTCAGCCATCCACCCACTCCATTTTGCCGCAACATCGTCTGGTAACGAAGCCGGACCTGCGATGCCGGTCCAGCCGACGAGCTGCTCCAGCGCCGGCTTGCCCAGCGAAGCGGCGGTGGGCGCATCAAACCCGTCAAGCGGTTCCGGCGTTGTCACCAGAATTGGCTTCAGCTGGCCATTGCTGACAAAATTGGATAACGCGGATGAGTTGGTGCAAATGAAGGTCACTGTACCGTTGAGCACGGCGGTGGCCGCCGCGCCGCCGCCCTTTTGCGGGATATGAACCGTATCCTTGAGCGGATTTTCGACGCCGAATTCCTTCAGCACCATTACCGCTGCCAGTTGCAGCAACGACCCCACGCCAGACGACGAGTAGGAAACCCCACCTTCCTTGACCTTGGCGATCAGTTCATCCATCGAGTTGATGCCTGAATCCGGGGTGACGGCGCACACTACCGGATTGATCTCGTAGACAGTGACGAACCGGAAATCATCCAGCGTATAGGGCAGCGTAGCCTTCATCGCCGGATTGACAGAGTGCGAGCCGACGCGGGCAAACAGCATGGTGTAACCGTCGCCCTTGGCATTCTGCACGGCGACCGAACCGGTGGCCCCGCCGGCGCCGGTGACATTCGACATCACCAACGGTTTGCCTACCGCAGCCGTTAGCGCTTCGGCGATCGAACGAGCCGAAATGTCGGTCGCGCCGCCGGCGCCATACGGAATAATCATATTGATGGGGCGCTCCGGATATTCAGCCAGCGCCGCAGATGCTGTCATTCCAAGCGTGAGAACACACGCCATTCCGAGTTTCGTCAAATTCATAACTTCCTCCCAGTTGTATGAATCGCCAATCATCCGGACACCTATTTCCTCTGTCCGAACGTGTAAGCCATTGCCAAAACCTTATTGGTAAGCCACATTTGTAGAAAGTCACAAATCATTACAAGTTACGTAAGATTTACTTACGAAAATAACGAGACTTCCAATGACAATACGATTGCTGAGAACTCTGGTCGCAGTGGCCGAACACGGCACTTTCAGCGCTGCGGCAGACAAGGTGTTTGTCACCCACGCAGCGGTCAGTCAGCAGATGAAAGCGCTGGAGGAAGACTGGCAGATTGCTATCTTTGATCGCACCAAACGCACACCGGAACTGACATCCATCGGCCGCAGTCTCGTGGAAAAGGCCCGCGAAGTGATCAAGGCCTACGACAATCTGGTGCCATCAGTGCTGGGCGATGACGGTCTGAGCGGAGACCTCAGGCTGGGGGCTGTACCGACCACCCTCGCAGGATTGACGCCAATGACCATTTCGCTGCTCAAGTCTGCCTTTCCTGATCTGCATGTCGCCGTGCAGCCGGGCCTGACAAACAGCTTGCTGCACCAGATCGAACGTGGCCACCTCGATGTTGCCATCATCTCCCGGCCGAAGCTCATTCCGCGCGGGCTTAACTGGGCGCACATCGCCACCGAACCACTGCAATTACTGGCCTCGCTTGAAACCGAAAGCGACGACCCGGTCTACCTGCTGAAAAGCAACCCGTTCATTCGCTTCACCCGCGATGCAGTTGTCGGCAGCCTGATCGAAGGTTGGTTGCAAGACCAGAAGATTGACGTCCACGACAGCATGGAACTGGAGAGTCTGGAAGCAATCTCGACTATGGTTCTGTGTAATCTCGGCGTTTCAATCGTGCCAAGGCGCTGCTTTAAGGCCGTCAGCCCACTGCCCTTGAAGCGGCTGGATTTGACCCCGAACGCGCCAGTCCGTCATCTCGGACTGGTCAGCCGTTCGGACTACGCCAAGGCGCGTGTGATCCAGGAAGTCCAGGGCAAATTTCTCGAAGCCGTCAACATCGGCAGATTTCCACCCCAGACATTCGGGACACCCATCCAAAGTGACAATTGAATTCATAGCCATACTGGCTGCCGGTGCCGCGCTCGGCGGTTTCGTCAATGGCCTGGCGGGTTTTGGTACAGCCCTGTTCGCTCTCGGGTTCTGGCTGCAGATCCTGCCGCCGCTGGAAGCGGTATCCCTGATCGCTATCATGTCGGTGGTCAGTGGCCTGCAAGGTGTCTGGGTCGTACGCCAGTCAGTTCTCGCCCGGCCGGCGAGACTGGCGCGGTTTGTGATCCCGGCGCTGTTCGGTATCCCCGTCGGTATCGCGGCACTGTCCTATTTTCCACCATTGGTGATCAAGCTGGTGATTGCGGCAATGATGATCCTCTACGGCGGATTCTTCTCGCTGCGCAGCGCCCTGCCCCGGTTCGAGCGGCCGACGCCGGTCGCCGACAGCGTCGTAGGCTTTCTCGGTGGCATTTTCGGCGGCGCAGCCTCGCTGTCCGGCGCTTTGCCGACCATGTGGTGCTCGATGCGGCCGTGGCCAAAGGCCGAAATCCGCGCAGTTCTGCAGCCTTTCAACGTCATCGTGCTGGGACTCACGGCTGTGGGTTTCGCAATCAAGGGCGTCTATGATTTCGACACCCTGAAGCTCATCGCGGTGACGCTGCCGGTAACGCTGACCTTCGCCCAGATCGGCATCATCACCTTCAAACGGTTTAACGACGACCAGTTCCGCCGCCTCATCATCGCGCTGATGTTCATCTCCGGTGCGGTTCTGCTTGCTCGGGAGATTTTCTGGTGACCGGCCTTCTCATCACCCGCATTGACGTATCTGCCTACCGCGTGCCCATCACTAACCCGGTGATGACCTCATTCGGCGCCATGACCAACCGACCGTCGGTGTTCGTGCGGCTCACAGATCAGGATGGCGCATTCGGCTGGGGCGAGATTTTCGCCAACTGGCCGGCGGCCGGCGCCGAACACCGCGCGCGGTTGCTGATGGAAGACATGGCCGATCTGGTGATTGGATTTAGCACCGGCAAAGCCTCCGGCCTGTTCCACCATCTGATGGCCCGAACCCATATCCGCGCACTACAATGCGGCGAATGGGGGCCCTTCGCACAGGTGATCGCCGGGCTCGACACCGCCATGCACGATCTCTTTGCCCGCCGTGCTGGTGTATCGATGGCCCGCCATCTCAATCCGGAAGCCGCAACAACGGTACCAGCCTATGCCAGTGGCATTCACATCGCCGCCGCCAGCACGATGGTGCCGAAGGTGCGCGATCTGGGCTATCAGGCAATGAAGGTGAAGATCGGCTTCGATGCCGAAACCGATCTCACCCTTTTGCGAGACCTCTGCGCCGACCGGCGCGATGGCGAACGGCTGTTCACTGATGCAAACCAAGCCTGGAATCTCACCCAAGTGCTGGCCTTTGTCGACCAGACCAATGAACTTGGCCTCGGCTGGCTGGAAGAGCCAATCCGCGCAGACATGCCAGCGGAGCAATGGACGGAACTGGCCAAGGCCAGCAAGACACCGCTGGCGGCGGGTGAGAACATCACCGGATTTGATGATTTCGATGCGGCAATCAGATCGGACAATTTCGGCTTCATCCAGCCGGACGTCGCCAAATGGGGCGGCGTCACTGGCTGTTACCGGATCGGTCGAGCGATTATCGCTGGCGACCGCACATATTGCCCGCATTTCCTCGGCGGCGGCATCGGGCTGCTCGCCTCAGGCCATCTATTGGCGGCAGTCGGCGGTAAAGGGCTGCTGGAGGTCGATGTCAACGCCAATCCGCTGCGAGACGCGTTCTTTCCGGACGGCATGTGCAAATCAGGCATTTTCCCGGTCACGAATGCACCGGGACTGGGCTTCGAGCAACTGCCGGAAAGCTTGGCGCAGTACCGGACGCTGGATTTGTCCCGCAGCTAGGCTTGTGGGCTCACTTAACCTCAAAAAACGGCGCCGGCACCAGGATCTTGTTTTCCACATGAGTGACAAGCGGCCGCATCTTGGCCGCGTAGCTCTGCCACTCGGGGGCGGCCTGCAACTGCTTGCGGCGCGCATAGCGGTCGTCGAGGCTATTATAGCCCCACATGTGGACGATCTGGTTGAGCGGGCCGATATCGGTGAAATAGTAGCCAACCATCTTCCCAAGAATGCGGACCTGCACCTCCATCCCCTCTTCCTCGTAGAGCTTGAGGAACACCGGCACCTGCCCGGCCTTCAGCGTGTAGATCCGCTCGTCGACGAATTTGCTCACGCGGCAACTCCTTCCGTATTCCTCAGCTCATGTAAAGTTTGATCGCGGTGAGCGCGAAGACGGCGAGAATGCCGGTGAGCGCGCAGATCAGCACAATGGCGCTGCCGCCGACATCTCCGAGTTTTCTCAGCGACGTCTTCATGCCAAGCGCGGCAATCGCCACCACCAGGCACCAGCGCGAAAATGAAAGCAGCCCGTCCTTGACCGGAACAGGGATGAAATCATAAGAGCCCGCAATCACCAGCGCCGCAAAGCCGAGAACAAAGAACGGGATCGGCAGCGGGCGCCTGGCGCCAGGCTCACGCGAGCCAGAAAATACCAGCGACATCACGACAACAATCGGTACCAGCAGCGCAACGCGCAGGAGCTTGACGAAGGTGGCAGTTTCACCGGCCAGTTCTGAGACCGAATAACCGGCCCCGACAACTTGCGCGACATCGTGGATGGTGGCGCCGAAGAAGACGCCGGTAGCGACTTCCGACAGATGCAAGGCATCGGCAATCAACGGATAGAGGATCATCGCCAGCGTGCTGAGTGCCGTCACCCCGATAACGGTAAATATAGTGTCGCGTTCCAGCGTTTCGCTCTTCGGCAGCACCGAGGAGATGGCCAGCGCCGCTGAGGCGCCGCAAATCGCGACCGCCCCGCCGATCAGCAGGCCAAATCGCGAACCGCGGCCGAGAAAACGGCTGAGAACCAGGCCCATGGTGATAGTCAGCACCACGCCGAACAACGTTATCAGCAGCACTTCCGAGCCAGTGGACGCGATCTGCTGCACGGTTATGCCAAGCCCGAGAAGCGCCACGCCGAAACGCAACAGAACCTTGGAGGAAAACTCGATGCCAGCGACGCAGGTGCCACCATCCTCGACCAGGAAGTTGAAGGCCATGCCGATGAGCAGCGCCATCAGCATTACCGGGGCACCATAGTGTTCAGAAATGAATTTCGCAGCAAAGGCGACGGTCAGGGAGGTCAGCACGCCGGGAAACAGCGCGCGGGCCTTTTGAACATAGGGCAGTTCGGCGATTTGGTTCATTTTTTCATTTCACGTTCGCAGACAGAATCGACGGCGGGCGCCGTGCGCGTCCGGGCTCGCCATCAGTCGGGTTTTGCGATTTGGGTTCAGGCGTGGCCCACGAAGACCTCGACCCTCTGCGCCGCATTATTGGCGAAGCCGGAGACATCCCAGGGCGGATCGAGAGGCTGCACATTTCCGTCTGCGTCTGTCGCGCGGCAGCGCAGAACATGGGCGCCGGGCGCCGCCTCCCAATTGCAGGTCCACTGTGTCCAGGCGTAACGGGAAACCCGGCGCTCCAGCAGGGCTTCGCGCCATGCACCATCAAGTTCGACCTCAACCTTGCTGATCGGCACGCCGCCACCCGACCAGGCGCGGCCTGTGAGCGTCACCAGTCCGGGATTGAGATAGCGTTTACGCGAACTCCAGTCCGGCACGCCCGGTGGCACCATCAGGGATTTCACCCGCATGGTCGTCACCGGCCGGCCGGGATCGGAATCGTCTTCGCGAAACCGGTAGGTGCGCAGCTGCTGAAAACCGTCGAAAGGTCTTGTCAGCGCCTCGATCCGGCCCAACCACTTGACGCTGGCCATGCCGTACCAACCCGGCACGATGATCCGGAGCGGCGCGCCATGTTGCGGCAGCAGTGGCAGACCATTCATGGAATGGACCAGCACGACATCAAGTTCGCCGATCTGCTCCAGCGTCAGCGACCGGCCAAAGAAATGAGGGACACCCTTGTCATAGCCGTAATCGCTGCCAAAGAAGGCAATCTCGACAGCATCGCCGCGCGGACAAGCTCGCTCGATCAGCGGCTTGAGCGGCGTACCGGTCCATTCCGATGTTCCAACCGCCTCATACATCCACGGCATCGAGTGCGAGCGTGGCGACAGCCCTGCCCGTCCGTTGCCTGCGCATTCCAGTGTCACCGGCAGGGTCACTTGCGGCTCCGCCCTGATTTCGTCGAGCGTCAGCTGAAATGGTGTTTCAAAAGCGCCTTCAAACCGCAGCCTGTGGCTATTGGGATCAATGAGTGGAACATCGAAGTGGTTGAGCAAATAGTGCAGCCCCGTCGGAGTCACATCCAGCGCCAGCGTTTCCAGGAGAATGCCGGAATTGCGATTTGCAAGCCCCACCTCGGACTGGCTGTAAACTCCGTCCTGTGTGACTATTCGCCCGCTGTAGCCCGCAAAAGGGTTCTCTTCCGTTGTCATGGCCTAACCTATCATTTCATCGCTGCGGTCATCGGTCTCGCCGAAGCGCTTGAGCACCGCAGGAACCGTGCCCTCATAGACCTTGGCGAGATTGGCGGAGATCTTGGCGTTTTCGCGTTCGAACAACGAATTGCCCGCCAGATCACTCTCAACGATGAACGGTCCCATATTGTCGGCTTCAAGCACCCACATGGCCTGGGCCAGACCCAGTTCCTTGTTCCAGTGCACCGTCTTGACCCGTTTGACGCCGCGACCAAGCAGCGCGCCAGTGCCGTAGCCGACCGTAGTCAGGTAGACGGCGCCATTTGGAACGAAATGCTCCTTGTAGTCCTTTGCGCTCATGCCACCCTTGCCAATAATCAGCTTTGCGCCAGACTTGGCCATCCACTCGCCGATCCATTTGGAGAAGCGGAACGAGGCCGTGGCGGTAACCGCGCCCAAGCGGAACGTGCCATCCTCGTTGATGGCGGCGGCAGGCGAGCAATGGAAATTGGTCGCGCTCTCCGAGGGAAGTTCCATCGGGATGTTGGCCTTGTCCTCAAGCGCCCGCTTGTAGACACCCTCGCGCGCCGTATAGATCAGCCCATCGAGATAGACCACATCACCCAGTTGCAGTTCCGCTAGCGCTTCCGGCGTCGGCGTGGTGCTCAGGCGGATTTTTCGTGGTTTTGAGGCATTTCCCATTCCACTGTCTCCCGGCGTTGATAATCGGTGAACCAGTCCGGATCGGTGCGGTATTCCACCCGACCATCGGCAAAGACTCGCGCCACGGCGCGGCGCGAGGAGAGGCAGAAAGCATGCACGGACATCTGCATGCCACCGGTATGGCAGTAGCCGACCTCGATATTGGCATCGATGACCATCGATTTGCCGACAAAACCCATCGCGCCCATGCCGATCGAGTTACCCAGTTCCTTGAGTTCCAGCTCCAGCTCAGCAATGCGTGGATCGGAATTTCGCGAGCCGACGACCCGCAGACAGGCAGCGCGTTTGCCGAGCACCATGCAGGTGTCCTTGCAGCCGCCCAGTCCGATACCGATGATGGCCGGCTGGCAAGCCAGCCCACGCTTGCCGAAGGCGACCAGGCAATCAAGATAGAAACGCTTGATGCCCTGAATCCCGTCGGAGGGAAACAGCATGCGGTAATCTGTGCCAAACAGCCCGCCCTTGTGCACGGTGATCAGGTCGATCCACTCGCCGCCAGGCTCATAACCATATTCGATTTCAGGTGCGCCGATGCCAACATTGTTGTCATGGTCAGTGCGCCATAGCGGATGCACGCGGTTCGGCCTTAGCGGCACACCATTGGTGGCGCTGGCCGTGGCGCGCCGCAACGCCGCCTCAAGCGCGATCGGACCACCCTCGATCTGGGTCTCATTACCCATCTTGACGTACCAGCGCGGGGTTCCGGTGTCCCCGCACATCGCGCGACGGTCTTCCTTCGCTGCCTTGTAGTTTTCCAGCATCGCCTCAAGCACGAAGGACGACAGATCGCCGTCCTCGACATCGGCAGCAGCCTGCAGACCATCTAGATAATCTTGCGGAATTTCGATTGCTGCCTTGTCCATCAAGGTCTCGGCCGTCTCTTGAATGATGTCTATGGGGATCATCAGTTCGCCTCCACCAGGGTTTCGGATTCGCTTGTCGGCAGGATTGTCTCACCCGGCCGGACAATGGTGAATTGCACCGGCTCACGACTGACATCGATCTCTTCACCAGACTGCCGAGCCACGGTGAAATAGGAACTGTCAAGATCCCCTTGCTCCGGGAAATCCTCGCGGTAATGGGCGCCGCGAGAGTTTTCCCGTTCTATGCCGGCTTTGGCGATGACATCAGACACATCGCAAAGCGAGCGCACATTGAGCCAATCATGCCAGGTCAGGTTGAAAGCCAGATTGTCAGAGGCGACGCCAGCTTGCATCAACTCATTCGAAATGTCTGTAACACGATCAATGCCGCGTTCCATGCCGCGCCGGGTGCGCATGACACCAACATCCTCCCACATGGCTTCCTGCAGCGCGTGGCGCAGCTCCTGAATGTTGGCGGCTTTGCGCCCCAGCGGCTGACAGGCACGGGCGATCTCGGCACCGAGCACCGCCTCATCGGGATCACGCAGCGCGCCCATGCGGCGAATGTCCGTGCCCATGACGTCGCCTGCGACGCCACCATAAACAGTGGAATTGGCAACCCCGTTGCCACCCAACCGGTTCGAACCATGCGCTCCGCCGGCATCTTCGCCCGCCACATAGAGGCCTTCCATCACGGTGCGGGTGTCAGTGTCGACCACCACGCCGCCCATAAAATAGTGTGCGGTCGGCACCACCTCGACTTTCCCTGCGGCAAGATCGAAGCCTGAATCGGCGCAACGCTTGACCATTCCTGAAAACTTCTTGCGCACCATTTCGGGACCAAGATGGCTCATCGAGATGTAAACGCCGCCATTGGTCGAGGTATTGGACTTGCGCATTTCAGCGTAGATGCCTCGGCTGACAACGTCGCGGGTAGCCCGCTCGCCGCGATCATCATAATCGAACATGAAGCGGCGTTCGGCACCGTTCAGCAGCTGCCCGCCGGCGCCGCGTAGACCTTCCTCTAGCACTGTACCGGTCATCTTGGTGTGATCGCCCGCCAACAGACCAGTCGGGTGAAACTGCACCATCTCCATGTCACGCAGCGGCAAGCCGGCACGCAGCGCCATGGCGAGTCCGTCCATCGTCTTGTCGCCCGATGGCGTGTGATACTTGTACATGGTCGGGCCGCCGCCAGTCGCCATGAGAACCGTCTTGGCACGGACAAAACGGAACTTACCGGTGCGCATGTCAATCATCAGCACGCCCGCCAGCGCCGAACCGTCCTTGGTCGGGATCAGACCGATGGCACGATGTTCCTGCAGCTTTTCTACCGGGCGCGAAAGCACCTGCTCCATCAGCCGGTTGATGATCTCAATGCCGGTGAGATCACCCTTGTGCACGGTGCGATCGGCGGTCTGGCCCGCGAATGCCTTCTGGTGCAGCGACCCGTCGGCGTTGCGGTCAAAGAAACAACCGATCTCGTTTTCGAGCTCCCGCACCCGGACAACAGCCTGCTCGCAGAGCTTCCAGGCCATATCCTGATCTGGCAACCACTTGCCACCTTTGATGGTGTCCATGAAATGGCGCTCGACGGTATCGCCGCCGCCCAGCGCAACATTGTAGCCGCCCTGAACCATGCGCGTGCAACCGCATTTGCCGATCAGGCCCTTGACCGCGATGGTCACCTTGGTGCCAGCCGGCGCCGTCTGCATGGCGTGCAGCGCTGCAAACATGCCGGCGCCGCCGGTGCCGAGGATCAGGATGTCAGTGTCGTGGCGATCAATGGATTGAGTCTGGATCATGGTCATACCGCCTGCAGAAAGAAGCTGCCCGCCACCAGGAAAGCCACAGCAACGGCGGATGCCGCCAGGGTTTTCTGTCGCGGCGACCAGGGTAAAAATTCCAGTGCCAACAAACGCAGGCCTCCGAAAACATGGACGGCAAGCAAGAACACCAAACCAAATTCAGCGGCCTTGACCAACGGATTGTCGGCGAAACGCAGAAACCCGTCGAGTTTCTCGGGCTGGTTCAGCGCCAGTGCCAGCGCGTAGAAATGGGCGGGCAGGAACAACGCCAGGCCAAGCCCCGAAAGCCGATGCAACAAATAAGCGATCCACAGCGGATGCGAGCGATGCGGGCGGATCATGACAGCGTCACCGCGGCAACCGCATTGAGCCCGGTACTCAGAAGCAGAACGCCAACGATCCAGGTAAATGCATCCAGCGCTCGCCCGCCCAACCCCAGCGTTTCATGAACGATGACCCGCAAGCCGATGGCTGCGTGGACCGAAACGGCCATTACGAACATCCCGTAAAACAACATCCAGGCCACACTTCCTTGGGTACGACCAAGAATTTCGGCGGAACTTAACCCACCCTGAATTGCGTAGATCATTACCGCGATGTGGCCCAACGTCAGAGGAACCATCACCATCGCGCTCAGTCGTTGCGCCATGTAAAGCCGGACGTCGAGCATTTCAGCGACCTCCTTTGAAGAACGCGGCGACGGTTGCCCGTTTGAGACCTGCAATCGCTTTCATTGGATTGAGACCGTTAGGGCAATGCAGTGTGCAACTACCTTGGCTGTGACAATTGTGGCACCCGCCCCTGCCCGAAACCGTATCAAGAATGAAGTTCGGATCGGCGTCCTTGGGATCGAGATAAATGGTCCAGGCGCGCTGCAGCGCCGCAGGTCCAAGAAAGTCGACATTGTTTGAAACGGTGTCGCAAGCCGCATAGCAGACTGAGCAATTGATGCATTCGATGCCGGTATCAGTCTCGACGCGGGCAGATGTCGCAGGGTCGAGCGCTTCAATGGCGTCGTTACGGCTCTTGCTCGGATGATGCACGCCGCCGGCAGCCACCCATTTGTCAAAAAACGGATCCATATCGGTGACCAGATCCTTGATCACCGGCAGGTTGCGCAGAGGCGCGATCTCGATGCAGTTGTCTTTGAGCACTTTTTTGACGTGAGTCCGGCAGGTCCAGCGCGGCACTCCGTTGACCATCATGGCGCAGGATCCGCACATGCCGACCCGGCAGGCATAACGGTAGGACAATGTCGGATCAGCGTGTTGCTGGATCCACGTCACGACATCAAGAATGCTCTGACTTTCCTGTGCCGGAACCATGAAATGCTCCTGCCTACCGCCCTCCTTGTCGCCTCGCCAGACCGAGACATCCATTTCGTCCTTGATAGCCGACAAGATTGTCCTCGATATTAGTAAGATACATGGACCCTTTTATAGATGTCAGCTCTTCTAACAGAAAGGAATAAATGATAACCTTTTATGTAAGATTAGCTTACATAAATATCGCTATGAAAGACGATGCTTTTCGCTAATCTGGGACAGGATTGAACAATTCTTTTGCGGAAAGCCATTTCATGACAACGCTTTGTTACGCCAGGGGCACCGCCGCATTGGCGCCACACATCCTGCTTGAAGATGCCGGTGCGGACTATGAGACCCGGTTGGTGGACTTTTCCGCCGACGAGCAGCGGTCGCCGTTCTATCTCGCGATCAATCCCAAGGGCCGGGTGCCTGCGCTGATCACAGAGAGCGGCGTCCTGACCGAGACCCCGGCAATTCTGGCCTATATCGCGCAAACCCATCCCGATGCCAATTTGGCGCCATCCGATCCGTTTGGCTTCGCCGAGGCGCAGGCTTTCAACCTTTATCTCGCGGCGACCGTACATGTAGCCCATGCCCACAAGCAGCGCGGCAGTCGCTGGACCGACGACAAAGCCGCGCAGGAGACAATGAGCGCCAAGGTGACCGAGACCATGACCGCATGTGCCCGCACCCTCGAAGAAAACTATTTGAAGGGTCCCTTCGTACTCGGCGACACCTATTCGATGTGCGATCCCTATCTTTTCGTCATCACCCGGTGGATGAGGGCCGACGGTGTAAACGTTGATGCTTTCCCCAAGATCACGACGCATTTTGCCAGCATGCAACAGCGCGCCAGCGTGCAAAATGTCATGCGGATGCACACATGACGCCAGTCCGAACAGGATCTTTGTGTTTTCAAGGGACTCAACCCGCGGTGTTGATTTCCACTTAAAATCTCGGTGGAAATACCAAGCCCTATTGGGAAACATATGCTCTCATGAAGAACCTTTCAAACACCATACGGTCAGCCCGCAACGCGTCGTGAACGTTACAAGCCACCCCGCGCTGAGGCGCGTGATTGACACACGCCTCACGCATTCTTGGCGCGCCCACCGCAACAGCGGGCGCGGCCCGATTACCAGCCGCCTTCTGCGCGGCGGTTGTAGCTTTTTTCCCCACCCAGATCGAAGACCAGTAGTTTGCGCTCGGTGAACGTCTCGAGGAACCACTGCGACAATTCACGGCCAACTCCGGACTGACCTGTGCCGCCGAAGGGCGCCAATTGATCCCAATAATTCGAGGTTTCGTTGATATTGACCGTGCCATGCGGCAAGGCCTCGCCAACGCGCCACGCGGTTGCCAGGTCCTGGGTCCACAGCGAAGCGATCAAGCCAAGACCGGACTGATGCGCAATCTCGATGGCCTGTTCGGCATTCTTGATCTTGATGATCGGCGCCACCGGCCCGAAGGTCTCCTCCTGCGCGATCAGCATGTCGGTGGTGACATCGGTGAGGATGGTTGCGGGATAATACAGCCCGTCTTCCTTGCCGAACTGTTCAATCTTGGCACCCTTTGCCACGGCATCCTGCACATGTTGCTTCACCCGCGCCAACGTGGCCGAATTGCACAATGGACCCATTTCCGTATCTTCGTCAGCGGGATTGCCGATGCGCAGCGCGGCAGCCCTGGCGCGGAATTTCGCAAGGAATTCGTCATAGACATCCTCATGCACCAGCACCCGTTCCGCCGAGGTGCAAACTTGACCGGTGTAATAGAAGCAGCCATTCATCGCTCCCTCAACGGCTTTGTCGATGTTGGCATCGGCCAGAATGATGAACGGGCCATCACCACCCAATTCCAGCAGATGTGGCCGCAAGGCGCATTTCTCGGCAATGCCGCGTCCGGTCTTGGTTGACCCAGTAAAAAACACGCCATCAACGCCCTTTGATTCAACCAATGCGGCGCCGACGTCACCTACGCCCTGCACCAGGTTGATTACACCGTCCGGCAGGCCTGCCTGCTTGAACAAGTCCGCCACCATCGCGCAGCACTTGGCTGCGTATTCCGATGGTTTCCAGATGATTGTATTGCCCGCTGCCACGATATGCGCCAATGCGATCGAGGCAATGTCGGTCGGGAAGTTGTAAGGCGTGATCACTGCCACTGTTCCCAGCGGACGGTAGTTCATCACCAGGCGCTTGTTGGTGGTGCGCTCCTGGGTTGACGGGAAAGAAAGCCCGCGATGGCGCAAGATCTCTTCCGCCGACTTTCCCCATGACGGCGCTGAATACTCGAACACCTCTTCCCGCGCATCGGTGATCGGCTTACCAATCTCGGCGCAAAGTACCTGCGCGATTGCTTCGGCATTCTCGAGAAACAGTTGATGAATCCGCCGCATGATCTGGGCGCGCTCAATCACCGACAAGGCCGCCCATGCCGGCTGAGCCGCTCGCGCATTGGCAACCGCTTTTGCCACATCATCGGCGTTGCACTTGCCGACATTGTGCAGCAGCGAGCCGTCATGCGGATTGCGCACTTCAAACGTACCGGCCGAACCATCGATCCATTCGCCGCCGATCAGTGCGCCTTTGGTCACGTTGGGATTGGTTTTGCTATGAGCGTTCATGGGAATCCTCCAGTGTTAAACGGTTTTGGATTTGGTTTTGTCGCGCAAGAGCACCACTGAAGCGAAGATCAGCAGGACTGACATCGCCACGATCAAGGTTCCGATGGCGTTGATTTCCGGCGTCAGCCCCCGGCGCAACGTCGACCAGATATACATCGGCAAAGTGTTGTCTCTGCCCGTCAGAAAGAAGGTGACTGGGATCTCATCGAAAGACAGCGTGAAGGCCAGCATGCCGGCCCCGATCACGGCGGTGCGGATATTTGGCAGCGTCACCAGAAAGAAGGTCTGCAGGCCCGATGCCCCCAGATCGGCTGATGCCTCGGCCAGACTGGCAGGCAAGCGCTGCAGTCGCGCAAAAACCTGTGTCACCACAACTGACAGCAAGGCGGTCGCATGGCCCACGATCACCGCTTCCAGGCTGAGATTGAACCCCAGCGATCGGAACATGATCAGCATGGAGATCCCGGTGATGATTCCCGGCAGGGCGATCGGTAGCAGGATCAACTTGCGAAACAGCCCCTTGCCCGGAAAATCGAACCGGTCGAGTGCAATCGCCGCAGGAACCCCGATCAGCAGGGTCAGCGTCGTGGCGCAGACTGCAACATAGACGCTATTGTAGAAGGCCTGGATCAACTGATCGTTCTGGGCGAGCTTGTGATACCAGTCCAGTGTCAGCCCGGACATCGGCCAGGTCAGCGACCGCGAGTCGTTGAAGCTGTAGGCGATCAGCACGCCAATCGGCAGGTAGAGAAACCCGAGGATTGCGGTGATACCCAACAGCCATGACAGACGCTCAATCCCGGCCAGGAAATTACGTGCCCGAGGGCTTGAGGATTTGGCGAGATCCGCGGTCATGCGAATTTCCCCTTGCCCAGCCGCTCGAAGCGATCCGAAATGGTGATGATGGTCAACACGATCATCATCATCACCAGCGCCAGCGCCGCGCCCAAAGGCCAATTCAGTGCAGCGCCGAACTGGGAGGCTATGACATTCGCCACCATCAAACCATCAGGCCCACCAACCAGGAACGGCGCAATGAAATCGCCAAAGGTCAGGCAAAACGTCATGGTGAACCCGGCGACAATGCCCGGGATCGACAACGGCAACGTTACCAGGAAAAAGGTCCGGAATCGCCCGACGCCAAGGTCGTTTGAAGCTTCTGTCAACGATTTCGGGATTTTCTCCAAGACCGCATAGATCGGCATGACCATGAACGGGATGAATACGTAGATCAGGGTCACGATCATCGCGGCCTGATTGTAGAGAAACACCGACGAAGGTTCTGACAGGATTCCGATCGACATCAGGAACGAATTCAAAATGCCGGTGGTGCCGAGAATGGTTTTCCATGTGTAGGCCCGCAGCAGATACGAGACCCAGAGCGGCGCCACGACTGCCATGTAGAGCACCTGCCGCACAGAAGCGCTCTTGACCTTGAACACCAGAAAATAGGCATAGGGAAACGCAACCAGCGCCGCACCAAGCGAAACGAAAAGCGCAATTTTCAGCGTTCGGAGCAACACGTTGAAGTACTGCGGATCACTGACAATCTGCAGGTAGTTGCCGAACTGAAAGGCTGGCTGGAAAGTCGGGTAAACCTGTTCCCAAAAACTGTAGACGAACAGGATCGAGTACGGAATGAACATGAACACGATGGTCCAGATCAGCGGCGGTGACAGCACCGCCACACGCCATAGACGACCCGAAGACGGCGCGCTCATGCTGCAGCCTCGTCTTGCAAGATCATGATTTTGTGAGGGTCGATAGAAATCGCGATTTCGCTGCCCACCTGTGGCAGACCGGCAGTGCCGATCACATCAGTGATCGGCATGTCGACGACCACCTGGCCACTGCCAAGATCCATCACCAATCGCGCGCTTTGCCCGTGATAAAGCACATCGGCAAGCTGGCCACGCAGTGTGTTTTCAGCCTGAGTGTCGCCGCGCAACAGCATTGCCTTCTCGGGGCGAAAGCCAAACAATGTATCCTGTCCGCCCAATGCCGCCGCCGCTGCGGGTGCCTGCAGGCTTTGGCCGAAGCAGGAAATCAGCGGTCCCGAAGCCCCAACTTCTATGCGCGAGCGGAACATGTTGGTGCTGCCGACAAATCCGGCGACGTAGCCGGTTTGCGGATTTTCATAGAGCTCTTGCGGACTGCCGGTCTGCACGATCTTTCCGGCGCGCATCACCACCACCCGGTCTGACATGGTCAACGCTTCGGTCTGGTCATGGGTCACCAGCACAAAGGTCAATCCGACCTTGGTGTGCAGGGTCTTCAACTCGACCTGCATCTGCTCGCGCAGATTGGCATCAAGAGCTGACAAAGGCTCGTCCAGCAACAGCACACGCGGCCTGCGCACAATAGCCCGTGCCAGGGCCACCCGCTGCCGTTGCCCGCCCGACAGCATGTAGGGCGAAGCCTCATAGCGATCTTCCAGGCCCACCAGCGCCAACGCCTCGCGGGCCTTGCTGATCACTTCAGCCTTCGGCACGCCACTTACCCGCAAGCCATATCCGACGTTTTTACCTACGCTCAGGTGTGGAAACAGTGCATAATCCTGGAACACCATGTTCACCGCGCGCTTGCTGGGCGGCACGTGGGTCACGTCTTCGCCGTCCAGCTCAATCCGGCCGTGCGTCGGCTCTTCAAACCCGCCGATCATCCGCAGCAGCGTGGATTTTCCACACCCCGACGGCCCAAGGAGAGTGACGAACTCACCCTCTTCGATATCCAGCGAGATGTCATCCACTCCCCGCACATCGCCAAATGTTTTGGTCAGGCCTCTGATTTCAATGATCTTCGTCACACGCAGCGCTCCGTCATATGGGGAGAGTCCGCGGAAGATCCGCGAACTCGTTTGCTATGATGAATCGGTTGCTTACTGCGCTTTCACCGCGTTCCACGCATTGGTGTATGTGGGCAGGCGGGCGCCCAGATTGGTCCAGAGCAACAGGCTGTCCATATATTCCGGATCATCCTGATGCAGTGCGCTGTATTCCTCAGCCGACATAAAGGTCTTTGCCGCAACCGGATTGGTCGAGGAATACCCGTTCACCTTGAACACCCCAGCCTGGCCCTCGGCAGCGCTCGCCATATTCAGGAACTGGTAGGCGCACTCCTCATTTGGTGTGCCCGTCACAATCATGTTGCTGTCCATCCAGCCTTCGGCGCCTTCTTCGGGAATGAACTCGACGACATCGATGCCTTCGGCGGCCAGCAGCGACGACTGATATCCGCCCCAGGTGTTGGAAATCCAGACTTCGCCGGATTTATACAGATCCACCAGTTCACCCGCAGTCGCCCAGTACTTGCGGATGTTGGGCCGCTGTTCGCTGAGCTTGGCCTGCGCCGCTGCGATCTGTTCATCACTCAGCTCATAGATATTCATGTCACCGTTCAAACGCGCGGCAACATAAAGCGCGCTCTTGTCATCCCACAACGAAACACGCCCCTTGAGCTCTGGATCCCAAAGCACCGCAATCGAAGTTGGCGGGGTGGGGAATTTGTCCTTCAGATACATAAAGGGAATAGCACCCCAAGCGTATGGCACGCCGTAGATCTTGCCGTCTTTATGAAGCCCTTCGGCAGAGGTGAACTTCTCATAGAGATCATCCCATGCCGCAATTTTCGAAACATCGATCGGCTGGACAAAGCCTGCATCAATCAATGATTTGGTGGTGTCGATCGAAGGCGTCACAATATCGAACACGCCGCCGCCCGCTGCCAGTTTCGGCGCAAAATCATCGTTGGAACCGACATAGGTTGCCGAAACCTTGCAACCGGTTGCTGCCTCAAAAGGCTCTATAACAGAAGGGTCGGCATAACCTTCCCACGTCAGGATATTCAACTCACCCGATAGAGCCGAGGACGCCATCGAAACGGTGCACAGCGCAGCGATGCTGACGCCATAAAAAATGCTTTTCTTGGTCATGTGTTTGGTTCTCCACTGTAGGTTTTTGCGGTCGTTGCCGTTGAGGTTTCTGCCGTTGGCTCGGCAGTTTTTCGGACTATTGTTCCGATATCCACGCCCAGGGCGTTGGCTGCTTTTCGCTTGCTGCCATGGAGCCGGATCGCCTGGTCGATAAGCGTCCGCTCATAGCGGCGCACTTCTGAGCGCAGATCATATGGTTCCGCCCCCTGGCCCCCGGTTGCTGCATCGATACCGGGGATGTCTATGGGGGCCAGAAGATCAGCCATCAGTTCGGCCAGATCGTCGGCCTCTTCCAGGAAGATTGAAAGCTTTTGAACGATATTCAACAACTCGCGGATATTGCCTGGAAAACTGTAGTCACCCAACATCTCGCGCACCCGGCGCGGCACAAAAAGCGAGGCCTGTCGGCGATGGTTGATGGTCTGCAAGAACCGTCCCGTCAGATGATCAATCAACGCAGGCATATCGCGCAACGGCGGCACCCGGAGCGGCACCACAGCCAACCGATAGTAAAGATCCGCGCGAAAGCGCCCCTCCCGCACCATCTGTCGCAAATCACGGTTGGTGGCGGCAATTACCCGCACATTCACCACGCGCTGCTCGCCCCCATCCGGATTGTTCACAATGCCGTCTTCCAGAAAGCGCAACAGCAGGGCCTGAGCTGTCAGCGGGATTTCCGCCACCTCGTCCAGGAACAGCGTGCCCCCCTCGGATTGCTCTATCAGTCCGACAAACCGCTGCTGGCCTCCCGCCGCCGGAGCGCCGAACATGGCGCGCGCGAACTGCGCATCACCCGACAATGCACAATTGGCCACCACAAACGGCGCATCCGCGTCGGCAACCGTCGAATGCAGAAACTTGGCCACCTCGGTTTTACCGACGCCCGATTCTCCTGTGATCAGGATCCGTGCGCCCTGAAGCATTGCGCGTTCGCCCCGTGACAAGACCCGGTCCAGTTCGGGCGCCAACCGCCGCTGTTCGACGAAATCAGGTCGCGTCCGATTTTCTGCAATGAAGACAGTCCGCAGTGATTTGGCCTGGCGGCTGGCTCGCTCACGGCGATAGTCCAACCCGGCAAGATCACGCAGCACAATGATCTGTGCGGCGGCGGGAGCGCTCGCCCCGGGTGCTGCGCGTGGCGCTGCGAGGATGTCCCGGCCGTCAACGCGGCGCAACATGCAATCTGTTGACTGCCCCTTCGCCACAACATCCAACAGACTGTCCCAGCCCTGACATCTCACCGCCAGATCAGAAAGTTGGCGCCCTCTTGCCACATCAGCCCCAATTCCAAGCTGGCGCTCAGCCTCCGTGGTCAGATGCAAAACCACGCCTGTTGCCGAGAGCATCACCACGCCATCTTCAAGCATCTCAAGACTGAGTTCAGCCTCAGCCTGGGATCTGGCCGAGAAAAAAGGATGATCCGCCAGGATAAAATCGTCCACGCTAGACCTCCATCACATCGTTGGGCAGCAACAGCACAACAAAACCTGTACCAATCGCAGTTTCACGCGGCGCGATCTGCCAAACAGTATCCGGCATGGCCTTGGCGACGCGAAAGCTTATGGAAACTCCCAGCGATCGAACCTTGGCAATCGCCTTTGTCAGTTCAGGAAAGACAGGATCAGGACACGTGTTACGGATCAATGCGTCAAAGGATTGCCCTTCACATCCCTGCCCAAACCGCGCCACGGCAGCCGGATTGAGGGTTTCGATCACACCAGAGGCGTCAACGGTGAGGAAAGGACTCGGCAGCGCTGCGACCGCACCCTCCAACGCTGCCAGTTGATCGTGCAAGGCCTGCTCACGCCGGCGGTGCTTGGCGACATTCCGAACAGTCCCGAACATCCGGTAAAGTTTGCCATTGGTGATATGGGTGCGGACATCGTTCTCAACGTAAATTTCCAACCCGTCATAGCGCCGGTCAAGCGCCGGGGAGCCGTCCACCTCGAAACCGTTGGCGATCAGGTTCAGCAGGAACTTCCGGTTGCTGGGATTGTCGGGGAAAATTTCATCAACTGGCCGCGCATTCATGTCCTGCCCGGCCGGCAGCTGGTAAAGCCGCTCCATCGCCGCGTTGCAGTGACGCCAGACGGGTCCGTTTGTGAAAATCTGATGAACAACCTGATGATCATCCGCCGTTACATCCACAGGTGGATTGAATTCCATACACCAGCAGGCATCGTTCGACGCTGCAAGCATGCCCCTGAGAATACCTTCAGTCGAGACATCTGGCGCCTCGCTCTGCACACGATCATCGGCCTTTTCGGGGGCAAGTGTTTTCTTCATACCCAAACGATGCAATATTTCATCGCTTGGTGCAATAGTGCATCGCGCACCATTTTCATCCCGTTTTAATTAGTTATTAGCAATTCAATATGCTGCATTATTTCATCATCATCGAGATTCATTGATACCGGTTGATATGAATTTCGATTTCTTTTTGGATTTTCCAGAACCTCAAAAGGAAGACAGGCATCAACTCAGTCACCACCCAAAACTCGATATTCATCCGGCCCTCCATTGGCATGGGAGATATAGCTCATGACCTGCTCTGACCTTGCCCCCGCGGTCTAATCCAGCTTGAAGTTCGTTCTGGCCTAACCAAAGGGCCAGGACATAAAGCGTAGCGGTTTTTCGGAAGAGCAAATTGTCGGCATAATGAAGGAGCACGAGGCTGGAGTTCCGGTCGCAGAGCTGTGCCGCAAGCATGGGGTCAGTGATGACGGCACTTACAGATGGAAAGCGAAGTTCGGCGGAATGGAAGTGTCCCCCTCTCGGCGACGCTTCACTTGCCTGCCGAGCAATGAATGCAAAACGGGTTCATACTTTTCGCCGTCCGCGCAAAATGGTGTGTTGATTGATGACCTCGTAGCCCAACTCGGCGGCAATCCTGCACCAAAGTTCGGATATCTTGTCTCCAGGTATTTCGATCAATTCGCCGGTGTCGATATCGATGAGGTGATCATGATCGCGTTGCGGCGTCATTTCGTATCGCGCGGGCGCGTCGTCAAAAGTCAGCTTGCGGATTAGTCCTGCACTCTCGAGCACGACCATCGTTCGGTATACCGTTGCCAGCGACACGGTGTCGTCCAGCTGACGTGCCTTATCGAAGACGTCGTCGACCGTCGGGTGGTCGGTAGAAGCGGCGAGGATCGTGACGACAGAAATGCGCTGTTGGGTCACACGAAGTCCGGCTTCACGCAAAATCTGCTCATGACTTGTCATCTGTCTTGCCGTCAGCTCCGAGTTTTTCATTCTGCAGTCCTAACGGCCCTGTTCCTGGTTGGCAAGTTGTTGCAAATCATTCTCATTCCCATTTATATTGACATTTGCGACTGCTTCTCATTATCAATGGATGCACCGCAATCAAACAGGAGTTTTGTATGTCTTGCCCAACCCTACGATCGATCGCCCTGTGCACGATGATCGCATCGACACCCCTGCTCGCCATTCAGGCCAGCGCCCAAGAAGCGGATGAGCCATTCAAAGTCGTCACGACCTTCACGATCCTTCAGGACATGGCGCAAAATGTTGCGGGCGATGAAGCTGATGTTGTGTCGATTACCAAGCCGGGCGCTGAGATCCATGGCTATGAACCGACACCGCAGGATATCGTCCGCGCGTCTGACGCTGACCTTATCCTCTACAATGGCCTCAACCTTGAACGCTGGTTCGAGCAGTTTATTGACAATCTGGGCGACATGCCGAAGGCGATCCTGACCGAAGGGATTGAGCCAATGTCTATTGCCGAAGGCGAATACGAAGGTTTGTCGAACCCGCACGGCTGGATGGGACTCGACAACGCGATCATCTATGTTGACAATATTCGCGACGCCTTATCCCAACACGATCCAGACAGCGCCGAGATTTATGCTGCCAACGCCGAAACCTACAAACAGCGGATCCGTGACACCGTAGGTCCCTTGCGCGATCGTATCCAAGCTGTTCCCGAGGCCAGGCGCTGGCTGGTAACCTGCGAAGGCGCGTTTAGCTATCTGGCCCGTGACTTCGGTCTGCGCGAAGCCTATCTCTGGCCCATTAATGCCGACCAGACCGGCACGCCGCAGCAGGTTCGTGGCGTCATTGATACGGTGCGCGAGAATGATATTTCAGCAGTGTTCTGTGAAAGCACTGTCAATCAGGCCCCGGCCGAACAGGTCGCGCGCGAGACCGGTGCCGTCTACGGTGGTGTGCTTTACGTCGACAGCCTGACCGAGGCCGATGGCCCGGTGCCAACCTATCTTGATTTGCTGCGCGTTGACGCGCAGACCATCGCGGACGCCTTGGCCCCGTAGATGAACTGGCACCAAGGTGCTCTATCGCTTGGCCGCCGCAGGCTTCAGTTTGTTTCGGTCAATATACGTTTTGATAATCGGCCTCCTCGCAGCAAGGATTCTACTATGCTCGACAGATACCCGGACCCAGTTCATGCGGCCAGCGATGGTGCCGCTTCTAGCGGCATCATGGCGCGCGACGTAACTGTCACTTACCGCAACGGCCATACCGCCCTGCACAATGCCAGTTTCGAGATCCCGCGTGGAACGATCACTGCGTTGGTCGGTGTGAATGGCGCGGGCAAGTCGACTCTGTTCAAAGCGATCATGGGATTTGTGCCGACGGCACGCGGCGAGATCACGCTTCTGGGCAAGTCGATCAAGGAAGCACTCGCAGCGAACCTCGTGGCCTATGTACCCCAAGCCGAGGAAGTCGACTGGGCCTTCCCAGTATTGGTCGAAGATGTGGTGATGATGGGCCGCTACGGGCTTATGGGCTTCTTGCGTCGTGCATCCGTTGCCGATCACGCTGCTGTTGAGGCTGCCCTCGGTCGGGTTGGCATGTCGGATTTCCGCAAGCGCCAAATTGGTGAACTGTCGGGTGGACAACGCAAGCGCGTGTTCCTCGCGCGCTCAATCGCACAGGACGGTCAGGTGATCCTGCTCGACGAGCCATTCACCGGCGTTGACGTCCAAACCGAAGAAAGGATCATCGCACTTTTGCGCGAACTAAAAGATGAGGGCCGAGTCATGTTGGTCTCGACACATAACCTTGGCTCGGTGCCGGAATTCTGCGATCGCACAGTACTCGTGAAAGGCACAGTGCTTGCTTACGGCCCAACCGAAACCACCTTTACGCTCGACAACCTTGAAAAGGCCTTCGGGGGTGTACTGAGGCATTTCACGCTTGGCGGTAACGACCTTCACCACGACAAGGACGACACCCGCGAAGTGCGTATCATCACCGATGACGAGCGTCCATTTGTGCAATATGGCGAAAAACGCTCTCCTTCGCCAGCCGTTGACGCCACGCGGCGTGGTACTGGCCATTCCGGCGCACCCGAGAATGACGGCGACATGAAAGGCGATTTTTCGTGATCGACACCCTGCTGGAGCCGTTTTCCTACGGATATATGTTCAACGCCATGTGGGTGTCGTCTC
>Ga0163215_100724_pt1 | contig 39971 bp, 44 predicted proteins | sample SynspAceP_FD_185934 | JGI IMG/M metagenome (GOLD analysis project Ga0163215, IMG submission 185934) | Saline lake microbial communities from Ace Lake in Antarctica - Synechococcus sp. Ace-P (Hybrid Assembly) | ecosystem: Environmental > Aquatic > Non-marine Saline and Alkaline > Saline | place...
CGTCATGCGGGTGTAATAGCGCACAGGATCCAACGACTTGGGACCATCGGATTCCTCTGCATCGGGATCATGGTCATAGAGCAGGATAATATCGACGTCAGACCCCGCAGTCAGTTCATAGCTGCCCAGTTTCCCCATACCGAGCACCGCCACACGGCCACCTAAAACCTTGCCATGGGCCTCTTCCATCCCTTCGCGCACGGCTTCGAGCGCAGCTCCTATGATCAGATCAGCGAGATGGGAGAAGCTGCGCGCGGCTCGCTCGGGCGAGATCGCTCCGGTGAGCAGGCGCACACCAATCAGGAATTTCTGTTCCAGCGCGACGATCCGCAGCCGGTCAAGAATTTCCTCATAGGCGCTGGCGCCCTCCAGGAAACTTCCCAAACGTTCAGCGAGATACGCACGGGTCGGCAATTCCGCCATCAATCCCGGATCAAGCATGCCATCGAAAACATGTGGCTTGTGGGCAATGATGTCCGCCAAGCGCGGCGCGGAAGCCATGATCGTCACCATCAGCGACATAAGGCCGGGATTGTTTCCAATCAACGAGAACAGTTGGATGCCGGCCGGCAGTCCCGATAGGAATGCATCGAACCGCAGCAGCGCTTCGTCGGCACGCTTGGTGGCGCCAAACACCTTCAAAAGCTCCGGCGTCAGTTCGGTCAGACGTTCACGCGCCTCGACCGACTGGGTGGCGCGGTAGCGGCCATAATGCCAGGTACGAATAACGCGGGAAATGTCGGATGGGCGTTCGAAGCCCAGATCCGAGAGCGTCTTGAGGGTGCCCGGATCATCGTCGTCGCCAGTGAAGACCAGATTGCCGACGCCGCCTGACAGCCCCTGTTCCTTTTCAAACAGCTCGGCATAGCATTGCTCGACACGGGCCAGCACCGCGACATAAGCCTTGCCGAAACTTGCTGTATCAGCGTCGCCCATCATCAGTGCTATGCGGGTCAGCTCAGCTTCGCTTTCGGGCAAGGTGTGGCTTTGTTCGTCGCGCACCATCTGAATACGGTGTTCGACGTCACGCAAATACCAGTAGCTTTCCACCAGCAGCCGGGCGGTCGCGGTGTCTATCCAGCGCGCTCGCGCCAGCGCCACCAGCATCTCGTCGGTGCGGCGCATCCTCAACCGTGGCATCCGCCCGCCGGCAATCAGTTGCTGGGTCTGGACGAAAAATTCGATCTCGCGAATGCCGCCGCGCCCGAGTTTGACATTGTGTCCCTTGACCGCGATATCGCCAAAGCCGCGATGGGCATGGATCTGCCGCTTGATCGAATGAATGTCGGAAATAGCCGCGAAATCGAGATATTTGCGAAACACGAACGGCACCAGTTCCTTGAGAAACCGTTCGCCGGCGCCAATGTCGCCAGCCACCGGCCGGGCCTTTATGTAAGCCGCCCGCTCCCAATTCTGGCCGCGACTTTCATAATAGTTCATCGCGGCATCAAGCGGGAACGCCAAAGGCGTCGAGCCGGGATCTGGCCTTAATCTGAGATCGGTGCGGAAGACATAGCCGTCTCCGGTGCGTTCCTGCATGATCCGCACCAAACGCCGCACCATGCGGGCGAAGGTTTCGGTCGCTTCATCAGCATCGCACACCACGCCAGCGTCCCGATCGAAGAACACGACGATGTCGATATCGGAAGAGTAATTGAGCTCGTGGGCGCCATGTTTACCCATGCCGAGCACGATCAGGCCGGAGCTCTCACAGGGTTTTTCCGGATCCGGCAGAGCAAGCTTGCCCGCCTCATGCCCGCCGCGCAGCAAATGATCAAAAGCAGCTCCCAAGGCCGCATCGGCAAGATCGCTCAATGCCGCAGTCGTGTGTCTTGCGTCGATCAACCGGGCCAGATCATGCAGCGCAAGGGTCAGCGAAACACGGCGCTTGGCGCGGCGCAGATCCCGCATCAGCTCCGCCTCGCTGGCGAGCCCTCCATCGGCGTTGCGCCAACAGGCACGCGCTTCGTCAATGGTTTTGGCCACCAGGTATGGCGCGGGCAATGACACTGCAAGCGCAAGTGATTCAGGGTCTGACAACGCGGTTTCACGGAGGTAGGGAGACAAAGCCAAGGCTGCCAGCAGGAACTCACGCGGCGCACCATTGGCAGACAGAACAGCGGCGATCTGAGGATAGTCCGCGGCAAGCGGCTTGAGATCCGCCGCGACAGATTTGGCGGCGTTCTGTGACGGCGCACGGATGGGACTTTTAGTGAGGTCGGCAAGCGATCCGGTTTCTGGCGTGTCTGTCATTTCCCCCCCGGCAGCGCCATGACCACGGCCAGGCCGGGATTGTCCTTGGCCTCTGGTGACGCATCCTCGAGCAATAGTTGCCCACCATGCAGTGCCGCCACCGCCTGAACAAGGCTCAATCCAAGTCCGGTGCCAGGTTTTGAACGGCTTTCATCCAGCCGCACGAAACGCTTGACCACATCCTCGCGCCGGTTGGCGGGAACGCCAGGGCCATTGTCGGTCACCGCCAGCAGCACTTTTCCGTCTGCACGGCTGAGCGTGACCACTATCTCCGGCGCGGGCACATCACCAACATATTTGATGGCGTTGTCGATCAGGTTCGACAACGCCTGCGCCAGCAGTTCACGGTTGCCATGAATGGTCAGGCCCGGCGCTATCTGCGCGGTGAGCTTGACCCCCTCCTCCTCGGCCACCGGCTCATAGAGCTCAGTGGCGTCCTGAGCCAGACCTGACAAATCAACATCGCTCATCTGCGCTGTTGATGATCCAGCCTCGACGCGGCTGATCATCAGAAGCGCATTGAAGGTGCGGATCAGTTGATCGCTGTCGGAAATCATCTGTTCAAGCGCTTCATCTCGGGTAGCGCGATCACCATCATCAGCAAGGGCTGCCTCGGCCCGGTTTCTCAACCGGGTGAGTGGAGTTTTGAGATCGTGGGCGATGTTGTCGGAGACTTGGCGCAGGCCTTCGTTAAGCCGTTCAATCCGGCCCAGCATGGTATTCAATGACAGGCTCAATCGATCGAACTCGTCGCCCGATCCGTTGACAGGCAACCGCTGCGACAGATCACCAGCGAGGATTTTCTTGCTTGCTTCCGACGTGTGATCGATGCGCTTGAGCGCCCGCCGTCCGACAAAAAACCAGATCGCCAGCGCACCGACGAACATGATCGCCAGCGCCATCACCAGCGCCTGACGAACCAGGCCGCGGACCTGCTCGCGCTCACCGATGTCGCGGCCGACCATCAGCCGCATACCGTTTGGCAAAAACACCACCTGCGCCAGGGCGCGGTGATTTTCATCGGCTGTCTCGCCAATCCGCTCGTAACGGAATGGCACCGCACTCCAACCTTCGGCATCAAGCACACCGGGCTGCAGTGAGGCTATATTGCCGGCAATCAGGTCCCCTGTGGGGGTCGCTATCGCATAAAGATTTGCACCAGGCTGGCGCGAGCGGCGTTCAATAGTCCGGACAAGACCGGCCACACCGCTGCGACGATAGGCGGTTGCAACGATGCGCAACTCGTTGGCAATGGCATCCTGGGTCCGGTCACGCTGCATACCCTCGGATATCGCGGTGACGTAAAATACCAACACCACCGCGCACAAAGCAAAAAGTCCGAGATAAAGCGCCGATAGCCGGACAGCCGTTGTCGACAGCATGGCGCGCAGCCGGGTCATCAGCCCCCGGCTTTCATCATATAGCCGGCGCCGCGTACTGTGCGCAGCAAGGGCTCGCCGAAGTCTTTTTCGATCTTTGATCTGAGACGGGAAACATGAACATCGATGACATTGGTCTGCGGATCAAAATGATAATCCCAGACATGCTCGAGAAGCATGGTGCGGGTGACCACCTGACCGGCGTTCTTCATCAGATATTCGAGCAAGCGGTATTCGCGCGGCTGTAACGGGATCACCTGCCCGGCACGGCGGACTTCATGGCTCAGGCGGTCGAGTTCGAGATCGCCGACCCGGTAGGTTGTTTCCTGTTCGCGCCCACCCTTGCGCCGTCCGAGAATTTCAATCCGGGCCAGCAATTCCGAAAAGGCGTAGGGCTTGGTCAGATAGTCATCACCACCGGCGCGCAATCCGGTCACCCGGTCGTCGACTTGCCCTAAGGCCGAGAGGATCAGCGCAGGTGTATCGTCTCCCTTGCTGCGCAATTCACTGATGATTGACAGCCCGTCGCGCTTGGGCAGCATTCGGTCAACCACCAACGCATCGTAGCTGTTCTCTGATGCCAGGAAGTAGCCGGAATCGCCGTCACTGGCATGATCAACAGTAATGCCTGCCTCGCGAAATGCTTTCGACAGATAGGCAGCGGTTTCCAGATCGTCTTCGATAATGAGAATCTTCATGGTGTAATCCTAGAGCGCTTTTTGTCTGAATGGTACGTCTGAAATCCAGACAAAAAAACGCGGCGGGCAAGAGGGGGCGGCCCACCGCGTTATGGCATCCGGAACGCCTCGCAGCGCACCGGATGCAATGAGATCAGGCAGACTTACCCCTGATCGATCGGCAGAGCGACAAAGCGCGACCGGTTTTCGTTTTCCACCTGGAACAAAGCGGCCTTACGACCATCTTTTGCGGCGGCATCGATGATGCCCACCACGTCGGAGGCATTGGCGACGTCCTGATTGTTGACTGCCAAGATTACGTCACCGGCACGAAGCCCACGTTCTTCAGCAACACTGTCAGGTTCCACGGAGGTGATGACGAGGCCGGTTCCGGTTTCTGCCGGGACCACCGTCAGGCCAAAGCTGTTAAGAGTGGCATCAGCCTGTGGCGTGGAGGGGGCCGCATCTTCATCGGGATTAGCTGCTGCCAGATCTGTTGGCAGTGAGCCCAGTTCCACCTTTACTGTTTCACTCTTTCCGTTGCGCCATACGGTGATTTCGACGGCCTTGCCCGGATCCATCGCGGCGATCTTCTTGGCAAGATCACGCGGATCCTTGACCATATCGCCATCAACAGCGGTCACAACATCACCGGCTTCGATGCCAGCCTTGGCAGCAGGTGCATCCTTCTGCGGCGCAGTCACCAGCGCGCCTTCCGCATCGGCAAGGCCGAGGGATTCGGCGATATCGGCTGTCACCGGCTGGATCTGGACACCGAGCCAGCCGCGTTCGACCGAGCCACTGTTGATCAGATCATCGATAACCGTGCGGGCGGTTGATGCAGGGATTGCGAAGGCGATGCCGACATTGCCACCCGAAGGCGAGAAGATGGCAGTATTGATGCCAATCACTTCACCATTGAGATTAAAAGTCGGGCCACCGGAATTGCCGCGGTTGACGGCCGCATCCACCTGGATGAAATCGTCATAGGGGCCGGCGCCAATGTCACGGCCACGGGCCGAGACGATGCCTGCGGTAACTGTACCGCCAAGACCGAAGGGGTTGCCAACAGCCACGACCCAGTCACCAACACGGATCTTGGAATCATCGGCGAAGTCGACATAGGTGAACTTGCGGTCATCCTCGACCTTGAGAACGGCCAAATCGGTGCGGCTGTCACGCCCGATCAGCTTGGCGTCGAGCTCAGTGCCGTCATCCATGATGACGGTGAAAGCGGAGCCGTCTTCAACAACATGGTTGTTGGTGACCAGCAGGCCATCCTCGGAAATGAAAAAGCCCGAGCCCTGACTGACAGGACGTACCCGACCTGGGCGGCGTTTTTCGTCATGGCCTCGATTGTCGCGTTCGGCGCGATGGTCGCCTTCGCCCTTCTGATCACCAAAGCCACGGCTGAACTGATCAAAAAACTTCTTCATCGGATGATCATCGGGCAGATCTTCAAAGCCCTTGCCGTTGAAATCGAAATTGAACCCGCTGCTATCATCGGAAACAGGTCTCACTTCGGCCTGAACCCGAACCGATACGACCGCAGGGGACACGGCCTGGACCACATCTGCGAAACTCGGCGCTTGCGGCGCTTCAACGCGGACAGCGTCAGCGAAAGCGCCCGAAACCGGCGCAGGAACGCCCGTGGTTAGAAAAGCCGCGGCGAGGCCAGCGATCGCTGTCGTGCTCAGGAAAACCTTGGAAAATCTGCGTGGCGTTTTCGACATGTTTCAACCTCTTCATTGTCACAAAACCGTTTATCCGGCTCTTGGTGACTACAGATAGGCCAGCATCAATTACGGCAAGCTTTCCAGATCATTAAACCTTTGTAATGTTTGCTGCCTTTTCTTGGACACATTGCCTCCACGCCAGCCAGAACTGAGGCGCGAGAGACAGCACATAGACTTGCCGTGCACACGCTTCCGAAACAGCGCTGCATAGGCTCGCTTTTCCGGTCTTACTGAACCTTCGTAACCACCTTGGCGGTGTGCTCTAGCGTGCGGTGAACCGGGCATTTCCCAGCGATCTCGACGATCTTGTCTGCAAGCCCCTCCGGCGTACCGCCATCTATCGAAATCACCCGTTCGAACCGGTCAATCTTGCCGCCATTGGCACGTTCGTTCTCGGTGCATTCAAGGCAATCGGCAGAATGCACCTTGTTGTGCCGCACTGTGACCGTCACCAGGCCGAGATCAAGCTTCTTGAGCCGTGCATACATGCGCAGGGTCATTGCGGTACAGGCGCCAAGTGCGGCCGACATCAGATCGTAGGGAGATGGCCCGGTGTCGGCACCACCTACGTCTGCGGGTTCATCGGCGAGGAACCGGTGCGGTCCGGCCTGAACGGAGACCTGAAAACGCCCCTGCCCGGTTTCACCGACCACAACATCTTCGACCGGCGCGTCTTCCTTGCGTGGAGCCTCAAGCGGCAGATAGCGCGATACCCAGGAAGCGATAATGCCTGCGACGTAGTTGGCATCAGCCGGCTTGGTCAGCAAATGATCAGCGCCATCGAGCGAAACGAAACTCTTAGGATGTCGGGCCGCGGTGAAAATTGCGGCGGCGTTGTCGATGCCGACCACCGTGTCGCGCGGCGCATGCAAAATCAGCAGCGCCTTCTTCATATGGCTGATCCGTTCGGACAGATTGCTGGCATTGAGGTCGTCGATGAACTGGCGCTGGATGGTAAATGTGCGGCCACCAAGATCGACCTCTGCCTCACCGCTAGTGTGAATCTCGTCGACATGGGCTTTGAAATTGTGGATCACATGGCTTGCCTCGGAGGGCGCGCCTATGGTGGCGACGGCTTTGACCGACTTGAGCTGACCGGCGATCGCCAGCACCGCAGCACCTCCCAATGAATGCCCGACCAGGATTTCCGGCGCATCGTAGTGGACGGCCAGCCAATCGGCGGCAGCGCGCAAATCTTCGAGATTGGAAGAAAAATTGGTCGAGGCGAATTCGCCGTCGCTTGATCCCAGACCGGTAAAGTCAAACCGCATGACGGCAATGCCTGCGCGGGCCAATTCGCCCGAGATTCTCCTGGCCGCGAGCGTGTCCTTGGAGCAGGTGAAGCAATGAGCGAACAACGCCCAAGCACGGATCTCACCCGCCGGAAAATCAAGCCTTGCAGCCAGTTTCGCGCCGGAGTGTCCTTCAAATTCTGCCTTGATCGTGTGCGCCGTCATGCCTTGCCCCTGTTAATTGGTCGGGGCCTTCATATCAGGCTTGGCGATCACGGTCTTTCAACACTTTCGCGAGCTCGGCTTGTTCGGCATCGGAGAGACCGCCACCGGTACCGGCGGCGTCGGTCTTGCTGTCGCGGCCACGGCCGTTGACCAGCATCACGCCGGCGCCAATGAGGAAAATCGCAATCGGCGCCCCCCACAGCAACAGCGTCTGCATGGAAAAGCGTGGCTTGAGCAGCACGAATTCGCCATAGCGCGAAACGACATAATCGATCACGTCCTGATCGCTGTCGCCTGCCACCAGACGTTCACGCACCAGAAGCCGCAAATCGCGCGCAAGCTCGGCGTTGGAATCGTCAATCGACTGGTTTTGGCAAACCAGACACCTGAACTCGAGCGACAGGGTTCGCGCCCTCGCCTCAAGCGCGGGATCATTGAGCACTTCATCGGGATTGACCGCAGCGGCCGGTCCGATCAAAGCCAGCATCAGCAGGACTGCGGTCAGCGTTTGACGAAACAAGGTCACGCCGTGGCCTCTGCAGACTTTTTCTTCGAGCGGGCCCGGTTGGGGGCGCCAATGCGCAAGCGCCGGTCAGACAGCGATAACACGCCACCAATGACCATCACGATCGTGCCGTACCAGATGAAGGTCACCCAGGACTTCCACCAGATCCGCACCACCAGCCCACCATTGGCTTCAGGATCGCCAAGCGCGATGTAGAGCTGGCTGGCGCCAAATGTCAGAATTCCCGCCTCAGTAGTGGGCATCCCGCGAGCCTGGTAAAACCGTTTGGCCGATGCGACTTGAGCCACCTCAACGCCACCGCGCGATACGGTGAATTCACCCGACTGCGAAGTGTAGTTGGGGCCTTTTACATCGCGAATGCCATCAAAACGCAGCTCGTAGCCACCCGCAATGGCAGTGTCGCCCGGCTTCATGGCAACAACGGTTTCTGTTGAAAACACGCTTGCCGCGACAACGCCGATCACGGTGACGCCAAGGCCCATATGGCCAAGCGCCGAACCGAAGGCCGAACGCGGCAATCCGATCAAACGGCTCCAGGCTACATTCGCGCCAACCCGACCGATGCCTGCGCGCAATGCGATGTCAGTGAACGCACCGAGGATGAGGTAAACGCCCAGCGCAATGCCCAGTCCGGCCAGCACCGGCGCACCGGTCTTCAGGAACACAACAGCAAGACCGACCAAGAGCGCAATGCCGACGGCAAAATACAGCCGGTGCGCGGCGCCTGCCAGATCAGCGCGCTTCCAGGCAAGCAACGGCCCAAACGGCACGGCCAGCAACAACGGTATCATCAACGGACCGAAGGTCAGGTTGAAGAACGGTGGTCCGACAGAGATTTTGGTGCCTGTCGTGGCTTCCAACAGCAGCGGATAAAGCGTGCCAACCAGCACAGTGGCGGCGGCTGTGGTCAGGAACAGATTGTTGAGAACCAGCGCGCCTTCGCGCGAGATCGGGGCAAACATGCCACCGGCTTTCAAGGTGCCGGCACGGAAACCGAACAGCGCCAGCGCGCCGCCGATGAAAATCACCAGAATGCCCAGAATGAAGACGCCACGCGCCGGGTCGGTGGCGAAGGCATGCACGGATGTCAGAACACCAGAGCGAACCAGGAACGTGCCGAGCAGCGAAAATGAAAATGTCAGGATGGCGAGCAGCACCGTCCAGATTTTCAGCGCCTCGCGCTTTTCCATCACCAGGGCCGAATGAAGCAGCGCGGTGCCCACCAGCCACGGCATGAACGAGGCGTTCTCGACCGGATCCCAGAACCACCAGCCGCCCCAACCGAGCTCATAATAGGCCCAGTAACTGCCCATCGAAATTCCGGCGGTGAGGAATATCCAGGCCGTCAGCGTCCAGGGACGGACCCAACGTGCCCAGGCAGCGTCAATCCGGCCCTCGATCAGTGCGGCAATCGCAAAAGAGAACGAGATCGAGAACCCGACATAGCCGAGATAGAGCAGCGGCGGGTGAATCGCGAGACCAACATCCTGCAGGATCGGGTTGAGGTCATTGCCCTCCAGCGGAGCCGGATCGAGGCGCAGGAACGGGTTGGACGTCAACAGAACGAAGAGCAGGAATGCCACCGTGATCCAGGCCTGAACCGAGAGCACATTGGCTTTCAGCGTATCGGGCAGATTGCGCCCAAACAACGCCACCAGCGCTGAGAACAGCGCCAATATAAGCACCCACAGCAGCATAGAGCCTTCGTGATTGCCCCAAACACCGGTGATCTTGTAGAGCAACGGTTTAAGCGAATGGGAATTCTCGACAACATTCTGAACCGAGAAGTCGGATGTCACATAGGCATTTGTCAGCGCAACGAATGCGATCGCAATCAACATCAGGGAGGTCACTGCCGCCATCGGCCCGACCGCCATCAGGCCTGCGTCGCGACGGCGCGCGCCGATCAACGGCACGACCGACTGGACGATCGAGGTCGCCAGCGCGAGGATCAAGGCAAAATGGCCGATTTCAGTAATCATGGCGTCCTCTCCTCCGATGCCGTGTCGGCATCCGTTGCGTTCAGGCCTATTGTGTTTGCGTCCCGACGCCCGGCGTCGGATCACCTTCCTGCCAGACCCCTTGCGCCTTCAGCGCATCGGCAACTTCCTTGGGCATGTAATTCTCATCATGCTTGGCCAGCACCGAGTCAGCTAAAAACGTGCCTTCATCCTGGCTGAAGGTCCCTTCGGTTACCACGCCCTGCCCTTCGCGGAACAGATCGGGCAGGATGCCAACATAGCGCACCTTGACCGAGGCATTGGTGTCCGTCACCAGAAATGTCACCGCCGAATTCGTTCCGCGCTCAACTGAGCCTTCTTCGACCAGACCGCCGAGCCGGACACGGGTGCCGGGCGCAACGTGTTGAGCCAGCACGTCAGTAGGAGAGTTGAAAAACACGATCTGGTCGCGCAAAGCGAATGTGACCAACGCTACGGCGCTGGCCAGAAACACCGCACCGGCGGCTATGATAGACAATCGTTTTTGTTTGCGGGTCATTGGCCCTCCACCACAGGTTCAAGGCTGAGCTGAGCTGCGAGTTCCGCCAATGTGCGGCCGCCTTCGCTATCACCCGGAAATACAACGCCGGCTCTTTCCAGTGCATTTTCGGCTGCAGCGCGATCTTCCAGAACAGCATAGGAGCGTACAAGCTGCAGCCAACCGTCAAGATTGTCCGGGTTGTCCGTCAGTTTGGCGTCGAGCGATTGGACCATGGTGCGAATCATCGATGCCCGGTCTTCTCCCGACATATTGGCTGCGGCCGCGATATCTGCTTTCGTTGGTCCGCCCGGTGCGGCGGACGGAGTAGCAGCCGGAGCGGGAACCTGAGCCGAGGCAGTATCGGTGCCCGCGCCAGGTAGAATGAACGGCGTCTTTGCGGCGGCGGAAGGCTTGACCGAAGGCTGCTCCTGCGCGGGGACTGCAGGCGCCACCGGGACGCCGCCAAGCGTTGGCGTGGAGACCAGTCCCAACTCATTGGCCAAGGCATTCAACGCCTGGCTTTCCGGACCGGCGGGCGCAAAGGCAGTAAACGCGCGATCGAGCGCTGCCTGCGCCTTATCACGACTTCCAGTCACAACATGCGAGCGAACAAGCCTGAGCCACCCAGCAACATTGTCCGGATTGTCAGCAAGCTTGGCTTCCAGGTTTTCAACCATCGATCCAATCATGGCCTGGCGGTCTTCCGGGCTCATGTTTTGCGCGGCAGCGATGTCGGCGGCGGACGGGTTTTGCAGTGCACGCGATCCGGCGCCAGACAATGGCACAGTCCCGGCACCATTTTGCAGCTCAGCAAGCTGCTGCTGAACCGCTGGTATCCACGGCGCATCAGCTGGCGCAGTTGCAAGCATACCATTGAAGGCGGTACGCGCTTCCGTTGTCTTGCCGGATTGCGCCAGCGCTACAGCCAGAAAGAACTGCGGTTTAGGATCGGTCGAATCAAGTTCGCGGGCGGTCTGGAACGCGAGGTTGGCTTCCTCTGTTACAATTCCGCCGGAACCTGAGAACAAGGCCTCACCGAGACTTGAAAGCCGGGTCGGCGACGGCCCCAGAATGGAAATTGCCTTTTTGAACGCATTGGCAGAATCCTCATAACGCCCTGTCCGGAGATAGATCGGTCCAAGCACGTCCCAGCCGCGGCCATCATCAGGATTTTCAGCCAGATGCTGCTCAGCACGGGAAATCAGCATAGCAATATCATTGGCCTGCGGATCAGCCTGCAACCGCACTGAGAGCGGCAGTTGAGGCAAATCGGGACGACCGAGTTCCAAATAGGCCGTCAGCGCGGTCAGCGGCATGAAAAGGGCGACCAGAATCACGGCGGCGCGGCGCAATCCGCGATTGCTTGCAAGCGTACCTTCAGAGTCGGCTGCTTCGCTCTTGCGCGCGGCTGCCAGCAACCGGCGGGAAATCTCCGTCCGCGCCACTTCGGCCTGCGCCGGTTCGACGAGGCCATCAGCGAGGTCGCGATCAACTTCGCTCAATTGATCGCGGTAGACTTCGACATCGTGCAATTCCGGCGCGTCTGGCTCCTGCGAACGAGCACGCGCCACCGGCCCAAGCAGGGCCAGCGTGGCTATTGCGGTCATGACGGCGGCGATTACCCAGAACAACATATGGCTTCAATATCCGAGCATCGTTTGTTTTCCAACAGCAATCGGCTCCGGGATCGTAATTGGGGCGATTGGTCGCGTCCCACCACGCCAAACTTCCAACCAAAGTTCAGAGAATGCGTTAAAATTCCGGTTTTGCGCATGCAAATTGTCACTCACCTGCATTCCCTGGAACAGGCCACGCATCGAACACACCCCTCGAACCCCGATTCTCGAAAATCATCAAACATGGAGGCTTGCGCCATAACACCGATCAATTGGCTTGACAGCGCAATCAGCTGAGCGGGGTCCAGCTGCCATCATCGTTGCGGCAGGCAGCACCCTGCCCTTTTACCGGCGTGCCCTTTATTGTGGCGGCGTGGGTGTATTGGCGACAGTTCTGCTGTCCCACCTGATATGGCGTTCCGGCCGAAACTTCACCGGCGGTTCCACTGCTCTGGCTTTTCCAGGCGACAACCTGCCCGAGCGGCGCTTTTTCCAAGGCTTGATACTCAGCTTCCAGGGCCCGCATCCGGTCAGGCCCGGTCAAGCCACTGGCGGCATCTTGCGGCAAAATTCCGCCATGGAGTGCTGCGAGTATTGAATCGCTGTCGCTGGTTTTTGGCGTCGAAATCGGCGCGAACGACAAGGGCCGTACTTTGCCCGTGCCAGCGCAACCTGCGACGGCCACTGAAAGCAAGGCAACAATGCCAAGCCCTGCAAATCTCGTGATTGTACTTACCATGCTGTTGCCGTCCTCGTATAATGCGCGCGCAGACCTCAGCACCTGAAGTCGTCGCCCAGTCAGTTCTTGCCTTGTTCCTGTGGCGGTATTGTGACGCAAAGCCGCCTTGGCAGCAAAGCCTAGCGTATTTGGCTAGCTATCCGGAACACTTCGGTTCAAGCCTCCGTGATCAGCGCAGGCAGGGTCAACCGCGCTGAAAGCCCACCGCCTTCAGCCTTTGCCAGCGCAAACGCGCCGTTGTATTCCGACGCAATCTCTCCAACGATCGAGAGTCCGAGACCGGTTCCGGGCTTTGATTCATCGAGCCGCCGCCCGCGCTTCATCGCCTCGCTCATTCCGGCCTCGTCAAGACCGGGACCATCATCATCGATGTCGATACGATACATCTGCCGCTGCGCCTCTGCGCCGGGTGCTGCCCGCAATCTGACCACCACCTTTTCGCGGGCGAATTTGGCGGCGTTTTCCACCAGATTGCCGAGCGCTTCTTCCAGATCCTGGCTTTCCATGGCTAGCACGGCGTCTTGTGGCTCGATGTCGGTGGAAAAATCCAGATCCCGGTTCAGCTTGGCCATCACCCGCACCAACCGTTCGATAACCGGCGCAGCTTCCGTGCGCGCCAATATGCTGCCGCGCTGGGCGGCGATACGCGCCCGATCCAGATAGGTCTGAACCTGCGCCTGCATGGTTTCGGCCTGAGCCCGGACCAGGCTCGCATGCGCCGGTGTCATATCGCGCGCTTCATTAATGAGAACAGCAATTGGCGTCTTCAGGGAATGGGCAAGGTTGCCAACCTGCATGCGGGCCCGGTCAACCACCCGATGATTGGCCTCAATCAGCGCGTTAATCTCTCCGGCCAGAGGCGCAATCTCGCGCGGAAAAGTTCCATCCAGTTGCTGCGCCTCGCCTGCGCGGATGCGGCCCAGCGCCTGTCGGGCATGGTCAAGCGGCCGCAGCCCGTAAAGAATGGCAATCGCATTGACGATCAGGCTACCGATACCGAACATCGCCAGCACCAGATAAAGATTGGCTGAAAAATCTGCGATCTCCGCTTCCAGCACATCCCGGTTGCCGGCCACACGAAAGCGCGCCGCATGTCCCTGATTATCTAGTTCAACCTCGGTCTCGATAACTTCAAGCTGATTGCCCAGGCCGTCGTCGGCTGTGTAACTACGCTGATAGCGCTCATTGAATGGCAATGCGTCCACCGGTGGCGAGGCGATTGCGGTGTCGCCGATGGAGATCGAAGCCAGCCTCGGGCCATCAAGCATGCCCAGCGGTTCGACCAGCCAGATCCAGCCGCTGCCGGGTTGATCGAACACCAAATCGCCCAGTTGCGGGTTGCCGGAAAGTTGTTCCTCGGCATCTATGGACACCGCGTTGATCACACTGTTGAGATGCGCGCGCAGCAAATCAGCAAAGGCACGTTCGCTGCCGGCGCGGTAAAGCTGCGAAATCACGATTGCGATCGCCACCAGGGCAATCACCGCCCAGATGGATGCAAACAGCAGAACCCGTGCGGTGAGAGACCCGCGCTTCATCCGGCCTTGTCACCTTCCGGCGGCGTCATCCGGTAACCAAGGCCACGCACGGTTTCGATCAGCTCGACGCCGATCTTCTTGCGCAGCCGGCCTACAAAAACCTCGATGGTGTTGGAATCGCGGTCGAAATCCTGATCATACATGTGCTCGACCAACTCCGTGCGAGACACAACCTCGCCCATGTGATGCATCAGATAGGACAGCAGCCGGTACTCATGGCTGGTCAGTTTCAACGTGGTTCCATCGACGCTTGCCTTGGACGCCTTGGTATCGAGGCGCACCGCGCCGCAGGCAATTTCCGAGGACGCGTGGCCGGACGCACGGCGAATCAGCGCACGAATGCGCGCCAGCACTTCTTCAACATGAAACGGCTTGGTGACATAATCATCAGCGCCCGCGTCGATGCCCGCGACCTTGTCGCTCCAGCGATCACGCGCGGTCAGGATCAGCACCGGCATAATCCGGTCAGCGGCGCGCCATTTTTCAAGCACGGTGACGCCATCCATTTCCGGCAAGCCAATATCGAGGATCACTGCGTCATATGGCTCGGTGTCACCGAGAAAATGGCCTTCCTCGCCGTCATGGGCGCGATCGACCACATAGCCCTGCTCCACCAGCGCTTCGGCCAGCTGGCGATTGAGATCCTTGTCGTCCTCAACAATCAAAATGCGCACGTGAACTGCTCCCGCTGTTTGTCTCTGCTGGCACTGTTTACAACAGACAGCGCCGCACCCCTCTTACCATGCAGCGACTCGCGCGATACGCACAGTTTGAGATGACAAGGCCGGAAAGGCCTTGCCTCAATTTAGTCGCCGGCGCGTTACTGAGGAACGGATACGGTGACTTTTTTCGGCCGGTCATAGCCGTTGCCCGGCACCAGCACTGTGATCACGCAGACGGTCTGGCCGCCGCTGGTCTTGGCGGAAGCCGACAGCAATTGCCCGCCGGTCTGGCGAACCACCTGGTTCGCGGCACCCGAACAATCCGCCGCAACACGGACAATTGCCGTGCCGTCAGGCGCGTTCAAGCCCATTGCCACTGAAGCCAGCGGCGGGGTGAATGCGGCCTGCGCCGCGATTAAGCCAATACTGAGTAAATTCATGGTCATGGGTCAGCCCCGGAACAGTTCGTATTTCATCTTGGAGCCAGTGATACAAGATCCTGCCTGAACCGCAAATGAATGGAAACCGGTGAGAGGTTCAAATGACCTTGTCACTCTCACCCGATCCGGTTCTTCGCCGTGATGCGTCCGACTATCGCAATCACGCCGCCAAGAGCTGCGCCAAGCGAGGTCAAAAGTTCGATCAGTGCCTCGCGATCCGCGTCACCAAGGTCAAGTCCGGCCAGACCAAGCCCCGCCGAAGCAATCGTGACAATTGCACCCCAAAGAGTTCTGGATTGCCACCAGGGTTTGATGTCGTGCATGGCAGGTATCCTTTCAAGATTGAGCGTCATCAGAGTTCAAGCGTTGTCGTTCGCGGCACGCCCCAGGGCATGCGTTTTCCGGCTTGTGAGGCGCGAAAGGTCAGTGACGCTTGCGGTGCGCCGAAATCCGACACCTCGTCAGCGGCCCGATAGAGCCAGTTCGACGTCTCGGTCTCGACCGTCCTGATCACTGAGCCGGCATCGAGAATTTCGATCCGGTAGCGCTCGAAGCCCTCGTCATTGGCGATCTCGGCGGGGGTCCAGCTGTCGGCGGACAGCCGCCCGCGACGGATCCAGGACAGCATGATGCCGTCGCCCTGTCTCAGCGCACGAAGATGCACCGGTGAGAGTGGCATCAAGGCCCGCTCGCCGCCCGAGAAAACCGTCGGCGATACGCCATTGGCGTTTGCACCCGATGCTTCCGCGATCCAGTTGAAGGCGCGGCCTGCTTCATCAAGCGAAAGCCCGAGTGATTTGACCGCTGTGTCGAGAACAATGAAGTCAGCACCCGGGCTTGCGCCCGCGCGCATGGCGTCATCGGTTCCCGCCTGGCCGCGCAACAGGCTTGTCAGCCGCCAGCGCCCGGCAGCGATTTCCTCTGCAGTCTCGAACTGGATGATTTCCCAGGCGCCGGCTTGCGAGCGGACAGCGACCGCATTGGCGCCATTCAGGATGGACAGACGGCTGGCGCTGGACAGCCCGCCAAAGCCGAGATCGACAACCAGCGTCACGGTACGGTCAAACCTGCCTTCGATATGTCCGGACGGCAGCGCCTCGACCAATGCACCGATTTTGGCCGGCGCATCCAGCGTTGTTCGTGCCGCATAGCCTTCAGTCTCGACAGAACTCGAGAGAACCATCTGCCGCCAGGGGATGGCGAGAGCGACGGCGCGTGCCCATCCAGTCTCCTGGGTGCCGGAGAGCACCGGCAGATCGAGATAGACGAGTTCCGGTGCGAACGGCGTATTGGCGTCATTGCCGGCCCCACCAGCAAATGTCTCCGCACCTCCGGTGGCAGCGGCACCGCTATGTGCCACCGCCTCGATGCGGCGGATCTCGCCATCTTCAATACGGGCAATGCGAAAGCGGCTTTGCGGCACGTTTTCCATGGCGAAGCGGACCGTATCGCCCGGCTGCACCCGGGCTGCCTGCGGCGGCAGTGCAAACCGCAGCTGACGGCGCTGCAGCCGGTGATCCAGCAGCCAGCGGTCGGCGGTGATGCGCGCCAGCCCCGGTTCAAGCGCCAGGCTCAGCGGCAAATCGCGCTGGCGCGCCGGCTCTCCCTCAAGCCTGCGCGAGCGTGCCGAGGCCGGGGCGTAGTCGGCCAGCGGATCGGCAAACAGCACCATGGCTTCATTGGAAAATTCGCTCATCTCGCCGCGGATTTCCTCAAACAGCGGACCTTCAACAGTTTCAGCCACCGTATCGATCTCGAGCGGGAGTGAGCCGAGCCGCAATCGCGAGGCAAATTCGAGGCCATCGGGTCCCTCGCGGACATCGATGGAGAACGCCTCGATGAGCGGCGCCAGCACCGCGCGCACCGAAACCGGACTGGAAATCACGTGACCTGTCACCATGCCGTCGACGCGGTCGACATTGAAATCATTGATCCCCGCCTCGCTCAGCACAGTGGCAATCAGGTCCTTCAATGCCACCGTGCCCAGTCGCCCATTGAGCCAATGACCGGTGCGCCAGTTGGGGCCATCGGACCAGACCGACGAGGTGAGCGGAAAAGCAGGAAACGGCCGTGCGTCCCAGGTCCACAGGTGAATGTGATCGGTGGCGACCATGCCATCGGCATTCTCCGAGCTTGACCAATGCGCCAGATGCGCTTCGAGAAAGGCCCGCTGGGCGAGATCGTCGCGCGCGCCGGTCGAGTACCAGGGAACCGCGCCTTCGGACGATTTCGGGTCCGGAAACAAATTGGGCTGACCCGCGCCCTTGTCGACTGCCGGGCAACCAAGCTCGGTAAACCAGAACGGTTTTGAGCCCGGCACCCAGGCGCTCGGAACCGCTGCCTCACTGCCGCTCACGCGATCAAAATGCTGATTTTGCCACCAGCCGCGCAAATCCTTGACCCGGTAGATCCAGTCCTTGCCCGCAAGTCCGTCGGTTATAATGAGCCGCTGCCGGGCATCTCGCCCTTCCTCATCCGCATAATACCAGTCATAGCCCTCGCCACTGACAATCGCGGCCCGCATCGCGGCGACGTCATTGGCAAGGCTCGCGCCATCGGGGTTACCGGCTGACAGATCCGCATCGCGCCAATCGCTCAGCGGCATGTAGTTGTCGATGCCGATGGCGCCAATGCCCGGATGCGCCCACAGTGGATCGAGGTTGAAATACACGTCGCCGGAGCCATCATTGGGGCGATAACCCGCATATTCGGTCCAATCGGCAGCATAGGTCACCGTCGTTGCCGCACCCAGCATCGCCTTCGTATCCGTCGCCAGCTGCATGAGTTCGTCGACGAAGGGAAACGCGCCGGTTTCATCCCTCAGGTGGGTTAGACCAATCATCTCTGATCCGATGACAAACCCGTCGACGCCACCGGCGGCGATTGCCAGCGCGGCGTGATGCACAATGAAGCGTCGGTAGCCTTCATCGCCGCCGGACCAGTTGACGCTGTCGCCTGAGACGACAACATCCGACTCCAGCGTTGCGCCGCAAAGCCCGGTGATTTCGCTGCGCATCGTCGCGGTGCCGTCGGGCGTGCCGGGCAATCCCGGCGCAATACTCGCCGACATGCGTCCGCGCCAGGGATAGACTGCTTGCCCAGTGCCGCCATTCGGATCGGGCAGTGCGTTGCCCGCAGGTACATCCATCAGCACGAAGGGATAGAGCACCACCTTGAGGCCGCGGTTTTTGAGATCGCGGATCGCCTCAATGATCGACGTATCGTCCGGCGTTCCGCCATAGGCCGGACCGCCGTTGCTGGTGCTGACCACATGTGCCGTGGACCGGTCGAGACCACCGACCTTCCACGGCCGGGTCTCAGCGTTGCGGGCGACAACCTCGACGCCGGGGCGGAACCGGCAATGGCTGGCGCGCAGATCATCACCGAACCAGGCAGAGACCAGCGCCACCGATCTGAGATTGGGACACAGCGCCTGCAACTCGTCGATCGATTGGGACCAGTCGGTCGAGGCCTGGCGCATATTGCGGTTGAGCGTCCGGACCGCGCCAACGCCCAGGGTTTCGCGCACCGGCGTGGTCGCATAGCCATGTTCGGTCGAGCCCGGAATCAGTGCCACCGCCTTGATTGCCGGTTCGAGATCACCGACCGGACGGACCACTTCAAACTGCAGCGTCGGAATACGGTTGCCGAAATCATCCAGCGGCAACCGCTCGAACACCACATAGGCAAGTCCGCGCCAGGCCGGCGCCTGTCCCGCGCCCTGCTTGGCTTCGATCAGCGGATCCGGGAGTTGCGTCGCAGTGCCCCGGTAGATCCGCATGTCCAGCTTTTCCAGATCCAGCTCGCGCCCGTCGGCCCAGACCCTGCGGATTGATGCGATCGGGCCTTCACACAGCCCCAGCGCGACATTGGCGTGATAGTGATAGCTTTCGACCCGTGGCCCGCCGCCCTTGCCGCCTTGGCGTTCCTGCGTGACCGTTTCCTCAAACCGTGTCGCCCAGATCAATGCACCTGCAATCCGCATCGATCCATGCACCCTGAGGATGGGCGATCCTTCGTCCGCCGAGGGAATCCGCGCGCCGCTCAGACCACGTCCGCGAATGGTGCGGGTGGAATTGATCAGGCTGGTGTCGAGCATGCCGCCAACGGTGGCGCCGATGGCCGACCCGATGGCCGTGCCGACCGGCCCGAAAACGCCGCCAAGTGCGGCGCCGGCCACCTGCAACAAGATTGTCGCCATATCGATATCTCACTTGTTTCAGAGGGTCTGGCGGCGCGGGATCCGGTGCACCACCGCGATCCGCCGCCGCCAGGAGGGAACCAGCACGCTTTCGATGACGCCAACAGATTCGTAAGCGTGGATGAAATGGTCCGGGCCTGAGAGAATGCCCGCGTGTTTGGCCGCAACCCCGTCACGCCACCTGAACAGAATGATGTCGCCGCCAACCGCCTCGGATAGAGGTACCGCCTCGCCACAATGACGCCGCGCGGCGATGATCAGCCGGTCGGCTCCTGCGCGTTCTGCCCAGTCTGGCGCGTAGGCTCCGGGGTCCTGAGTGGCGCTTCCGGTGATCTCGGCCCAGACCCCGCGCACCAGGCCGAGGCAATCACAACCCACGCCTTTACGCGATCCCTGATGACGGTAGGGCGTACCGATCCATGCGCGCGCCGCGGAAATGATGCGCTGGCCTTGTTGATCATCGCTCATGGCACGATTGGCCTGCCATCATGGACCGTGTCGGCATCGGCGTAGCCATAGGCAAAATCACTGCCCGGCAGATAGGGAAAGCCCTGAAAATTGAGTCCGTTGGCGAACTTGGCTGAACAGGTTTCGAACGACTTGTCGCACCCCGCCGACACCTCCATCTGATCGCCCAGCGCGGGCAGCCGCGCCAGCGGCGACCACAGCGCAAGCCGCGCGCCGCCTGCCTCAACGGAATGGCTTGAGATGTCTGCGGACAATCCGGCAAGCAGCCCGGTCGAGAAGCTGATGCGACCATTGCCAAACCAACCGGCGGGCTGGTCACCAAGACCGCTGACGATCAATGTCATCTCGTCGCTCACCTCGATGATGCTCCCGGTCAGCCTGAACGGTGCTGCCGAGATATCCTTGCTGCAGCGTGCGTCCCCCAGATCGGCGTCGCAGCGGCTGCCATAGAGTCGCCCCTGCGGCTGGTCGAGCCGGGCCGCCAGGCTGCGCAATTCAACCGTGAAGGCAAGGCCTGCGGTGCGCACCTCGCCCAGTTCCCGGGTCGACAGCAACACATGGTCGCCGGGGCTTTGCCAATTGACCAGAAATGTCTCGACCCGCGCTCCGTCATAACGCCCCAGCGCCAGATCGTCGGTGCTGATCGCCGCATCGGAAAAAGCGCCCGCCACATTGGCCGCATCCGCCTCAAGCCCCAATCCGGTTTCCACCTCGCTGGCGCGAAATCCGGTGGCGGCGGAAAACACCATGCCATCGAATTCGAGATCATGGTCATGCTCGGTGAAGCCCAATACCAGACCATCGGTCCGGGTCAGCCGCCAGGCATGGCATGTCGTCGTCGAAGTCTGCCCAAGATGCGCCGCCAGCGCGGCCGGTAAATCCCTCATGGTTTGATTTCCACCAATGGCACGGTCGGGACAGAGCCCGCCTTGAACGCCGCGAGGCTGATTTCGATGCGGTCGGTGTCAAAGCGCACCGGAATGTCGAATTCATAACCGGCGGTCACGACCACGCCGGGCGCGGGAACCGAACCGGGCGCGATCGTCACCAGCCCAGTGGCTGCATCTACCGAGAAGTCGCCAGCCTGCAGAACCAGCCCGTCGACAGCCAGCATCACGGTGGCCTCGACCGGTTTTTCAATCCGGCGCACGGTGGCGCCGCCCGCGTCAGTGTAGGTCTTGATCAGTTCAAACAGCGTTTGAACCCCGTCGCCGGTTCCGATTAGCTGATCAATCGCCGTAACCGTCTGTCCCGGCGGCACCGAGGCATGATCGACCGGATCGCGAAAACGGAAGCCGTAAAGCTGGCCGCGCCGTGCCTCGAAAAACGCGGTCAGCTGGTAAAGATCATCAAGACCGCGCAAGCCGGTTCCCGCGTCATAGCGCCGCCGCGCATCGGCCCAGCGCGTATTACGGGTTTCTCCGCCATTGGACAGCGCCACAATGTCGGTGCGCCGTCCGGGCCCGCCGCTGGCGCCCAGCGACAGCCGCAGCGGAAATTGCACGTCATGAAAGCCATTGGTCATACTTCGTCTCCCGTTTCACAACCCACGGCGGCCACGGCCGACCGCGCGGGCCAGCATGGCCGAGACCTGAGCCTCGGATTTCGCAAAACTTGCCGCATCCGGCGTTGTCACATTGAACGTCACCTGAACCGGCGACGCACCACCGCCCGAGGCGACGCCGAGCCTGCCGTCGGCTCCTCGCTGCAGCGGCATTATCGCCTCGGCCCCCGCCTCCCCCATCAGCCCGACATCACCGCCCTGCATCGGAAAATACGAAGGCCCGCCCACGACACCACCGTCGGCAAAAGCGTTCACGCGTCCCGGCACACCTCCGTTGGCGAACGGCAACAGCTGCCCCAGATTGCCCGACAGCCCGGCAATCGAGCTGCTGATCAGCTGGTCCAGCGGTTTCAGGCCCGCATCAAGCGCGATGCCGACCATACGGCTGCCCAGGCTGCGCAACACGTCGTCAAGGGTTCGGCCCTCCACTGTTGCCGATTTCAAGGCACCTGACAGTGCCCCGCCAAAGGCATCGGCTTTCAGCCGGAGTTCATCGAGCGCGCGGTCAGCGCCATTGAGATCCAACTCGACATTGACATTCACATTCGGCTCATCAGGCATCTTCAGGCTCCTTGTCGTTGCCGGTGTCGGGGAACAGAGCCATCAGCGCTTGCAACCCATGCCGGTTTGTCATTGCCGTGGCATCAGCCGCGCCAATCAGCGCGACCAGTTCGACTAGGCTCAATCGCCAGAACGCATCAGGGGGTAGCCGCAGGTGGCCGAGGCCGAAGCGGATCACGGACGCCCAGGGGAAAAACGTCCGGTCCGGCACCGTCACCTCGTCACCGCCTGCGGCCCGGAAGGGTTTCCGGATGATCCGGAACCTCGCCCTCCCGATTTGAAACCTTGGCTGAAGTTTGATCTGCCTCCGCACCGCCAAAGCTTACCCAGAGAAGCTCCGTGGCGATCCGGGCGAAACCGGCAGCGCCGCCTTCGGTCGACATCGCGGTCACGTCCTCGTCGCTCAGCCGGTTGCCTGCTCCGCGAAGCCCCGCGCCAACGATGCGGATGATGTCGCGGGCTGACAGCTGGCCCGCCTCAAACCGGTCGGCGAGATCGGCCAGATTGGCAACGCCAAAGGCACTTTCGAGCTCCGCCAGCGCGCCAAGCGTCAGGCACAGCAGCCGGGTTTCGCCATCAAACTTTGCCGCAATCTCGCCGCGGCGGCGGTTGGGGTGAACGGTCATCGGCGCCTCACAGCGCCGCGAAGCTGAGGGCACCAGCCGATTCCAGCGCGATCTCGAAGGTCATCTCGCCATCGTGGCGGCCTGAATATTCAAGCGCCACGATCTGGAACGGTCCGGTCACGGTGCCGAAATCAGGGATTGCAACCTGCCAGTCGCGGATCTCGCTGGCGAAAAACACCGTTCGCGTCAGCGCATCGCTGGCCTGATCCTTAAACAGCCCGCCGCCCGACAGCGAGGCGCGCTGCACCCCTGCGCCACCGAGCAGCTCACGCCAGCGCCCGGCGGATTCAGCGTCGGTGATATCTACGGCTTGCGCATTGAACGCCAACCGCCGCGCACGCAGTCCGGCGATACTCACAAATCCCCCGCCATCATCGATCTTGATCAGCAGGTCCTTGCCTTTCTGGGCCGTCATGGAGATGTCCTTTCAAGCTCTTGGTTTGGAATATCGACTCGGGCCGGGATCATGGCTCGGTCACAGCACGGAACCTGAGCCGCGCCACATGCAGCCCGGTCTTGGGCGCACGACGGCTCACTGTTCTTTCGTGTCGCAGATTGATCAGCACCGCGCCGTCAAGCGTCAGATCGGCGTCATGGAGTGCTGCACGCACCGCTTCGGCCAGCTCGACAGCCTGCTTGCGGCCATTCTGTTTGGTCCAGGCCTCGATCTCGAACCGGTGCTGGCTCGCAACATCGTCACCAGTAGAGAAATCAGTTGTCGTGGCCTCGCCCATCACCAGGTAGGGCGGTTCGGCGCGAGTGATCAGTCGGTCGAAAACCCGGCCAGCCCCGATGATGGCGAGCACGTCCGGATCTGCTGCCAGACGGTCGACCACAGCCACCTGCAATGCATTGGCGCTCATGGCTGGTTCTCCTCGCAGTCGCAGATCAGATAACGGCGGGTTTCATCAGGATCACGCAAACTGCGAATGACCAGAATGCGGCCCCGGTGCACAAAGCGCATGGCGTGCCGGACATCGTCGCGATAGCGGATGGTGACACGGTGCGTGATTGGCGCCGTCGCGGCGTCAGCTACTTCGCCAGCTTTGGAGCGCAACGGCTCAATCCGTCCCCAAAGCTCTGCGAGCGCCGTCCAGCTCTCCAGCAGACCACCCTGCCCGTCGGGCACATCAGCTGAGGTTTCCAGCTCCAGCCTGGCGCTCAGCCGCCCCGGATCGACGAACACTGCGCTCATCACAGAGCCCGCCTTTGCCAAGGCGCGATCAGCCGGTCGTAACCTGCAGGAATGGCCGCAGGTTGCATGTCGGGTGTCACAGCGCCTCGGAATTCATAGAGATGGGCGGCATGGATCAAGATCGCCCGTTTGAGTTCAGGCGGCACTTCGGTTGCCGAGCCGAAGCCTGCGGTAAACTCAATCTCAATGCCGTTGATCGGCTGGCTCGGCCTTTGCCGTTCCCGGACCACCAGCCGCGCCGGCCGCGCTGTGGCGTCGAGCAGCATGCCGGTTAAATCCTGATCCTGCGCCACACCGTCGGCGTCATAAACCAGAATCGCATCAATGGTTTGAACCGGCGTTCTCATCAACTGAATCACCTCACCGCGCGGCCAATCGTCGAGAAACAGTCGAAAACCCTGACTCAACAAAGCCACGCCAGTGACAGCTTCCAGATGCGCTCGTGCCACACGGATCAAGCCTTCAAGCAGTTCGTCTTCATCACCAACGTCAATACGCAAATGCGCTTTCAACTCTGCAAGCGTCACCGGTTCCGCCAGCGGCGGATCGGTCTGGATCAAGGTCATGGCAGTCTCCGGGAGTGAATGTGTCGAGGGCGTTTCCCTCCCCCGGATGCCGGGAGAGAGTGAGTTCTGGCGGAACAGACGACCCGTCAGGCGGCGAATTTCAGAAGCTTGATCGCCTCGAAATTCTGCACCCCGCCGCCCACACGCTTGGTGGTGTAAAACAGCACATACGGCTTGGCCGAGTAGGGATCACGCAGGATGCGCACACCGGTGCGGTCAACCACCAGATAGCCGCGGCGGAAATCACCGAAGGCGATCGACAACGCATTGGCGGCGACGTCGGGCATGTCCTCGGCCTCGACCACCGGGAAGCCCATCAGCGATGCGGCCTGCCCGGCACCCGCCGGTGGCATCCAGAGATAATTGCCGTCGGTATCCTTGAACTGGCGGGGCTGGGCCTGGGTCTTGCGGTTCATCACGAACCGCCCGTTCTGCCGGTGTCCGGCTTTGAGCGCATAAATCAGCTCGACCAGCCGGTCGGAGGGATCAGCGCCAAAGGCCCCGGCAGCCCCCGTGGCGATATGGCCGAGATTGCCCCAGTTCCAGCTGCCGTCATCGACACTGGGATAATCGAGAAAACCGCGCGGTTTGTTGACCCCGTCACCCGAAACAAAAGCCGCTCCCTCTTGCTCGGCGAAGGCGGCTTCCACTTCAGCTGCTATCCAGCCCTCGATGTCGAGCGCGCCGTCCTCGATCAACGAGGCGGTGGCGGCCGGCATGGCGTAGAGTTCCATGGTTGGAAACTGCAGCTCGGCCAGTTGCGGCGCTGCCGTCTGTGGCCGTGCGTCGGTCTCGCCAACCCAACCGGTGGCCATGCCATCGAGCGCAAAGGGCTTTTTCAGCACCGCGCCCGAGACCTGCCGTACCGTCGAGATTGAGCGGACCGGTGAGAGTTCTGACAGCCGCCGGCCGATTTCGCTGTCGAGCTCGTCGGGCACCAGGTAGCCGCCATCAGCATCGCTGCCCGCCGACATGGCTTTCAGTTCAGCCTGGCGCAGCCCGGCCTCATCGCCGCGCCGGACATAGGCATCAAAGGCCTGGCGCACGGCACTTGGCTGAACCCCGCCGCGTCCGAGATCCGGACGGGCGCGTTTGACCAGCAACGCGTCCAGCGTCCGCTTCTGCTCATCCAGTGCCGTGTCGATGCGCGCCATCTTCTCGTCGGTGACCACATCAGCGCCGCCACGCCGCTCGATCTCGGCCAACCGCTCATCGTTGGATTGCTTGTAGTGCTCAAATGCGGACATGAAGTCCTCGAAGGCGGCGGAGACGTCGGCGTCTACACTCTTGGTTTCAGGCGCACGCGCCCTTTTGGTCTGGGTGTTCATCGGTCTTCCTTTCAACAGGTTGGGTTCAGTGGGCCGGGAGCCGCAAGACAACGCACTCGTCAACGTGCGCAGCTGCCGTTCCAGGCGTTTGAGATCCTCCGGCGCAGCGTCCTGCCTGTCCGAAAGTGCGCTGTGGCCACGGGCGATCAGCCCGCGTGCCTGGCGTCTGCTCAGCCCCGCATCCCGCGTAAGCCGGCGTTCGAGTTCGCGCCGCGTTAGTGACAACATTCCCGCAGCTTTGACTGCGGTCACCCGCGCGCCTGGCTGCATCGGGAATGTCACCACCGAGATCTCCCAGAGATCGGCACTTAAAATCCGGCGCACCCCGGCCTTGGCCTCGGTGCGGGCGCGCAGCGTCTGAAAACCAATCGACAGCCCGTCGAGCGCACCGGATTTCATCAGCTCGTGAACTTCACGGGCCCGGACGACGCCGAGCGCCAGCTTGCCCTCGACATGCAGGCCACGCTGATCCTCGCGGATCGACATCCAGCGGCCGATCGGCTGGTCCGGATCATGTTGATAGAGCATGCGCACATCGCCCGCCCCTCTTCGCTTGAGAGAGGCTGCGAAGGCGCCGGGTTCGATCACGTCACGGCCCAGATCGACCGCGCCAAACAGGCTGGCATAGCCCGAGAAACTGCCGTCGCCGCTGACATCCTCAAGTGCCAGATCGACGCGCTTGTGCTGCCGTCCGGATGTGCTCCAGTCCGCTGTCATGGCTTTGTCCTTGTTATTGTCGAAATGCATTCAGACGCGGCAGATGTGCCGGTCAGGGTCTGGGGCCACGCCCCGTCCGGTCGGCGATGCGGGCGAGCGCGCCGAGCACCCACCAGGCGGTCATGCTGGCGGACGCCGATCCCATCAGCAGTGTCTCGGAAGCCGACAAGAGGTCCGTCACGCCCATCCAGTGCGCCAACGCCACACCCGCCGGTGCGCCAAATACCAGGCCCGAGACAATGCCGGCAATCGCCCGCATCGCGGCCTCGCGAGTGCCCTTGGGCATCATGTAGATGAGCGAGACCAGCGCACCGGCCACAGCCCCGGCAATCCGGGCGGCCAGCATTGTGGGTTCGGGATCCATGCCCTGCATTGCCATGCCTCCATTTTTGCCAGTCAAATCCGGTTCACAAATTGAATCAGGTGCGTGCAAGTTTGAATCCGGTTCAGTCTGCAACACGCTGATATCCCACAGCTTCCCGCTTCTCTTCATCGGTCAGGAAATCCGCAACACCTACCCGCGCCCAGAGCCCGTCGCGCTCGGCGGACAGCCCCGGCAGGCGGTCGGCGTCATAGTCGATCTTCAGCCCGGCGCCGTGAACTGGCTGCAGCCAAGCGGTCAATGCGGCGGCAGTCCGGTGGACCAGCGGCAACACCGTGAGGCGGCAGAAGGCGCGGTTGGCTTCCTGGTAATTGGCGTAGGTCAGATCTCCGGGAATGCCTAGCAACATCGGCGGCACACCGAGCGCCAGGGCGATGTCGCGAGCCGCGCCGTTCTTGGCCTCGATGAAATCCATGTCGCGCGGTGTCAGCCCCATCGCCTTCCAGTCGAGCCCGCCCTCCAATAGCATCGGCCGCCCTGCCCAGCGCGCGCCCTGATAGCCCTCCTCGAGCTCGGCTTTCAGCCGCTCATATTGTTCGGGCGTCAGGTTGCCGCCGTCCTTGGGCTGATAGACCAGAGCACCCGATGGCCGGGCGGAATTGTCGAGAAGCGCCTTGTTCCAGCTCATCGCCGCATTGTGCAAATCGAGCGCCATCAGCGCGGCTTCCAGCGGCGCAAATCCGAGATGATCATCAAGCGGATGAAACAGCTTGAGATGCAGCAGCCCCGGCCCCTCCTCGGGTGTGATGGCAAACCTCTGCCGTCTGCCGCCCGCCTGATGCTCATAGGCCACCGGCCAGCCATCGGGGCCCGCGATCACCCGCATCCGGTCGGGCCGCAAGAGCTGCAATCCCGCCACCCGTCCACCGGCGCTAACCGGGTTGATCCAGGCATTGCCCGAGAGAACCAGATGGCCGTAGAGCGTTTCAAAAAAACCATCGCCCGCTCCATTCGGATCGGGACGCTGCAGAAGATCCAGCACCGGATGCCGCTCCTGCTCGCGGCCACCGGCAAACACCAGCCAGGGCACTGACGCAGCCGCCTCGGCGATCATCCGCGTCGCCCGGTGCGCTACCGGATTGCGCATGAAGCCTTCGCGCGCAATGGCCGCGTAGCTGCGCCCGCTCCATTGCGCGCCCGTATCACCAGAGAGCGCAGCAATCGCCCCCGGCAACCAGCTTTTGGCGGCAGGCGGTTTTTGCGCGGGCGGCGAAACCCAAGGAAGCCTCAATCCAAATGCCATATCAATGCCCTTTCAAATTCAGTGGTGAAACCCCGGCGTTTACTTGCCGTCACGGACCGCCTAGAAAACCGCATCCCCGCCCGTAAGGAGTGACTGCCTTGGTCTTTCAATGGTTGATCGTCGCCAGCATTGCCGCGCTGGTGGCCACGTCGCTGGTCCATTCGCTGGGCGGCGAAATCTACCTGCTGCGGCCACTGTTCAAGCATCGCGGCAACCGCGTGCTGGAGCATCCACTGGCGCGCATGGTCCTGAGGTTCGCCTGGCATCTCACGTCGATCTGCTGGATCGTACTGGCCGTCATTTTATACGCACTGGCCTTCGACGAGCCGCATCTCCGCACCGTCATCCTGGGCAGCGTCAGCCTCAGTTTTACCGGTGCCGGACTGTTCGATCTGATTGCCAGCCGGGGCCGGCATATCGGCTGGCCGCTGCTGCTTCTCACCGGCCTGTTTGCGCTTGCAGCGCTCAACTACGACTAGGCACCATCCTCACAAATGCCTGATCTGCGGCGCACCTCTGCGCCCGAGCATCAGCTCGGTCAGCGCCCAGACCAGCGCGTCGAGCCGGTCGGGTGAACGGCCTGACGACAGCCCGTCGGGACCGAAATCACACATCTGGTCTTCGAGCGCTCCGAAGTGTCCAGCATGAACCACCCGGCCCTGCTCATACAGCGCTGCCACCGGTTCGGCGCGCAGCCACTTGCCGCGCGTCGCCCGTACGGTGCGGACCGGCAGCGTCGGATCGACGGTGCGCAACACGCTTGTCACCATGTCGCCGCCCTGGTTGATTTCGGCCACCACGCAATCGGCGTCAAAGCGGCGGTAGAGCCGGCTTACAGCATTGGCCCAGGCCGAGGGGCTGGCGCCCTCGACCGAACCATCGGCCAACACTACCGCCCGGCCCTCGGCATCAAGCCCGGCGGCCACGATGCCGCAGCAGGAATATCTGGCTTCGCTCACCGCCGGCGGATCGACCGCCACGACGATGCGACCCAGCAGCCCGTGATTGCGCACCGTGAGCGCCTCTATCTGGTCGCGCCGCCACAGCCCGTCCTCGCGGTCGGCGATCAACTCGCCATCGAGTTCCTGACGCCCCAGCCGTGTGCCGCCATAGCGCGCCCGGATGGCGTCGAGAAACCCCGCAGCCAGATGCGCCGCATTGTCTATCGTGCGGATGCGTGTCACCCGCGTGGCCGCATCTTTCACCAGTGCCAGCATCAACGGCGTTGCCCTTGGCGTCGTCGTCACCAATTGCCGCGGCGAGATTCCGAGTCTGAGGCCAAATTGCAGCATGTCCCAAGTCTCGCGCTGGTGCCGCCATTTGCCAAGTTCGTCGCACCAGGCGAGAGAAAATTGCGGCCCGCGCAAGCTTTCGGGATCTTCAGACGAAAACATCTGCGCCACAGCACCCGATGGCCACACCAGTCTGCGCCGCGTCGCCTCGAAGCTGGGCCGCTGATCACGCGCCACGCCCAAAATCCCCGACACCCCGTCAATCATCACCTCGCGGGCATCGCCAAAAGTTTCCGCCACCAGCGCGATGCGGCCATCACGCCCCAGCCCGGGCACCGTGCCGGAGGCGAGAGCGTGCACCCATTCCGCCCCGGCGCGGGTTTTTCCCGAACCGCGCCCGCCCATCAACAACCAGGTACGCCAGTTGCCGTCGGGCGGCATCTGTTCGGGCCGGGCCAAAAACTCCCAGGCAGTGGCATTTTCGATCAGCGCTCGATCATCGAGCCGCGCAATATGGGCTGCCACCAGATCCGTCATGGTATCGGTCGCTGACGCCGGATCCGTCGTGGGCGCCTTGACGTGCCTGCGCCACACAAGGCTGGGCCGCCATCCGCAGGCCAGAAAATTGCGGACCGGCACCATAGCCTCGCCTGGAACGGGATTGTCCCAGGCGCTGGCCATAAGCATGGCAGTCACCGCATGCACCGTCATTCCGGCGCCTTGCCTGCTTCACAGGCGTTGTGCCGCTCACTGGCCCGCTCACCCGCCAGCCGTTCGGCGGCGGCGAGGATCAGCTGCCGTACGGTCTGCCGCAGCTGCTCGCGTTCATCAGGGCTCAGCGTCCGTTGCGTCGAGCGGGCCTGATCCTCGGCAATCAGCCGTTCCATCTGGTCGATCTTTTCCAGCGCCCGGGCGATCAGCGCCACCTGATCCACCGCCGCCTTGCCCTCGGCTCCATCAACGCCCAGCCTTGCTGCCTCACGGTCGAGCACGGCGCGCATCTGCGCCAGCATTTTTCGCGTGCTCTCGGCCACAAGCGTCGGCGCAGGTGTGTCCACCGGCGCGCCCGGCCCACCGGTCGCCTCGTCCGCTCCATGCTGCTTGAGCTCCAGCGGCTCCAGCGCCAGCACCAGTTCGACCACCCGGTCGATCAAGCCCGCCTCATCCTGCGCAAAGCTATCAGGTGCGGACAGCATGGTTTGCCCGGCAACCCCAAAGGTCTCGGTCATGACAACCTCACAATTTCCAGAATTCCGGCCAGATCCGGCCAACAAAAAAGCGCCCCGGACACTCCAGAGGCGCTTGGCGCAGACATCAATTTTCAATCATCACGCCCACCAGAACTCCCGGCGACCCGGTACCGTTTCCGGCGCACTTCTGTGACGATGACATAAACCTACCAGAGCACCGTCACGCTGTAAAGGATTATTTTCCTATGACGCGAAGATACAGTACAACGGTTTTATACAGGCTTACGAGCATGACAAATTGCGGTTGAGAGAAAGCCTTGTAACTAGCTCGCAGTGAATTTCCCGGATTTTTTCCGTTTAATATCGCGCGTTCTGACCTGTCGGAAGAGGTAAGAGACGCGTTAACCTCCTCACAGCACGGTCCGCAAAACGGAAAAATTGCTTAGCGTGCAATTGATTTTGAGTTTCTCATTCGCTGATAAATTGCAATGCATCGCAAAGTCTTGGAACGTCAAATTTTTCGGAAACACTCTTTTCAGCCATAAGCATGCTGAACACGACCTCTGAAATGGCAATTGCAAGCTTTCGCATGCTTGCATAATCAATCTTCTTGGCGGGACCTATACCTTTAACATTGGAGATATTTCTCAATATTCCTCCATGCCTATTTTCTTTGTGAGGTTCTCGAATTCCACCAAATAGCCCATGAACATGATCATCTCTCTGCTGCTGAAGCGACGCAATACGCTTTGAGATCAACAGATATTCATCTCTATATGGATTTTTGATTTTTGTTTTGAGGCAAGCAACCCAAATTCGACGTCGCTTTTTGAAGGAATTTGTGCCGTCATACTCTGCTAAGGCCTCGTCTCTCAACATAGCCTTAGCGGTTTGATCCATAATTTGCTCCAACAAGGACCATTGGTGAACAATCATCCCCAGAGCCCATAACTGTCGGTCGGTGAGCATAGGTTGCACGCAAAAATCGTGACGAATATTTGGACTGGAAGCTGCCATATCAAAACCTGCAAGTTGACAAAATGAAATTCAACGATACGCAAAAGCAAGTGCTGGCGTCTTCTTCAAGACCACACAACAGCAGTTAATCAAATAGGAGTTAGGGCGCGCCCAACTACTGGTTTGCCTTCGAATTTCGATGTCCTACGATTTTTGCGTATCTAGCTCTGTTTCAATTGATTTCACCAGCGCTGTGATCGGTAAGGCGCTTGCTGCGAATAGTTCAAGCAGAATGTCGGCCGCCCCACGCTCCACCGTAAACTTTAGCTCCAGCGCCTTGATTACCTCAAACAGTGTCGCATGCAGGGGCCGCCCTTCTCACTTAACGCCTCGCGGGTGACGCCGACCGTGAAGCCCACCAAAAACAGCATCCTCGTCAATGCCGTGAATTCTCCGCAATTCTCATGGCCTCTTCAATCTGCTCACTCAGGACCGGCAGGTCCGCTTGTGCCAGTGCGAGGGTCAATTCGCCTCCACCTTCCAATGTCAGCACGACTGGCATTTAGCCCTGCGGATTCATTGCCAGGCCCATTCCAGTTGTTTTCAAAACGTGAAAATTCGGTCTTTCCTCTTCAGGCAGAGTGGAAACGACCTGCCCCAGAAGGCTGGCCAGCGCAGTGATTGTCGCCGGAACTATCTTGGCGTCGAACTCGATGCCGAATTTCTCTCCGCCGGCGGTGTCGAAGGTGAGCGCAACGGATTGATTTTGTTGCCGTGCTTCACCTGAGAGAACCACCTCGAATTTCGGAGCTATGTTCACTTTTTCGGCCACTGTTGATCACTCCTGTGTTTGCACTGGAGCCTAGCAGCTTTTTGCTCTGACGTGATCGGTGTTATCAATTTGCCGATAGCGTCAAACACTCGCTGCGACTGGCTTCAAGCAGCATGCCGGCACGCCTACGCCCCAGCAGGCTCCACCTTCACCTTCAATCCCAGCGCCTTGATCACCCCGAACAGCGTCGACATGCGCGGATCGCCCTTTTCGCTGAGTGCCTTGTAAAGCGCCTCGCGAGTGACCCCGGCCGTGCGGGCGATGTCGCTCATGCCGCGCGCCTTGGCGATGTCGCCGAGAGCCGCGGCAAACAGTGCCGGGTCGCCATCCGAAAGGGCTGCATCCAGATAGGCTGACACCATCTCCGGGCTGTCGAGAAATTCAGCAGCATCAAAGGGTTGGGTTGCAAGTGTCATTTAGAGCTCCTTGGCCAGTTTCCATGCCGTCTTGATGTCCGCCTGCTGCCGCGATTTGTCTCCGCCGCACAAAAGAACGACCAGCCGTTCATTCTGCATGGCGACATAAATCCGGTACCCCGGCCCATAATCAATACGCAGTTCGCTTACGCCCTGCCCCACCGGCTTGATGTCGCCCGGATTGCCGAGTGTCATTCGCCTGATCCGTACCAAAATCCGTGCTTTGGCTTGGCTGTCGCGCAGTTTGCCAAGCCATTTCGCAAACATCTCTGTTTGGCGAACTTCAATCATCTGTGAAATATAGTTCACAGCCTAACGATAATCAAGACCAACCTCACACCACAAAAAACCGCCAGAGAAAACTCTCCGGCGGCTATAGATGTGCTTCAACTTGGGCGGATGAAGAACGTGTCGCTAGGCGATAGCGATGATGCCAAGGACGGCGAGCAGGAACAGCACCAGTACCAGGCCGATCAGCAATTTCGCGCCGCTCAGCGCGGCACCCGACAGACGGCCGAAACCGAGCAGGCCTGCGACAGCCGCAACAATAAGTAAAATCAGGATCCAGTGGATCATTGTTAAAACCCTCCATTTGGAAATACAGGGTCTCAACGCCGCCGGGTCATTATGGTTCCATGCGCCGGCGAAAATCTTCTACGCACTGGTACCGCTCAGACCTCTTCGCCGGGCCACTCCACCAGATAGTCCTCGAAATCCTCAACCATCATACCGTCTTCGCTCACCGTGCGGCCACGCACCGAAACGCCTGCTTCATGGATGGTATCGGGGTCGCCCGAGACCAGCGGATGCCACCAGTAGAGATCTGCCCCTTCGGCAACCAGCCGGTAGCCGCAGGTCGGCGGCAGCCAGGTGATGGTGTCCACCTGCTTGGGCGTCAGGCTGATGCAATCGGGTACTGTGGCCTGGCGGTTTTCATAATCGGTGCAGCGGCAGCTGTGTCCGTCGAGCAGAGTACAGCCGATGTTGGTCCAGACGATTTCGCCGGTGTCCCAGTCCTCAAGCTTGTTGAGGCAGCAGCGGCCGCAGCCGTCGCACAGGCTTTCCCATTCGGCCTTGTTCATCTGGCCGAGCGTCTTGGCTTTCCAGAAGGGCTTGGCGTCCATGACCTGCGTCCTTTTTTCATTTCAACTATGCGCCGGAGCGCGCGTTCAGCTTGTCCTTTGACTGAAAATGAGCCAAAAGCATAGGTCACAGGGGCGAATACCGTGGTGCTATCATGCATCACCGTTAAAGCAACATGCGGCGATGCAAATCACCGCCGCCCGCAATGGACAAAGACCCGTGCAAGACCCATTCAACCAGGAAGACCGGCCGCGCAAGCGCTCTAACATTCTGCTGCGCATCGATTCCTGGATTGATTCCTCGATCTGGAACGCCGGTTTCCGCGTCGGCGAGATCTGGGAAGAGATCACCATTTTCTTCCGCCGATTCCGCACGCGCGGTGCCTGGAAAGCATTCTTCGAGATTGTTGGCGAAGGCATGAATGTCGGCACTGCGGGCTTCGTGCTGCTGTTGGCGCTGGCGCTTCCGGCGTTTGAAGAAACAGCCGGAAACTGGCGCGCACGCGATGATTTCGCCGTCACCTTCCTCGATCGCTACGGCAACGAGATCGGCCATCGCGGCATCATCCACGAGGATTCCGCCCCGGTCGATCAATTGCCGGATCATTTCGTCAAAGCGGTTCTGGCGACAGAAGACCGGCGGTTTTTCGAGCATTTCGGCATCGATTTCCTCGGCCTCGCCCGCGCCATGACCGAAAACGTCAAGGCCAATTCGGTTGTCCAGGGCGGCTCCACCATCACCCAGCAATTGGCCAAGAACCTGTTTTTGACCAATGAGCGGACGCTTGAACGCAAGGTCAAGGAGGCGTTTCTGGCGTTCTGGCTCGAGGCCAACCTGTCGAAAAAGGAAATCCTCCGGCTTTATCTCGACCGCGCCTATATGGGCGGCGGAACCTTCGGGGTGGCAGCGGCGGCACAGTTCTATTTCGGCAAGGACATCACCGAGGTCTCAATTGCGGAAGCTGCGATGCTGGCTGGCCTGTTCAAGGCCCCGGCCCGCTATGCGCCACACATCAACCTGCCTGCGGCACGGGCGCGGGCCAATGAGGTTCTGTCCAACCTGGTGCAGGGCAGCTTGATGACCGAGGGCCAGGTCATCGGCGCACGGCGCAATCCGGCCAACGTGATTGACCGCGGCGACCATGAAGCACCGGATTACTTCCTCGACTGGGCCTTTGAAGAGGTCAAACGCATCGCAGCCGCTTATGATCAACATTCCCTGATCGTCCGCACCACCGTTGACCCGGGCATGCAGGAGGCCGCTGAAGCTGCCGTTGAAACCGGTTTGCGACAATATGGCGAGAGATATCGGGCGAGCCAGGCAGCGCTGGTGCTGATCGAGAACGGCGGCGCGGTGCGCGCCATGGTCGGCGGACGCGATTATGGCGCAAGCCAGTTCAACCGCGCATCCAATGCGCTCAGGCAGCCGGGCTCCTCGTTCAAGATCTACACCTATTCGCTGGCCATGGAAAAAGGCATGACGCCGGACAGCCCGATCACCGACGCGCCGATTCATTGGGGCAATTGGAACCCGAAGAATTACGGTCTGAGCTATCGCGGCCGTATCGACATCAAGACAGCGCTGGCCAAGTCGATCAACACCATTCCGGTGAGGATTGCCAAGGAGAGACTGGGCGAAGACCCAATCGGCCAGATCATGGCCCAGGCGAAGAATTTTGGGGTCGAAACGCCGATCCGGCGCGATGTCACCATCCCGATCGGCACGTCCGAAGTCACCGTCCTTGATCAGGCGACCGCTTACGCCGTGTTCCCGACCGGTGGTTTCCAGTCTCGCCGCCACGGCATCGAGCAGATCCTCAATTACACCGGCGACGTGCTTTATGATTTTGATCGTGACACGCCACCGCCCACGCGCGTCTTGTCGGAAACCGCCGGCAACTATATGAACCAGATGCTGACCCGGGTTCCCTATGTCGGAACCGCGCGGCGCGCTGCGGTCGATGGCGTGCTGACCGGTGGCAAAACCGGCACCACACAAGCCTTCCGCGATGCCTGGTTCTGTGGCTTCACCGGCAATTTCACCGCTGCGGTCTGGTTCGGTAATGACGACTACACCTCGTCCAACCGGATGACCGGCGGCTCGCTGCCGGCGATGACCTTCAAGCGGTTGATGGATTACGCCCACCAGGGCATTGAGCTCAGAGCCATTCCCGGCGTCGACAACCCGCTGCCAACGCCGAAAGCTGCGCCGCTGGTAGCGGAATCCTCGACCGACGCCAATGGCAATGCGCTGCCCGGGCGGCAACGGTCGCGATCGCTTAACCGGGAAACAACTGCTGTTCTGCGCGGTCTTCTGGAGCGGTTCGACCGTGCCAAGCCACTTGGCAAGGCAGAACAGCTGGCGGCAACGGAAACCTTGCGGGGTTTCATTCCAGCCACCGCTGAGCGATGATGAACCGGGGCACGGTTTGACAATGGTGCATTTCCAGACCTTTTGAAGCCGGGTGACTGGTTATTGCGGCGCGAGTGTGCTTTTCCTCACACAGGGTGCTTCGCGCGCCCGATTTGACGTGCCCTGCATGGTGGCTGCCATGCTCCCGAATTGACGAAGGAAGCTCCGCCAAGTGTTTCGCCTGCCTATCCTGGTTGTTCTGACGCTGGCGATCGCTTTTGGCGGTGGTGCCTGGACTGCGTCGTGGACGCTCAAGGCCACATCCGGATTCGGCGCGATCAAGCTCGGGCCCTGGAGCGCTTACCCAGACCTGCAGACGGCGAACGCCGACCCCTTCGCCAAGGCGCACCGCGCCGGCGACGGCCGCATTCTGCTCGGCCGCGCCGAAGGACTGGTGTTTACCGCCCAAAACGATGAAACCGGGGCAGTCCTGTCGGGACGCTGCATCTATGAAATCTCAGGATCGACGCCGCCGGCGCGGTTCTGGACACTCAGGGTCGCCGGTGCGGATGGCGACCCGCTTGAAGCGCCAGCGCGGGTTCCAACCAGTCTGAACTCTTGGACCACCCTGCGCCACACCGATGGCACGTTCAACATCCAGGTCAGTGCAGCGCCCAGCCCGGGCAACTGGATCTGGCTTGATACATCCGGTGACGTCACGTTTGTGCTGACCCTGATTGACACGCCGACGGCCGCCTCGGTCAGCATAGCCGAACTCGACATGCCAAAAATTTCGCAGACCGGATGCTCCGATGCGTAGTGCGCTGCTCGCCATATCAATAGGACTGGTCGGCGCGGCATTTATCCATATTGTCATTATTCTTGCTTTGCCAATGTGGACCGGCAAGGACGCATGGACCCGGGTCACGGCACTTGGTTCGACGAACCGGTTTTATTCGCTCGCCAACGAACCAAACACGACAGGGCTTTACAACGAAAATCCGAATCTCCGCAGCGCGGTTTGCCGCTTCGATATTTCCGATGGCCCGGTTCGCATCATCGCTTCAGGCGATGTCCCTGTCTGGACGGTCTCGACCTATGATGCATCCTCAAACGAGACCTATTCGATGAACGACCGTTCGGCCATTGGCACCGGGGTCAACATCGCCCTGGTCACGCCGGCACAGATGCTGCAATTGCGGCGTTTCATGCCGCGCTCACTCGAGCGTGCTGTGTTGGTGGAGCTCTCCAAACCCGAAGGTTATGTCGCCTTGCGCGCCGTTGCACCAACACCCAGCCAGGAACCTGCTGCGCGGGCGTTTTTAACAAGTGCGGCCTGCGTAACCATGAAGATCGACCCAGCCTGACGCGATTGCACATCGGGGTGCCCGCAGCTGGTCACAGCTCTCTGATTACATCGCTGATTGCGAGCTGAGCCTGAGAAACCGGTCATAGGCCTGCTCTGCGCGACGGTTGATCGCGGCCACGTCAAGCGGCGGTTCGCGGCCAATGACGCGCCTTATCTGCAGATCCCCGACCAGCAGGTTGAGATATAGACCGACTGCCTCACCAGTCACATCGAACGCCAGTGCCCCCTCCCGCCTGGCGCGCTCCAGCACCTCGCCAATCAGCGGCCCGACCGCCTCCCTGCCCCGCTCGGAAATTGCCGCACCCAGTTCCCCGGTGGGATCAGCTGCAGCAGCCCGGTTGAGCTGAATGGCGCGCGGGCTGACCAGCAGCGCAAGCAAATGCGGCCCCAGCGCACGCAGTATGTCTAACGGGTGCCTGTCGCTGCGCAATCCGTCTTCCAGCAACGTTTTCACCTGCTCGGCATTGCGCAGCACCAGGGCCTTGAAAAGCCCGTTCTTGTCGGCGTACCAATTGTACAACGTCTCGTTTGACGCCCTGGCCGCCTTGGCGATCGCCAGCATGGATGCACCGGCATAACCCTTGGCCTCCAATACCGCATAGGCCGCCTCTTCGATCTTCTCCTGGCGGGAAGCCCTGTTCTCATCACGCATCAGCAGTCTCCACTGGTTGACGACAAGCGTAATTATGTTTACGGATATTTGCAACCGTACACTCAATTACGCTTATGGAGATGCCAGAATGCCCCTGACAAACCACTCTTCCACCGCCGCCTTGTCTGTCCTGATCATACTGCAGGCTGTCATGCTCAGTGCGCTCTATGCGGGCGTTCCACCGCATCCGCCGGTGGCCACGCCGCTGTTTGGCATTGCACCGTTTCTCGGGGCTTCCATGTCCGCAGCCGTTGCGGCGATGCTGCTCAGCAGCCCTTCAAACCGGTGCGACCGGGGACTGAGCCTGTTGGCCGTTGTCATGGCGCTGGTTTCATTCGGCCCGCAAAAATATTTCGATGCGCAATTCGGATTGATCTGGCCTGCAGTGATCAGCGGACAATTGGCCTGCCTTGCCCTGCTTTGGGCGTTGGTCTCGGACATGCGTTCAGGAACAAAGGGCCGGCAGGAGGAAACGGCATGATCTCGACCCGGATACTGCCGCTTGTCTCGCTCTTGCTCGTGGCCTCGATCTTCGGATTCTTCTACGCCTGGGTGTGCTCCACCATGTTGGGCCTTGATGCCAGCGATCCCGCCGTTGCCATCCAAGCCATGCAGGCGATGAACGCCTCGGTGCGAAACGCGGTGTTTTTTCCAGCCTTTTTCCTCACGCCCGTGGTGTTGGCGAGCACCGCCGCAGCTTTGGTCCGCAAAGGCAGGAGAAATGCAGCCCTGTGGTTTGGGCTTGCGGCCGTCGTCTATAGCCTCGGTGGTTTCGGCGTCACCATCGCGCTCAACGTCCCGATGAATGAGGCGCTGGCGCTGATTGAGTTGCCTCTGGAGCCGGCCGCTGCCGAAACTGTCTGGCGCGACTACTCATCATCATGGCAGGTCTGGAACCAGGTTCGTGCTCTGGCCTGTGCCGTAGCAGTCCTGCTGACAGGGACAGGATTGCTCACCACAGGTTCGGTCCCACAAGCGGCCCGCGGGCAAGTGAATGCGCCAGGAACGCTGTAGCGCCGGTGCATGGCCGTTCGCGTTCCTGCCTGCATGAACTGTCGCAACAATTGACTTCGGTCAATGAGTTCCCCCGATGATGCGCTATATATAAACGATCGCAAATGTGTCCCCGGTCACATGGTTTCCGGCTCACCAAAGGATAAGCGCATGAAAAAGGCTGTTATCGTCGTTCTTGGAGCAGGTCTCGGTGGAATTTCCATGGTCTTCGATCTGAAGGCCGAACTGGGAACCAACCACCAGATCGTTCTGGTCAACAAGACTGAAAGCTTCCAGTTCACCCCGTCCAACCCGTGGGTCGGTGTCGGCTGGCGCGATAAGACCGACATCACCATTGAGCTGGCGCCGTTGATGGCCAAGCACGGCATCGATTTCATCCAGGCCTCGGCGAAAAAGCTGGTCCCTGAAGTCAACAAGATCGAAATGGAAGACGGCAGCTCGGTCGACTATGATTACCTGATCATCGCAACCGGCCCGGAATTGGCTTTCGACGAAATTGAGGGATTTGGACCTGAGGGA
>Ga0163215_100726_pt1 | contig 39740 bp, 52 predicted proteins | sample SynspAceP_FD_185934 | JGI IMG/M metagenome (GOLD analysis project Ga0163215, IMG submission 185934) | Saline lake microbial communities from Ace Lake in Antarctica - Synechococcus sp. Ace-P (Hybrid Assembly) | ecosystem: Environmental > Aquatic > Non-marine Saline and Alkaline > Saline | place...
TCCGGGGAAAGATCATCAATCTCAGATAGCCAGGCTAGATAGTCGTGATGGTCCATGCGCGCCTCCTGCGTTCATGTTCCGTTATATCGCATCAGAGAGTGCATAGCTAATGCGAATTGAGCCAAAGAAAATGCCGCCTCACAGGCGGCATTTTCAGATATTGTGTCAGGGTCGAACTTAGAAGCCGAGGCCTGCATATTTGTTCTTGAACTTCGACACACGACCGCCCGCATCCATCAGACGCGAGGAGCCGCCGGTCCAGGCCGGGTGGACGGTTGGGTCGATATCCAGCGACAGCGTGTCGCCTTCCTTGCCCCAGGTCGAATTGATCTGGAAGATCGAGCCGTCGGTCATTTTGACGTTGATCAGGTGATAATCGGGGTGGATGTCTTTTCTCATCGTGCCGATCCTTATGCTTCTGAGCCCGCGGCGGGCTTGTAGTTGGCGACTTCTGCGATACGGGCGGATTTACCGCGACGTGCACGCAGGTAATAAAGCTTGGCCCGACGCACGCGACCACGGCGCACAACGGTGATGCTATCGATATTGGTCGAATAGAGCGGGAACACACGTTCCACGCCTTCGCCAAAGGAAATCTTGCGGACCGTAAACGAACCGGCGATGCCCTTGCCATTCTTGCGGCTGATGCACACGCCTTCATAGTTCTGCACGCGGCTACGCGTGCCTTCGGTCACTTTGTAACCGACGCGAATGGTATCGCCGGCCTTGAAATCGGGAATGGACTTCCCGAGCGAGGCAATTTGTTCTGCCTCAATCTGTGCGATCAGGTTCATCGCATTGCTCCTATATGCTTGCGGTTTTTTCCGCAAAGTTTGCCACGTCCTCAGAGCTCTTGGTCTTCAACCGGGTCCGCATCCGCGCCCGCCAGAGTTCAGGTCGTCGTTCCTTGGTGCTGCGTCAGGCCCCGTGATGGTGCCGAAGAAGGCGACCGGGAAACAGAAAGCAGGTCCGATAGACTCAGAAAGTCCCAGACAGGCGGGTGATACTGGCAGCGCGTTGCGATGGCAAGACAAGAATAACGGATCGCGGCCCAAAGGCTCAATCGGTTGTTTTTCCTTTTAATTTATGCACTTTCCACAGATCGGGACGCTGCTCTTGCGTGATTTCTTCCGATCTGGTGCGCCGCCATTTTGCGATCTTGGCGTGATTGCCTGACAAAAGGACATCGGGAATCGCGCGTCCGCGCCAGTCAGCCGGGCGCGTGTACTGCGGATGCTCCAGCAAACCGTCGGAAAAGCTTTCTTCCTCGGTGGACGCGGCATTGCCAAGAACGCCCGGCAACAAGCGCACGGTTGCATCAATCAGCGCCATGGCCGCGATCTCGCCGCCGGTCATAACAAAATCACCAAGGCTGATTTCCTGGATGTCATATTCCTCGAGGATGCGCTCATCGATGCCTTCAAACCGCCCGCAAAGTAGTGTCATGCCATCCGACGCCGCAAGTCGCCGCATCATCGCCTGATCCATAGGCGCACCGCGCGGGCTGAGATAGATGACGGGCCAGCGTCCCCGCGCGCTTTGCGCAGCAGCGTCCAGTGCATTGCCCAGAACATCGGGGCGCAGCACCATACCCGCGCCGCCGCCCGCCGGTGTGTCATCGACATTGCGGTGACGCCCCTCGCCAAACTGGCGCAGATCAATGGTTTCAAGCGACCAGATGCCGTCGGTCAATGCCTTGCCGGTCAAGCTTTCGCCCAGCACACCGGGAAATGCTTGGGGCAGCAGGGTAATCACTTGCACCTGCCACGCCGCAGCAAGGCGCGGCGTGTCGGTCATCAACTCGCGCGGACGCAGCGTTGCGCTGATCGACTTGCGACCATGGGATTTTGGCGGGGCAGAGCCCTCGGGGTTGGACGTCTGGGTCATGCGCAGGCTCTTAGCTGCTTTCGGGGCTTTGCAAAAGATGCATGATGCAGGGCACCCTTGCGCAGCAACTCCCTTTTCTAAAACAGGCCCAAGGGCGGATCGGCAATGACGCGGCCCTGATCCAGATCGACTGTCGGCACCGCATCCAGCGTGAAGGGCAGCAGAACCGTATCGGAAGCACCGGGCACCTGGACTTCAAGGATATCGCCAGCGCCATGGTTCAGTACGGCTTTGATCCGTCCCAAAGGGTTGCCGCCTGTATCCAGTACCGCAAGACCTATCAAGTCAGCGTGGTAATACTCGTCATCCGGCAGACCGGGCAGGCGGTCGCGCGGCACGAAAAGCTTGACGCCTTTCAGCGCGTCCGCCTCTTCCTTGGTCGTGACACCGGACAGGCGCACCAGAAGGCCATTGGTCAATTGACTGGCGAGAGCCACGTCGAAACTGCGGCTTGCGTCCTCGGTTACAAGTGGGGCGTATTCGCCGATGGCCAAAGGATCAGCAGTAAAGCTTTTCAGGCGCACCTCTCCTCTGACGCCAAAGGCCCCCACGATGACCGCAACGCAAATCAGATCGCTCATCTTGTTTCTCGTCCTTGCTGGGCTGACACAGCCCTGTTTGTACACAATGTGCCCCTATCGACATAGCGCCCGATAGTAGCGGGTATCAACGGGTTTCGATGATCAGTTCGGTTCGGCGGGTTTCCCAGCCCTTGGTGTCCAGTTCAGGATTGATGCTGTCATCTTCTGGCCACCCCACACAGAGATAGGCCACCAAACGCCAGTCATCCGGCACCGCCAGATCACGGCTCAACTGTGCCGGATCAAGGATCGAGACCCAGCCCACGCCCAACCCGTGCGCCCGCGCCAACAGCCAGAACTGCATGACCGAAGCGACCACCGAATAGCGCCGCATTTCGGGCATTGTGCCAGCACCCAGCTTATGTCCGGTGTCGGTTTCCTCGTCGCAATAGACCGCAATCTGCACCGGGGCTTCGCGCATGCCGGCCAGTTTCAAGCTGGCATAAAGTGCTGCGCGATCCTGTGCATACCCTGTCAAAGCCTGCGCGTTGGCTGTCTCGTAATTCGCGAGGGCGGCGGCACGTGCCTTTGCACTGTCCACCCTGATCAACCGCCAAGGCTGCGACAACCCGACAGATGGAGCCAGCAAAAACGCGTCGAGGCAATGCGTGAGCATTGCCTCGTCCACAGGATCGGTGCGGAAGCGTCGCACATCGCGTCGCCACCGCATCAAGTCGGTCAATTGAGTCTGGAATGCTTTGTCGAATTCTCGCATCCCGGCATCCTTTGACCTTATTCCTCGGCTGCTGCCTCTTCGACGGCGTCTTCCGCAGGCGCTTCGGCAGGTGCTGCAGCGGCTTCGGCTTCGGCGGCTGCCTTGGCGGTTTTCTCGTCTGCGCGTGCTTTGGCTTTCTTGCCGGGCTCGCCCTTTTTGGGGTTGTTGCGCTCGGTCTTGGCGACAACACCAGCGGCTTCCAGCATGCGGGCCACACGGTCGGTGGTCTGCGCGCCTTCACCCAGCCAGTGCTGGATGCGCTCGACATCCATCTTCACGCGCTCTTCGCTGTCTTTCGGCAGCAGCGGGTTGTAGGTGCCCAGCTTTTCGATGAAACGGCCATCGCGGGGCATACGGCTGTCAGCCGCAACGATGCGATAGAAGGGGCGTTTCTTGCTGCCGCCACGGGCCAGACGGATTTTCATTGCCATGTCAGTATCTCCTTTTGGATGGCTTGTTTGGCGGGTCATCCCGCCAGATCGGTTTGTTATTCCTGATGTTTCTTGTGGTGCTGGATGACTTCCTGAATGATGAATTGCAAGAAAGCCTTTGCGAATTCCGGGTCCAGATCGGCGTCCTGCGCCAGCTGTTCCAGCCGCGCAATCTGGCGCCCCTCGCGATCGGGATCGGAAGGAGGAAGATCGTGCTGCGCCTTCAAGCGTCCCACGGCCTGCGTATGTTTGAACCGCTCGCCCAGAGTATAGACAAGGATCGCATCCAGCCGGTCGATACTGGCGCGATGCTCGCGCAGGATCTCGGCGGCACGTTCTGCGGTGGTCTGGGTCATAGCCGCTGCTCCTGCTTGGGGTGGCGATAGACGTGGCAGGGTTTGTCGAAAAACACAGTCTCGCGCTCGAACATGGCCCCCAACCGCTCTGCCAGTTTGATCGAGCGGGCATTGTGCGGGTCGATATAGGAAATCACGCCGTCCAGCCCGTAGGACTGTGCACCATGCGCCCGCGCCGCAGTGACGGCCTGATAGGCAATCCCGCGTCCCTCAAAGCCGCCCCAGACCTGCCAGCCGAGTTCCGGCTCGCCCAGCCTTCGCGGAAGATGAAGCCGCACATGCCGATCGGTCGCGCCTCTGCCTCGATCACCCACATGCCATAGCCGCGCAGTGCCCAATGGCCGAGGTTGCTTGAAATCATCCGCCACGCCTCGACCCGTGGCAGTGGACCGCCGACAAATTGGCTGCGCTCGGTCGCATAAAAGGCGGCCATCGGCTCCAGATCGCTTTCCTGAATGGCACGCAAAGCTACGTCACCCGCATCCAGTGTTGGAATGTCAAAGGCAAACTCCGTCACGCGTAAGCCTCCACTGACCCATCGTCGTCCAGCGAGGCAGGTCCGGGGTGCCGGTACAGGATTTCGCTGCCCATATAGACATTCTGATAGGTCCGCTCGGCCCACGCGCCCAACCGTTCGGCCAGCGCGATGGACCGCGTATTGCCCGGAACGATGTTCGAGGTCAGCGTCATGAAACCAAGGTCGTTATAGGCCCAATCACGTGCGCGCTCTGCCGCCTCAAAGGCGATCCCGCGTCCCTCGAAACCGGCAAACAGGGCCCAGCCCAGTTCAGGCTCGGGCCAGCCATCGGGGTTCCACAGACCTGTGATGCCAACCGGTTCACCGGTGTCGCGATCCTGGATCGTGAAGTAACCATAGCCGTGGATATGCCAATGCCCCACATTCAGCCCGAACCAACGCCATGCGTCATGCCGGTTGTCATAGGCCCCAAAACCCGCAGCCCGCTCGCGATCCGTCAAAAATTCGATCAGCGTCTCGGCATCGCCAAGTTCCGGCCCGCGCAGGATCAGGTCACGCGTTTCAAGACGGGGGGCGTTGGTCAACAGGGCTTGCATCACTTCTTCTTCCCGAAACCGCTCAGCCCGCCGGGCAGTTTCATGCCGCCCAAGCCACCCATGCCACCCAGACCGGCAGGCAGCTTGCCGCCAGACATCGCCTTCGCCGCAGCCTCAAGCGCTTTGGGGTCCATCTGCGACGGGTCCATGCTGTCCGGCGCGCCCTTGCCGCCCATCATGCCTTTCATGGCCTGTTTGAGCATGCCACCCTTACCCATCTTGCCCATCTTTTTCATCATGTCCGCCATCTGGCGGTGCATCTTGAGCAATTTGTTCAAATCTGACACATCCAGACCGGCACCGCCCGCAATCCGCTTTTTGCGGCTGGCTTGCAGCAAAGCGGGATTGGCGCGTTCTTTCTTGGTCATCGACTGGATCAGCGCGATTTGCTGCTTCAGGATGCGGTCGTCAAAGCCGGCTTCCTTGACCTGTGCGGCCATCTTGCCCATGCTAGGCATCATGCCCATGATGGATTCCATGCCACCCATCTTCATCATCTGTTCCAGCTGCATCCGCAGGTCGTTCATATTGAACTGACCCTTCTGAAAGCGCTTCATCATCCGCTCGGCCTGCTCGGCCTCAATGGTTTCCTGCGCGCGCTCGACCAGCGCAACGATATCACCCATGCCGAGGATGCGGCCCGCGATACGCTGCGGCTCGAATGTCTCGAGCGCGTCCATCTTCTCGCCCATGCCGACGAAACGGATCGGCTTGCCCGTGACAGCCCGCATCGACAGCGCCGCACCGCCGCGCCCGTCACCATCCATCCGCGTCAGGATCACGCCGGAAATGCCGACCTTGGCGTTAAATTCCTCGGCCACTTCCACCGCGACCTGACCTGTCAGGCCATCGACGACAAGCAGCGTCTCGCGCGGCTTGACCGCGTCGCGCACATCCTCGACTTCCTGCATCAGGGTCTGGTCGATCTGCAAACGTCCTGCGGTATCCAGCAGATATACGTCATAGCCGCCGAGGCTGGCCTGCGTTTTGGCCCGCTTGGCGATCTGCACAGCCGTTTCGCCCGCAACAATAGGCAGGGTATCCACACCGATCTGCTGGCCCAGAATCTGCAACTGCTGCATGGCCGCAGGACGGTAGATATCCAGCGAGGCCATCAGCACGCGCTTGCCCTCGCGGTCTTTCAACCGCTTGGCGAGCTTGCCTGTGGTCGTTGTCTTACCCGAGCCTTGCAGACCGACCATCAGGATCGGAGCAGGGGGGTTGTCGATTTTCAGCGCGCCGGGGTCTTCTGATCCGGTCAGGATGTCCACCAGCGCGTCATGCACGATCTTGACGACCTGCTGGCCCGGCGTGACGGATTTTGTCACCGCCTGTCCGGTCGCCTTCGCCTGTACGGCGGCCACGAAATCGCGCGCCACGGGCAGCGACACGTCAGCTTCAAGCAGCGCAACACGCACTTCGCGCAGGGCGGTTTTCACATCCTCATCAGACAGCGCACCTTGGCGGGTCAGCCGGTCAAACACACCGGAGAGGCGTTCGGACAGATTTTCAAACATCTAAACGGCTCCTTCGCCCGTTGCATTTGACACCTCAGATAAGAGGCGCCGACCCCGTTGCCAATCATCCTCGCCAAGCGAAGTCCTATGGATGGCCGAAAAACCGAAACAGCCCCCGTGGGCGCAACGCGCTGACGGGGGGCGATCCCGGGCCAAGCCCAAGGGACCGGAAGTTCTGACAGACCTCCGGAATTGCGCAGGCTTTAGGCGCGCCGGACGACAGAGTCAAGCATCCACCGCCGCATCCTGTGGCTTTGGCCCTTGTCATCCGCGCGCAACCCGCGTTTTTATCGGTCTGTGTTCATGGATGCACAGATCGCCCACGCCCAAGGAGAACCACACATGGATAACTGGGACGAGATCCGCACTGCCTATCACGTAGCCCGCATGGGCACTGTCAGTGGCGCGGCCGAGGTGTTGGGTGTGCACCATGCTACCGTAATCCGCCATATCGACGCGCTGGAACAACGGCTGGGCGTCAAACTGTTTCAACGCCATCCGCGCGGCTATACGGCGACCGAAGCGGGCGAGGACCTGTTGCGCGTGGCGGCCACCACGGATGACCAGTTTGCACAGCTTGCAGGCCGGATCAGAGGCCGGGGGCAGGATGTGTCGGGTGAGTTGGTGATCACTTCGCTTGCTGGGCTGGATGCGCTGATCCTTCCGGTGCTGGCCGCTTTTCGTGCCGCCCATCCCGGGATAGTGCTGCGCTATCTGACTGGCGAGCGTCTGTTCCGCCTTGAATACGGCGAGGCGCATGTCGCCATCCGTGCGGGCTCGGTCCCGGATCAACCGGACAATGTGGTACAGCCCTTCATCACAATGGCCCCCGGTCTCTATGCGGCAAAAACATATGCTGACAGGCACGGGCTGCCCGACAACCCTGCGGAATTCTCCAAACATTACTTTGTGGCCAATGACGACAAAACCAACCGCGCCCCGTTCAACCAGTGGCTTTGGAAAACCATTCCGAACGAGAACGTCATTTTCCGCAGTACCGATATGAGCGCGCTTGAAATGGCCATCGTGCGCGGCATGGGGATCGGCTTTCTCAGCCAGTGGGAGGCCGACGCCCACCCCGGGTTGCTGCAGATCGCTCCTGCCCGTCCCGAATGGGAAGCCTCACTTTGGCTGGTGACGCATGTCGATCTGCATCGCACGACCAAAGTGCAGACATTCCTGTCATTCCTGAAGGCGCAAGCCCGCGCTTGCGGGCCTGATCCGGAAAAGTCGGGGGCCTCTGATACATGAGCGGTCAGGCTAAATGAGCGGGCAGGCGCGCGGCCATCTGGCGATGCTGCTCTTCTCGGCATTGGTGGCAGGCAGCTTTTCACTGGGCGTGCTCGCGGCACCCCATGTGGACCCGGCCGCCCTGACAGCGCTGCGTTTCTGGCTGGCTGCGGCGATCGTGGGCAGCGTTGCCGCGATGACCACGGGTTTGCCACGCCACGCATTTCGCGCGCCGTGGCGTTATCTGTTGCTGGGTGGAACCTTTGGGATCTATTTCGTGCTGATGTTCGAGGGGTTGAAAACAGCGCAAGCAGTGTCGGCTTCTGCTGTGTTCACCCTCACACCTGTCATTTCCGGCATTGCCGGATGGTTTCTTCTCCGTCAAATCACCACGCCGCGCATGGCGCTGGCGCTGGCCATCGGGGCGGCTGGTGCCGTCTGGGTGATCTTTCGGGCCGATCTTGGTGCGCTGGCGCGGTTTGAAGTGGGGCGCGGTGAGGCGATCTTTTTCATCGGTTGTATAGCCCATGCAATCTATACCCCGATGGTGCGCAAACTGAACCGGGGCGAGCCTGCGGTTGTTTTCACCTTCGGGATGTTGCTGGGAGGCGGAGTCCTTGTGACCCTATGGGCATGGCCTGCGATCCTCGCCACCGACTGGCTGGCGCTGCCGGGTATCGTCTGGATCACGCTGGCCTATATCTCGGTCTTTGCCAGTGCGACGACCTTCGTGCTGTTGCAATATGCCACGATGCATCTGCCCTCGGCCAAGGTGATGGCCTATACTTATTTGACGCCGAGTTGGGTGATTGTTCTGGAATTCGCCCTTGGCAATGGTCTGCCCACGCCTTGGGTGCTGGGCGGGATCGCGTTGACGATTGTGGCGCTGCTACTGCTGTTGCGTGATGATAGTGTTGCCGCGACACCGGTGCCGCAGGCACCGTGACGGTCGCGGCAAACGGTGTGTATGATCGGGCTATGTCAGAACCATTTTCGCTGATTATGGACTTGCCGATTGCCCCCGGTGTCCTGCGCCGGGCGCTGGCCCGTCCTACGCAGGCCTCCACGGCCTATGATGACTGGGCCGAGCTGGGCTTCGGCATTGAACCGGAATATCTGGAAAGGGCGGATATCACGCAAGGATGGACACCCGGCCGCTATCTGTCCGATATGCGCGATTACGCCAGAGAAGAACTCGGCTGGACCTTCCAATACGACCCGCAGCAGCAGCGTCTGCTTTGTATCATCCTGCTGTGGTCCGAGAATGTCGCAGAGATCATCGGTGGCCTTGCTGTCTTGCGCTCGTTCGGCGAAGCAGTGCGGGCTGATGCTGGGCAGCCCGGCTATATTCTTGTGCATGATTTTATCTTCAACGCGCGCGAAACAGGCTGCGCCGTGATCCTACAAGGCGGGGCCTCGCGGCTTTACCCCGGCACATCGCGGTTGGTCCCGCCGATGGTGACAGCTATTGCCCCAACTATCGTGACCATGGTGGAGCAAGCAGACGACGTCTTCGAGGGCGCCCTTGCACATGACCCGGACAGGCTGCTGATCGACCACTTTCCAGAGTTCGTGTGAACCGACGCCACTCATTCTTCTTCCTGAGTGGCGGTATCCGTTCCGCTGGTAAACTCGGCCTCCAGAAACCGCTCGAAGGCATCAAGGTTCACCGGCTCGAACTGACCGAAACCCTGCATCCAGACACTGGTAGCGCGCAGCGCGTCAGGCTCCAGCTTGCACCATTTCACCCGCCCCCGTTTTTCTTGCGTGATCAGCCCTGCGGCAGCAAGGATCGCAAGATGCTTCGAGATCCCTGCAAGGCTCATCTCGAAAGGTTCGGCCACATCGGTCACGGCCATGTCATCTTCCAGCAGCATCGACAGGATCGCGCGGCGGGTCGGGTCGGCCAGTGCGGCAAAGATAGTGTCAAGCGGATGGCTCATCGCGCCATTAAGCCTTGCCACCATCAATCGTCAACCGAATGGTTGAATATGCTGTGACTCTGCCTTGACCTGCGCCGCGCGCGAAAGCGGAATTTCCCCTGTGTTTCTTCTTGCTATAAATATCCATTAAAACAGAGGCTTGCAAGCAATGCGGCGCTGCGGCATGGGCCCTTGACTCGCAGCCCCCCTGCGCATAGCAATGCCGCAACCATCCGAGGGGGTAAACCGGCGTGACGGGTCCTGATCAGCAACGGCAACTGGCCGAGCTTGAAGCAAGGATTGCGGCGGCGAAAGCGGCTCAGGCGCCGAAGCCCCGTGTGGATGAACACTATTCCCAAGCCAATCTGGCGTGGCGCATGGTGATCGAACTTGTGGCCGGTCTGGGGATCGGTTTCGGCATCGGATACGGGCTCGACAGCCTGCTCGGGACAATCCCGATCTTTCTGGTGCTGTTCACATTGCTGGGCCTTGCGGCGGGGATCAATACGATGCTCCGCTCTGCACAAGAGGCGCAGAAAAGACAGCAGGCCGAAGAGGCCGATAAGACAGGTGCCCCTCGGGGCTGACGACAAGAGGACGGATCATGGCTACGGAAGCAAATACAGGCGGCGGTCTGGAATTCCATCCGATGGACCAGTTTCTGGTCAAGCCGCTGTTTGGCGGTGATGTCGTCAACTGGTACACGCCGACCAATGTCACATTGTGGATGGCGATCGCGATCCTTGGCATCAGTGCGCTGCTGGTGATGGGCACGTCCCGCCGCGCTGTGATCCCGACACGCAGCCAGTCGGTTGGCGAGCTTGCTTACGGCTTTGTCTACAAGATGGTCGAAGACGTGACAGGCAAAGACGGGTTGAAGTATTTCCCCTATGTCATGACGCTGTTCATGTTCGTGCTGTTCTCGAACTTTCTGGGTCTGATTCCGATGGCCTTCACCACAACCAGCCATATCGCCGTCACCGGCTTTCTGGCGATGGCGGTGTTCCTGTCCGTGACCATTTTGGGTTTCGTCAAGAACGGCCCTGCATTTCTGGGTATGTTCTGGGTTGCGAGTGCGCCACTGGCGCTGCGTCCGATCCTCGCCCTGATCGAAGTGATCAGCTACTTCGTGCGTCCGGTCAGCCACTCCATCCGTCTTGCCGGCAACATGACAGCCGGTCACGCTGTGGTAAAAGTTTTCGCGGCCTTTGCCGGCCTTATTGCCCTGTCGCCGCTGGCGATCCTTGGCGTTGTCGCCATGTACGGGCTCGAAATACTGGTCTGCTTTATTCAGGCCTACGTGTTCACCATCCTGACCTGCGTCTATCTTAAGGACGCGCTTCATCCCCATCACTAAGGGTCCGGATCATTCCAGCCATTCCAACTAAGGAGAGACTTCAAATGGAAGGCGATATCGCAGAAATGGGCAAGTTCATCGGCGCAGGCATCTCGGCGCTGGGCATGGGCCTTGCCGCCCTCGGTGTGGGCAACGTTGCCGGCAACTTCCTGGCGGGTGCATTGCGCAACCCGTCTGCCGCAGCCGGTCAGACCGCTACGCTGTTCATCGGCATCGCATTCGCAGAAGCACTTGGGATTTTCTCGTTCCTCGTCGCTCTGCTGCTGATGTTCGCTGTCTAAGCCTTACGGAACGTAGACACACGCACGGATGGGCCTGACAGGCCCATCCGTTCTACCACCTCCGTTTCCCGAGGGAGCACGACATGGCAACCGCAACGCAAGGCGCAGCATCCGCCCCCGGAATGCCGCAGCTGGACTTTTCGACTTTCGGCAACCAGATCTTCTGGCTGCTCGTCACGCTTGTCGTGATCTATATGATCTTGTCCCGTGTCGCTCTGCCGCGCATCGGCGCTGTTCTTGCGGAACGTCAGGGCACCATCACCAATGATATCGCCGCGGCCGAGAACCTCAGAGCCAAGGCTATTGAAGCGGAAGCCGCCTATAATAAGGCGCTTGCAGACGCACGCGTCGAGGCCAACCGTATCATCGCCGAGACAAAAGCCGAGATTCAGGTCGATCTTGACAAGGCCATCGCCAAGGCTGACGCCCAGATTGCCGCGAAAGCGTCTGAGGGTGAGAAAGCCATTTCCGAAATCCGCGACGCGGCACTTGAAAATGTGACGGCTGTTGCCAAGGATACTGCCAAGGAAATCGTCGCTGCCATGGGCGGAACCGCCGATGCCCGCAGCGTAAACGCCGCGGTTACCGCGCGGATGAAAGGGTGATTCGGATGCGTAAGCTGATTATCGTCCCGTCGCTTCTTGCCTTGACCGCTGGTCCGGCGTTCGCAGCGTCTGGCCCGTTCTTCTCGTTGCGCAACACTGACTTTGTCGTGTTGGTATCCTTCCTCGTGTTCATCGGCATCCTTTTCTATTTTAAAGTGCCGACCTTGATCGGTGGCCTGCTGGACAAGCGCGCCATTTCCATCCGCGCAGAACTCGACGAGGCACGCGCTCTGCGCGAGGAAGCACAAACTCTTCTGGCATCTTATGAGCGCAAGCAAAAGGAAGTGCAGGAACAGGCGGATCGCATTGTTGCGCATGCACGGGATGAGGCCGCAATGGCTGCAACCCAGGCCAAGGCCGAGCTTGAGAAATCCATCACACGCCGGATTGCAGCCGCTGAGGACCAGATCGCATCGGCAGAAGCAGCAGCGATCAAAGAAGTACGGGATCGTGCGGTCGTGATCGCCATCGGTGCCGCACGTGACGTGATCGCCAAACAGATGACAGCGGCTGACGGCAACAAGTTGATCGATGACGGCATCGATGTCGTGGACGCCAAGCTGCACTGATCATTCAGGTCTTACCAGACATAAACCCCGCATTTCACAATGCGGGGTTTTTTCATATCTGGCGTTCATTAGGGCGCGTGGCCGTCCTGAAGTGTCAGCGGCGCTGTTCATGCTCGTATCGCTGGCGAGCACTGGCCTCGTGACGTTCGGCCTTTTTCTGTTCTGTCAGGGCTTGTTCAACGAAATTCAGATGGGCTTCTACAGCGGCGCGTGACGCAGCAGGGTCACGCGCCTGAATCGCCTCGTTGATGGCGCGGTGCTGTTCCAGCAGCGTGTCGCGCGTACTGCGCTGGCGGAACATGATCTGACGGTTATAGAAGACACCCTCGCGCAGAAGGTCGTACATCGAGCGCATCATATGCAGCATGATGACATTATGGCTGGCCTCGATGATCGACAGGTGGAAATCAGCGTCCAGCAGGGCTTCATCCGCCGAGTCACGCTTGGCATGGGCAGCGACCATTTTGTCCAGAATTGTCTGGATCACCCGCAGATCGGTGTCAGATGCCAGCCGTGCTGCGCGCTCTGCCGCCAATCCCTCCATGTCGCGGCGAAACGCTATGTAGTCAAAGACCGCTTCGTCATGGGCCGAGAAAAGCCGGATCAGCGCCGGAGAAAAGGCACCGCCCAGAACATCCGCCACATAGATTCCGGCACCGGCCTTGCTGGTCAGCAGGCCCTTTTCCTGCAGTTCCGCGACCGCCTCGCGCAGCGAGGGTCGCGAAATCCCCAACCGGTCGGACAGTTCCCGCTCAGATGGAAGCCTTTCGCCCGGGCGCAGAATGCCACGCAGGATCAGCAACTCGATCTGATGGGTCACAGTGGTCGAAATCTTTTCGGGCTGGACCGATTGGAACGGCATTGTACCTCCTATGAATTGGTCAAATCATATGACCAGTAAATTAGTCCGACAACTGTAATTCCAACCGTCAAAGCATAAGCGAAACGATATAAGGCGCGAGGATCGCTGTCAGTAGTGCATTCAGGCCCATGCCAATCCCTGCAAAGGCTCCGGCCGTATCATTGACCTGAAAAGCTCGTGCTGTGCCGATGCCGTGGGCGGCGACACCTACGGCAAAGCCGCGCGCCCGCCAGTCCTTGATCCGCATAAGGCGCATGATTGGCGTCACGATCACGGCACCGATGATACCTGTCAGGATCACCAGTGCGGCGGTCAAAGTGGGCAACCCGCCGATTTGTTCCGCAATCCCGATTGCCACGGGTGCGGTGGTAGATTTGGGGGCAAGGGACAACCAGACCGGGCCTTCGATCCCCAAAACGGTTGCAATGCTCAAAGCGGATACGATCGCTGTCACAGATCCTGCCATCAGCGCTGCCAGCATCGGCAGCATCACCTGCCGGATTTGTGCACGATTGGCGTAAAGTGGCAGCGCCAAGGCCACAGTTGCGGGTCCAAGCATGAAATGCACGAACTGCGCGCCCTCGAAATAGGCAGAATAGGGTGTCCGCGTCACCCATAGCAACGTGCCCAGCAGGACCATTGCCACAAGCACCGGATTGACCAGAGGGTTGCGACCAGCACGGCGCGACAGCCCGTCACCTATCAGATAGGCGACCAGTGTCGCAGTCAGCCACAACAAAGGCTCGCGGCTGAGATAGGACCATATCTCGGGAAAGGGCAGCGGAGTCATGACGAAGGCTCGTCGGGGGTGGGGATTTCCGTGTCGCCGCAAAGCTCTGATACGACGACAAATGTCAGCACGCTGGCCACAAGCGCCAAAGCCGTACTGGCGACCAGCACCAGCAATAGCGCAGGACCGGACCCGCCGAGGACGTCCAGATGGCTGATCACCCCGACACCTGCCGGCACGAACAACAGTGACAGATGCGCCAAAAGGCCTTTGGCCGTGGGCATGATCCGCGCGGCCAGTTGCGGCGAGGCCAGACAGCCAGCCAGAAGCAGGGCCATGCCCACAACCGGACCGGGAACGGGCAATGCAAACCCGCGGGCAAGGGTTTCGCCGATCAGTTGACACAACAAGAGAATTGCAATTGGCAAGATCATCGCGGTGCTCTCCGCTGGATATGTTGGAATTGTTCGGTTCAGGCATATGTGCACAGCCCGGTCAGGCTTGCAAAAGGAAAGGAAAGGCTGACAGGTGCGCCGCAACGTCAGCCACGATCGCTCATACCAGAGCATACTGCAGGTTATCGCAAAATTAACGATATTCAGGCCATATCAGTGGATGATCCGCAGTCTGTTGAACCGCAGTTTTTACCTTGTTGTTTTCGTCCTGTCCGCCTGTGACGGGCCCAGCCCGCATTTCATGGGGATCGAACCTGTCCGCGTAGAGGTTGCGGGAAGTGTCTTTGCCGTGCGCGTCAAAGGTGGCTTGGCCGAAGCTGTGCGCGTCAATGTGCAATATGCGCCGCGCATGGGCCCGATCGCTGCCCGTGCAGCCGAGGCCATGCGACAGGTCAGCGGCTGCGAGGTGCGCGAGGTACGGGGCGATCAGGCGCTGATACTGGGCGTGCTTGCGTGCTGAGGTTAAACCTTCATGCGAAAGTTCAAGGATGTGGGTCGATCAAAACCCGGATGCGATGTGGTGCCAGTCATCTCGAATCCCAGCGCAGCAAATGCCGCGTGGTTCTCGAGCAATTCCATACGGGTCTGCAAACTGACCGATGGCAGGCCCAGAGTGCGCGCGCGGCCTGTTGCCAGTTCGACCATCTGTCGCGCCAGCCCCTGACCGCGCGCAGCATATGACACCGCGAGCTTTCCAAGATACAGCGTATCGGCCTGCGGCGTCAGGATCATGCAAGCCAATGGCCCCTCGAGGCCGTCGATCACCCACAGCTCGGCGCGGGCAGCCTCAACTGCAAGATCCTCTGGTCCCATCCGGCTCAATGACGAGGGCGGATCGATGCGTCCCTCCATCATCGCAAAGGCAACGGTAAGAAGAGTATGGACTGGCCCCATGTCCTCGGTCGGAGCCATGCGGCGTGGTATGACGTCAGACAAGTGCTTTCTCCATGAAAACGCTGGTGCCGTTTACCTTGTAATCACCGAAAGCGCCGCAGGTCTTGAACCCCTGCGTGCTGTAAAGCGTGATGGCGGCGTCGAGTGTGTTGCCAGTCTCCAGTCGCAGCATCGGCAGGTTCCTGTCGCGCGCTTCATGTTCCAATGCCTGTACCAACAGGCGCGCCACGCCGCGCCCGCGTGCCTCTGGTGCGACAAACATGGATTTAACCTCGCCATAGCCGTCTTTTTCGGCCAACGCGATTGTCCCGCACAGCCTGTCATCCACTTGCGCCACAAGGAACAAGACATCAGGTACGCATAGATCCTCGATCGACAGAAAGTGGTTGTCCTCGGCTGGAAACAGGCTTTCCATCAGGGAATGGCTGGCACGCAGCAGGGCAACCGCCTCTGGCTCTTGCGGATCGCCGCGCCTCACTTGGGTGTGCGGTTTCATGGTCATGCCCTCCAGACCTGTTATGCGCGACAGGCTGCGCTGTCTTTTCCAGCCTGTCAACGCTGTGTTCTATGACACGCAGTGTCCATAGGAAGGTTCATTTCCTCAATATATTGGGGATAAGTCGGCGGTTTTCCCCATATCAAGTGTAAACGCGTTGACTCAGACCCCCAAAGCGCACCAGATTCCCGAAACCGCAAGGAATCGGAAAGGCCACGCGTGCGTTTCTCCAAGCTCAGACTGACTGGCTTCAAAAGCTTTGTTGATCCGACCGATCTTCTGATCAGGGACGGGCTGACTGGTGTGGTCGGTCCGAACGGCTGTGGTAAATCCAACCTGCTGGAGGCGCTGCGCTGGGTCATGGGTGAAAACCGTGCTTCCGCTATGCGTGGAGGCGGGATGGAGGATGTGATCTTTGCCGGAGCGGCCACCCGACCGGCCCGTAACTTTGCCGAAGTGACGCTTGTGCTGGACAATGCAGACCGTCTGGCCCCCGCCGGTTTCAACGACAATGACGCGCTTGAGATCACGCGCCGCATCACCCGCGACGCAGGCAGTGCCTATAAGGTGAACACCAAAGATGTCCGCGCGCGTGATGTCCAGATGCTGTTTGCCGACGCCTCGACGGGCGCGCATTCGCCGGCTCTTGTCCGGCAGGGCCAGATCAGCGAGTTGATCAACGCCAAGCCCAAGAACCGCCGCCGTATTCTCGAGGAAGCGGCGGGCATCTCCGGACTGTATCAGCGCCGCCATGAGGCCGAGTTGAAGCTGAACGCGGCAGAGGTGAACCTGTCGCGCGTGGATGACGTACTGGATCAACTGGTCAGCCAGTTGGCGCAACTGGAGCGGCAGGCCCGGCAGGCGCAACGCTACCGCGCCATCGGGGATGAACTGCGCCGCGCCGAAGGTCTTCTGCTCTATCGCCGCTGGAAAGAGGCCGATAGTGCCCGCGCCGGTGCCGAGGATGATCTGCGCGCACGCACTACCGCCGCCGCGCAGGCCGAATCCACTGCCCGTGCAGCGGGTAAGGACCGTATCGTGCGGGACGACGCCTTGCCGCCGCTGCGCGAGGAAGAAGCGATTGCAGCGGCTGTTCTGCAACGCCTGCAAGTGCAGCGCGATACCCTGACCGATCAGGAAACCCGCGCCCGTCAGACGATCGACACACTGAAAAGCCGGATCGACCAATTGACCCGCGATATCGAACGCGAGGCAGGTCTGAACCGCGATGCAGGCGAAACCATCGCGCGGCTTGAATGGGAAGCCCGCGAACTGGCAAAAGCTGGCGAAGGCCATGCCGACAAGCTGGAAGCCTCCTCTGCCGCCGCACGCGAGGCTGCCGAGGTGCTGCAGCAGCGCGAGGCCGACCTGTCGCAACTGACCGAGGATGTGGCCCGGCTTGCCGCGCGCCATCAATCCGCGCATCGTCTGCTGGAGGACAGCCTGAAAACCCGCGCCCGCAGCGAGGCCGAGGTTCTGCGCGCCCGTGAGGCGGTCGAGACATCCAAAGGCGCGCTGGAAAAAGCCGCTGTCGCCTATGAAGAGGCCCGCCTGCAAGAAGTGGCCGCCGTTGATCTGGCCGCCCGCGCGGATGAAACCCTGCTGGCCGCCGAAGCCGCCCGGGCTGAGACTCAAGAGCGCGAAGCCGATGTGCGCGCCGAACGCTCTGCCGCAGAGGGCGAGTTGAACGCCCTACGCGCCGAAGTGACAGCGCTGGCCCGTCTGGTGAAGCGCGACACCGCCGAGGGCGGGCAGATCATGGACCGCCTGCAGGTCGAGCAGGGGTTCGAAAAGGCGCTGGGTGCTGCTTTGGCCGACGACCTGCGCGCACCGGAGGTCGAGGTTGATGGCCCCACCGGATGGACGCCATTACCTGCCTATGCCGATCCCCAGCCTTTGCCCAAGGGGGTGACGGCACTGACCAATCATGTCTCGGTGCCCGAGGTGCTGGTGCGGCGCATGGCTCAAATCGGGTTGATTGATCCCGATGACGGCCCGCGCTTCCAGCCACTCTTGAAGCCCGGTCAGCGTCTTGTCAGTGTCGAGGGCGACCTCTGGCGCTGGGACGGTTATCGCGCCTGGGCCGAGGATGCGCCCTCTGCTGCTGCATTGCGCCTGCAACAACTGAACCGTCTGGAAGAGCTGAAACAGCAGATGGAGCGGGCCACCTCGCGCGCCGATGCCGCCCGCGCCGCGCATGAGAGCCTTGCCGCGCGTCTGGCTGCATTGACGGCTGCCGATCAGGCCGCGCGCGGTGCCCGCCGTGCCGCTGATGCGCAGGTCAACGAAGCCAACCGCGCCCTCAGCCGAGCCGAGGCGGACCGCAATCTTGCAGCGTCGCGCCTTGAATCGCTGGGCCTAGCAGTGACGCGTCATGACGAGGAGGCGATGTCGGCCCGCGCTCAGGTGCTTGAAGCCGAACGCGCCGTAGCAGGGCTTGAAGATCTGGATAGCGCCCGCGCCGGAATGGAAGACCTGCGCATGACGGTCGAGGCGGCGCGCATCACCATGATGACCCGCCGCTCTGCCTATGACGAAATCCGCCGTGAAGGTGAGGCGCGCACACGTCGCAGTCAGGAAGTCACCAAGGAAGTCTCGGGCTGGCGCCACCGCCTGCAAACAGCCGAGACCCGAAGCACCGAACTGGTCGAGCGCAAGCACACCTCCGAGGCCGAGTTGAAAGAGGCCAGTGCCGGACCTGAAGAAATCGCTGCCAAGCGCGCAGAACTAACTGATGCGATCGACACGGCCGAGGCGCGCCGCGCCCGCGCCGCCGATATGCTTGCCGAAGCCGAAACCGCCCTGCGCGCATCCGAGCAAGCTGAACGCGATGCTGAACGCGCCGCATCCGAGGCCCGTGAAGCCCGCGCCCGTGCCGAAGCCCGCGCAGATGCCGCCCGTGAAACGGTGGCTTATGCCGCAGAACGTATCGCCGAAGATCAGGAGACGACGCCGGCCCAACTGCTGGAATCCCTCGGCGCCGACCCTGACGCGATGCCTGCCTCCGATGTGATCGAGGCGGATGTGAATCGTCTCAAACGGCAGCGCGATGCACTGGGCGCGGTGAACCTGCGCGCCGAGGAAGACGCCGCCGAGGTACAGTCCGAGCATGACAATCTGGCCCGCGAGAAATCCGATCTGGAAGAGGCGATCAAGGCCCTGCGTTCTGGAATTGCCAGTCTGAACCGCGAAGGCCGCGAACGCCTGCTCACCGCATTTGAGCAGGTGAACAGCAATTTCTCGCTTCTGTTCAAACATCTTTTCGGTGGTGGCGAGGCTGATCTGGTGCTGGTGGAATCCGACGATCCGCTGGAAGCAGGGCTCGAGATCATGTGCCAGCCACCGGGCAAGAAACTCTCGACCCTCAGCCTGCTGTCAGGGGGCGAACAGACCCTCACGGCGCTGGCGCTGATCTTTGCGGTCTTTCTTGCCAATCCCGCGCCGATCTGTGTGCTTGACGAGGTTGACGCGCCGCTGGATGACGCCAATGTCACCCGCTTTTGTGACCTTCTGGACGAGATGTGCCGCCGCACTGACACGCGTTTCCTGATCATCACCCACCATGCTGTCACAATGGCGCGGATGGACCGTCTGTTTGGCGTGACGATGCAGGAACAGGGCGTTAGCCAGCTTGTCTCGGTCGATCTGAAAAAAGCCGAAGCTATGGTGGCCTGATCCGTCACCCGTTTCTTCTTGCCTTAAATATCCAATACGCCAGTGCCTGAACGAGATGCCTTGGCAGGTTATATCCGCGATAAAAGTGCCGCTGTCGGCCAAGCATCCGCAGGCAGACCCAGTCGGACTTGCTCTGCCTGCACCGCAGCGCGTGTTCCTGCGCCAAGGATACCGTCTGCTGCACCCACGTCATAGCCGCGCGCTGCCAGCCTTTCCTGCAATTGCCGCATCTCCGCCTGATCCAGCCCTTTTTCGGGATTGCCCGGATCGAACACCGGCGCACCGGACAGGCGCGCTGCAAAATAGGCGGCGGTCAGTACATAGGTAAAGCTTTGGTTCCATTCGAAAAACACGTTGAAATTCGGGTAGGCCACAAAGGCTGGCCCCTTATGGCCTTGCGGCAGGATCAGGCTGACGGGCAGTCCCTCGGCCAGCCAGCTACCGGATTGCGGGGCTACCCCCATCGCGGCCCACTCAGTCAAGGACCTTGCCTTGCCGGTCCCGCTTTGGGACCAGTTCATATTGGCGGGCACTGCAACTTCCTGCAACCACGGCTCGCCCGCCCGCCAACCGAAATGCCGCAGCATCTTGGCCCCTGACAGCAGCGCATCCGGCGCGGAGGTCTTGAGCCTCACATGCCCGTCACCATCCCCGTCGACGCCGTTCTCAAGGATGTCACCGGGCAGCATCTGAACCATGCCGATCTCGCCCGCCCATGCGCCTGTCGTGGTGGCAGGGTCCAGATCGCCGTTTTCATACAGGGTCAGCGCGTGGAAAACCTGTGGGCGGAACGAATCTGGTCTGCGGCAGTCATGCGCCAGCGTCACCAATGCGTTCACGGTATTGAAATCCCCCTGAAACGCGCCGTAATCGGTCTCGAACGCCCAGAAGGCCAGCAATACCCCGCGGGGCACGCCATATTCCGCGGCAGCGCGGTCAAATACACTGTTCCATTCACGCGATTTGGCAAGCCCTGTATCCAGTCGCGACTGGCTGATCAGGCGGCGCGCAAATGTCGTGAAGTCCAGTGTAAAGACACCCTGTCGCCGGTCTGCCTCGATCACTTTGGGGTCTTGCTGCACGGGCGCAAAGAACTGGGTGACGCTGCTGCTGGAATGGCCGCGCGACGTGGCTTCGGCTTTCAATCCGTCAACGAAGGCGCTGAAACTGCCGCCGCATTGGGCCAGCACAGGCGTGCTGGAAAGGGCGAGAACCAGCGCGGTTGTTGTCAGAGACAAAGGAAGTGAAAGCATGGGGCACCTTGCTGTGATAGGTATTGCAGTACCCTAGCAGGGGCTTTGGTCAGTTACGATCACAACAGGGCGAGGATCATGCCAAGGCAAAGAACTGCCGCCCACACCGCCCAGAGGACGCGGATAGACGCTTCGATATCTTGCGCCAGCAAAGGCTTTCGTCCGGTCGGATTGACGAAAGGGAAATCCTGCATCCGCCCGTCATAGGCACGTGGACCGGACAGAGCGATGCCCAAGGCGCGGGCCATCGCAGCCTCGGGCCATCCGGCATTGGGCGAGCGGTGCAACCCGGTATCTGCGACGACCCCGCGCCAGTCACGCAGGCCACCTTGCGTCAGGGCAATCAAAAACGCCGTGCCGCGTGCGGGGATCAGGTTCAACAGGTCGTCAAACCGCGCTGCTGCCCAGCCGAACGCCTCGTGCCGCGGGGTGCGGTAGCCGATCATGCTGTCGGCAGTGTTGGTGATCTTGTAGAGCAGCAGGCCCGGCAATCCTGCCACGGCGAACCAGAACAACGGGGCCACCACACCGTCAGACATATTTTCGGCAGCGGACTCGATTGCCGCGCGGGCGACAGCGCTGTCGTCCATGCCCGCTGTATCGCGACTGACGATCATGGCAACGGCGGACCGTCCGCTTGGCAATCCTGTCCGAAGGCCGTTTGCCACGGCCAGAACATGCTCTGTCAGACTGCGCTGCGCGATCAGGATGGCCGCTACAATTACCTCGACCAACGGCCCTAAGGTCTGCAAAGCCCCGCCCAACAGCAGTGCACCAAACCCCAGCGCAAGCATGACGCCTGTCCCCTTGGCCCGTTGCATACCGCCCTTGTTGAACCGTGTGTCCGCAAAGCCGATCATCCGCCCCATCAGCACCGCCGGATGCGGTAACCTTGACCAGAGCCAGCGCGGCTCTCCTAGTGCTGCGTCCAGAAGCATTGCAAGGATCAGGGTCAAAGTGCCGCCTCGATCCGGTCCCACTGCTGAGGCGCAGGCATACCCAACCTGATCAGCGTGTCTGACCAAGGGAAAATCCTGCTCCAAATCCGCGCGTCAGCCAGACGTGCCTGCCATGCCGCGGCATCATCCACCGTATAAAGACGGAACAGATCGGTGCCGCCCGCAACCTCTGCCCCCGCGCCCTGCATCAGACGGTCCAGTCGCAACGCATCCATGGCCAAACGTGCGCGCGTTTGATCGGCCCATTCCCGGTCCGCCAGCGCGGCGGCTCCGATCGTCAGCGCAGGACCAGAGACAGGCCAAGGCCCTATCGCATCCGCCAGACGCGCCAGTAAAGCGGGATCGCCAATGGCAAAGCCCAGACGCAACCCTGCCAGCCCCCAGAATTTGCCAAAACTCTTGAGGATGACACCCCCTTTGCGGGGCAGATGCGCCAGAAGGGATCGTTCGGGTGCGATGTCGCAGAAGCTTTCATCGACTACGACAAGCGGCAGATTGGTCAGGGCGTCCGGCAAGGCCCAAGCGCCTGTCGGGTTGTTTGGATGCACGATGACCCGCGCATCCATGACGCCCTCACCATGTGTGGCAACGTCCCATCCATGCGCGTCGAATGCGGCGGCATGTTCGTTATAGGTGGGCTGCGCAATATGCACCCGTCCGGCCTGCGCCAGTCCCGGTATCTGCGCAATCAATGCCGAAGCGCCGGGGGCGGCCAGCACGCCCATTCCGTCGGGAACCTGCCACAAGGCCCGCGCAGCATCGTCCAGAGCCAATTCCGCCGCACGATCAGGCAGCGCGGTCCAGACGTCCGTTGGCATGTCAGCCCGTGCAATCGGCCATGGGCAGGGGTTGATGCCGGTCGACAGGTCAATCCAGTCGGCGCGTTGACCACCGAAACAGGAAATTGCCCCGTCCAGTCCGCCACCGTGATCGCGTGGCGCAGTGCTGCCCTGTGGACCCGGCCCCATCTGCGTGCGAATTTGGAAATCTTGCGTCATGTAGCATGCTCCTGCTTGCGCTCCATCAAGCGGATTCGTGCTGAAAGCGCAAGCTGACCTCAGGTCAGTTAACAGAGCCTTCGCATTTGTTAACGTTTTGTTAGCGTTTGACCGTCAAGACGGGGGCAGGATTTGCAACAATAGATGACGCCCGCGCGCAACGGGACACAAGCGGCCCCGAGCGGTCCAAAGAGGAAACCATGATCGTTTTGATTGTGGAGCCCGAGCCTGAACTGGGCCGGCTCTGGAAAAGGCATTTGGAACGTCAGGGCGGGCAGGTGCACCTTGTCCAAGGTCAACATGGCGCGTTCGACCTGTTACGGACCTATGGCGTGGATATCATCGTTCTGGATCTTGTCCTTCGTGACGGCAGTGCTTTGGCGATTGCAGACTATGCCAGCTATCGCCGCCCTGAAGCCCGGGTGATATTTGTGACCAATACGACCTTCTTCTCGGATGGATCGATCTTTCTGCACAGCCCAAATGCCTGCGCATTTGTGCAAAGTGCCACCCCGCCAGAAGACCTTGCGGCGATGGTGGCACATTATTCCAAAGCGGGGTGACCGGTGGGAGGCGCGGCCCAAGTCACAGGCTAATAGAAAAGACGTCAAACCGACTGTCGATCAGGTTTGCTTACTCTGCCCGCCCATGCGGTGCGTCGAAGTCCAGAACCGGATTGATCGGGATGATCCGGTTGGGATTGATCGTATCGTGACTGTAATGATAGTGGCGCACAATATGCCCAAGATCGACTGTCCCGGCAACGCCTGCCACTTGATACAGCTCGCGCGTATAGGCCCAGAGGTTGGGGTAATCTATGATCCGCTTCCGGTTGCATTTGAAATGCAGGTGATAAACGGAATCAAAGCGCACCAAAGTCGGGAATAACCGCCAGTCCGCCTCGGTCAGCCGCGCGCCCATCAGATAGCGGTGTGACGCCAGCCGTTCTTCCAGCCATTCCAGCGTATCAAACAGCGGCACGACCGCCTCGTTATAGGCGGTCTGCGTTGTGGCAAAACCCGCCTTGTAGACGCCGTTGTTGAAGGTGTCATAGATGCGGTCATTCACCTTTTCGATCCCTGAACGCAGGTCTTCGGGCCAATAATCATCGCTGTTGCCCGTCAGCCCGTTGAAGGCCGAATTGAGCATGCGGATGATCTCGGCGCTCTCATTGGACACGATTGTATCGCGCTTGATGTCGTAAAGGATCGGCACCGTCACGCGACCCGAAACCTCGGGGTCCACATGGGTATAGATGTCGCGCAAGAAAGGCAGTCCGAACAGACGGTCGCCTGTTGCACCGGGGAAATCGGTGGCAAGGGTCCAGCCATCAGACAGCATTTCGGGATGAACGACCGATACGCCGATATGATCTTCCAAACCCTTCAGAGCGCGGAAAATCAGCGTCCGGTGCGCCCATGGACAGGCGAGCGAGACATAGAGGTGATACCGTCCGCTTTCTGCCTCGAACCCGCCCTCGCCCGACGGACCTGCACTGCCATCGGCTGTGACCCAGTTGCGGAACGCTGACGTGGAGCGTTCAAATTTCCCCCCTGTTTTAGAGGTGTCGTACCAAGTGTCATGCCATTTACCATCAACGAGTTGGCCCATGTGTGTATCTCCTTCTGTTGGACCCAACCTAAGGGCGGTGGTCCCAATCGCAAACCCGAAGCCTCGCGCAGCTGCCCTGCGTGAACGCACAGTGCTTGCCAGACAGCCACAGCCTGCTAGCTGAGGCATTGCAAGCAAAGGCGATCAGATGCCGGTATTCGACAGCTATATGGTGGTGGACTGGTCGGCCAATGGCAGGCCCAAAACAGGACGTGACAGCCTGTGGATTGCCTGCCTGTGTCAGGGTCAGGCAATAAAGCTGGATAACCCGTCCACCCGCGCGGCCGCGATGACCCTGATCGAGGCCCATCTGCGCGAGGAGGCATCTCAGGGACGTCGTGTGCTGGCCGGTTTCGATTTTGCCTTCGGCTATCCCGCAGCACTGGCCCGTGCCTTGGCGCCGGATGCAGACTGGCGCACTGTATGGACCTATCTGCACGACCATCTTGTGGACGGTGCCGACAATGCCAACAACCGTTTCTCTCTGGCGGCAGGGTTGAACGGGCTATTTGACGGGCAGGGGCCTTTCTGGGGCAATGGTCTGTCCCGCGATATTCCCGACCTGCCGCGTCGTAAGCCGCAGGGGTGGGGCGATACATTGCCCGAAAACCGCAGACTTGCAGACCGTCTGGCCCAAGGCGCGCAGGAAGTCTGGAAACTGAGCGGTGCCGGTTCTGTGGGCGGGCAAAGCCTGACAGGGATTGCCGCACTGGAAGGACTGCGCCGCAGGATGCCGCTATCAGTCTGGCCGTACGATTCCGTGGACACTTCAGGCTTGCCGGTTCTGGCTGAGGTGTTTCCCTCGATGATCCCGCTTGATCCAACGTTGCACGATGTGCGTGATGCCGCGCAGGTGGCAGGGTTGGCAACCCGTCTGGCGCAGTGGGATGCACAAGGGCAATTGGCGCAGATGCTCGACCGGCGAGGTTCGTTTCCCGATTCGGTACGACTGCATGAGGCGATGATTCTGGGTCTGGTCGACAATTGACTTCCGTGTGCTGGTGTCTGCGAGACAGACGACCCCTTGGTGACCAGCAGAAGACGTGATTTTTCCCGAGAAATGACGTTTTTCTATTTTAGGTAACATATTGGAAATGATGTGTCGTCAAAGCTTTACTTGACGATTTTCAACCATGCTTCATCCTGTGGGAGAGCGGGGATCGAGGGGGATACAATGACAACTTTTTTGTCCAGAGAATTGCGTGAAGGCTTGGCCGCCGCGCGCAAGCTGGCGCAAAAGCGCAGCAGCCGCCTCAGGATCGAAGTCGGGGACAAAACCTATCCGGTGCTGCGGGTTTGGGACAGCGGCTTTGCGATGGATCTGGGCGATGCGCCCAAGCTGCGCGGGTTGGTTGATCTTTACGATGGCGGCCGACATCTGTCGCAATGTCTGATCGTTGCCTCAGAGACGCAGGATGATGAAATGTGGTTCGACTTCAAGCGCAGCACATTGGTAGCAGATCGCGCAGCGCTGGATTTCGCCCGTGACGAGGCGGCGCCGGTGGCCTTGATCGGGCGCAGCTGATCGCTGCCCCGATCCGGTGTAAATCGCTATTGCAGGTCGGCAAAGGCCTTGTGCATCCGCTCTACAGCCTGTTCCACCAAAGCGCGTGGCATGGCCAGATTGAAACGCAGGAAATTCTCGCCCCCACGACCAAAGGTTGGCCCATGATTGACAGCGATAAGCGCACCCTTTTCCACGCGGCGCGTGAATTCAGCCTGATCCATTCCGGTGCCTGCAAAATCCACCCAAGCAAGATATGTCGCCTCGAGTGGCATTGAGGCCAAGCCGGGGATCGCATTGATACCTGCGTCAAAAATCTGGCGGTTGCCGTCCAGATAGACCATCAGGTCATCCACCCAAGCCGCACCTTCCGGCGAATAGGCGGCTGTTGCCATGAAAAGCCCGAAAGAATTGGGCGAAAGTCCAAGCGCCATCATCCGCCCCTCGAAACGCGCGCGCAGCGCGGGATCGGGGATGATGACATTACCGGAATGACTGCCCGCTATGTTGAAGGTCTTGGTGGTCGCGGTCATCATCACCAGCCTGTCGATGATGCTATCGTCGACATTGCTCATGACGGTGTGGGTGACGCCCGGATACACCAGATCATGGTGTATCTCGTCCGAAACAAGGATCAGGTCGTGCCGTTTCGCAAAGTCCGCAACGCCTTGCAATTCCGCCTGCGTCCAGACGCGACCGCCCGGATTGTGCGGTGAGCACAGAATGACCATCTTGGCCGTTCCGTCCATCTGTGCGTCATAAGCGTCAAAATCCATCTCGTAGCGGCCATCTGCATTGACGAGAGGACATTCGACCACCTTGCGCCCATTGGCTTTGATGACCTTGGCAAAGGCGTGATAGACGGGCGTGAACAACACCACCCCGTCGCCGGGCTGCGTGAATGTATCCACGCACATTGCCGTACCGTTTACCAAACCATGTGTGGTAAAGATCGATTCCGGCTGAACATGCCAGCCGTGGCGGCTCTGCATCCACCAGCAGATCGCGGCGCGGTAGGCGCTGTCGTCACCGAAGTAGCCGTAAACGCCATGCTCATGCATCTGCGCGACGGCGTTCTGGATACAATCTGGTGCACGGAAATCCATGTCGGCCACCCACATCGGGATACCGTCGGCGGCAGGTACGCCGTAGAGTTTCTCCATCATGTCCCATTTCACGGAGTGGGTGCCGAAACGGTCAACGGGGGTGTCAAAGCTCATCATAATCTCCTGTTTGCAAGGCAGAGTAACGCGACAACACTCCGGTGCAACGCTCAACTGTGGCAAATCTTCTCTCCGGGCTGACTTATCCATGCGTTCTGGAAATTTGCAATATACTGGACATAAATTTTGCAAACTTTATCAAAAATAGAAAAATGTGCTAAATAATTTTAATAATATAGAAAAATAGTCCATTTAGACCATTGCAATCAGCTGTCTTGCCGACCATTTTGAGCCATTGCACCGCAAAGGCCTGTATCCTATTTCGACAATCATGACAAAACGCCCGATCCTGATCCATCCTGACTCGCGCCTGAAAAAGGTCTCGGTCGCTGTGCCGGACCTTAGCGATGAGTTGCGCCGTCTGGCTGATGACATGCTGGAAACCATGTATGACGCGCCCGGTATCGGGCTGGCGGCCCCGCAAGTTGGTGTGAACAGCCGCCTTATTGTGCTTGACTGCGTGAAGGCCGAAGGTGAAAAACCGCGCCCCCTGATCATGTTCAACCCCGAGATCATCGCCAGCTCGGACGAGCGCAGTACCTATGAGGAGGGCTGCTTGTCGATCCCGGAGCAATATGGCGAGGTCGAGCGTCCGGCCGAAGTAACCGTACGTTGGGTCGACCGCGACGGAAAAGAGCATCAGGAAGACTTTGCCGCCTTATGGGCCACCTGTGTGCAGCACGAGGTGGATCATCTGGATGGCAAGCTGTTCATTGACTACCTCAAGCCGTTACGCCGTCAATTGATCACGCGGCGGATGCAAAAGTTGAAACGTGAACGGACGCGGGTATGAGCGGGCTTGCCATCCTGTGTTGGCCTGATCCGCGTCTTTCGACGGTCTGCGATCCGGTTGCGGACCACGAGGATCTGGGTGATCTGGTGCGTGATATGTTTGAAACAATGTATAATGCCCCCGGGCGCGGGTTGGCCGCGCCGCAGGTGGGTGTGATGAAGCGGCTTTTCGTGATGGATTGCGGCTGGAAGGAAGGCGACATGACCCCGATGGTCTGTATCAACCCCGAAATCACCCATGTCGAAGGCATGGTGTCCGGCAGCGAGGGATGCCTATCCATCCCCGGTGTTCTGGCCGAGGTGATGCGCCCCGCACGCATCGTTCTGCGGTACCGCGATCTGGATGGCGGGACGCAGGCCGTTGAACTGGACGGGTTCGAGGCGCGCTGCGCCCAGCACGAGCTGGACCATCTGGATGGTCTGGTCACCTTCGACCGACTGTCGCCAGAGGCACGCAGCGTAGTGGAACAAGCCTATTCTGTCAGTTTTCCGGTCCGCCCCGCGTGACTGCGCGGCGATGCATCCCCTGGCCCGATGCGCGCTTGCGGGCGGCCGCGGCCGATGTGACCGCGGTAACGGATGACATCCGCGCCATTTGGGCGGATATGATCGACACAATGGAAGCGATGCCCGGCGTGGGCCTTGCCGCGCCCCAGATCGGAGTGATGCTACGGCTTGCTGTGGTGGATGCCTCCGAGGTGCGGGGGCAGGTGGTTCGCATGGCCAATCCCGAGGTCGTGCATGCTTCGGTCCAACTGCGAGACCATGAAGAAGCCAGCCCCAACCTGCCCGGTGTTTCGGCACGCATTTCTCGCCCCCGTGCGGTGCTGGTGCGGTTTCTGAACGATCAGGGCGAGGTTGAAGAACGTGATTTCGTCGGCCTCTGGGCGACATCAGTGCAGCATCAGATCGACCATCTGGCGGGGCGGATGTATTTCGATCATCTGTCCAAGGTAAAGCGGGATATGCTGATCCGCCGCGCAAGGAAGCGCGCATGAGAGTGGTCTTTATGGGCACGCCCGCTTTTTCTGTTCCGGTGCTGGAGTCGTTGGTTGATGCAGGGCACGAGGTGGTCGCCGTCTATTGCCAGCCCCCGCGGCCGGCAGGGCGTGGCAAGAAGGAAATGCCGACGCCTGTGCATGCGCGCGCTTTGGAGCTTGGCTTGCCTGTCCGTCATCCTGCCAGCCTGAAGGTGGCAGAGGCACAGGCCGATTTTGCCGGATGTCAGGCCGAGATCGCCGTGGTGGTTGCTTACGGTCTGATCTTGCCAAAAGCCGTGCTGGATGCGCCTTTGCGGGGCTGTTTGAACATCCATGCCAGCCTCTTGCCGCGGTGGCGCGGGGCGGCCCCTATCCATCGTGCCGTCATGGCTGGCGATGCCGAGACCGGTATTTGCATCATGCAGATGGAGGCAGGGCTGGATACAGGTCCCGTCCTGCTGCGCGAGGCAACGCCGATCGGCGCCACCGAAACAACGGGCCAATTGCACGACCGTCTTTCACTCATGGGCGCGCGGCTGATTCTAGACGCACTGGTGCGACTGGATGATCTGGTGCCCCAAGCACAACCCGCCGAGGGTGTCAGCTATGCGAGCAAGATCGACAAGGCTGAGGCCGCCGTTGACTGGACCCGCCCTGCCGCTGAAGTCGACCGCCAGATCCGTGGCCTGTCGCCCTTCCCCGGCGCGTGGGTCGACCTTGACGGACAGAGGATCAAATTGCTGGCCTCAAGTCTGGCAGCCGGAAATGGTGAGCCGGGTGAGGTGCTGGATGATGCCTTGACGGTTGCTTGCGGCTCTGGTGCGGTGCAGCTTTTGCGCTTGCAACGCGCCGGACGTGGCGCGCAGGATACAGCAGAGTTTTTGCGGGGCATGCCCTTGCCCAAAGGTACCCTGTTGCGGAGAGGATAGGCGATGTTTCCCACAATGATCGGAACGGTGGTGATTGCGGGAATTGTGGGCTATGTGTCTGAAAAGACAGGCTTTACGCGGAACGGCTATCTCCAGTCGATTATCATATGTGTTGGTGGGGCGTTTTTGTTCTACTTCGTGCGGATCATGTTCGGGTTGAAAATAGGCAGTCCCGGTGTTGATGCGATCCTGTCCTCGGTCGGATCGCTGATCCTTGTGCCGACCCATTGGCGCAGAAAATAGGTGGCGCAGAAAATAGGAGACGTAACATGCCGGTTATCTGGTTGCTCATCATCGGCGCTGCGGCGGGGTTCATTGCCACGCGCCTTATGCGGATCGAGGCGGATATCATCACAACAGTGGTGATCGGCATGGTCGGCGCATTGATCGGCGGGCTGGTCCTGCGCGCGCTGCTGGCGGTTCTGGGTTTTGGTGCGGGCCTGGTTGGGGCCATCCTTGGCTCGTTAGTTCTGATCTGGCTCTGGCAACTCTACACGGGGCGCAAATAACCGCCGTCCGTTTGGGGCGGATGTTTGCACTTGGTTATTTCAAGCAAGAAGAAGTCACAGGTCAGAGCAGCCTTGCTGCCTTTGCGAATGAACGCGCTTCGGTCGGGGCTTGGCCCATCTGCCGGACGGGATCAAACACAGCGGCAAGGTCCAGGTCAGGATAGGCGGTTGCGGCCAGATCCGCCAGATCAGCGCCAGTCTCGCCTGCCTGTTTGCACATTGTCTTGATGGCGGCCTGTGCTTCGGGTCGGGGCAGGTGCTGGGCCAAAGCAAAGCTGAGCGCCTCGGCATGGATCAGGTTCTGTCCACCGCTCATGTTGGCCAGCATCGCTTGCGGGATTGGGCGCAGGCCTTGGGACAGGCTTTGTGCGTGGATCAGCGTTGCGGTGGTGGCAAGGCAAAGCTGCGGCAGAGTCAGCCATTCGGTAAACCACGCGGCCCCATCGCGGTCTTGGCGGTGCAACGCCGCGGTTTGCAAGGTGGCGTTGAGCCCAGCTGCATGTCGCGCTGTGGCGGCCATCGCCGAGGGCAGCACAGGGTTCTGTTTCTGCGGCATGGTCGAGGAGGCGCCGGAGGCACCGAGCGAGACTTCCGCAATCCCTGTCTGGGTCAGGATCATCAGATCTTCGGCCATTTTGCCAAGCGCCAGCGCGGCCCGTGTTTGCCAACTCGCCAGTCTCAGGATCGGGCCACGGTCGCTATGCCAACTGCGCTGCGGGTCGTGCAGGTTCAGCGCCTGCGCAACACCTGCACGGATATCTTCGACCTTCGGGCCAAGGGCGGCGGATGTCCCGGCGGCACCCGACAACGACACCCACAGACAGGATTGCCGCAACGCGGGCAGTTCGTCCAGCAGATCCAGCAGCGGTGCGCCCCAATGCGCGACGGTGGCCCCGAAACTGGTCGGGGTCGCGTGCTGGCCATAGGTGCGCGCCGCCATCGGCGTTTCGGCATGATCTTCGGCTAGTTGACCCAATGCAGTGATCGTGGCGCGCAGCATGTCTTGCTGCAAATCCAGCATCGTTGCGAGGCGCAACATCAGGGCTGTGTCCATGATATCCTGCGAGGTTGCGCCCCAATGGAGGTATTGCGCGTGTTCCGGTGCCTCCATCGCGCTGCGGAAGGCAGCGACCAGCCCCGGCACGCTGACGCCGTTCTGCCCTGTCGGTGCGGCCAGCGCGGCAGGGTCGATCTGCACCTCCATGGCAGCGCGGTTAATAAAGGCCGCTGCCGTTTCAGGGATCACGCCCAGAGTGCCCTGAGCCTTGGCCAGCGCGCCCTCGACCAGCATCATGGCCCTGACCTCGGCACTGTCGGTGAACAGCTTGCCCACCTCGCCCGACGGGAACAGACGCGCATACAAAGGGCTGTCAAAAACGGACGCGGCCATGGTTCAGCCTTTCGCGATACGGGTCAGAAGATCCGCCAGCCCTTCAGGATCGGCAAAGAAGGGTGAATGACCGGTGGGCATGGCATAGACATCTTCTTCGGGCCAGCCTTTCGTCATGGTCCGCTGGTATTCAGGCGGGATCGTGCGGTCATCGTCGCAGCGGATATAGCTCCGTTTGACAGAAGCATATGCCGCGCCCAGCCGGACCGGGGTCGCTTGTGGCGCGATCGCCTGAAGACAGAGATGATCGAGCGCATAATCGACCACCTCGGGCAGGCAATCATTGTAAAACAGCGCCCCTGCTTTGGTGGGGTCGGCGCGAAAGGCCAACCCGTCGTCGGTCCGAATGGCGGCATCTGCCATTGGCTGGCGTGGCGCTTCGGCGCGCATGTCGACCAGAGCGCGGCCATCCTGTGCTGCATAGGCGCACAGATAGATCAGGCGGTCGATCTTGTCCGGCTCCCTTTCAGCGGCAAGCGAGATCGGAAAGCCCGCCATCGAGTGCCCGACCAGCATCACAGGTGTATCGATCGCAGCAAGGATGGCTTTGGCATATCCATCCAACGTGACGTCGCTGTAATGCGTTTTGTCCTGCCCATGTCCGGGCAGATCGATGGCGCGCGCGGTATGGCCGCGCGCGGTCAGTGCAGGGATCAGGTCGCGCCAACACCACGCGCCGTGGCACGAGCCGTGCACCAGAAGAAAATCAGCCATTACAGATCCAGAAATACTGTTTCATTGTCGCCTTGCAGGCGGATGTCGAAACGATACTGGCCCTCTGCTGTTTGCTTTGCAATCAATGTGTCCACTCTTGGCCGCTGTTCGATACGCGATAGCAGGGGGTCCTGGCCGTTATCTTCATCCTCGAAATAGATCCGGGTCGACAGGCCGATATTGATGCCCCGCGCCACGATCCACAGGCTGATATGGGGCGCTTGCATCACACCGCTGCGATGCGGGACTGCTCCGGGTTTCACTGTGGTCAGGGTGAACAACCCGCTGTCCTTGTCGGCGGCAAAGCGACAAAAGCCGCTGACAGCGGGGTCCGCATCGGGATGGCCCGCGAAATGGCCCGCTGCATCGGGTTGCCAGCTTTCGATCATAGCATCGCGCAAGGCCCAGCCAGTGCCGTCGATCACCGCACCTGTGATGGTGATGCGCTGTCCCTTCGCCCCGTTCGAGACCGGCGTAAGCCCAAGGTCTTCGGGATAGACGCCCGGCAATCCTGCGAAGCTGGGTATGCAGCCTATATGGACATAAGGCCCGCCTGTCTGGGATGCGGTCTCGGTCAATGTGTCAAGCGATTGAACCATGGCTTACATCCCTTCCAGTTTGTTCTCGAACATCGTCTGGCGACGCCCGCGCAGCACGATGTCGAACTTGTAGGCCAGATAATCCAGCGGACGCGAACGGGCCATGTCGAGCGGGGCAACTAGCCTGTCCAACTGGCTTCGTTCCTTGATCGTCGCGGCGATGGGACAGCGGCCGATCAGCGGGTCGCCTTCAAAATACATCTGCGTGATCAGGCGCTGGCCAAAGCTGTGCCCGAAAACCGAGATATGGATATGCATGGGCCGCCAGTCATTGGCGCGGTTGGGCCACGGATAGGCACCGGGGCGGATGGTGAGGAACTCATAACGCCCTTCGGCATCTGTCAGGGTGCGCCCGCAACCGCCGAAATTGGGATCAAGCGGCGCAAGATAGCTGTCTTTCAAATGGCGGTAACGCCCGCCCGCATTGGCCTGCCAGATCTCGACAAGCGTGTGCGGCACAGGGCGCGCGTTTTCATCCAGAACGCGGCCATGCATCAAAATACGCTCGCCGATAGCAGGGCTGCCATCTTTTGCAAAGTTGAGGATCAGATTGTTGTCCAGCGGCCCGATCAGGGAATGACCGAAGCGTGGGCCTGTTTCCTCGCTTGGCGTGCTTTCCATCGACAGAAGCGGCCATTTGGGCGAGCGCGGCACCGATGTCTTGTATTCCGGGTCATAGGGCACCGGATGCATATGTCGCTGGCGCGGAATCAGAGGGCCAAGGTCGCGAACGTCAGTCATCGGATTGCTCCATCTCGGTGTAGGTGGCTTTGGCGAGTTTCAGCGCGTGATTGGCGCGTGGCACACCAGCATAAATCGCCACATGCTGGAAGGCTTCCAGCACGTCCTGTTTGCTCGCACCTGTGCGGGCGGTGGCGCGGATGTGCATGGGGATTTCCTCAAAATTCCCCGTTGCCGCCAGAAGCGCCAAGGTCAGCATCGAGCGTTCGCGCAGGCTGATCCCGTCACTGGCCCAGACATTGCCCCAGGCGCCTTCTGTGATCAGGGTCTGGAATGCCGTGTCAAAATCGGTCTTGCCAGCCTCGGCCTTGTCCACATGCGCATCGCCCAGTACCTTGCGGCGCACCTGCATGCCCTTGTCATAGCGATCAGACATGGCCGGTATCCTGCATGAACTTTGTCAATACGGTAGCGTATTCTTCAGGCTGTTCTACACAGGGCAAATGCCCTGCCTTGCGGATCAGATGGAATTGCGATCCGGGGATCAGATCAACGGTCTCGCGCACAAGATCAGGCGGGGTTGATCCGTCCTCACTGCCTGCAATCCCCAGTGTCGGCAAGCGCAAGCCACTGGTGGGCGTGTAGAAATCCGTGCCCGAAATGGCCGCAGAGCAACCGGTGTAACCCTCGGCAGGTTGGCGCACCAGCATGTTGCGCCACGCATGGAATTCTTCCGTCTGGCGGAACGGGGCCGAAAACCACCGCTCCATGATGCCATCAGCCAGCGCCTCGATCCCGCCTGCCTTGACCGCTGCGATCCGGTCATCCCACATGGCGGGTTGGCCGATCTTGGCGCCTGTATTGGACAGTACCATTGCGCGGATCAGGTCCATGCGTTTGACCGCCAAGCCTTGCGCGATCATCCCGCCGATGGACAGGCCCACAAACAAAGCATCCTTGACCTCAAGATGATCCATCAACCGCTCGATGTCGCGCACCAGTGTGCCCATGCTGTAGGGGCCGGGCGTCAGTTCCGACAGACCGTGCCCGCGCTTGTCATAGCGGATGTATTTCAAACCCTTTGGCAGCAAAGGCAGGATCTGGTCCCACAGGCGCAGATCTGTTCCAAGTGAATTTGCGAACACCACAGGACGGCCGGACAGGTCTCCGTCGATACGGTAGTGAAGCTTGATGTCTCCCAAATCAGCAATACGCATCAGTATGGTAATCCTACATAGTTTTCAGCCATAGCGCGCTGGGCTGCGGCAGAGGTTTCCAGATAGTCCAGTTCGGCTTCCTGCATGCGCTGCTCGAAAGGGGACTGGTCCGGAAACCGGTGTAGCATGGTCGTCAGCGACCACGAAAACCTTTCGGATTTCCAGACACGCGACAGGGCGCGTTCGGAATATTTCTGCACGCCTTCATCATCGCCCTGATAGTACTGGATCAACCCTTCATGCAGGTAGTGCACATCGCCAATCGCAAGGTTCAGACCCTTTGCGCCGGTAGGCGGCACGATATGGGCGGCGTCGCCGACAAGGAATAACCGCCCCCATCGCATGGGTTCGGCCACGAAAGACCGCAACGGTGCGATGGATTTCTCGATCGACTTACCTGTCACAAGGGAATCGGCCGCATCTGCCGGAATCCGGCGGCGCAATTCATCCCAGAATGCCTGATCCGTCCATTGGTCCAGACTGTCCGTGACCGGGCATTGCACATAATAGCGGCTCAGATTGGCATTGCGCATCGAACATAGGGCAAAACCGCGTTCATGGTTGGCATAGATCAGCTCGTGGCTGACAGGGGGCGTTTCTGACAATACACCTAGCCAGCCGAAGGGGTAGACACGCTCGTATTCACGCAGCACATCGGCGGGAATCGCTTTGCGGCAGGGGCCGTGAAAGCCATCGCAACCGGCTACAAAATCACAATCGACGCGCTGAACAATGCCATCTTTCTTATATGTGACATATGGCTTTTCGGTATCAAGATCATGCGGCTCGACATCTGCTGCTTCCTGGATGATCACACCGCCCGCTTTTTCGCGCGCGTCATACAGATCGCGGGTCACTTCGGTCTGACCGTAGACCATGACCTGTTTGCCGACCAGATTGTGGAAGTCGATGCGAAAGCCCTTGTTGCGTGCCGCCAGATAGGTGCCTCCATGGACGAACCCCTCGGTGTCCATCCGGCTACCCACGCCCGCCTTGCGCAGCATCTCGACGCTGCCCCATTCCAGAACACCGGCGCGGATGCGGCTCAGGACATAGTCCCGCGTCTGGCGTTCCAGAACCACCGTATCAATGCCTGCGTTATGCAGAAGTTGTGACAGCAACAGACCCGAAGGACCCCCGCCGATAATACAGACTTGTGTGCGCATGTGTTCTCTCTCCCGTTCGCAAAGGCAGAGAAGCAAATATAGTTTACTGTGTCAATTAAATTTAGTGGGAACGCATCCGCGCGGTCAAAGGGTGAATACAATAATGCCTGTCAGGATCAGCAAGCCGCCAAGAGCATGATGCAGGCCCCACGGTTCGCTCATGGTCAAGACGAGCCCGACCGCGAGGACAAGCCCGAGTGCAAACAAGGCGAGAACACCGATCAGCCATCCGGGTGGTGGTTCGGCCAATGTAGGTCTGTGAGCCATGGTCGTGATGGCATAGCCGCCAAGCGTTGCCAGAACCACAAGGGCACGATGGGAAGCGAAAAAAGTCTTCATGATAATCATGTCTTTCTGAAACGAGCGCCCGTAAAACGGACGAATGAATGACTTGATGAATATGACAAGCTTTGCATCCAAAAGCTGATCCGAAAAGGCAGGAATACCTTACCCCTGGTTGTGGATAACTCTAGCTTTATGACCTGAACCGCTCGATGGATGTGCAGCCCATGGTCGGGCAGGGGGGTCAGGATTTCAGCGTGTTCAGGGCCTGTTCGTAGATATCAAGATCCACATTTCCGCCCGATGCGATCACAATGACGGCATCCCCTTCGATCTGGTCCCGACGGAACAGGGCCGCGGCTAATGCCACAGCGCCACCCGGTTCCAGAACGATCTTGAACCGCAAGAACGCCTGCGCCACAGCACGCAGCGCCTCCTGATCGGTGACCACCAGACCGGGGCCGCAAAGCCGTTGCATGATGGGAAAGGTAAGGTTTCCCGGTTGCGGCGTGACAATGGCATCGCACAGGCTGCCAGTCATTTGCGCGTTGCGCTGGATCGATCCGGCAGCAAGCGACCTTGTGGTGTCGTCAAAACCGAAAGGTTCGACAGGACGCGCGCGCAGGCCCGGCGCTTCGGCCTCCAGCGCCAGAGCGATCCCCGATGTAAGGCCGCCGCCGCCGCAACATACCAGAACATCTGCTGACTCGACACCTTCAGCCCGTGCCTGCTGCGCGATCTCAAGACCCGTAGTACCTTGCCCAGCGATCACTTGCGGCTCGTCATAGGGCTTGATCAGGGTAAGACCCCTGTCTTGCGACATTGACTCTCCGATCGCGTCACGATCCTCGGTTGCGCGGTCATAAAGAACGACCTCTGCCCCGAATGCGCGGGTATTCTCGATCTTCAGGTGGGGCGCATCGGATGGCATGATGATCACGGATGCAACCCCGTGCTGGGCTGCTGCCAAGGCCACGCCCTGCGCGTGATTGCCCGAGGAAAAAGCGATCACCCCACGGGCGCGCGTCGCGTCATCGAGCGCCGAGACGGCGGCATAGCCGCCCCTGAACTTGAAGCTTCCGGTATGTTGCAGGCATTCGGCCTTGATGAGGACACGCCGTCCCGCCAGATGGTCGATGAAGGGCGACGACAACAGCGGCGTCAGGCGCGCGTGCCCTTCAAGCCGTGCTGCAGCCGCGCGGATCATATCGATATTCATGCCATTTGCCCCAGCCAGCGGCGCAGCGCGTCCAGCGCATCGGGTTCATCCAAAAACGGGATATGCGCCCTGTCCGGAACATGGGCCACGATCAGGCCCGGCATCCGCTGGGCCATCTGCGATACGGTGTCATGGCTCAGAAGATCGGAATTGGCGCCGTGGATCACGGCTAATGGCAGGGGGCTGATCGCCTTGAATAAGGGCCACATGTCCGGTGCCCCTGTTGCACCAGCCGCCAGTACCGCCGCACGAAGCCCCGGATCGTAATTGATCGTGACACCTTGCGGCGTCTCGCGGTGTGTATGACTGACCTCTTTGCGCCATCGGTCCAGCGGCACATCGGGAAAATTCGCCTCCATCGCGGATTTCCGCATCACAGCCAAAGCATCCAGCGTCGCCGCGTCAGGATTGCGACCAAGGTAGCCCATGATCACATCCAACCCCTGCGGGGCTAGCACAGGGCCGATATCGTTCAGTGCCACACCCAGCAAACGGTGTTTTGCCATGGCTGCCAGCACCATTGCAATCAGCCCGCCGCGTGATGTGCCAAGGATGGCAGCCTGTGCAAGGCCAAGGTGGTCAAGCAATTCCAACACATCCTGCGCCTCGCGCGGGACGGTATAGGTTAGCGGATCAGTCGACCATTGCGATTGTCCGCGACCGCGATAGTCCAGCCGGATCATGCGGACATCCTGCAAGTGCGGCGCCACGAAATCGAAATCCCGCGCATTGCGTGTCAGTCCAGACAGGCACAAAACGGGCAAACCGCTGCCTGCGTCCTCGTAATACAGTGTGAGTTGATCAGACGTCACAAAAGTCGGCATTACCGGGTCACCAGATCAGGGATTGCGCTCAGATCGCGCAGGACATGGTCGGGCTGTCCGGGCAAGCGGTCAAGAGGATCACCCGCGCGATTGACCCAGACTGTCGCGAACCCGTAAGCGGCAGCGGCGCTTGCATCCCACCCGTTAGACGAGACGAACAACACATGTGACTTGGCGCAGCCAAAGCGCTGGATCACCATGTCATAGACTTGCGGTGCTGGTTTGAAGATCCCGACTGATTCGACCGACAGCACATCATCCAGCAACTCGCCAAGTCCGGCAGATTGCACAGCAGCCGACAGCATTTCCGGGCTCCCGTTGGACAGGATCGCCGTGTTCATCCCGGCCTCGCGCAGTTTTGCCAACATGCCGGGCACTTCGGGAAAGGCGCTGAGATGCCAATACAGCGCCAGCAACCTGTCACGCAACCCGCTGTCATCATCCAGACCCTCGGATTCCAGCGCCCAATCCAGCCCGTCCTGCGTCACGCTCCAAAAGTCGGTGTGGTCCCCTGTGACCGCCCGCAACCAGCTGTACTGTAATTGTTTTTGCCGCCACTTTTCTGACAATACAGGCCAATGTTGGGCGAAATCGGCGCGCCCCGGTTCGCTCGCGACCTGTCGCGCAGCCGCTGCGACGTCGAATAGTGTTCCATAGGCGTCGAATATGCAGGTGGTGATCATGTGGTGGTGCTGTCCTTTTCTTTACAGACTTGCACGGCAGCGCTCAGGGGAAAAGAGTTATTCATCCTCAGGACCCGATCAACAGACAGTCGGTTTGCAAATTCTGGATAGCCTCTGTAACTTTGAATGATGCAGCCCGAGTACCCGTTCCCGCCAAAGGTGACACGGCCTCGAAAATTCATCAGTCCCAAACAGAAATGGAACACCCATGACGCAGGTTAAACCGGGCGATACCGTCCGTATTCATTACACCGGAACCTTGTCGGACGGGGCCACCTTCGACAGTTCGGAAGGCCGCGACCCTCTTGAGTTCGTGGTCGGCTCTGGCCAGATCATCGCGGGGCTGGATTCCGCGATTCCCGGCATGACCGTGGGCGAGAAAAAAGTGGTCGAGGTCCCGGCTGATCAGGCTTACGGGCATTCTGACCCGAATGCTCTCCAAGCCGGGTTGTGTCTCGAATGTGGTGGAAATTCTCTGGCGGCGATCTCCGAGTGGTTTGATTTGCACCTGATCAGGCTGCGAGGTCAAGTGTCATGGGCTCGATGGGTTGGCTGAGGGTTTGCCATCCA
>Ga0163215_100728_pt1 | contig 39629 bp, 32 predicted proteins | sample SynspAceP_FD_185934 | JGI IMG/M metagenome (GOLD analysis project Ga0163215, IMG submission 185934) | Saline lake microbial communities from Ace Lake in Antarctica - Synechococcus sp. Ace-P (Hybrid Assembly) | ecosystem: Environmental > Aquatic > Non-marine Saline and Alkaline > Saline | place...
CCCCCTTCGATGCTCCGCAGAGATCACGCCGCGTTCCTCGCCATTGAGGTGTTTGTATCGTCTGTCCATCGCAACATCCTATGCCCCTTGGGCCGTGGGTGTTGCACTTGAAACTTGAGTCTAAGCTGTCCGCGTCAGGAGTTAAGAAATCATGAGTGTCGATCCAAAATTTCGTTCATTTTTTGTTCATGCGCCTCTGTCTTTATTCCAAGAAGCGTTTAGAGAGCAAAAGCTGGGTTATAATGATCAAAACATGCGTAAATTCTTTGCAAAACCAAACTCGACCAGAATTTACTGTTATCTACATCGGAGGCCTTGGCCGTAGCGGATCAACGCTTTTGGCGGAACTTTTGGCAACCCTACCGGGGTTCGTGTCGGTTGGTGAATTGCCGACGCTTTGGCGACATGGATGGCGCGATGATTGGCAATCCTCAGATGGACATCAATTTTCGACCTCGCCTGTTTGGAAGGCTTTGCTTGCGCGGTTACAACAAGAAAATAAGGATTTTGACCCCGAACTGGCTTTACAGCTTTGTGAAGATGTTGCCAAAGATCGTCACAAGGTCGCGTTGTGCGCAGGAAAGTGGAGCGACGCTAAGAATGAAATACTATCCGAATATACAGAGCACTTCATTAAAGTTTACCGTATTCTAGCGGATGAAACTAAAGCACAGGTCATTGTTGATTCCGGAAAAACACCTTTTCACGCAGCACTCATGTCTATTGTCCCAGATCTCGATTTTCGATCAATACATTTGATCCGGGATCCTAGAGCCGTTGCATTTTCTCGAATGCGAAAAAAGGTTAACAGAAATACCAAATCAGCTCTGCCCATATTGATGGTCCGGCAAGGACCGGTACGAATTGCTTTGCGGTGGAATTGGCAAAACATTCTGATGCATAGGTCGCGACAATCTGGCAAGGCAGGAGCTTGTTTACACTACGAGGCGCTGGCCAAAAATCCAGCTGCTGAAATCGCGCGAACGCTGTCTGATTTGGGCGTGCCATATAGTCAAAATGCGCTCAATGCGTTGCGGTCTGGGTCATTCGCCAAGCGGCCCGGCATCGCATTCTCGGGAAACTCTTCTCGGTTTGATCTCGAAGAAACGTCAGTCAAGCTCGATGATGCTTGGCGGCACGCGCTCCCTTGGTGGTCCTATGCTGTTGTATCCGCGCTAACATATCCAGTGCGGTGCTGGCTCGGCGCAGTTGGGTCGTCAAACTGCAACGCGCGCACCAACGCCTGAGAGAAAACTTGACTACGATCCTTTGCCGTAGGTGCAAGTCTTGTGCGAATCAAAGCTGGATAGGCGCGGCGCATCGCATTCGCCAAGGTATCTGCATCGTCCAAACCAAAGTAAGTCGCGCTCGTTCCAGCTTGCTCACGGTGGATTGCAATGTCTGACAGGATCATCGGAATTCCATACGCGATCGCCTCTTCTACGGTAGAAGATCGACCTTCAAATCTAGATGGATTGATCAAACAACCGCTCGATTGCAGCAGCGCTCGGAAATCACGGCGCGGTATCTTGCCAAGGTAGCGCAGCTGTCCTGAGGATTGCAGTCGAGACATTCGTTTCAACAATACAGTTGATTGCAGGTCGCTAGACCTCTTTGGCAATGCTCCGGTCATCACCAAGCATCCTGTCCAATTCTCCTGACAAAGTGCCTCAAGGGCGCTAACTGCAAGGCTGTGGTTTTTATGCGCCCACAACTGATTGGGCAAGAAGAAGAAGCCAGACTCTAAGTTATAGCGCTTGAGAATTTTCGAGACATCGGTTCTCGAGAGCGGCTCAATCGAAGGCGTGAATGGAACAACATTTAGCTTTTTCTCAAAATGGCGACCATAGTATTTGATGAACATTTGCATCACATTGTCGCTTGAAAACATCAATCTATCACTCGAGCGGATACAAAGTCGGTAGGATATCTCTCGAAGCAGCCGTTGACGGATTCCGAAGAATTTGGGCAACGCACGGTGCTGGAGATCTGGTAGCCATGTAACGATCTTTTGGTTTGTCAAATTACCGAGATAAATAGTTGGCGAGAACACCACAGTCAGGCCCAGGGCGCGGAACTTGTCTGAAACTACAGGAATATGACCCAGCAGTAAGAGCTGCGATAACCCAGATGGCGTACGTAATTTCATTAGCTCAGGGCAAGCGACCATCTCGATACGGTGGTTCTGATCAAAAGTGGTGAACCCTGATGGTGTCTGTTCTGATGCAAATAGAATACTGATCTTATAGTTGTTTGGTGCACTCTTCTGGCTGTCAAGATAGCTGGAAACCAGGTTGAAGAGGTAGGTTTGTCCTCCCATCCATGTGGTTTCCAAAGGCATAATGAAACCGATATGGGTCATTGTGAATTTCCTTTCGGCACCATTTTGCAGTGTCTGTAAGATCGGCGGGAAATGGGCGTGAAGGCAGTAACTCCAGAGCACAAAGGCGTTCCGTCGCGCCAACGAGCGAGGGGGGGTCACCAACCCGGCGTTCCTGCGAAAAGCACAAGCGCGGTGCTCGGGCGCCCGGCGAAACAAAGGCCGCGCAAAAGGCCCTGACCGCAGACGCGACGCTGACACCATGTCCAGACGCGATGTTCACGGGCCGCAATGGCACATCAAAGGCTTTTGTAGAACGCGCGAGGTCAATCAATGTCCGCGCAACGTCAGTAACATGGCACCAATCCCGCACCTCTTCACCGTTGCCCATCAAGCGAATGGTCTCAGAATTCTCGGTCAGCTTTTGGGTGATGTCCCAGAATAGCTGCTTTCGCAGTCCCGGTCCGTAGGCCGAGAAAATGCGCGCAGGCAGAACCCTAAGACCACTGGTCTGCGTTTCACATTGGCCGAGATCCTCAACAATTTTCTTGTGCCATCCATAGGGGGAGGTTGGTTTGCAAGGGCTGTCCTCGGTGATCGGGCCCTCAAGCCCTGCTCCATAGACGGCAGCAGAGGACGCAAGCACCACCCGAGAATGCGGCGCGTGCTGCCCAAGCCAGTGAAACAGACAGGCTGAACCATCGACAGTTCTCTGGAAATCTTGACCGGGACTGTCAAACGATTGACCGACCGATGCACCCGCCGCGAGATGAATGACATGGGTTGGCGGCCCTGAAGCAGCGGCCAGCCGGTCGAGGGTAACCGAGGAAATATTTCCAGGCTGGGCGATGTCCAATGCCGTTCTGAACAGCACTTCCATGGTCTCCAGACCTCGACCAATTCCCGAAATATGCATTTGCCCCGGATGCTTCCGAGCTTCCATAAGAACGGCCCGACCAATAAAACCTGCGACGCCCGTGATCCAAAACCGCTCGCCCGTCGGTTGAGAATGCAGCATCTTCAGAACCCTCGCTGATCAAGGTAACGTCTTCGAAGCCAAGGCCCGAACTGTTGGGTTCGCATTGATCCGCGGGTATTTTCGAGCATCACAAGGGGCAGACCGAGGATTGCGGTCAGAAGCAGAACTTTGACTGTGTGTTCCAGACCATACCAAAGCATCCGGAAACAAACCGTAAACAGAACCAACGAAATCAAAGCGGTGGCATAGCCACGTCCGTCGAACAGAAACAAGCGTAGGGCTTCGATGGCGCGGTTTACCCCCCAAACAACGGCGAGTAGCGCCGCAGCGACCCCAAACCCCAAGAAGTTCAAGAACGGCTCAAACAGGTAGTATTCCCCTCCGATCAGGTGCGTATGTGCAGCGGCAATATCGTAGGCGCGATCCGGGCGATCCAAACCGAATACCTGTGGCGGCACCCTTTCAATCAGGTCCAGATAGGTCTGGCCAATTTGAACTTGAATGGTGCCGTCTTTCACGGCGTTTAGGCCAAAAGCGTAGGTGTTAAACACGTTTTCAACGCCACCGGGCCAACTTATGAAGTCCCGCGACAGATAGGCGAGCAGACCAACAAGTGTGCGAAAATAGCCAACGAGCGCGAGCGCGCTCACCGCGGCCAGAACCAGAGCCAAACGGATCAGGCCATGCAAACGGTGCGCAAAAAGCAGGTAGACCAGCAATAGAAGGCCAACGACCTCGATGCGGCTGGCAGCTAGGATTTGCCAACTGGCAACCAAGGTGGTCAGAAGCGCAAAGCCAACTGTGCAGGCCCTCCTTAGTCCAAGGCTTAGACCTCGAGCGCCCTGCACGCCAATCAACGCCATCGCGCTGAGCGCCCCGAAGACCATCACAAGACCAGAAGCCACATTTAGGGTATCGTCGCGCCCGTCCTTCAGGTCACGGTAGCTAACCTGCCCCAATTGCAAGGTATCAAACGGGGCGTCGATCAGATTGGCCGCAAGGAAACATCCCGCCGCGCCTAAGAACACCGCCACGGCGGTGCCGCCAGACAACGAGATGTTCCGCCGCAAAAGTACTGCATGTGGGGGTAACGATATCGGTCGGACGGACAGGCAAAGCGCCAGAAAAAGCGTCCCAGAAGCACCGATCAAGGTTGGCACCGTTATGGCTTGGACCGATTGATGTGCCCGTGATCCTGTCGCAAATGCGGGAAACCCCAGAACGTCGAGGGTCAGGAGCGGCGCAAGGATTGGGTATGCAGCAAGTAGGACAATCCAAGTGGCGGGGCTGAGATCAGTCGCACCCCGCGCAATCAAAACCAGACCCGCCGACAGGATCATGGCAAGGGACGCATACCGCGCCTCCGCCGGGATAGGTGCGCCCGCCATCCAGAAAAGAGACAGCAAGATTATGAACGCCAAGAGGGCGGCGGAACTGCTCAGCCGCGCAATGCTGATCCCGAAATCAAACGTATTGGAGTGGGGGGCGAGGGCCAACTGCATTAGGCGCGCGCCCCGCTGAGCGCCCGGACAAGCGCTTTGTTGTACCAAGGCATATGACCGCGCCACCTGTCATCACTGGCGATCCGCGTCATGTTGGTCGAAAAACGGCAAGGATTGCCGGAGAAAGCCAGACCGGGCGTGCGCGCAAATTGCGCTGATCCAAGCCGGTCTATCTCCGCATCCTCAATCGGCAAACCAAGCGCGTTGCGCACCGCGCGAAGGGTCTGTGCCGGGGTCTGGCAGAAAGCCTCGTAAGATAGGGTCGCAAACACTCCGCCGCGCGAAAGCTTTTCAACCTCATGCTGGCGTCGCATCCAGCGCAGCGCTGTCATCAACGCCGAGAACTTCTGCATCTGAGCCGCCTGCCCGGATGGCCCGATTGTTTGCTTGGTCCGACTGCGCGCGAACGCGACCGCACAAGGATCGCGCACCAAATGCAGCACGCGAAAATCAACCCCTGTCGAGGACTGCATAATCGCAGCGTGGGATGGCACCTTTCCGGTATCGACAATCACTTTGGCGTCCGTCGCGTCCGCGAGTGTTTGGTAGATGACCTCAAACTCTGCCCGGTAGGCCAATGCCGCCCCACGGATGACGCAAGGCGCTTGCCGAACCAGCTTGCGGCGATTGCTCCGCAAGTCATTCACCCGGACCGCGCGCGCAGCCAAGGTAAGGCCGGGCTCGGACGCCTCGACAGCGGCAACGACGCGTTGCCAAACCGGGTGCTCCCGAAACAAGGGACCATCCCCGCAGCGCCAGTTTTCAACCGCGCCGCGTCCCCAGATATGATGCAACTCGCCGACGGCGGTCACACCGTCAAAGGTTTGGAGTACATCGCCCAACAAGGTTGACCCACTTCGGCCCATCCCTGCGATGAACAGCACGATCGGGCGCGCCATCAAGGCCGCCCCGCGATCTTGTCAGAGGTCGATTTCCACCACGCCGTCGGCTTCAGCCGCCCGCGACTGGCATAAGATGATCGAGGTCTGACGCTGGGCCTTGGACAAGACAAAATCGCGGTGCTCCACCTCTCCGGCGACCAGACCGCATTTGCAAACCCCGCAAATCCCGTCGGCGCATTTCACATCGACGGCGATACCATTCGCCGCCAGCACATCCGTCGCGGTGTCTTCCGCTGAAACATGCAACTCGCGGCCATCTTTCAGGCGAAGCGTGAAGGGGTGATTAACGTAGTCAGGAATTTCGGGCACCGAGAAGTATTCAAGGTGCCGCGCGGCGTCTGGAAAGCCCTGCCGCTCGGCTGCCTCGATTACACCAGTCATGTAGCGATCCGGCCCGCAGGTGTAGACGTGGTGGCCGTCCGCGTAGCCCGAAAGCACCTGATCGAGCTCAGCGCGGGTGTCTTCATCCGACACATGGAGATGCAATTTATCGGCCCAAGGCAAAGCCGAGAGATCATCCAAGAAACCCGCATTGTCCCTATTTTTTACAGAATAATGGATCGCAAAGTTTGCAGATCGTGCATGAAGTTCGTGCGCCATTGCAATCATTGGCGTGATCCCAATCCCACCGCCCATGAGGAAGCTTTTGGTGGCATCACCCTCCAGCGGAAAATGGTTGATCGGCTTGGAGATGAAAATTCTACGGCCTTCGTTGAAAATGCGATGCATTAATCTGGAGCCGCCACGCCCGCCGTCCTCGCGCAGCACCCCGATTTGGTATTTTGAGCGGTCCGCTGGATCGCCCGACATCGAATACTGACGCAAGAACTCAGGTGCTACGACGATATCCAGATGCGCACCGGCAGCCCATTCGGGCAGATCGTTACCATCCGGCCTGCGGAATTCGTATTTCGTCACGTCCGCCGTCATCGCCTCGGCTTTTGTGATCACAACCTGAATAACAGGGCTTTCCACATCGCTTGTGTAGCGGTGCAGATGCGTATCATCGCCCTTCGCCAATCGGTCCTTATAGACCTCAGCCGTGATCATCGCCTGATACGCCTCGATCCCGGCCTCGCGGTCCATGGGGAACGGATAAGGATAGGGATGCGGCGCGAGGGATGCGGGATAGACCGCAAGCGTCTGATCTTCGTATTTCAAGTGAAGGTCTTTTTGCAGACCGCGCGCATTTACCGGATGGCGCGTGGGCGCGTAGCCACCATCCTCCTGCACCTCCAGATCCCACCACCATTTCTTGACCGGATTCAGCCCGCCATTGCCGACCGCATCGTCGAGCTTGGCGAGGAGCGGCGCAGCGCTTGGTATGTTCATCGCAGCCCAGCGGAACGGCTTTTCGGCAAAGAGCCCTTCAAGGTTCCACGGACAGGTCTTCATGCAGCGCCCGCACATCGCGCCGCCAAGCGTGCCAATCCGGTAGGTCGCGCATTTCTGGCTGTCGCTTTTCCAGATCTCGTAGCCGTTGAACATCAGCTTCGGCCCAGCTGTGATCGCCCCAGACGGGCATTCGCGCGCACATTTGTTGCACGACTCGCAGAACTTCTGCATCCCGAAATCAATCGGCTTGTCATGGGCCAGCGGCATATCCGTCGTCACAGCGCCAGACTTCAGCCGAGGTCCGAGGAACGGATTCAGGATTACCTCGCCAATGCGGCTAACCTCGCCCAGACCAGACAGTAGCAGGAGCGGCGGTTGCAGCACCTCGCCGTCCATCACGGTATGCGCCTTCGCCGAATAGCCCAAGTTGCGGATTTGTTGCGCGATCACGCCGCCCAGAAGCGAGAACCTGAGATAGGCGCGCATGGATTGGGCGACGCTGATCCAGTCATCGCCGCTCGCCCCCTCCATCGTCTCGTAGCCTTGGTCGATGATCATGCTAATGGCGTTGTCATGGGGCGGATCGATGGGGTCGCCGCGCGCATCATGGGAATACCACGTCCAATCCGGACACCTCGAAATGCCAACCGCATCCACGCCGAGGAAATAGCTGGCAGCCTTGATCGCGTCGGCATGGGTTTGCGGCGCGCTCGGCACCGGATCGCCAATGCCAGGGCCATTTTGCAGCAGAACAAACGCACCGAGCATCCGACGTTGCGCGGCAGACGGGGCCGCTTTGCGCACGTAATAACCGCCCTTGGCACCATTTTGCGTCGCCTTGCCCATGTCGCCGAACTGCGCGCGCGCGAACATATCGGTGCGCTTGGGCACACGGGCGACATTGGGCTCATCTATATAGGTCGTCGGCGTGTCCACACGCTTGAGCGTCTCGAACGGGTGCGGGCCATCGCGGAAATCGCGCTTAGCAAACGGGTCGCCATTTAGCGCGGATTTGGCAAAGCCCGCCCCGAGCCACCATGCGGGGCCTTTGGTCTTGAACCAGGGCTGCTGGGCCAACGGAACCAAGGGCGCATCGGTCGCGAGCGGCATGGAAGTCGTCACAACCGCAACGCCGAACCGAGGGCCAAGATAGGGGTTCACCAGCGCGCCGTCTTCAACCGTCGCAAGGCCGCAGGTGACGGTCAGTTGGTTGAGATCAACGTCTGAGCTTGTCGCGGTATGGGCCTTCGCGTCCCACCCGAGCAGACGGATATAGTTGGCGAGCACAACGGCGGTTTCCGTCGCGCGCAGGCAGGACCGGTGGTGTTGCGCATCTACCAGCCATTCGCATCCTGCCTCGCCCTGTTTTGGGTCGCGCGGCATCTCATATAGGAAAGTAATCGCGCGGGTATGGCCGACGATGGTGCTGGGCGGCGCGCTCATCGACTCCTTGAGGTCCGCCATGATCATGTCGATCCCGGCGGCTAGGGTTTTGGTTTGGCGCGTGCGCAACGCGTCGGCCAGACGGTCGATATCGGGGTTGCGGAAGGGCTGTTCCAGCAAAGCACTGTCCGGCAACGGCCCAATCCCCACCATCGAAGCATCGCTGAAATAGCCAAACGCCTTGAGGTGGTTGGCGCGGTCGGCCAAATCCTCGGGGATGGTCGAGCGTGTCTTGTTCACCAAGCCGTCGCGGATCGCGTCCATCATCGCCTGATATTCACCCATCGCATTGACGATGCTTTCAGGCGTGTCGGGGCGGCGAAATTCCAGCTGCTGCGTTGCGGGAACGATGCCGAGGTCGGGCATGGTGCCCCGCGCCAGACGCTCCAGCGGATAGGGGCCAAGATGGACGGGACGCTTGGCATCCGAGAAAAACCGCACGCCCATTAGTAAGGCAACCCGACATAGTTCTCGGCAAGCGCGGTTTGCGCGGCGGTCGAGTTTTCCAGATACGCCAATTCCGCCTCCTGCATGTTTTGGTCAAACGTCGTCTGCGTCGGAAAGCGGTGCAAGGTTGAGGTCATCCACCACGAGAACCGCGAGGCTTTCCAAACCCTTGCAAGCGCGTTGGCCGAATACCCCTCGACGCCATCATCGCCGTCGCCTTTATAGAGCGCGATCAAAGCCTCCGACAAATAATGCACATCACTGGCCGCAAGGTTCAGCCCCTTCGCCCCGGTCGGCGGCACGATATGGGCGGCATCCCCGACAAGGAACAGGCGGCCCCAGCGCATCGGCTCGGCAATGAAACTGCGCAGGGGGGCGATGGATTTCTCGATACTCGGGCCAGTGACCAGTGTCTCAGCAGCCTCGGCGGGTAGGCGTAGGCGCAGCTCGTCCCAGAAGGCATCGTCGCTCCACTTCTCCAAAGGATCATCGACGGGGGCTTGGACATAGTAGCGCGACAGGTTCTCGTTGCGCATGGAACACAAGGCAAAGCCGCGTTCGTGGTTGGCATAGATCAGCTCGTGGTTCACGGGCGGGGTTTCGGACAGGATGCCCAGCCAACCGAAGGGATAGACCTTCTCGTATTCGCGCAGCACCGTATCGGGGATCGTTTTGCGACTGACACCGTGGAATCCATCACAGCCCGCAACCCAATCGCAGTCGATGCGATACTCGGTCCCGTCGCGGGTGTATGTGACGTAAGGCGCATCGGTCTCTGCCCCGTGAATTTGCGTGCCGTCCACATCGTGGATCACCACCCCGTCCATCTTGGCGCGCGCCTCGTAGAGGTCTTTCGTCACCTCAGTCTGGCCGTAGACCATCACCGATTTCCCAATCAGCCCGTCGAAGTCGATGCGAAACTGACGCCCGGCTGCGGCCAGCAGCGTGCCGGTATGCACATAGCCCTCGCGGTCCATCCGGTCGCCAACACCCGCTTTGCGCAGCAGATCGCAAAGGCCCGTTTCCAGCACACCAGCGCGGATACGCGACAGCACATAGGCACGCGATTTACGCTCAAGCACGACCGTATCGATGCCTTGAAGGTGCAAAAGCTGGCTGAGCAGCAGACCCGATGGCCCACCGCCGATGATACAAACCTGTGTGCGCATAGTGATCTCCTCGCTAGGCTAGACGATATTGCGCATCCTACTTGCATTTCTGCGCCCATCTTCGGCAAAAACTTGTATATACCGCGCATGAATACACCTTTCGCACAGATTCCCGTCTTCGATCTGTATGGCGAGGCCAGCGGTCTGCCCGATCTGCTGCATGTCGAGCGGATCGAGGAGCGTGCAGCCCCTCTGGATTGGATCATCCGGGTGCACAGACATCCCGCGCTCGTGCAAGTTCTCTGGATCGGCGGAGGCGGCGGGACCGCGCATATTGACGGCAGCGCGCACAGGTTTGGCCCGGATACCTGCATCTTCGTGCCGCGCCTGTGCACGCACGGGTTTCTGTTCGACGAAGGCTGCGACGGCATCGTGTTGACCATGCCAGTTGCGACCTTGGACGCCGCACTGCCCGACGGCCAACCGGCGCGCTTGGCCAGCCCTTGGGTGCTGCCGTCAGGGCCGCGTTTCGGGCAATTGATGGCGATGGTGGCGGACGAGCACCGGGGGGCCGCCCCATACAGGCGGGCTACTCTGACCGGGTTGGTCGGGCTGATCGCCCATTGGATTGCGCGGAGGGCGGAGGGCGACGGTGTTGTTGCGAAGCCCGGCCCTTATGACGGGCTAATCGCGCGGTTCCTCGATATGCTTGAGGCACAATACCGACAAGAGAAGGAGGTTGCTGCTTATGCCGCCGCCTTATCCAAGACGCCCTCGCATCTGAACCGTGCCTGTGGGTTGGTGCTGGGCAAAACCGCCTCCGCCGTGATCCGAGAGCGGGTGATGCTGGAGGCGCGGCGCGAGTTAGCCTATTCGGCACGGGCGGTCTCGGACATCGCCTACAGTCTTGGCTACGGCGATCCGGCGCATTTCACGCGAGTCTTTCGCGCGGCGACAGGGCAAACGCCAAGAGTATTTCGCAAGGCGGTGAATGGGTGAGCCTTGATTTACGAACCAAAGGTTAACGCGCCTAAGATTGTTAGGCGCGTTAACCAATTGGTAAGATAGATGCCTCATTTTTAAGCAAGAAGCGTCTTTTCCGAATGGTTTGGCGGCCAGTTTCAAGCGTCACGGCCGCCTCCCTAACATTGTTAGCGCTGGGCGGTTTTCCAGTCAGGATGCATCCAAGGCTCCGCATTCTCACGCGGCAACTTACGCCCAAGGATATGATCTGCCGCCTTCTCTCCCACCAAAATCGACGGCCCATTCAGGTTGCCATTGGTGATGCGCGGGAAGACTGAGCTGTCGGCAACGCGCAACCCCTCCACCCCGATCACGCGACAATCGGCATCGACCACAGCCATCGGATCATCCGCGCGACCCATCTTGCAGGTGCCACAAGGATGATACGCGCTTTCGGCGTGCTCGCGGATAAAGTCATCGAGGTCGTCATCGGTTTGCGCCTGAGCGCCCGGCTGGATCTCGTGCTTGGCATGGGCGGCAAATGCGGGTTGCTCGAATATTTCCCGCGTCAATCGGATCGCCTTGCGGAAGTCGGTCCAGTCCTGCGCGTCGCTCATGTAATTGAAGCGTATCACCGGATCGCTGGCGGGATCGCCATCGCGCAGCGTGACCGCCCCGCGCGACGGGCTGCGCATTGGTCCGACATGGGCCTGGAACCCGTGCCCTTCGGCAGCAACCTTGCCGTCATAGCGCACAGCAATGGGCAAGAAATGGAATTGCAGATCGGGATAATCGACGCCCTTGCGCGATCGAATGAAGCCGCAGCTTTCGAACTGGTTCGACGCGCCAAGACCTGTTTTCGTAAACAGCCACTGCGCCCCGATCATGGCCTTGCCGATCAGGTTCCAATACTTGAACAGGCTGACGGGCTGTTTGGCGGCCATCTGGATATAGAGCTCTAGGTGATCTTGCAGGTTTTGCCCCACACCTGCGCGATCTGCGACAGCCTCGATCCCATGCTCGGCCAGATGCGCGGCAGGTCCAATACCTGACAGCATCAGCAACTTAGGCGAATTAATAGACGAAGCCGCAAGGATCACTTCGGCACTGGCCTCGATCACCTCGGTTTGACCGCCGCGAACCACCTCAACCCCGGTGGCACGCCCGTCCTCGATCACGACACGCTGGGCGAGGCCTCGGACCAGCGTGCAGTTCTTGCGCTTCAATGCGGGCCTCAGATAGGCGTTTGCCGCTGACCACCGCACGCCTTTATGGATCGTCGCCTCAAACGGACCGAACCCTTCCTGCTTCTCGCCATTGTAGTCATCGGTGGTCTCGTACCCGGCTTCGGCCCCGGCCTTCGCAAAGGCCTGCACCAGCGGATTGTCCCGAGGACCGCGCGAGATATGCAGCGGACCATCTGTGCCACGCCAAGACGCGTCGCCCTGCCCATGCCACGTTTCCATCCGTTTGAAATAGGGCAGCACATCCGCGCAAGCCCACCCATCGGCACCGCTTTCGGCCCAGTGATCGTAGTCGCGCGCATGGCCGCGCACATAGACCATGCCGTTGATCGATGAGCTTCCGCCGATGACCTTGCCGCGCGGACACGCCAGACGGCGACCGCCCAAATGGGGCTCAGGTTCCGACTGATACCCCCAATCATAGCGCTTCATATTCATCGGATAGGAAAGCGCTGCGGGCATCTGGATGAACGGACCCGCATCGGTGCCGCCATGTTCGATTACAATCACGGACTTCCCAGCCTCCGCCAAACGGTAGGCAAGCGCGCAACCTGCAGAGCCCGCGCCAACGATCACATAATCTGCTTTCATGGCCTAAAACGGAGCCTCCACATCGCCCATCCGCACATAAACGGACTTCACTTGGCTGTAGTGGTGGATCGCCTCCTTAGAGTTCTCGCGCCCGACGCCACTGGCTTTCACACCGCCAAACGGGGCCTCCACCGGCGCGTCATTATAGGAGTTGATGAAGCACGATCCCGCTTCCAGCAGCCCAATCACGCGGTGCGCGCGGGTCAGATCGGAGGTGAAGACGCCAGCAGATAAGCCAAACTCGGTCGCGTTCGCACGCCTGATGGCCTCGGCCTCATCCTTGAAGGTCAGCACCGACATGACGGGGCCGAAAATCTCGTCTTTGGCAATGGTCATGTCGTCGGTGACATCGGCAAAAACGGTGGGCTCCAGATAGAAGCCCTCGCGGTCGATGCGCTTTCCGCCTGCGATCAGCGTCGCACCTTCGTCTTGGCCGATCTGGATATAGCGCTGCACGATATCGAGCTGGCTTTGGCTGACCATGGGCCCGAAATTTGTGGCCTCATCTTGTGGATCACCGATCACTGCGGTCGCAAGACGCTCGCATAAACGCTTGAGGAACGCGTCCTTGATTCCTTCCTGCACGAAGACCCGTGTGCCGTTGGAACACACCTGCCCGGAGGAATAGAAATTCCCGAGGATCGCACCGCCGACAGCATTCTCCAGATCAGCGTCATCGAAGATCAGCAGCGGGGATTTGCCGCCAAGCTCCATCGTGACGTGCTTCATACCTGCCGCAGCACTCGCATAAATTTTACGCCCGGTCGGGACAGAGCCGGTGAGGCTGACTTTATCGACGCGCGGATCGGCCACTAAAGGCGCGCCAACTGCGCCGGTGCCTTGGATGACATTATAAAGACCCGCAGGCAGACCCGCTTCATGCAGGATTTCCGCGACTTTCAGCGCACAAAGCGGCGTTGTCTCGGACGGCTTGAAGATCATCGCATTGCCGCAAGCCAGCGCGGGCGCGGCTTTCCAGCAGGCGATCTGGGTTGGATAGTTCCACGCACCGATGCCGACGCACAGGCCCAGCGCCTCGCGCACCGTATAGACCCAGTCTTGACCGAGCGGGATGTGCTCGCCCGTCAGGCTGCCTGCAAGACCGCCGAAATATTCGAGCGCATCTGCGCCAGAGGTGGCATCGACATAGAGCGTTTCCGATAGTGGTTTGCCGGTATCATACGTCTCAAGCACCGACAGCTCGCGGTTGCGTCTGCGAATGATGTCGGCGGCTTTACGCAACACGCGACCGCGTTCAGTGCCCGACCGCGCGGCCCAGTCCTTTTGGGCTGCGAGTGCGCTGGTGATCGCTTGGTCGATGATCGCAGGCGTCGCCTCATAGAGGTTCGCGATTTGCTCGCCTGTCGCGGGGTAGATCACGGGCAGGAGGGTGCCTGACGTGTCTTCGACATAAGCGCCGTTGATGAAATGGCTGGCGGTGGGTTGGGTATTCATCTGGTCAATCCTTTGGGGCGCGGGCGCGGGTTTCGACCTCGTTGAGGTCCATGTGGTTGCGCATGTAGCGCTCGGATGCGCGTTGCAGCGGTTGGTAGTCCCACGGGTAATAATTGCCGTTGCGCAGGGCCTCGTAGACGATCCAGCGGCGCGCTTGGCTTTGGCGCACATCGGCGTCGAATTGGGCGAGGTTCCAGCGATCAGCGGCCATGGCTTTGAAGCCCGCGAGGGTGTCGGCATGGGCGGGATCACTAGCGAGATCGGTAAGCTCATGCGGATCGGCGCTGAGGTCGAACAACTGATCGGGGTCGAGCGTGCAAGCGGTGTATTTCCACTGATCTTGGCGCAGGCAAATCAGGGGGGCATAAGACGCCTCGGCCGCATACTCGATTGCGACCGGGCTGGTGCGGATACCGCCTTGGCCGAGCGGCGTCAGGCTTTCGCCCGTGGTCCAAGGCGCGATCTCGTCCATGGAAATGCCCGCAAGCGCACATAGCGTCGGGGTCACGTCGATGTTGGACACGGGTGTTTCGATCAGCCCCGGTTCCATCTCTGGTGCACAGACCATCAAGGGGACGCGGGAGGAGCCTTCATAAAAGCTCATCTTGAACCACAAACCGCGCTCGCCCAGCATGTCGCCGTGGTCCGACACAAACAGGATGATCGCATCCTGCCTGGTGGTCTCAAGCGCCTCTAGAACCTCGCCGATCTTATCGTCCAGATAGCTGATATTTGCAAAATAGGCGCGGCGGGAGGTTTTGATCTGATCGTCGGTGATGTTGTAGCTGCGCCAGTCATTTGCGTCGAAAATGCGCTTGGAGTGGGGGTCTTGATCCTCGTAAGCGATCGCAGGGACTTCGGGCAGCAGGTGCGTGCAATCCTCGTATAAGTCCCAGTATTTCTGGCGTGCCACGTAAGGGTCATGCGGATGGGTGAAGCTGACGGTCAGGCACCACGGGCGGTCGTCCTTCGCGCGCGCCAGATCATAAACCTTGGCCTTGGCTTGGTGCGCTACATCATCATCGTATTCGAGTTGATTGGTGATCTCGCCCACACCCGCGCCCGTCACGCTGCCCATGTTGTGATACCACCACTCGATCCGCTCGCCGGGCTTGCGGTAGTCCGGGGTCCAGCCAAAATCAGCGGGATAGATGTCGGTCGTCAAACGCTCTTCAAAGCCGTGCATCTGGTCAGGGCCGACGAAGTGCATTTTGCCCGAAAGACAGGTGTAGTAGCCCGCGCGGCGCAGGTGGTGCGCGTAGGTCGGAATGTCGGACGCGAACTCGGCGGCGTTGTCATAGACGCGGGTGTGCGAGGGAAGCAGGCCCGACATGAAGCTGGCACGACCGGGCGCGCAGAGGGGCGAGGCGGTGTAGCAATTGGCGAACCGGGTGGAGCGTATGGCGAGTTTCTTCAGGTTCGGCGCATGCAGCCAATCGGCGGGACCATCGGGGAACAGCGTCCCGTTCAGCTGGTCCACCATGAAAATCAGGATGTTCGGCTTGGTCATGGGGCGGCTCCGATCAGGGTGTCGAGCGTTTGGGTGATCACCGCGACCGCCTCGGCCCCGCCCATCGCGTCCTCGCGCAAGGCTTGGCGTAAGTAGACCCCGTCGATGAGGGCGGCGATGACATGGGCGTGGTGTTCGGGAGTGGCACTGATGGGGCGCAGGTGGGCGAGTAGGTTACTGTGCAGACGGTGCTGGTAGATGCGCAGGAAGCGTTGCGCTTCGGGATCGGTTTGGGCTTGGACATAGAAGTTCAGCCAAGCCGCAACGCTGTTGGCCTCGAAGCACTCTGGATCGAACGAGGCCCGAATGATGCCTTCAACCTTGGCGCGCGGGGTGTTCGCCCTTGCCAGCTCCTTACGGACCGCTTCGGTGAACGCCCGCAGAATCTCGCGCATACCGGCATGAAGGATCTGGTCCTTGCCACCAAAGTAGTGATGGGCCAGCGCGCTCGACATACCTGCCCGCTTGGCGATCTGGCTTACAGTAACGGCAAGTGAGCCTGTTGCGCCCACTTCCGCAATGGTTGCTTTGACGAGCGCGGCGCGCCTGATAGGCTCTTGTCCAAGCTTGGGCATCTTTTTGGGTGATCCAGCGTTCAGGGTTTTTAATTGACTCGTCAATCAACATAAAAGGGAGGTCATGTAAATGACTTTTAAGACCACACTCTCCGCGTTCGCTTTGATGGCTGTCGCCGGCCAAGCGTCTGCCGCGTGCGAAACTGTTACCTTTGCCGATGTGGGTTGGACCGACATCACCGCCACGACCGCGGCCACCAGCGTTGTCTTGCAGGCGCTGGGCTACGAGACTGACATCAAGCTTTTGTCGGTTCCGGTCACTTATTCGTCGATGGCCCAAGGTGACATCGACGTCTTCCTTGGCAACTGGATGCCGACGATGGAAGGCGACATTGCTTCCTACCGCGGGGCCGGCACCGTCGACACCGTGCGCGCAAACCTTGAGGGCGCGAAATATACGCTCGCTGTGAACGACGTTGCCGCCGCACTTGGCATCGCGGATTTCGCGGATATTGCTGCCAATGCAGAAGTCTTGGAAAGCAAGATTTATGGCATCGAGCCGGGCAATGACGGCAACCGCCTGATCCAATCAATGATCGATGGGGATGTGTTTGGCCTCAGCGATTTCGAGGTTGCCGAAAGCTCCGAGCAGGGCATGCTGGCTCAGGTCGCGCGTGCCACACGCCGCGACGAGCCGATTGTCTTCCTCGGGTGGGCACCGCACCCCATGAATGCCAATTTTGAATTGTCCTACTTGACCGGGGGTGATGAATTCTTTGGTTCGGGGTCTACAATCTATACCAACACCCGCGCGGGTTATGTCGAAGAGTGTGCGAATGTCGGCAAGCTACTGACCAACCTCGAATTCACCTTGGCCATGGAGAATGAAATCATGGGCGCGATCCTCGATGATGCCCAAGACCCAGAAGACGCTGCAACCGCATGGCTGACAGCGAACATGGACGTTCTGGACGTCTGGCTAGACGGCGTGACCACGATGGATGGTGGCGACGCAAAGATGGCCGTGATGGGCGCGCTTCAGTAAGTTTGTGAACAACGTAGTAATTTGCGGGGGCCGGTCTTAGGATCGGCCCCTAGCAGTTATGGGGGGGCACATGGACTGGCTGACTGAGACGAAAATCCCGGTGGGGGCGACCGCGCGCGCGTTGTTTGATTGGTTGCAGATTGTTGCCGGGGACTACCTCGATAGCTTTTCGGATGGTCTGGAGGCTGCGATCAACGCAATCCTCTGGGTCCTGCAAACCCCGCATCCACTGATCATCGCAGCCGTTTTTGTGGCGCTTACATGGGCCTTACAACGCTCGTGGAAGACCTGCGTGTTCATCACGTTAGGGTTCTTGTTCATCCTTAACCAAGGCTATTGGGAGGAAATGACCGAAAGTCTGACCCTCGTGCTCAGCGCTTGTGTCGTCTGCATGGGCGTCGGCGTGCCTATCGGCATCTGGGCCGCGCACCGCCCGCGCGCCTACGCCTTGATGCGCCCGGTTCTTGATCTAATGCAGACGCTGCCGACCTTCGTCTACCTGATCCCGGCCATCGTCTTCTTCGGCATCGGCATGGTGCCGGGCCTGATCGCAACGGTGATCTTCGTGCTACCCGCGCCGATCCGGTTGACCCATCTGGGCGTGACCTCCACCCCGAAACCGCTTCTGGAAGCCGCCCAAGCGTTTGGCGCAACCGGCACGCAGACGCTGGTGAAGGTGGAGTTGCCGTATGCCTTCCCGCAGATCATGGCGGGGTTGAACCAGACGATCATGCTGAGCCTGTCGATGGTCGTCATCGCAGCGCTCGTGGGCGCAGACGGCCTCGGCGTTCCGGTCGTGCGCGCGCTGAACCAAGTAAACACCGCGCTGGGCTTTGAGAGCGGATTTGTAATCGTGGTCGTGGCAATCATGCTCGACCGTATGCTGCGGGTGGGCCGATCATGAGTGTTGCTGTCTCCTTCGACAACGTCTCCATCGTGTTCGGGTCTGAGCCGGAGAGCGCGCTGCCCTATATGGATGAAGGCAAAAGCCGCGCTGAAGTGCAGGAGGCCTGTGATCAAATTCTGGGCGTCCATGATTGCGGGCTTGAGGTCGCCACAGGCGAAATCCTTGTGCTAATGGGGCTGTCGGGGTCCGGCAAATCCACGCTTCTGCGGGCGGTCAACGGGCTGAATCCGGTCGTGCGCGGGGCGGTGCGGGTCAATGATGGGGACGGGCTGGTTGATGTGACCAACGCCAACGCCAAGACTTTGCGCCATATTCGCCAAACCCGTGTGGCTATGGTGTTCCAGCAATTCGGGCTGCTGCCATGGCGGTCGGTGCGTGAGAATGTTGGTTTGGGCCTAGAGCTTTCTGGCATGGCCAAAGGTATCCGCGACAGCAAAGTGTCTGCGCAACTGGCGCTGGTTGGCTTGACCGATTGGGCAGATCGCGCAGTGGCGGAATTGTCGGGCGGGATGCAGCAACGCGTCGGACTTGCGCGCGCCTTTGCGACCGATGCGCCGATCTTGCTGATGGACGAGCCGTTCTCCGCGCTCGATCCGCTGATCCGCACGCATTTGCAGGACGAGTTGCTGGAGCTTCAGCGCGAGCTGAAACGCACGATCATTTTCGTTAGCCATGACCTCGACGAGGCGTTCAAGCTGGGCGACCGCATCGCGATTATGGAAGGCGGGCGCATCGTGCAGATCGGCACGCCGCGCGACATCTATTCCGCGCCCGCGAGCGAGTATGTGGCGGAGTTCGTGGCCAATATGAACCCGCTCGGGGTGCTATGCGCGAGCGATGTAATGGGGCCTGTGACCGGAGCGGCTGAGCGCGAGGTTGACCCAGATGCTAGGATCGGGCCGCTCATGAAGGAACTCGGCGGGATAACTGCGGCCGTGGCCGTGGTGCGGGAGGGCGAAGTGATTGGCGAGATTACCGCTGATTCCATCCTGCAACGTCTGTCGCAGTAGCTATTTGTCGTAATGCCCGGACTGGTGCCACCGCCAGGCATCCCCGATCATCTGGTCGAGGGTGGAACGCTCGGGCGTCCAGCCAAGCTCGGCCCCAGCGCGGGTGCTGCCAGACACGAGGGCGGTCGCATCCCCCGGACGGCGATCCCCATAGGTCAGCGGGACATCTTTGTTGGTCGCGCGCTTGGCAGCCTGAATGACCTCGCGGACCGAAAAGCCAGTGCCAGTGCCAAGGTTGAACGCGCGGCTTTGCTTGTCCGCGATCAGCCACTCAAGCCCGCTGAGATGCGCATCAATCAAGTCGCTTACATGCACATAATCGCGGATGCAGGTGCCGTCGGGGGTGTCATAGTCGATGCCGTAGACCGTCAAAGCGGGGCGTTGGCCGTCGATGGCTTGCAAGATCAGCGGGATCAGATGCGTCTCGGGTCGGTGAAACTCGCCCACCTCGCCATCTGGATCGGCCCCGGCCACATTGAAGTAGCGGAAGATCACTTTGCGCAGGCCGTAAGTGGCCTCAAAATTCTCAAGGATCTGTTCAATCGCCAGCTTTGAAGCGCCGTATGCGTTGATTGGCATCTGCTTGCTATGCTCGTCGAGGACCACCCCGTCCTGATCGCCGTAGGTCGCGCAAGTGGACGAGAAAACGAAACGCTTGCAGCCTGCCGCAACCGTTGCCTCGATCAAGTTCAGCGCGCCCGTGACGTTCTCGCGCCAGTACAAACCGGGGTCTTTCATCGAATCGCCCACCTGGCTGAGGGCGGCGAAATGCATGACGGCGACGGGCTGGTGCTTGGCAAAGACCTCGTCAAGGCGCGCGCGATCCAGCAGATTGCCTTGCTCAAGCGGGCCGAACTTGACCGCATCGCCCCAGCCGGTGGATAGGTTGTCGAAGGTCACAGGCACGAACCCTTGCGCGGCCAATGCCTTGCACGCGTGTGAGCCGATGTAGCCAGCTCCGCCAGTGACCAAAATGCGATCCATTTACCTAAAACCCTCTTGTTTTTGTCCCGCACAAGCCGCTTGCCCGCAACCTGACCTTAACGCTCTGCACTCACTCTCTCACCAACCAGAAAAGAGGGGCGCAGACCATGCTCGATTTACAGCGACTTATGCCTTTCGGGGGCAACAGAGTGGATGCAGCACCGCCCCTACCAGATGTGCCGCTTTATGTGATCGGTGATATTCACGGCGAGATTGGGCTGCTGGAACGGCTTCTAGACCAAATCGATGCCGATATCGCAGGGGCGTCGGTGGCCTCGCCGCATCTGGTCTTCGTTGGCGACTATATAGACCGCGGGGAACATAGCGCGGCGGTGCTGACGCGCTTGTTTGATTTGCAAACCGAACTCGGCGCACATGCGGTGACGCTTATGGGCAATCACGAACGAATGATGCTCGATTTTCTCGACGACCCGATCACCCAAGGCACCCGCTGGCTACGCTATGGCGGGCTGCAAACGCTTGCCAGTTTCGGGATCGGTGGGATCACGGAGACCGCGCGCGCCGATGGGTTGTGCAATGCTGCCGATGCTTTGCGGGGTGCGCTGGCTGCAATCCGGCCTCAGATGTTGGCTTGGCTGCGTGATCTGCCGCTCTGGTGGCAAAACGGAACGGTTGCGGTGACCCATGCGGGGGCGAACCCTGCGCGCGCGATGGCAGATCAATCTGAACGCGCGATGCTTTGGGGGCATCCCGATTTCTCGCGCATGCCACGACGCGACGGCCTATGGGTCTGCTTTGGTCACAAGATACACGATTGCGTCGATTTCACCGGTGGTCGCGTTGCCGTAGACACGGGCGGCCAACAATATGGGCGACTTTCGTGTGCGGTGTTTATGCCTGATGGCGCGACCCGCGTGCTCGAAGCCACTTCATCTCGGTTCCGTCGCCACTAAGCGAAATTTCATCAACTCTTCGCCAAACGCCTCTTTGCTGCCTGCTTTGATCTGCTGATCCGCCATTCCACCTTCCGATAGTAAGTTCGGGGTAAATGGGATGGGAATCTGGAGGTCGCATATGGGTGTGTTTTCGCATGTCTCAACGAAGCTGGGAAGCGGTGTCGTCTCGCTAAGCGGGGTGGCAGACCTAGAATTGACCGAGGTGAACGGCCAATGGATGCTCTATTCCGCGTCGCTGACCGACTATAGCCTTGGCGTGTTTCGGATTGGGGCGAACGGTGCGCTGACCCAGCGCGACGGCCTCGACTATGGTGGGGCGACGGGAACGCTGGGCGTTCAAGGGATTCAGGTTTTTGAGGGCCCATCGGGGCCAACGCTGATCCCGATGTCGCGCTATGATGATCGCATGGCGATCCATGAGCTTGGCAATGACGGAGGATTTGACGAGGTCTCCCCGCCTGCGGGATCGATTGTAACGCAGATGGCGCGGATCTCGGCGGTGACCTCAATAGAAATCGATGGCACCAACTTTGCGTATTTTGCATCCAACGATTTTGGTGGCTTCAAAGGCTACCAGATGGACGCTGACTACGATCTCGCCGAAATCACCTCGCGCAATGACAACGCTAAAGCGCATCTTGGCGACGTCACCGACATGGTTGCCGCGACAGCCTATGGGAAGTGGTTTATGTTTGCGACCTCCGGCATTGATGCGGGCGTGTCGAGCTACCGTTTGGACAAGAACGGGCAGACCTACAGCAAGCACAACACAGGCCCCGAGGATGGTATCGGCCTCAATGCACCGTCTGCGCTGACGACGGTATCGGCGGGAAGCGATGTCTTTTTGGTCGCGGCGGCGTCAGGGTCAAGTTCGCTGACCGTGTTTCGGATCACCAAGCAAGGTGTGATGCGCGAGAAGGATCACGTCATCGACGATGGCGAGACCCGGTTTGAGAATGTCACAGCCCTTGAAGCGGTCGAGGTGAACGGCAGAAGTTTCATCCTCGCTGGGGGCAGCGATGATGGCATTACCCTGTTCGAGCTGACCCCGCGCGGCGGCAAGCTGAAGCTTTGGGGGGTGCTAGAAGACAGCGATGGGGTATCCTTAAGCGACATATCCGATATCGAAGCGCTGGTGATCGGCAACGAGATGCATATCTATGTGTCTTCGGCGCATGAAAACGGGATCACGCATCTGACGGCCTCGCTGGGCAATCTGGCCGGACCAACCGTCGGCACCAAAAATGACGAGGTTTTTGAGGGGTCCGAGCAAGACGACCTGATCATGGGCATGAACGGCGAAGACACGCTGCGCGGCAATGGTGGCGATGATTGGCTGGTCGATGGTCCGGGCATGGACGTGATGGAAGGTGGGGCGGGTGCGGATGTATTCTGCTTTGCGATTGACCGCACGTCGGACACGATTTTGGATTTCACCCCCGGTGTGGATCGGATTGATCTGTCCGAGCTGAGCAGGCTCTATTCCATGGATCAGCTGACCTTCAACGAGCGGGATTTCGGTGTCGTGATTAATTACGGAAGCGAATATATCCGCATCTTGTCCAATGATCTTGGCGGCGAAATCACCGCAGATGATTTTCAGGCGAGCGATTTTCTGTTCTCGTAGCTCAGGCGGCCCCCCTCAATAATCTCGCTCGAAAAACACGCCGAGCCCGGTTCTGCCTTCGGTATCGGTAGACCCACGCACGGTCACCGACGGGCTGACATCAAGGTTAAGTGTGACGCTGCTGCGGCCATCTGTGCCCAATGTCACGTCGCTATAAATGTTGTCCGACAGGTATTTCCCCGCGCGCAAAGCCGGACCCTCGCCACCTGTGCCACTGGTTACGTCAAAATCATCAAGCCCCGTGCTTTCGCGCAGCCTGTCCAAAATTCCGCCGCTGCCATCGCCAGTTAGGGTTACCAACGCAGAAGCAAGTTGGGCTGCCTGCAACGGCGAAAGCTGTCCCAGACCGCGCCCGAACAAGAACTGCGCCAACGCCGCATCTTGGGGCATATCAGGGTCAGAGGTGATGGTCAGCGCTGGCTCCGTCGCGGGTCCGTCGACCAGAACGTTCAGGGTCATATCGCGCCCTTCGGCCCGCGCCAGCAATCGTATCTGGGGGATCAAAGCGCCTTCGAGAACCGCGCTGCCTTGTTCCAGCGTCAGCCGTTGCCCCAATAGATCAAGGCGACCCCGGATCAGCGAAAACTGGCCCTCAGGCCGAATATCGGCAGTAGTTCCACGCAATTGAAGGCTGCCACCAAGCTCGGCATCAAGACCGCGCCCGCGCACAAAGACCTGATTGGGGGCGGCAAGACTTATGTCGAGCGCGAGGGGCGCGCCTGAAGACGCCGCACGTGACGTCTGGATAAACCCTGCTTGAGCGCGCGTTGATCGCACTGCGCTCGGCTCGCCCACATGCCTTAGTCCGGGCAAACCACCTGATTGTGCGGCATTGAACGTCGCAAGCCGGACCTCTGTGGGGCCAAGCAATAGCGATCCGGAAATTCTGCCCCCCGTTGTCAACGGCCCAGCAAGCTGAACCTGCCCAGAGACACTGGTTTGCAGCACATCTCCTTGGCGCACCCCAAGATCGCTGAGCGTTATATCCAGCGCTGCAGTATTAGGTGCGGTCAGCGAAATCGGGCCGCGCAAGACAATCTGCCCGCCCTGACTGCCCGCAGCACTCAAGGCAAGAACAGCTTGCGCACCGCCGAGCGACACCGTGCCGTTGCCATCAAGGATCGAGACTGGAAGCGCTGGATCAGAAAGGCGCGCATCGCGCAATGTGATCGTGCCAGCAATGGCGTCCAAGGCGAGCGGTCCCCGAAGCGTCAGGTCAGCGGAGGCCTGCCCAGTAAGGGAGCGCGGCGCGAGAAACGGGTTGGCAAGCGCCAGTTGCGCTCCACCCCGCAGGCCAAGATCGACGGTGGTGAAATCTGGACTGACCGTTCCGGACAAGCGCAGATCAAGACCGCCTGGACCGGTTGCAGCACCCGAAAGGCCCAGCGCGCCCGGGGTCGTGCTGCTGAGTGATAGGTCAAGATTGGCGCGTCCGGGAAATCCGGGCAGGATGCGTGCCAATGTCTCGACCCGCGCAGCAATGCTGAGTTGCGTGTCGGCCTCCGCGAACCGGCCATTGGCGTCAATACTGGCATGAGGGCTGGCAAGGGTCAGATTGCGCAAAGTAAGGCCGGTCTCGGCGCGGCGGGCGTCTACTGAAAGCGCGGATTCACCGGCCAGCAACGCGTCTGCTTGAGGAATATTGACGGTGAGGGACTGGCCAGAAGCCCTCAGGATCAGATCAAACGCACCGGACAAGAGCGTTGCCGTGCCCGTTAGCTGACCGACAAGCGCGCCCCCGAGCCGACGTTGCGCCAGCCCTGAGAAAGATCGCAGGTCGCGTGCATCAACACTTAGATCGAGCCGCGTATCGATCCCGCCGCTTAGGTTGCTGAGGGACGCAGTTCCGGCGAGGGTGGCGGTGTCTGTGTTGATCTCGATCTCGGTCAGCGACAGCGGATCATTCGGGGCGCCCGCCACCTGAAATTCTGCGCGCAAGGCGCTCCCAAGTGCGTCGGCCAATGCAGGGTTTGCCGGGCTGAGACCTGTTGCGTCAAGCGTGACAAGGGCGTCGAATTCCTCGGCGCTTGGGGACAGTGTTCCGTCAATCTTAAGTGCGATCTTGGATATATCGAGGGTGTTGGACGTGAACGCCGAGACTGCAATTTCAGCGCGCAACGCATCGCTGGCGCTACGATCATAGCTTAGACGCGCCGACGCGCCACCAAGTGACACCGGATCACCGGGAACCGGAAGCCGCGTTGCGGTGCCGTCCGCCGAGCGTATCGCAGCCCGCAGCGCCAAACGGTCGGGCCACCCGGACGCGCTGATCCGACCACTGCCTTCAACCTGCAAGGACTGCGCGTTAAGCCGGAGCGCGTTCAGATCAAGCGCGCCGTCGGATGCGCGAACAGCGTCAAAGGACAGGCTTAGGTCTGATCCAAAGAAGTCTTGCAATTCAGGGTCGAACAAGGGCGTCAGATCACCGGACACATCGGCGAGGATCTTGCGCGTTTGCGCGGTGGCATCAACGGAGGTCTGAAACGATCCTGTCAGGCGGGGCTGACCGTCCGTCGCAAGACTTAAAGTAGCACCAAAATCGGTGATCGGCGCTTCGCCTTGCAAGGTAAGTGCCACGGACGGGGTGCCAGGCAACCCAAGCAGCGTGGCAAGAACACCATTGGTGGCTTCCTGTAAATCAAGGTCAATGCCAAGCGTTTGGCTATCACGGCGGTAGAAAATGGAGGCCGTGAACGCGCCAGCCGGACCACTTAGCTTGGTAATGTTCAGATCAAACGCACCCGATCCGTCTGCGAGCGTCGCGCGCCCCTCAAGGCTGAGGTCCAATGCCGGTTGGCCTTCGGCGATGACATTCGCCCCAAGCCGCAAAAAAGGGCTCGCCACAGTTTCGATAGCAATCGCAACAGGCAGATCGGGCAGCGCAAAGGGGGCGGCGGCAGCCTCTGGCAGCGTGTCTGCTTCGGTTTGTGGGCGGCGTAAGACCTCGATCCGCTGGGCGGTCAGGGCAGAAATTTGAATGTCGCCACGCAAAACAGCGGCGCGATTCCAATCAAGTTCGGCATCCTCAATGATAAGCCAGTCGCCCTGCGCATCCGCGATTGTCAGACGCTCAATCGTGGCGCGCGCGCTGAGCGCACCGCTGAACCCGTCAATCCGCACCTCACGTCCGGCGCTAGACAACTGCGCTTCCAGAAAGCCCACAAGGAAACCGACGTCACGCTCCTGCGCGATCAACGCGACGGGCCATAAGGCGCAAAGCAGAACGAGGTGGACGGCACGCATTAAAACGCCTGCCCGATGCCGAGGTAGAGTTTGGGTCGCGTTTCGCCACCGCTGGGCAGTCCAACATCAAGGCGCAGCGCCCCAATCGCTGTTTGATACCGCAGACCCATGCCGTAGCCGCTATGTGACGCGCCATTTCCAAACGGCAAGCTATCCGCCCCAACAAAGGCTTGGTCGTAAAACGCAACCAACCCGATGGTGTCCGTGACGCTGAGACGGGCCTCAAGCGAGCCGCCAAAGAAGCTGCGCCCCCCTGTGAAAGACCCAGCCGCCACAGTGCCAAGCGATCCGAAAGGTTGCCCCCGCACCGTGCCGGACCCACCAGACAAGAACAGATAATCCGACGGGGTTTGCGCAATAGAGCTGCCGAACACCGCGCCCCATTGCAGGCGCCCCGCAAGCACCAGACGCGAACCAAGCGCGCGGTAAGCCCTGAAATCAGTATAGGCGCGCAGCCCGTCGCCCGCGTCTTTCATGCCGAGATAAGGCCGCAGTTCAAGCTGTGCGAGCGTTCCATCGGTCGGCGCAAATACGTCGTCGCGGGTGTCAAAGCCGAGCACTGCAGGCAGGGACAGAATGCGGTAGCTGCTTTGGCCGGGACGACGATTGATATCCTCAGCCAAGTATTCAAGGCCAATCTCAGCCGTCAGATCCGACGAGAGTTTGCGCTCAAGCCCAAGATAGAGACTGAAACGATCACTGAGGGCTGCGGGGCCGTCGTCGCGCTCTAGCTCGGTTCGGGTCACCAGATCAGTGCCCGGCGCAAAGGTTCCGGGCCTGCGAAACGCCCCGGCGATCCGGTAATCTAGACCACTTAGCGTGCCGCCAATCTCGCTGATCTCGCCGTCAAAGCGCAGACGCTCTGCCCCGCCAAACAAGTTCCGGTGCATCCAGAAGGCACTCAGATTAAGGCCTTCGTCGCTGGCGATTTCCGCTCCAGCCCCCAAGCGACGCAAAGGTGCTTCGGTCAGTTGGACAGCAACATCAAGTGTATCTGTGCCAGGATCCGGCGTTTGCTCGCGCAGCGACACAGAAGAAAACGCCCCTGTCGTGCGCAATCTGTCGGCGGCAGTTTGGATGGCTTGCGGCGAGAAAACCGCACCCTCCGGCAAGCCCGCGATTTCGCGGATGCGCTGGGGGGATGCGCGGTCGTTCCCAGCAATCACGAGGGTGCCAAATGACAACCGTCTGCCCGGATCAAGGTCGATAACGACGTCCAGCTCAGCGCGCATATGATTTGCAACAATATCCTGACGCGCAACGCGGGCTTGGGCAAAACCTAGGTCACGCCAAGCAACGATTGCGGCGGTTGTCGTATCTTGAACTATGCCGCTGAATGCGTGTGATCCCGGCGCAAATTCCTTTGGGATAACAGTGCCGGAGGCTAACGGCGCAATACGCACCTTCCCAAGCAAGAACTGTGGGCCGGGTGCAATTCTAATCTGGATGGACGAGATTTGAGAGGGTGTTGTGAAGGGTGAAAGAGACCCGATTGGACTGCCATTAACTTCGATTGCAATTTGCCCTCCGTAACGCCCATCACGGTAAAGCACGTCGAGAAGGCGCGCGAAATCGGCACGGGCCGCCACCAACAGATCTTGCGGATCAGCACCGCCAGCTTGCGCCAAACGAATCGCTTCAGAGGCGGCCCTGAGGTCACTTGAAAGCGCCTCGGATGCGCCGGGGGCCTCAAAAGTGACTTGCTGCGCGGACGCAGGCATGGCGGTGCCGAGGACCAAAACGATCCACCCCGATAGGATGAACGCTGTCTGACAGGATCGTAAAATTGATTGCAAAAGGGGCACGACGACTCAGGAGTTATCCACAGCAAACTTGTCCATACGCGACATGGCCCGTGGCTGCACTAAAAACCCTAGGCGTGACAAGGCGTCGGCGAAAAAGTGAACAAGTCTAATTGTTAAGACCTCCTTCACCGCGCGGAGGCTAGAACGGATCGGGACATCACGAGAGGGTTGGATCATGAGCGCGACTGACAAAGCGCCGATCATCATTAAGCGTAAGAAAATTGTTGTGGAAGCCGGACATCATGGCGGTGCCTGGAAGGTCGCGTACGCGGATTTTGTGACCGCCATGATGGCGTTCTTCATGCTTATGTGGCTGCTGAACGCGACCACAGAAACGCAGCGCAAGGGCCTTGCGGATTACTTTAGTCCCACCATTCCCATTAGTCGCATCTCGGGCGGCGGCGACGGTGCGCTCAGTGGCTCAAGCACCTTTGATCAAGAAACCATGGCGCAAAGCGGCACTGGTGGGCTGGATGTGCCAGACTCTGCGGATGGCGAAATGGGATTAATGGCGGATGTGGAAGCGGGGCTTACGGCGATGGGCGGGGAAAGCATGGCCAGCGATGGCATTATGCGCCACATTGTGACCCGCGTGACGGATCGGGGGCTGATTGTAGAGTTTACAGAATTGCCCGGGCGTGCCCTGTTTGAAGCTGGCACAGCCGTGCCAACCGCGCTGACACGTCAACTGGCCGCAGTGGTTAGTGATGTCTTCGGTCTTGCATCAAATTCCATCGAAATCGGGGCACATGTTAGCGCGCGTCCGGTTGTCGAGCTGGGCATATCGCATTGGGATTTATCAACCGCACGCGCCCATGTCATGCGCCACTTGCTTGAGGGCGAGGGCACCGATCCGAACCGTGTTGCACGGGTCATTGGACACGCAGATCGAACGCCCGCTGTCGCCCCAAATATTGATCCGAGCAACAATCGCGTGGAACTGATTTTGCTGCGGGCTGATCTCTAAAACGCCGACAGTTTTAATCGTTAGGGCGATATTAAGACGCCGTGCGCCATGGTGCCATCAAGTTTGGAAATGACGCATCAGAAAGGCGCATCATGACAATTTCATCTTCCTTGAATGCAGGGGTCGCAGGCCTGAATGGCAATGCCAGCAAGCTTGCAACCATCGCAGATAACATCGCAAACGCCTCGACCTATGGATACAAACGAGCCGTCGCGGACTTTCACTCACTGGTTTTGACAGAAGGCAGCGGCAGTTATTCGGCCGGCGGTGTTCGGGTAACGACGAACCGCCTTATCGATGAGCGCGGTCCGCTGATTACCACAAACAATGCAACCGATCTTGCGGTCAGTGGTGCGGGAATGCTGCCCACGACAATGCTTTCGGCGCTGGACAATCAATCTGGGACATTTCCGCTCAGCTTGATGACGACAGGCTCGTTTCGACCCAATGCTGAAGGGGTTCTGACCACGGAAACCGGTATGGTGCTCATGGGTTGGCCTGCTGAAACGGATGGTTCTGTCGGGACATATCCACGAGATACAGTCGATGGGCTAGAGCCGGTGCGCGTGAACCTCAATCAGTTTGCAGGGGATCCGACGACAAAGATTGAATTGGGCATTAACCTGCCCGCGACCGCAACAGAGGCAGGCGAATCTGGAGATGCACTGGAAATGTCTATCGAGTATTTTGGAAACTTGGGCACAAGCCAGAACCTGAATATCTCGTATGAACCAACCGTTCCAGCGACTGGCGCGTCAAATACATGGACCATGACAGTGCGCGATTCCGCGTCGAATGATGCGATCGTTGGCCAGTACACTCTGACATTCGCCGATGATCGCGGCACGGGCGGGACATTGGAATCCGTCGCTAATATCAGTGGCGGAGGTTATGATGACACAACTGGAATCCTTGATCTAACGCTTGCCGGCGGGCCGGTAACCGTCAAAATCGGGGCGCTGTCAGACCCGAACGGATTAACACAGCTTTCGGACAGCTTCGCACCCGTTTCGATCATCAAAGATGGCTCGCCGGTAGGCAACTTGTCAGCGGTTGAGGTGGATGCCAATGGCTATATGCACGCCATCTACGATATCGGATTCACAAGAACGATCTACCAGATTCCGTTGGTCGATGTCCCCAATCCGAACGGTCTGATCGCGCTGAACAATCAAGCTTATCAAGTTTCGCCCGAAAGCGGGTCGTTCTTCCTATGGGACGCAGGCGCAGGTCCAACAGGCGACGTCGTGGGCTATGCGCGCGAGGAATCCGCGACCGACGTGGCCGGAGAATTGACCCGATTGATTACGACGCAACGCGCCTATTCATCCAATGCCAAGGTCATCCAGACCGTGGACGAAATGCTTCAAGAAACCACGAACATGAAACGATAGGGCGCGGGCACCTAGACCATGAGCATTAGTGGCACCCTCAACAACGCATTGTCAGGATTGGGCGCGGCCTCACGCGCGGCGGAAGTGGTGTCGTCCAACATCGCAAATTCGCTGACCGACGGATACGGACGGCGCGAGTTGCAGCTTTCAGCGACATCTCTCGCAGGCCAGGGCGGTGGTGTCCGAGTAAATGGCGTCGCACGAATGGCGGATCTCGCGTTGATCTCAGACCGCCGCATTGCAGATGCGGAGCTTGGCAACGCGGGTGTTTTACAACGCTTTTATAACGAGATTGAATCGAGCATTGGCTTGCCGGGAAGCGACGGGTCGCTCAGTTCGCGCATTGATGAGTTTGAAACAAGCCTGATCGAGGCGAGCAGCAGGCCAGATTCACAACCACGCCTGATGGCTGTACTTCGCGCCGCAGAAGGCGTCGCCAGCCAAATGCGTGGAATTTCATCTGGTATTCAACAGTTGCGGCAGGAGGCCGACACCTCGATCGCCTCCGCTGTTTCCGATCTGAACACGCGGCTTCAAAAAATCGCAGATCTCAACCACGACATCCGTGCGCAAACCGGATCAGGGCGCCAAGCTTCAGGCCTTATGGACCAACGCCAAGCGATGATTGACGGCATATCCGAGATGGTTCCGATCCGTGAGGTGCCGCGCGACAATGGCGAGATCGCCTTGATCACAACGGGCGGCGCGATCCTTCTGGATGGCAAGGCCGCAACGTTCTCGTTTTCGCCTGTTGGAGTTGTGACCGCCGATATGACGATTGCGTCCGGCGCACTGGGCAAACTCAGCATCAATGGCGAGATAATCGACACCACCAAAGGGCACCACGCAATGATCGGGGGGCGCATTGACGCGCTCTTTCGCGTGCGTGACACCCATGCCGTTGAGATCCAATCCGCAATTGACGGCGTCGCACGTGACATGATGGAGCGGTTTGAAGATCCGAACGTCGATCCAACACGCGCGCCCGGTGCGCCCGGTCTTTTCACGGATCGCGGTGGGGCGCTCAATATCGCCGATGAAGTTGGGCTTGCGGGTCGCTTCAGCCTCAACACCGCAATCGATCCGGGTGCAGGTGGCGTTATTTGGCGGCTGCGTACCGGCCTTGGCGCAGCTGGGCCCGGCGATGCGGGCGATGCAACCCAACTGACACGCATGATTGATGCGCTGAACGCCGAACGAGTTCCTCCGTCAGGTGGGTTCATGGCCGCAACACGGTCTGCGTCTGGACTGACCGCTGATTTGTTGTCGCGGGCGGGTGCAGACCGTCAAAGCGCTGAGTTTGAGCTGACTTTCGCGGCATCCAAACAGCAATCACTGCGAGCGACCGAGTTACAAAACGGTGTGGATTCAGACCATGAAATGCAACAGTTGCTGCTTGTGGAACAGGCTTATGCCGCCAATGCGCGCGTCATCCAAGCGGTCGACGACATGCTCGACCAGTTGCTGAGGCTCTGATGTCTTTCAGCTCAATCGGAGATATGGCAAACAGCTTTCTTATGCGCGGTCACAATACACGGATTAAGTCCGAGCTTATGCGTCTCAGCGATACGCTCGCCAGCGGAAAACACTCCGATATGTCCACCCAGCTTCGCGGAGAATTCACCGATCTGGCCGCGATTGAACGATCAATCCGCACCCTTGAGGCGCACCGAACCACCGCGCGGGAAACGTCAACGCTGCTGGAAACTGCGCAAATATCCCTCGGTACAATTCAAGACCTGGCATCAAACGCAGCACCAGCGTTAATTTCGGCCAGCAATTCCTATCACGCTGCGTTGCTGCAAAGCTCGTCCAGCGACGCCGAGCAGAAGTTCAACAGCATCGTGTCCGCCCTCAATGTGCAGATTGCAGACCGCGCGGTGTTCTCAGGCGTGGCCACGGATCGCGCAGCGTTGCCAGACGGCACAGTTTTGCTGGACGCAGTCAGGGCCGAGCTAGTCGGCGCGACAACGAGGTCAGACATAGAAAGCAGGCTGACCACTTGGTTCAACGATCCATCGGGCGGGTTTGCGACCATGCAGTATCGCGGATCGAATGACCCGTTGGCGCCGATCCCAGTGTCTAACACCGAAAAAGTCAACTTCAAGGTCACGGCACTGGCCCCCGAAATTCGCCAAATGCTTCAATCGTTCGCAATGGCAGCGCTGGTGACCGAACTGCCAGCACTTGCGGATCCAGCGGAAGGTGCAGCGATGATGAAATCGGCCGGCGAGTTGATGCTTAGCGCGCAGACCGGGATGTCGATTCTGCGGGCCGAAATTGGCGCGCTTGAAGAATACACCGACACAGCAAAGGCCCGAAATGGTGCGGCCCTTTCGGGGTTCGAGATTGCGCGCGGCTCCATGTATCAAGCCGACCCATATCAGGCAGCGACCGAGCTGGAGCTCGCGCAAACCCAACTTGAAGCCGTCTATACGCTTACTGCCAGACTTTCCCGCCTCTCGCTTTCGGATTACCTCAAATGAAATTATGTCTCCTCACCTGTATCTTCTTGATATTTGGCACGCTCGCCCAGGCCACTCCGGTTCGACTAAAAGATCTCGTCGAATTTGATGGCGTGCGCGGAAATGATCTTGTCGGGTATGGCTTGGTTGTAGGGCTTAACGGCACAGGCGATGGCATCCGAAACGCGCCATTCACCGAAGAGATTATGTCCAGCATTCTGGAAAGACTGGGCGTCAATATTGCGGGTGAACAAATCCGACCTAAGAATGTTGCGGCCGTTATCGTGACTGCGGTGTTGCCGCCCTTTGCGAGGACCGGTGGCCAGATTGATGTGACGGTTTCAGCGATTGGAGATGCGCGCAGTTTGCTCGGTGGTACGCTGATTATGACACCGCTGAATGCGGCCGATGGACATATATATGCGGTCGCTCAGGGAACTGTGCTGGCAGGCGGAAGCGAGGCCCAAGGCGATGGCGCGCGGGTTGTACACGGGGTTCCAACTTCGGGCGCAATTCCGTCGGGGGCACGGGTCGAGCGTGAAGTTGATTTTGAATTCAATGATCTGGAGGTGCTTCAACTTGCCCTGCGCACCCCGGATTTTACGACCGCTGCCAAGATCGAGGCAACGATCAACGCGCAATTTCGCAGGCCCGTGGCGCGCATGATGGATGCTGGCACGGTCCAGATCGATGTCGCAGCAACACAAGCGGCCTCCGCCGCGCATGCCATCGGGCTGATCGAGAATCTCGTGGTTCAACCAGAAACGCGCGCGCGCGTGGTTGTCGATCAGCGCTCGGGCACGATTGTGATGGGCGAGGATGTCCGGCTCAGCCGCGTCGCCGTTTCGCAAGGCAACTTAACACTTCGCATCCAAGAGGCACCCATGGTGATCCAGCCAAACCCGTTCTCACCGGGTGAGACGTTGGCGGTTCCGCGCACTGCCGTCAGTCTTGAAGAAGAGGCCGGGCCGCAGCTTGCCGAGATCACCGGTGGGCCCAACTTATCGGATGTGATCGCGGGGCTGAACGCACTTGGGGTCTCCCCGCGCGATATGATCGATATCCTGAAAGCTGTGAATGCCGCAGGGGCACTCCACGCTGAGTTTGTCGTGCAATAGGCGGAGGTGGGGCAGTGATTTCGGCTTCGCATTTCGCCCTTGGCGCTACATGTAACTGCGCAGCAGAGCCTCTGACAGAAGGGTCCACCCGTCGGCGACAACGAAGAATGCCAGCTTGAATGGCAAGGCCACGACTGCGGGCGGAACCATCATCATTCCCATCGACATTAGAACCGCTGCGACCACTAGATCGATGATCAAGAATGGCAGGAAGATCAGAAAGCCGATCTGAAACGCGCGCTCGATCTCGCTGAGCAGAAATGACGGGATCAACAGCGAAAGCGGTGGCTCTGTCGTTGTCGCCAAGTCCAACAGCCCCGCCTCGACGCGCAGATCTGATAATCGGCCCAGTGTTTCTGCGTCCGTGCGGCCACTCATGAAGACGCGAAACGGCTCCAGTGTGCGTTCAAATGCGACCTCGGGTGCAAGCGTTCCCTCGATCAGCGGGTTGATTCCGACCTCCCAGGCCGCTCGGAACACCGGATCCATTACAAAGTAAGTCAAAAACAACGAAAGTGAGACGATAAGCATATTGGGTGGGGCTTGTTGCAAGCCGAGGCCTTGGCGCAGAATAGAAAAAACCGTCACGATGAAGGGAAAGCAGGTCAACATGATCGCCAGCCCAGGCGCAATGCTCAGCACGGTTATCAGCGCTATTAGCTGAATACTGCGGGCCGTCAGGCTTCCATCATCGCCAAGCGACAACGTAAGCTCTTGCGCATGTGCCATTCCGCCGACTGCCAAAATCGCTATGACGGCGAGGCCAAGTATGGCTGGTCGGCGAACGCTAGGCACTGCCAAGTCCCGGCACAGATGTCAGGCGCACCGCCAACTGGCGTTGACCGTTCTCAACGATCTCTTCCAATGTGCCGCGCGCGATCAGCTTGTCGCCAACCAGCACGTCGACCAGATCTTCGATCCCCTTGTCCAGCGGCACAACACTGTCGGCGCGCAGGTCAAGCAGCGCGCTAATGGTCGGGCGTGCCTTGCCAACAGACACTGTAATTTCCACCGGAAGGTTCGAAAAAAGCGGCGTTCCCTTGCCTTCCCGGCTTCCCGCTGAGGGGGCTATTGGTTCGGGCGTTGTGGCGGCGGTATCATCCGACATCGGAAAACTCCTGTGATTTGGGCTGGGGTTCGAGCGCTGCAAAAGTTTCTGCGACCAGTTTTTCAATTTGATTTTGCAAGGACGTGACATCGATTTCGTGCGTCTCGTGACCAAGCACGAATTTCGCCTGTCCCGACATCAAGCTAGGCTCGGGCGTCAGTGTCAGCGGAAGCCTATGGCTAGTGCCAATCAGTGAGGTCAGAGTTTCGATATCGCTGGACGCGCAAAGCAGTGAAAGCGTTGGCGTATTCGTCTCATCAGCAAGCGGCGTTAGGACCGCAAGGATATGCTCGGCCAAGGCACATGTGGACAGTCGGGGGAAGACCTGCGCGACCATGGCTGAAACCAACGGTTCCAGTGATTTAGTGACCTGCACTCGGGCCTCATAGAACGTAAACGATAAGTCTTGTAGGCTTCGGGCAAGCTCTACGCTTATGCGATCACGCTCGCCAGTTTGCGCACCATTGGCGTCGTCCCATCCTTCCTTATATCCAGCGTCGTAAGCCGCCAGTCGGTCGGTTTCGGTCAATGGCGCAGGGGCATCAGGTTCCGAAATCTGCTGAGGACTTGAATCAAAATCTTCGAGGATCAGAACAGCCGTCATCGGACACCTTCATTGTCACGCTCGTCGATTGTCTCCATCCATCCCCGTAGAACTTCGAGAGTTTCCTCGCGGCGCTCGGAAATCAGGCCGCGCAACCGCGCAACCGCTTCTGAGTCGACTGGAATAGGAGGTGGCGGTGGCGCGGGCACTTCTTCGGGGAAATCGAACGCGCCGACAGCCATTTGCGGCGATATTTGAGCGGGCGATACCATGCCAGAAATCGCATTGGGCGGCGCGCTTTCTGGCAGCGTGTTAGCTTGCCAACCCAAACCAGTATCTGCCGCGCCTTCTGAAAGCGGTCGGCTATCATCAAGGCGCGCGGCTTGGCCCTGCGCAATCTGAGGGGTGCGAAGCAAAATTGGTCTGAGCACAAACAACGCAAGAACCAGTGTCACCAACGCCACGACACCAAGGCGAATTAGCGACATTGTATCAAGCGCGCTTACAGCTGCGCCATCTGCCACAAGATCTTCCACCCCGGAAAGCTCCGGGCGCTCTAGTGGCAAGGATCGCAAGGTGATCGTGTCGCCACGCGCTGCGTCAAATCCGATTGCAGATGAGATCAAAGCTTCCAGCGAGGACATCTCTTCGTCAGATCTGGCGGTCCATACGCCCGAGCCATCGTCCGGAGCACCACCCACAAGCACAGCAACAGATATTCTGGCAACAGAACCTGGCGCACGGAGTATTTCTCGTGTTGTTTCAGAGACTTCATAGTTTACGCGCTCTCGCGTCTCAGTGTCATTGCTACGCGAATCTCCGCCATCCGCAGCCGCGTCGCCATCCGGCAAGTTGCTTGCGATTGTAACGGCGCCCCCCGTGCTGCCGCTGGCCGAAGCGCTCCGTTCGGTGGTGTCTGAGCTAATGACGACGCGCTGGTCTGGATCAAAGCGCCGCTCCAAGATGGTCTCCGTCTCGGACACGGTCTCTACGTTGACCTCCACCACAGCGTTGCCGATCCCGACATGGGCCTCAAGAAGGCGCAGCAAGTTGGATCGGTAAGCCGCCGCGCGATCACTGGCGTCCCGGTGGCCAGCGGCGTCCTCCCGAGGTTCCACAATTTCACCGGTGGAGCCGTTGATGACTGTCACCGCATCTGCCGACAGTCCTGCCACGGCAGAGGACACCAGAAAGCGCAAGGCGCGCGCTTGGCCCACAGATATCCCCGATCCGGCGGGTGTGACGTTGATGGATGCAGTTGCACTGTCATCACGCTGAAAGGGCCGGGAGCTAAGATTGGAAATATGCACTCGCGCAGAGCGAATTCCCGGATTGGCAGCAATCGTGCGCGCCAACTCTCCTTCTTTTGCGCGCCAATACGCGGCATCAAACATTTGCGACGTGGTCCCAAAGCCGGACAACGAATCAAGAAGTTCATAGCCCGCAGTTCCGTTTGCAGGCATGCCTTCACTGGCAAGCAGCATCCGAAGACGATCACGTTGATCCCTTGGAACGCGAATCGATCCACCTATGATTTCATGGACAACCCCACGCTGATCGAGTGCCGACACCACTTCCCCCGCAGCCGCAGGATCAAGTCCTGAATAAAGAAGGGCATAATCCGGTGTGACGGCGCTTCGACCGATAAATAGAACGCCCAGAAAGACGCCCAAGGTCGCCGTCACCAGAAGTATCTGCCGCTGCACACCAAGGTTCGTCCAAAAAGAAGTTAGCTGATCCAAAAGGTCATCCAATCTCGAACCGTTCTGGCTCGTTTGTTATTGGGGACATTGGCGTAGCCGTCTTAACAATCGGTTAGCTCTCTTGCCCTAAAACAAAGAAGGAACAGAAATAATGACGAGGGCCGATGATGGCCGATGCCAAAGCCGAAATTACCGAACCAACTGGACGCAGTCGCCGTCCGCTCGTGCTTGGCGTCATTGTTAGCCTCGTGGCTGGGGGCGCGGTGTTTGCCCTCCTCTATCTGGGTATCCTTCTGCCACCCAAAGGGGACGACCACGCCGAGGTCGATAGTAAAACCAGCCCCTTTGTGGGCACCGACATTGCCTTTGTTCCGCTCGAAACACTTGTGGTGTCACTGGGTCCGACTTCTGAGGCCAAACACCTCCTGGTCACGATGCAGCTCGAAGTGGTCTCGTCATACGAGCAAGACGTCGCATTCCTGAAGCCGCGCATTGCGGATGTGCTGAACGGCTATCTCAGGGCGCTAGAGCCTCAGACAATCGAAGCGCCGTCTTCAATTGTGCGTTTGCGCGGGCAAATGCTGCGGCGTGTTCAGCTTGTCGTCGGCGACGGTATGGTCCGCGACCTTCTGATTACCGAATTTGTATTGAATTAGGGGAACCTTATTATGGACCTCGTTGCTGATATTTTACTGGCCATTGGCGCACTCGGGGCGGCGCTATATTGTGCTGTTCTCGCACGTCGGCTTAGTCGCTTCACGGACCTCGACAAGGGCATGGGCGGCGCGATTGCGGTTCTGTCGGTCCAAGTTGATGACATGACCAAAGCTTTAGGGGGTGCGCAGTTATCCGCCATAAACTCACGCGAAGATCTGAACGCTTTGGTTGAGAGGGCAGAAATCGCATCACGGCACTTAGAAATGATGATGGCCTCACTGCATGACCTGCCGGTTGCCCAAACCGAACCGTCCTTGACTGATCGCGTCGCTGAGGGCGCAAACACATCAAGCCAAGGGGTAGAGCAGTATCAATCACGCCCGCCCAGCTTCATTCGGCCCACAGCGCCGTCGCCGCAAAACGTTGACTTGGCACCACAATGGAAACGCCGTCATCTCGGCGTGGCGGCAGAATAATGACCAAACGCAAAACACGTCCTAATCCGCGCAGGCTTGGCGTTCGCCCGTTGATTCTCGTCGTTATGATTCTGGTTCTAAGCGGGGTTACGCGGTTTGGCATCATCACTACACAAGCGTCCGCAGCAGATGCAGTACTGCCAGCCAATGTTCAGGACCAAGATACGGTATTTTCCGAATTGCTTGCCGATCTCCAAGCCCGCGAGCGGCAACTAAACGCCCGTGAGACCGCTATTGAGGGCCGAATGTTGGCGTTAAAGACCGCCGAGCAGACGATTACCGAAAATCTGGCCGCCCTAGTTGCGATGGAAGAACGCCTCGAGCAGACCTTATCGATCGCAAGCCAAGCTGCGACAGAAGACTTGAGCCGACTTGTCGATGTCTATGAAAATATGAAGCCTAGCGATGCGGCGGCCCTTTTCCAGGCCATGCCACCTGATTTCGCCGCTGGCTTCATTTCGCGGATGAGGTCGGACGGGGCGGCACAAGTCATGGCGGGCCTGCCACCCGATTTCGCCTACGCGATCAGTGTTATCATCGCTGGGCGAAATTCAGATCTTGTATTGGAGTAGCCTGCTCACGTTTCCTTAAACTACATGATGCATATTCCTGTTTAGGCGATCGAAAAGCCATTCTACTTCGAGATAAGGATTTAGACTTTGATAGGAATCATTGGAATTGTACTGGTTTTCGTGATGGTAATTGGTGGCTATCTTGCTGCTGGTGGAAAACTAGACATTATTCTTAAGTCACTCCCGTACGAGATGATGATCATCGGCGGTGCGGCAGCCGGGGCTTTCGTAATCAGTAACGACACTGGAAACCTGAAGGCTACGTTCAAGCATCTTGGTAAGGTCTTTAAAGGACCTGTTTGGCATGAAGCAGACTACCAAGATCTACTTTGTCTACTGTTTCAACTGATTCGAATGGCCAGAAGTAACCCAGTTGACCTAGAGGAGCATATTGAAGATGCGAATTCCTCAGATGTGTTCAAGGCCTATCCAAAGATTCTCTTAGATGCGGAAGCCACGGAGCTAATCTGTGACACTTTGCGCAGCGCCTCGATGAACTATGACGACCCAAATCAAGTCGAAGAAGTTCTTAACAAACGGATTGAGGCGCAATTCAAACATGACTTGCACCCAACCCATGCACTTCAAGTCATGGCTGACGGTCTGCCCGCGTTGGGGATTGTCGCAGCTGTTTTGGGTGTTATCAAGGAACGTCTGAAAAACCTTCTCATTTTGGCATGATCTGGTAAGATTGTAGCATCCCTCCAAGGAGCCCATCCGATGCCAAAGCAGCCCGCCTTTCCCGGTCTTCGTAATGCGATGAAGAAGAAGC